>Ga0210388_10004893_pt1 | contig 10454 bp, 6 predicted proteins | sample IncBWC19OmetaG_FD_155485 | JGI IMG/M metagenome (GOLD analysis project Ga0210388, IMG submission 155485) | Forest soil microbial communities from Barre Woods Harvard Forest LTER site, Petersham, Massachusetts, United States - Inc-BW-C-19-O ...
ATGCTACACTACCATTTAAAGAGTTTTACAAAAGTTTTGATGCGGTCATTACCAATCCTCCATTCGGGACATTGGATGTAGCTATCAAGTACGAATCATTCCCTATCAAAGCTCTTGAACAGTTAATGGCCTTACGTGCGCTGGACACTATGAAGGATAATGGGAAAGCGGCAATTATTATCGGTGGACATACACAATGGGATGAAAAAGGAAGAATACAGGGAGGTAAAAACAGGATATTTTTTAACTACTTGGACAGCCGCTACAATGTAGTGGATGTAATAAATATCAACGGGGAAATGTATTCCCGTCAGGGTACATCCTTTAATGTAAGGCTCATTCTCATTGATGGCAGAAAAGCCCAGCCAAAAGGGGCAGCACCCTTATTTGATAAATATACTGATACTACAATTGAAAACTTTCCCGACCTTTTTGAAAGGGTGATGAATGACATGAGAATACCAAAAAATAAAATGAATCAAAGAATAATCGAACTGGAAAAAGAGGCATTGGATTTGGAACAGGAAATGTTAGCCGACCTATTGGGCGCACCGTATGAACCAGCCTCCAACGCTTGTGTAGTATTAAATACGATGGTTCCTGATTCCATGAGTTTTGAAACCCAATCAGCCCTTGAAAGAATTAAGGAAGAAGTAGGCGGAGATATGGATGCTTTTGTTCGTCACCGTTTAGGCTACTATTCTAAAATAGACTTGTGTAATGCGCTATCCGCTGAACAGACCGATGCAGTAGCAATGGCAATCTACAATTTGGAAGCAAAAAAGCAGGGGATGATAATAGGCGACCAAACCGGAATAGGTAAAGGGCGTATAGCAGCCGCCATGATTCGCTATGCCGTTTATTATCAAAAATTGCAACCTGTGTTTCTTACAGAAAAAGCCAACCTGTTTTCTGACATACACCGGGACCTTGTCGCAATTGGTTCGGGACACTTAGTACCATTTATAATTAATGGTAAGGAATCCAAGACAGATGTGAAGGACGAGGAGGGCAACGTAATATATCAGGCATTACCGCCAACAGAACAGAACGGAATTTTTGAGAGTGGGAAAATACCAGCAAATTTTGATTTTGTATTAGCTACCTATTCACAATTTAATTCTGCCGATAAGAAACCGTTGAAACCGAGTTTTCTTAGTGCCATTGCACAGGACAATATATTTATCATGGATGAATCGCATAATTCAAGCGGCTCATCCAATACGGGCGAGTATATGCAGTCCATAGCAGCAGAAACCAAAGGCATCATTTTTTTGTCGGCAACCTTCGCCAAAAGGCCGGACAATATGCCCATCTATGCCATGAAGACCTGCATTTGCGATGCAAATATGACCCGTGATGAATTGGTAGATGCAATCAGTAGCGGAGGAGTGGCATTACAGGAAGTTTTATCCAGCCAATTGGTAGCAGAAGGGCAAATGATAAGGCGTGAGCGTTCCTTTGAAGGGGTGGAAGTGAATTATATCACCCTTGATGAAAAAGCGCAGGAGCATAGGGCTATTGCAGATAATATTACGGAAATCATTCGGGATATAATAGCCTTTCAGACTACCTACATTGACAAAGAGGTGGATGAAATGGATGATGTAGCGGCAGCCGAAGGAAAAGAAACGAATGTTAGGGAGGGTACATCACAGGCAGGAGTGGATAACCAGCCTTATTTTTCCAAAGTTTTTAATATCATTAATCAGATGCTTTTTAGCATAAAGGCGGATGCGGTAGCCGACAGAGCCATTATGCGGCTCAAAGAGGGCAAAAAGCCTGTTATAGCTTTTTCATCCACGATGGGCAGCTTCATTGAACAAATGGAAACCGATAAGGGAATGCCCGTTTTGGATGGCGATATTATCAATGCGGATTTTTCAGAGGTATTGAAAAAGGGCTTGGAAGGTGTGATGCGCTACACGGAGAAAGACATAGACGGAAACAAAGAATATAAAACCTTTGAATTATCCAGCCTCTCTCCCGATGCGCAAAAGGAATACCAGCGCATAATGAGTAAAATCAAAACCATTTCCACAGGTATCTGCATTTCACCTATTGATTTGGTGATTCAGAAAATCAAAGAAAAGGTTTATTCAGTTGCCGAGGTTACAGGCCGTAAATATGAAATCCAGCTCAATGATAAGGTGAAGGATAAAACAATGGGATTGGTATTGATGCGTAAGCGTATCAATACCAATGATGCTTTCCGGCAGTTCAATAATAATGAGGTGGATGTTTTAATGATAAACCAATCCGGTAGCACGGGCGCATCAGCCCATGCCGTACCTACCTCCAAAGTACCTGCCAATAAAGTAAAGCAGAGGGTAATGATAGTATTACAGGCGGAATTAAACATTAATACCGAGGTACAGAAACGGGGGCGCATAAATCGTACAGGTCAAATATTAAAACCGATTTATGATTATGTGAACTCAGCAATACCGGCAGAGAAGCGGTTAATGATGATGTTGCAAAAGAAGTTGAAATCCCTTGATGCCAATACTACTTCTAACCAAAAACAAAGCACTAAGATTTTAGATGTTCCCGATTTCCTGAATAAATACGGAGATAAAATGATGAAGGAATATTTGTTGGATAATCCTGAAATCAATAAATTATTGGGCGACCCCATAGGATTGGAAAGCACAAAAAAGGATGATAATAGCTCCTTAGATGATGCCGCATCCAAAGTTTCAGGGCGTGTTGCCGTTCTCTCCACAAAGATGCAGGAGGACTTCTATAATGATATTTCAGAACGGTATAATGATTATGTAGAGTATCTCAAACAGGTAAATGAATATGACCTGGAAGTGGAAGCGATGAATCTGGAGGCTGAAATGGTAGAATGGCGAATACTCAAGTTAGGCAAAGGCGGTGATAGTGCCTTTGGCGAAGACAGCATTTTGGAAACGGTCAATGCCAATGTGCTGAAAAAGCCTTTCTCCAAATCTGAATTGGATAACCTGCTAACGGAAGCCCTTGCGGATAAAGAGCCTCAACAGGAAAGGGAAAGGTTGATGAAGGAATATGAGAAGTTTATCAATATCCGTTTGGAGGAAGAATTTAAAACCGTTGACCTGAAATATGACGAACTGATAAAAAACATTCCCAATGAAAAAAAGATACTTAAAATTGAAAATTATGCTGAGAGAGAAGCTGCTATTAAGGAACGGGAAAAGGTTTTGGAGGTTGCCCGTGATGTGCAACATAGAAGGGATAGAGTAGCATTTGAAAACCGCAAAGCCTATCTTGACAAGGTTTTTAAATATTACCATATAGGTAAGAGGCTCAACTATCCTTCTAAGAGCTACGACCAAGGCGAACAGCTTACACTTGCGGTATTTCTTGGCTTCATTATTGATACCAAAAAGAAAAATCCCTATGCACCGGGCAATGTGAGGTTGCGAATCGCTATTTCAAACAGCAACAAATATCTTGCTTTGCCAGCCAGCTATTCCGATTCCATTAATTCCATAATTGGAGCGAGTATGGACTTACAGGAGACAACCAAAGAACAATTATTAAAGGATTGGGAAAAGGCAATAAAGGTAAATGTAGTGGACAGGAAAATACGCCACATCATTACAGGCAACTTATTACAGGCATATAGCGATTTCAAAGGAAAGCTGGTAAGTTATACCACCAAAAGCGGAGAGACAAAGAAAGGTATTTTAATGCCTGAAAGCTGGAATCCACAGGACATTGGTGATAAAGTGGTAGTTCCAATCTTGAGGGCGCTCACTATCATAAAATCCCTGTCTAAAAATGCCGCCATTTTCACGGATAATGATATTGGCATATTCAGGCACGATGAGGATTTTAAAATTATTGTACCGATGTCTAAACAGAGGGGCGGTGATGTGTACCTTGAGAATGATATACTGGCATTGGTAGAGAAGCACAACTTTGAGAAGACCGCTGATAAAATGACAGCTATTTTACCTGCTAAAAACTTACAGGCTTTTGCCGAAATACTCCAGCGTAAACTAAGCACTTCAGTTACTCTAAGCTATTTACAGTTTAACATGATTAAAGATGAAGCACCACCTAAAAAGGTGGCAAGACTGCATATTCTTTTGCCTCCAAAGGAAGACGAAAGTAACATGGAGAACCTTCGCATATTGGAACTTGAAGGGGAAGCCCTTGAACTGGAAATGGAATTAATGGCAGCTTAAAAAATATTACACATGACAATAACAATAGATAATTATTCAGGACTAACGAGAAGCATTGATTTTAAAACATTGCCGGAGCCTTTGCAAAAGGCGCACGAATATTTGAAGAAAGTAACGATGAATTTTTCAAGCAAGTCCGCTTATGACACCAGCCCATCCATTAAGAAAGTAATAGACCAATACTTCACAAAATTGGAGCCCTACATTCCTATTGCTAAAAAGAGAGCGGAAGCTCCATCAAAAAAAGAGCCAAAAGCCCAACCAAAGCAGGTAGCGAAGGAAACGCCAAAACGTGAAGAAAAGGTAAAGCCAGTCAAATCAACCAAGCCAAAGGAGATAAAAAAGGTAAAGGATGAAAATGTCGAGTTAGTAGAACGCATTCCCGATGAATTGAAATTAATGAGGCGGTTTATCAACTTAGACAACAAAACCAAGACATACGACCAATTACTTAGCCTTATCAACTCTTTGCAGAGGGCTATTCTTGAAAAACGAATCCGCAAAACCTCTGCCTATGCCAAGCAAATAGAGTATATGCAGACCAAACTACTTGCAGTTTATAATGAGCGGAAGGGAGAATCTGTAACGGTTAAAATTGTTCCCAAAACCAAAACCGAATTTGCAGACCTCATCCACTCTGAAAAAGTATTTGCTTCTGTCCAATTTATCAAACGCTTTATCAGTCTTCATGGTAAGACCGGAGTTAAAGAAAAAGCCCAAAGGCTCTATGATAGCTTTAACAGGGCGGTAAAAAGGGGTGTACTGCTTAAAACCGATAAGTATGCTACCAAGATGAATGAAGTTTGGAAGTTGCTTGAAAAGTTTTTAAAAGATGATAACGAAACACGCCTTTCAATGGACGAGGAAACACTAAGCGGACTGTCGGAAGTAGCGGAGGAATTGGGTTGTAATTGTGGTATTAGTGGATTAGGAGACATAGAAGATGTTGGAGAGGTGGTAGAAACAGATTCAATAATGAATCATACCTCCACTCTCAACAGCATGGATTTTATGAATATGAAATTTAACACCATTGGGTTAAAGGGAAAGTGGTTTGACCTTATGGGCGATCCTTCGCCCGGATTTACCGCAATGGTATTTGGCAAACCCAAAAAGGGGAAATCATCTCTATGTGTAGAGTTTGCCGGGTATCTCGCCCGTAATCATGGCAAGGTGCTTTATATAGCCCGTGAGGAGGGGTTATATGCAACCTTGCAAATGAAATTGCAAGATAAGCAAGTGGAGCATCCTAATCTCTTTATCAGTGATGATATGCCTGAAGACATTACTGAATTCGACTTCATTTTCATTGATACCGTAAGTAAAATGGGACTTACACCAATGGAATTGGATAAACTACGGAAAAACAATCCTAAAAAATCATTCATTTTCGTATTTCAAACCACTAAGGACGGGCATTTCAGAGGTGCAAATACATATCAGCATGATGTGGATATAGTTATAGAAGTAGGCGAACAAGGTAAGGCCGTTCAATACGGCAGGTATAATCAGGGCGGGGAAATCAACATCTTTAGCCATCGTCCCCAACCTGCAAAATCAGAGGCTAACAGTAATTAATAATCGAAAAACAACAATTAACTTATGAATCCAGTATTTATGTTTTGGCTTATTTTTTCTTTCATTACCGCAGCAGTAATTATTTGCGACTACCTTTTTGGTATGTTGCGTGATACAAGTACAGCTACCCCAAAACCATTTAGTTATTCCCGTGTACAACTGGCATGGTGGACGATAATCATTTTTTCATCCATCATCAGCGCACTATTTCTGCATAATGGTTTACCCGTTCTGTTTAATTCTACTCTTTACTTATTGGGAATTGCATCAGGCACTACGGCAGCAGCAAGGCTTATAGATGTGTCTGACCAGCTTAAAAGTAACTCAGCAAGGCATCAGGATATGAATGGAGGAACGAATTTTCTAACGGATATTCTCTCCGATGGAAACGGAATCAGCATACACCGTTTTCAAACAGTCCTTTTTAATATTCTGTTAGGATGCTGGTTTATTTATAATGTGGTTTTTAATTTGACTGCTAAAAATATTGAGGGCATTATTCCGGACATTCAACCAAACTATCTTGTTTTACTTTCGTTAAGCACCCTTACATATACTGCATTAAAAGCTACGGAAAACAAATGCCCTGTTCCACACGTTGAACCGGAATTTGTTTCGGAATCTGTTAATAAGGTTGCGAACGTACCGCAAGGTTAAACCCCATTAAAAAAATGAACATAATTAAAAAAACCTGCCCGAATTTTATTTCGGGCAGAAAGCAATACAAACCGGAGGCTATTGTAATTCATATTATGGAAGGTACTCTTGCCGGAACGGATAGCTGGTTTGGGAATATTCAGTCTAAAGTCTCGGCTCACTATGGTGTGGGCCGTAATGGAGAGGTACATCAATACGTTGATGAGAATAATACGGCATGGCACGCTGGCAGAGTGACAAACCCATCTTGGAGCCTGATTAAAAAGGTTGGTAGTGGTTTATACATCAACCCGAATTATTATACCGTTGGTATAGAACATGAGGGAACAGTTGATACAGACTGGACGGAAGAAATGTACGAATCCACCTCCACACTTATTTCTGATATTTCTCAAAGGTGGAATATTCCCATTGACCGCAACCATGTTATTGGACACCATGAAATCTATGCAGTTAAAGCCTGTCCGGGGCAAAAGGTAGATTTTGACAAGCTCATTGAACTGGCAATATCCAAATCCGAACCGCAAACACGACAGTTTGTAGCACCTAAAAAGATTCTTACCCCTGTAAATACTACTACAAAAGTTGACATTAATGTTCGCCTGGCCCCCAATACTAAGCAACCGCCCGTGAAGGTTCTTAAAGCAGGTACTTATATTAATTATTCGGGTTCTAATGAACAGGGCGAAAACATACGGGGCAATGCAACATGGTTGCAAACCACCGAAGGTTATTGGCTTTGGAGTGGAGGGGTGAACTAACCTAACATTTCTGTTTTAAACAAGGCTTTTGAGGCGCGCCAATCTCAAAAGCCTTTTATTTATTCACGTTTTTAATACTTCAGAAACACAATGAGTAATGATTCTGCTGAAATAAAATCAAATGCTTTGGAATTATTTTTCAGTGATTTGAAAATACAATTGATTACAGAGTTAAAACAAACCTTACTGAACGAAATAAAAGGTATAGTTAAGCAAGAGATACAATTGGAAATGTTGGGCTTAAAGGAGGCTATAATTATTGAGGAGTATATGCCTGTGAAATATTTTTTGCAAAAATATGAGTTCAGCCGTGAAACTTTCCGGCGAATATATAATAGTGGCATGGTACATTCATATTATAAAACAGGTAGAAAAATATATCAGGTAGAGCAATTTAAAAAGGCTCTTGAAGCCTATAAGCCTCAAAAGCCAGTTTTTCAAAAAATACTACGAAAAATTGCTTAACCTATCGGTGTATCCAACTTTTGAAACGCTTTTAGCAACAAGGAAGCATTTGACTTTTGACTTATCCGGATATATTTTTGAAAAGAAGAAAGCGTTTTATGTCCGGTAACATTCATAACCAAAGGTATTGGAATGCCTTTAATTACGCAATCGGTAGCAAAAGAACGTCTTCCGGTGTGAGAAGTAACTAATTCATACCTCATAATTTGTATTTCCTTCCTTACGTTCCCAGCGGATGAGTATATGGTTTCCAAAGTCTTTAAAGAATCAACTTTCGAGCATATTGCTTTTATCTTCTCATTATACTTTGAATTTGGTATTCGAGGAAGCTCCCCATTATACTTTTCCAATATTCTTTTTGCCTTATCTCTAAGCGGAATATCAAGAAAGTCTTCGGTTTTAATTGTCTTAACAGAAATAAAATCTCCTTTCCAATTTTCTTTTTTCAGGTTCATTAAATCGCTAAAACGTAAGCCAGTATAACATGAAAAAACAAATTCGTCTTTTGCTGATTCTAAATAAGCAGGTACTTCCAATTCATAGATGGCCTCAATTTCCTTTTCGGTAAGGGCTATTGCTGAGGTATCTTCTTCTTTACGCCTGAATTTTTTGTAATTAATATTTGTATTCCAATCCATTTCGGTTGCATAGGTCATAAGTGCTTTTACCCATTTAACCTGTTTATCTACGGTGTTTACTTGTAGGTTTTTGGAATATAAAAATTTAACAAATTTCTGGTGAAAGCCTAAATCTATGGCTTTAAAATCAAGGCTGTCTTTTCCGTTTGACTGTGAATATTCGTATAATAAATGGCTAACTGTCTTGTATGCTTTAATAGTATTCTTTTTCAGGTTTTTCGGATTATCCCTCAAAAAATATTCTAATAAATCCAATAGATTGGTGTATGCTCCATTTTTTTCCACTTGAAACTTTAAAATTTTTTCGGGGGATATAATCCTTGTTACTTCCATTTTCAAGTTTTCAGTAGTGAGAAGGGTGTTTGCCTTCAAATGGTTTTGATAAATCTCATGGGCTGCACTTTCAATGTCTTTCAGTTTAGCATTTAGTTGAGCAGTTATTTTATCCGTACCCCTTATTTCATTTCTTTTATCATTCCATCTATCCGGCTCAACCTGAATATTACTTGAAATTCTAAGGCGAGTTCCGTTTGCTCTTAAATCGAGCCAAATATAAGTTTGACCCGATTTTGTATGCTCTCTTAAATAATACCTTGTGTTCATAATGATTATTAGATTGTTATGCTGAAAGCACGAAGGTATGAAATGGGCACGAATGGAGGCACGATTAAAAGCAAAAAATCGCTAACAATCTTGTTATTAGCGACTTAATTTTATATTCCGTAGCCCGTAGGGGAATCGAACCCCTGTTTCCAGGATGAAAACCTGACGTCCTAACCCCTAGACGAACGGGCCTGATTTTTTTTAGGAGGCGCAAAAGTAAGAAAAATATTAACTCCCAGTATTCTATATTCGTTTTTTGCAAGCGTTTACTCCAAATTATTGTCACTTCTTTCGGCAATCATGTTTTTTTTAGTAAACTAACACCCTATTTATCAATAGCTACCATAAAAACTAATAGTGTATGTCTTTCAAAATGAAATATACTCTAGCATGAAAACTCCTAACAAGCAGCTGCTATATGATAAAAGTCATATTTTTTAATGACAATCATTCTGTTTCAAAATGCTGATAAAGCAGTTTTTTGTAAATAATTCTCTTACCTGTGCAAGTTAAAACGACAAACATTAGAGCAGACCGGACAATTTTGGCGATTACCGACTTTAGTAAAAGTTCGACAAATGCTATATTGTTTGCGGCTCATCTGCTTAAAGACTCTAACCTGAAACTTAAACTTGTAAATATAGTTGAAAACCCTACTGATAAAACCCCGCTGCTAATATCAGTGGAGGATATTTTAGCCAAAGATTCTGAAGATGGCCTGAAAAAACAATCGGCTGAAATCGCATCTGCTTTCAAAAATGATACCCTTCATATCTCCACTTATTCGTTATCCGGCAAGTTAAAAAAGATAGTTCCTGCCATTTCTCCGGCTGATACCATAGATTTAATTGTTGCCGGGATACCTTCAGATAAGCATTCAGGCAAAAACCTGCACAACGTACCTCTTTTATTTATGGGCCAAAGCAGGCACCCTACCCTAATAGTACCCGAAAACTTTACACCTAAACCCATAAAAAGTGTCCTTATACTTAATATGAGCAGCGAGCCACCGGGAAAAACTTTCGATTTCGGATTTGAACATATTTTCAGCCAACATCAGCCTGCCAGGCATATAATTCAAATTAACGCCGCAAAAACAGGCCCAGGTGCTTTAGCATCCATTGAAAATACAATTTCAGATGAAAAAAAAGACCTTGCTATCCTTATTCCCTCAGCAGGAGATAGGATTGACAAAGCCCTGCTCGAATACCGGATTCAGGACCTTTCCCCTTTCGTAACATCTATACTAAACAGCTAAAATTATATTTAAATGTTAAAATGTATCCAAATCATTTGCATAATTTAAATAATAATATACCTTTGGCCTCCCCTGACCTAATAAGTCACTTCATGTTCAGTAAGGAAGAAAATTTAAGCTCTGTTTATAAAGTACTTTTTGAAACCGCAGCCGAGAGTTTGGTTGTTACGGATGAAAAAGGCTCTATAGTTCTTGTTAATGCCAGAACCAATGAAATGTTTGGCTATACTGAAAATGAACTTATCGGGCAAAAACTCGAAGTTTTGCTCCCAAAAAAATATCGGAAGGAGCACGTTAAACACAGGGAAGATTA
>Ga0210388_10004895_pt1 | contig 10452 bp, 8 predicted proteins | sample IncBWC19OmetaG_FD_155485 | JGI IMG/M metagenome (GOLD analysis project Ga0210388, IMG submission 155485) | Forest soil microbial communities from Barre Woods Harvard Forest LTER site, Petersham, Massachusetts, United States - Inc-BW-C-19-O ...
AATCTTTCATATGAATATGTTATAACCAATAACCTTGAAGTTGGTATAGGCCGAAGCTCGCAAGAAGGACTTGTTGATGGAATGGTAAAGTATAAACTGCTTAGTCAAAATTCAACCAGTATGCCTGTTTCATTGGCCTTATATGAAGATGCTGGGATAACCCCTGAATTAAATTCTATGTTCTATGCGTATGCTACATCATATACTCCCCAGGTTTCCGATAGGCTTTCATATTTTACTCAACTTATACTAGATCGCAGATTTAGTAGCCATATTTCTCTCGAAGTATTTGCTGGGTTAAGTCACAGAAACTATGTACTTGGAAATGTGAACCCAAAAAACGGGGCTGTTGACGAAAGCAACATTCCTGTCATTGGTGCCGGTGGCAGCATAAAGCTTACCAAACATTCGGGTATAGTGTTTGATTATTACTACATCATATCGGCATTCAGAACTGGTAATACCTTTCCTTATTCCAATCCACTTTCAATAGGTTATGAGATAGAAACCGGAGGACACGTTTTTGAAATAAACTTTAGTAATGCTTCATTCATAAATGAGAACAACATTATCCCCAACACTAACGACTCATGGAGCCAAGGAGGCTTTAAATTAGGCTTCTCTATATCAAGGACATTTAACCTATAGGTTAGGGTATAAATTGAACATTTTTTCGCATCTTTGCCCTTATAATAATAAGGTTTGGCCCTGTAGATTATTATCCTCTACCCAACCTTTATCAAGAGTAATTCATCTATAACAGAGAGAATATGTCTCAAAAGATTTCTGAACAAGAACTTATCAAAGGATGTTTGGCAGGTACCTGGGCCTTTCAACAGATGTTGTATAAGCGGTATGCAGCGAAAATGCTTACAGTATGCCTTAGGTATACTACAAGCAGAGAAGAAGCGGAAGATATATTACAGGAAGGTTTTGTGCTGGTATTTGAAAAAATGCCACAGTTTAGAATGGAAGGTTCTTTTGAAGGATGGATACGAAGAATAATGGTTCATAAGGCAATAGAGCACTACAGGAAAGTGGCACATATTTATCCTGTAATGAATATTGAGGATAATGAGAATACGATGATAAGCTCGGAAGATGTGGCAAGTACATTGAACTCAAAGGAGTTGTTGAACATGATTCAGGAATTGCCACCAATGTATAAAATGGTATTTAACTTATTTGTATTTGAAGACATGACCCATAAAGAAATAGCTGGGAAACTTGGGGTATCGGAAGGTACTTCAAAGTCGAACTTATCAGATGCAAGGGCTATATTAAAGAAAAAGATAAACCAAAGTATGCTTATTGCAGAGACATACGACTACAATGAACGAAAAGCCTACTAATAATATAGACGATATTTTTAAGAGTTCCCTCGAATCGATAGAGACGGAACCCTCTGAAGGCTTTTGGATTAAAGCCTCCGAGGATGCTTTATTTAAAAGCAACCTTGCAAAAAGGAGTGAGTTAAACAAATGGAAGACAACTGCGTACATTTTAGGTGCTGCAATTGTGGCGCTTGCTATTTATTTAATATACAGCCAGGAAGAACTGAGCGGTATTAAAAAGCAATTGACCAAATTCCAGGGGAATGCTGTTGTTCAATCCAGATCTCAAAAGACCGGGCAAAACAGTGAACAAGTGACAGTAAATAACAATAAAGAAAACCCTGTCGCACAAGTTACAGAACCTCTACCGAAAAAAGCCACAAATGGTAATGTGATTTTGAGTAGCGCAATCACAGTTAATACTGATAAAGGAAACAATACGCCTAAGCAGCATGTTATTAATAATGCTGTTCAATCTATTGCAGTTAGTTCTGCAAACTCAAAAAACTCATCTTCGTCGAATGTAACTAATAATGCTGTAGTAGGTGATTTGTCTCAACAGTCTCAGTCAAGCGATATCAGGCAAAACACTTTAGGCAATTCCAGAGCAGAAATAGAGAACAACTCAATTACTGCGGAAGATAGAACCGATACAAATAGTGTAAATGGTACACCTGAAACACTGACCCCCATAGTTTCAAAAACAAATAAGGCCGATAGCACAACTGCCAGTGCGCTAACTAATAATCAGCAGCCTGCGGATAAAAAAAGCATCTGGTCAAAGTTGTCAGCATCAATATTTTATGCTCCCTATATATCAGATGAATTATTTGAAAGTGAATCTGCAGATAACACAACTATAAATAATGAAACTGCAAACGAAGAAGAGGTAAACCCATATATGCTTGGTGCGCGATTTGGATATGACATCTCCTCTAAATGGTCAATTGTAACTGGACTATATTACTATAGTTTCCAGGTTGCTGTGAGCCCTATTACAATTTATGCCCAACAACGACAAAGTGGAGATGTGGGGTACTCACTTCAAACTAGCATGGGGACAGTCGAGTGCGAGTATAATGGAACACCTAATGTTGGAGATGCAATGAAAGTAAATGGGACTGCTACAGCGCATTATCTCAGCATTCCTTTTCAGATTAAATATAGTTTTATAAATAGCACAAAATTTATTTTCTACCTTACCGGGGGGGCAGCAGTAAATATGGTGGCGTATAGAAAAATGAGCCTGCATTGGCAAGATTTTAATTGGGATGAAGGTGATGAGCTGGAAGGCATTGAGAGTTCAGAAAGTATATATTATTCCTTTTATGCTGCCCCAGGAATAAGTTATAAATTCAATAAATGCTTCTCAGTATACTTTGAACCATCTATTATGGGGTCTCCTACATTTTTAGGTAAGAATGGAGTCAATAAGCCTAGTACTATATTTGAGGGTTTAGCTGGCGGCTTTACTTATCATATTTAAGTAATTTTTGTTTATTACCCAACGTTTTACAGCATGCTTACATCTTTTATAATATAGGTATTACCCAATATCAAAATAAGAATATGGATAGACGCGATTTTCTTCAAAAATCAATGTTTCTGGCTGCAGGAATGGCCGGTGTAGCAGCTTTTGTTGAATCATGCAGTAAAAGCAATTCATCACAACCTTCTGCCCCTACCGTTGATTTTACTATTGACATTAATTCATCACAGTACAGCGCACTTAAAAATAATGGCAGCTACGTATATTACAGTGCGAGTAATATTATAATTGCCAAAGATGCAAGCGGTAATTTTGTGGCCCTATATGATGTTTGCCCACATGCGGGTTGTACTGTGCAATTTGATGGCACCAGTAATTTCCCATGCCCTTGCCATGGTTCCAAGTTTGATGAGAATGGTAATGTAGTTAATGGTCCGGCAACAAGTGGACTTAAAAAGTATGCCACATCGCTTAGTGGAACACAATTAAGGGTACATGGCTGAAAATCAGAATGTATGATATTTGCTAACATACCCAACCATAAGGCAGAATTCAGCATCTATAATTAGGTAAATCAAATTTAGTTTGATCCTTTATAATAACCTAAAGGGTATAGAATAGAGTATATTTGTAAAGTTAATATGAAGCAATATGAAGTATAGAATTATTTTAGGCTTGGCAGTATTTGTTATAATGATCGCTATATACTCTTGCGAGAAAAACGTAGGTTATATAGCCGGAGCAAGTTCCGGTAACCCAGCGCCTCCGCCACCGGCATGCGATACTTCTAACTTAACATATTCAACAGGTGCGGGTGTTATTCAACCCATTATAAATTCACAGTGTGCTACCTCAACAGCTTGCCATGGCGCCGGTGCCCCTAAAGCGAATGGAGATTTTTCTTCATACGCACTGATTCAATTGCACGCGAGCGGTGGAACAAGCAGTCCAATGTATACAAATCTGGTTGGCCCAACTTCTACCCCAATGCCTAATGTTGCACAACCTGGATGGGATGCATGTGATAAGGCTAAATTAGTGCAATGGTTAACCATTGGTGCTCCGCAATAAACCAAACATAAGTCACAACCCTAATGAAAAAAATTAGCTTTTTAATAGTTTTAATAAGCTTCATTGCTACAAAGAGTATTAGTCAAATATATATGGCCGATACGGCGCGTATTTCATTTTTCTCTAAAACAAAGGCTGAGGATATTGATGCCTCAAATACTATTTCAAAACCTATTATGAGTATTGCTACTGGTGAGTTTGATGTAGAGGTGAGTAACGCTTTCTTTGAATTTAAGAAAGAACTGATGAAGGAGCACTTTAATGAAGACTATATGGAGTCGGCCAAATATCCTAAAACAATATTTACAGGTAAAATTACAGGTACTGTTGATTATTTAGAAGATGGAACATATAATGTAACGGTTGCAGGCACTATGAATATGCATGGGGTAAAAAAGGATATTACAGTTCCGGGAACAATTACAGTAAAAAGTGGAGTGATTTTTGTGTATGCAAAATTCAATGTGAAGATTGAAGATTACAACATTAAGCTTCCTTCTTTTTTAACAATAAATGTGGCTGATAATGTAGATGTAACAGTTACTGCTACTATGAAACCTTATCCCGTTAAGAAATAGATCATTCACTCCTTATGAAAGTATATAAAAGTTTAGTTATAGGCGCAATATTGTTAACCGGTTCAATTATTGGTAATGCGCAAAGCCTTCTTAATCTAGTTGATTCGGCTCAGGGTAATAAGCAACCACTGGCTCCGCTTGAATCTACCTGGAAAGATACCCGTCTTATTTTAGCTCAAACCACCAAAACACCAGCACCGGGTGTTATGGTCTTTCGTATTATGCACAGGTTTGGCGATGCAGGAGGAGAAAGCGGAGGAATACAATCATTTTATGGTTTTGACGTAGTAACCGACATATATCTTTCATTTGACTTTGGTGTTACCAAAAACCTTGAATTGGGTTTTGGACGCAGTAAGGATAACCAACTTTTGGATGGCAGTTTCAAATATAAGCTGCTTACCCAAAAATCAGAAGGCATGCCTATATCGCTTGCGATATATGGGGATGCGGCGATTACACCTGAATCAGACGCTTTGCTGTACAATGGTGCTGACTCAGCTCTTAATAAAAGCTTTATGGACAAGCTATCATACTTTGGAGAACTTATACTAGACCGCAGGTTTGGCAATTTCGGCTCATTTGAAATATTTGCCGGAATGAGCCATCGCAATTATATATTAAATGAGGTAAACAGGAACAATGGCGCCAAGGATATGAATGATGTACCAATGGTTGGAGGAGCCGGCAGAATAAGACTTACCAAGCATGCAGCCTTAGTATTTGAATATTTCTATGCCCTGTCTCAGTATAGAATGAATAACCCAACGGTTCCATATTACAATGGATTTTCAGTAGGCTATGAAATTGAAACCGGTGGACACGTATTTGAAATAAACTTTAGCAATATTGCCTTTATAAACGAAAATAATTTCATTCCTAATACAAACGATTCCTGGGGCAATGGAGGCTTTAAACTGGGCTTCTCTATATCAAGGGCGTTTAATTTATAAAGTTCACAAATAGCATTTCTTTTTTAAGGTAGTTATTAGGTTGAAAATGATGGAGTAAAGCCTTAATATACAATTAGTACGGTTCTATAGTACTATACCTAATGTCTGTTTTTATTTAAGTTTACCCATAAATTCTATCGATTTGCCTTTAAACAGGTTAAAGTGGAGTAAGAATATCTTACTCATAAATGCATCTATAATTACTTCATTTGCCTTTGGCCAAATGCAGAAAGCAGTATTTCCTAAACAGGATAGTTGCATGGCTTCGAAAAAGGCAGACAGTATTGCTTCTCAAAAAGATGTTGGAGATGTTATAACTAGTTTATTCAAAATCCATAAAACCCAAGGGGCCGATTGTTCCCTGGAAAAACCCGGGAAATTGTTTTTTTCATTTGTTCCTGCAGCTGGATATACATTGGAAGGTGGCCCAACGGCAACAATTATTGTAAACGCGTCATTTTATGCCAGTGATCCTGCAAATACCAATTTATCGGTTTTTACATTTGGCGGGCAATATTCGCTCACCAAACAGTTAATAATACCGGTTATAAGTAATATCTGGACCAAGGGAAATAAATATGACTTGTTAGGTGATTGGCGATTCTATAACTATCCTTCATTAACATATGGGCTGGGTGCAAATACTTCCTTATCCAATTCTAACCTTATAGACTATTCTTATATTAAAATATACCAGGAAGTGTTGCGACATTTCAGCTCATATTATTATATTGGTATGGGGTATGACTTTGATGACCATTTTGGCATAACAGATAATAATGATATAACTGATTTTGAGGAATATAATAAGGGGATGAGCAAAACTATTTCCACCGGGCCTTTAGTGCATATAATGTACGATAGCAGGACAAATAGTAATAACCCTAAAGATGCCGTTTATGCCAGTATAATATACCGTACTAATTTTAAGTTATTGGGGAGTGACCAGAATTGGCAATACCTTCAAGTAGAGATTAGGAAGTATTTCAAGCTATCGTCACATGATGTACTGGCTTTTTGGAGCTGGAATGAGTTTACAAACGGTAATGCCCCATACTTTGACTTACCAAGTGACCAATGGGATACATATTCTAATACTGGAAGGGGGTATATACAGGGATTCTATAGAGGGACAGATATGATATACCTGGAGGCAGAGTATCGGTTTGGTATAACTCATAATGGTTTATTAGGCGGAGTAATATTTTCAAATGCTGGTACTGTAACTCAGTGGCCAGGTAAGAACTTTGAATATATAGACCCGGGAGAAGGGGTTGGATTAAGAATTAAATTTAATAAGTATTCTGATGTAAATCTGTGTATTGATTATGCTGTTGGTATAAATGGATCGAATGGTTTCTTCTTTAATCTGGGTGAAGTATTTTAAGTGCCTGATGTTCAGTTTTAAACTTTATCCTTTTCATGCTGTCTATCAGTAATAATGGAGTAGAAGAGCTAGCTCTATTTCATTTATGCAAGTTTGTATATTGGATAGCGTCTAAATAGATATTGAAATAACAACAAATAAGTGCCATTGCACGGAAAGAGAAATAAGAGGATTTGGGCAGGAAGAGAGAGCAGTTTATAAGATATGGTTTTAGAAAAAGTTGGCTGGCTGGCGTTTTGATGAGTATTTTTTACCTCGCCGGCATTCAGCATGTAAATGCAATGCCTGCACAATTTAGCCTTAAGGATACTGCTTCAGTAAAGAAACACGATACCAATCGCTACAAGCAGGAAGATGCGATGGATATGATCATGAAAGTGATTAAAGTAAAAAGCAAGATATTATCAGATAGTGAGAGCCTGCAACCCGGTAAACTGTATACTTCTATTTTCCCTGCTATTGGTTACGGCCTTTCAAATGGTGTAACGTTCATATTGGCATCAAATTTCTCGTTTTATACCAGTAACTTAAGTAGTACTAACCTCTCAGTCGTTACACTAAACCCCCTATATTCTCTTAAACAACAGGTAATTGTACCTATTATTAGCAGTATATGGTTCAAAGACAATGAAATTAACTTATTAGGGGATTATCGATTCTATAAATATCCATCATTTACATATGGGCTAGGGGGTAAAAGATTACTTGCACAATCAGATTCGGTAGATTATTCTTATATCAAAATTTCGCAGGAAATACTTTTTGGTTTAGGGCATAATTTGTATGGAGGATTCGGGTATAGCCTTGATTATCATTATAATATACAGGAATTTGGTGGCGATCCACAATATGAATTATATAATAATGCAGCTACTAATACTACCTCATCTGGCTTGGTATTTCGTTTAAAATACGACACCAGAACCAATATTAATAATCCTAAAAGTGCGTTTTACGCCAATTTTGTATATAGAGATAATCTGACCTTTTTAGGAAGCACAAGTAACTGGCAGGAAGTACAAATAGAATTCAGGAAATACATTACTCTTTCCGATCACCCAAGCAATGTTTTAGCCTTTTGGAGTTGGAATGAGTTCACTTTTGGTGGAAATGTGCCTTATTTTGACCTTCCCAGTACCGGTTGGGACGATTATTCTAACTCGGGCAGGGGCTATATACAAGGGAGGTTCAGGGGGACTGATATAGTTTATTTGGAGGGAGAGTATAGGTTCGATATATTAAATAACGGGCTATTGGGTGGGGTTATATTCTTAAATGGAGAATCGGTGCCAGATTACCCTACCAACGATTTTGATGCAATACATTTTGGAGAAGGTATTGGCATACGTATAAAGATGAACAAGTATTCCGGTACAAACTTGTGTATTGACTATGGTTTTGGCGATGGAGGCTCCCGTGGCTTCTTTTTTAACGTAGGCGAAGTATTTTAGGCACTCTAACGTCTTTTATAGAAGGTAGAAATCAATTATCCGCCGTGCGGGAATTTGAGTTATTTTTGCTTTCTTCATTTTAACGATATAAAATATAAGTCATGTTAGAAGGTTTTGTGAACGTATTGTCCAAAGTATTTGGTAGCAAGCATGAACGCGATGTAAAAGAACTTCAGCCTGTTGTTGATAATATACTTGAAATAGAAAAGTCCTTTGCTTCACTTAGCGATGATGCCCTGCGTGGTAAAACCGCTGAATTTAAGAAGCGTGTAAATGATAATATTGCTGAAAAGGAGCGGGAGAAGGCAGTACTAAAAAGCAAGGTAGAAGGTAATGATGAATTACCCGTAAAGGAAAAAGAAGACACCTATAGGGAAATAGACAGGATTGAAAAAGAAATATTAGCTGAGATAGGCAAAACTCTTGATGAAATCTTGCCTGAGGCTTTTGCGGTAATGCGAGAAACAGCCAGGCGTTTTAAAGAAAAGGATGCACTTGAAGTTACAGCCACCGAACACGATAAAAATATTGCAGCTGAAAGGAAAAGTGTAATTATTAGCGGCGATAAAGCGAGTTGGAAAACAACATGGAGCGTTCGCGGGCACGATGTAAAATGGGATATGATACCTTATCCTGTTCAGTTGCTAGGTGGTGCCGTATTGCACTCCGGTAAAATTGCTGAAATGGCAACAGGTGAAGGTAAAACCCTTGTAGCTATTTTGCCAGTATACCTCAATGCCCTTTCAGGCAGGGGTGTGCACCTTGTAACGGTTAATGATTACCTGGCACAGCGTGACTCGGAATGGATGGGTACATTATTTGAATTCCATGGCCTTAGGATTGATTGTATTGATACGCACGAACCTAATTCTGAAGAGCGTAGGTTGGCGTATCTGGCAGATATCACCTACGGTACCAATAACGAATATGGCTTTGATTATTTGCGTGATAACATGGCGCGTTCACCCGGCGACCTTGTACAACGTGGTCATTACTTTGCCATTGTCGATGAGGTCGATTCAGTGCTCATTGATGATGCCCGTACACCATTGATCATTTCAGGTCCTACACCACGTGGCGATAAGCATGAGTTTTTCCAGATGAAGCCACGTGTGGAAAAACTGATGAATGCACAACGCACATTCACCAATAAAATGTTGCAAGACGCCAAGACATTGCTGGAAGAAGCAAAGACCGATAAAAATAAAGAAAAGGAAGCTGGCCTGGCCTTATTACGTGCACACAGAGGGCTACCCGGTAACAAAGCGCTTATTAAATTCTTAAGTGAAGAAGGTCATAAAGCGTTGTTGCAGAAAACGGAAAACCTCTACATGCAGGATCAAGGCAGAGAAATGCAAAAGGTAGATGCGGAATTATTCTTTGTAATTGATGAAAAGAACAATACAGTAGAACTTGCTGAAAAAGGAATTGAGCTTATAACCGCATCGGGTGAGGATCCTAAATTCTTCATATTACCTGATGTAGGAGGAGAAATATCGGAAATAGAGAGAATGGCTATTTCTGACGAAGAAAAATCAAAGAGAAAAGATGAATTGCTGCGCGACTTTTCTATAAAGTCAGAACGTGTGCATACTGTAAACCAATTGCTGAAAGCATATACCTTATTCGAAAAGGATGTGGAATATGTGGTAATTGATGGGGAGGTAAAGATTGTAGATGAGCAAACAGGCCGTATTATGGAAGGCAGGCGCTATTCCGATGGCTTGCACCAGGCTATTGAGGCAAAAGAAAATGTTAAGATAGAAGCGGAAACTCAGACCTACGCTACTATTACCCTTCAAAACTATTTCCGTATGTACAATAAGCTGGCGGGTATGACCGGTACAGCAGAAACGGAAGCAGGCGAGCTGTGGTCCATTTATAAATTAGAAGTTGTTGCCATACCTACCAATAGGGATATGGTTCGTGAGGATAGGGAAGATTTAGTTTATAAGACTAAAAGAGAAAAATATAATGCAGTTATTGACCAGATACAGGAAGCTGTAAAAGCGGGAAGGCCTGTGCTGGTAGGTACTACATCGGTTGAAGTATCAGAATTACTTAGCCGTATGTTAAAACTGCGCGGTATTAAGCATAACGTGTTGAATGCAAAAATGCATGAAAGGGAAGCTGAAATTGTAGCGGAAGCAGGTAAGCCCGGCACTGTTACTATTGCTACCAATATGGCA
>Ga0210388_10004896_pt1 | contig 10451 bp, 10 predicted proteins | sample IncBWC19OmetaG_FD_155485 | JGI IMG/M metagenome (GOLD analysis project Ga0210388, IMG submission 155485) | Forest soil microbial communities from Barre Woods Harvard Forest LTER site, Petersham, Massachusetts, United States - Inc-BW-C-19-O ...
GTCGAACGACGGCCCGGTGAGGATGCCGGCAATATCAGCATCTACCGTTTTCCGGCCGGCTGGGTGTGGATGATCCCGCTGCCCGGGGACTGCATGAGCATCGGCGCGGTGTGCTATCCGGAATACCTGCGCGAGCGGCGCGGCAGCAACGCGGACTTCCTGCTGACGACCCTGAAGCGTATTCCCGGCGCGCGCGAGCGCATGCAGGGCGCAAGCATCATCGGCAACCTGCACGCCACCGGCAATTATTCCTACCAATGCACCCGGATGAGCGGCCATCGCTGGGTGATGGTCGGTGATGCATTTGCCTTTCTCGACCCCATTTTCTCCACCGGCGTCTACCTCGCCATGAACAGCGCCGAACTGGCGGCCGAGATGGTCAGCGCCTGCCTGCGCGAGCCGCGCCGGGAAGCAGCCCTGCAGCGCCGCTACGCGCGCTGCGTCCGGCGCGGCCTGGATCAGCTGTCCTGGTTCACCTATCGGTTCACCTCCCCGGCCATGTCGCGGCTGTTTGCCCATCCGCGCGATCCCCTGCAGGTCGAAAAGGCGATGGTGTCGCTGCTCGCCGGGGATGTGTTCAACAGTCGGCGCGTGTGGTGGCGACTGCAGCTGTTCAAGCTGATTTATCTTGCGACCTGGGTTTCCCTGTGGCGGCGCTCGGTGCGCAACAACCGCGCACGACGGCGGCAGGTTGGCATCGTCTTCGACGGCGAGGATCTGATTTGAACAACCCACGGGTCGCGAGCCGCACATTCCCGGGCACGGCACCGCGCATGGAGTACCAGCGGCTCAACGCCGACGAAGCCCTGCCCGCGACCACTCTGTGCGCCATCACTTTTGGCCCACGGCGCCCCAGCGTGGCGGCGCCGCCGGCACGCGGCCTCGGTGTCGAGGTGAATCTGCCCGCCCTCGTGGGCACCGGCATGACCGAACTTTGGCATGCCGATGGGAAAGTGGAGTGCGGGCGCGAGGGGCTGGTGCATTTTGCCCGGGGCGGCCACTACCTGGCCGGCAAGGTCGAGATCGACGAGCACACCGTGGGCGGCCTGGCCGAAGCCGCGCGCAGCGCCTACGCGGCGATCAGCCGCTTCACACTGCGCAGCGGCCACCGGCACCTGCTGCGCATGTACAACTATTTCTCCGGGATCAATATCGGGGACGGGGATGCCGAACGCTACAAGCTGTTCTGCAGCGGCCGCGCCGCCGGGTTTCGGGAACTGGCCGACCCCGCCTGGCCGGCGGCCACCGCCATCGGGCGCCAGGATCACAGCGGCCTGCTGCAGGTGTACTGGCTGGCCGGCGATGAGCCCGGGCAACCATTGGAGAATCCGCGCCAGGTGAGCGCCTTCAACTATCCGCGCCAGTACGGGCCAGCGTCGCCGACCTTCTCGCGCGCCATGCAGGTGGCCGGCGCCATGCTGATATCCGGCACCGGCAGCGTGCTCGGCCACGCCTCCCATCATCCGGATGATCTACCGGCGCAACTGGATGAGATCCTGCGCAACCACGCCAGCCTGTACCAGGCCGGCGGCGTTTCTGCCGCGGCCCTTCGCGGCCAGGCAACCTTGCTGAAAATCTATCTGCGCCACGCCGCCGCGGCCGGCTTCGTGGCCGGCTACCTGCGCGAGCGGCTGCCGGCGCACGCCCAATTCGTGGTGCTCGGCGCGGACATCTGCCGGCACGAGTTGCTGGTTGAAATCGACGCCGCGCACCTGGGTCCGCGCGGCTAATCCCTGCGCAGCAGCTGCAGCAGTTGCGCGCGCGTGGTCTTGCCCAGTTCATTGCGCGGCAGCTGCGGCACCAGCAGCAGCGGTCGGGGCAGGAAGGCCGGGTCCACGCCCTGGGCCAGCGCGTTGAGGATGTCCGCTGCGCTCAAGGTGGGCGCGACGACGGCCGCCGCCACCCGCTGCACGCGTCCCACTCCCTGGGCCGCCGCCTCCGTATCCGCAGGCTGGAACACCACGGCATCGCGCACCCCGGGGATGTCCAGCAGCCGCCGCGTCAGGTCCGAGAGCGAGGCGCGCTTGCCGGCAATCTCGATCATGTCGACATTGCGGCCGCGCAGCACCATCAGTCCCGGTCCGGCAATTTCCACAATGTCCTGCAGCCGCAGCGCCTGGCCGAACCAGGGTGCATGCACCCAGGTGTGATCCACGGCCGGCTCGACCGTGACACCGGGGTAAAGACGCCAGCCGCTCTCGCGGGCCGTCAGGCGCGTCGCAATCACGCAGGTCTCGGTCGAACCGAACATCTCCAGCAGCGGTGCCTGCAGGCGCTCGGCAACACGCAGGGCCAGCGCCGCATTCATCGGCGCCGTGGCCGAGACCACCACGGCGACTGGCGGAAACTCCTGGGATGAGGCCAGCAGGGTGCGCAGGTGCACCGGCGTCGTGACCAGTACCCGCGGCGCCGGCACCTCGGCCAGCGCGCGCGCGACGTCGGCGGGAAACAGCGGCCTGGCCGCATGTACGGTCATGCCGGCCAGCAGCGGCAGCAGCACCGAGGTCTCCGTGCCATACATATGCTGGGGAGGCACGGTCGCGATGACGCTCGGCGGCGTCGCCGCCGGTGGCGGCGGCAGGCACTCACGGATGCGTTCGGCGTTGAAGCGGGTGTTGAAGTGCAGGCTGCCCCAGCGCTTGGCATGGCCCGTCGGCACACCGGTCGAGCCCGATGTAAAGGCGATCTGGATGATGTGCTCGGCATCGATCAGGGGCATGGCTGGAAGCTGCGCGCCCGTGCCGCCGGCCAGCGCCCGCTGCACGACCTCATCATCGACGATGTGGTTGTCGGCGTAGCTGGCCTGCGCATCGCTCACCACCTGCGGCGCGCGGGAGGCGGGCAGCAGATTGGTCTGACCGCGCACCGCCGCGGCACACCAGGCCAGCAGGAAGTTCGCCCGCTGCTCACACAGGTTGACCAGGTAAGGCGCAGCCGGCAGCGTCGCGGCCAGGGCCAGCACGCCGCGCAGGAAGGCGGCGCCGGACACCGCCCCTTCCGGGCGCCAAAGCAGGGGCGCCGCGGCGTCGAACCCGGCGATCAGCGGCAGCAATTTCGGCACGGTTCGTTTCGCTTCAGTACAAGCCGCCGTTGACGTCGATCACCTGCCGCGTGATGTAGGACGCCTCCGGTGAGACCAGGAAGGCGACCAGTGCCGCGACTTCCTCCACGGTACCCGCACGCTGCATGGGAATGGCCTTGACCACCTCGTCCAGGTGCGGATGGCCCTGCACCATCTCCGTGGCGACGAAGCCGGGCGCCACGCAGTTGACCGTGATCTGCCGGCGCGCCAACTCCAGGGCCAGCGCCTTGGTCGCGCCGATGATGCCGGCCTTGGCCGCGCTGTAGTTGGTCTGGCCGCGAGTACCCATGACCCCGGACGCCGACGACAGGGTGACGATGCGGCCGGGCGCGCGCCGGCGCACCATGGCCATGACCAGCGGATGCAGGACGTTGTACAGGCCGTCCAGGTTGCCATGCACCACGCTGTCCCAGGTCTCACCCGTCATCGCCGGAAACGCGTCATCGCGGGCGAACCCGGCATTGCACACCACCCCGTAGTAGCAGCCATTGGTCTCAATGTCCTCCACCAGGGCGCTCGCGCAGGCCATGCGGTTGCCCACGTCAAACTGCAGTACCCGCGCGCGCCGTCCCATGTGCCGGACGCCCTCGGCGACCTGCTCGGCATCCGCGCGGCGTGACTTGCAGTGCACGACCACGTCGTAGCCGTCGTTGGCCAGGCGCAGGGCAATGGCGCGGCCGATGCCGCGGCTGGAGCCTGAGACAAAAACAGTGTCCGTCATCGCCCGGCCATCAGCGCCAGAACGGGTAGAAGTTGAACCATTGCAGCGGTTCCATCAGCGCAAAGTGCTCCAGGCGGGTGGCGAATCGCTGTGCCAGCTCGGCAATGATTGCATCCCGCTGCGAGCGCTGCCAGCGCACCTGTGTGCAGAACGGTTCAAAGTACACCCGGTAACCGGTGGGCCGTCGCAGGCAGAACAACAGATGCACCGGACATTCGAGCACCGAAGCGAGTACATAGGGACCTACCGGCAAGGCCGCCGTGCCACCCAGCAGCTGCACATCAACCGTGCGGCCGCCGTGCACCGGCACCCGATCGCCCGCGATGACGACCCACTCGCCCTGGTCAATCCGGCTCTTCAGCATCAGCGCCGTGGCCGCCGACAGCTCGGCGACCTGGATCAGCTCCACCTGCGTCGCCCCCGCCATCCGCATCACCTGGTTGAAGCTCTTCGAGTGCCGGGTATGCACCAGCACATTGAGCCGGACGCGGCGATTCAAGGTCGCCAGCGCCCGGCACAGTTCAAGGTTACCGAGGTGGGAACCGATCAGCAGCACGCCGCGCGCGCCCTGGGCCATGACGCGCATTTTCGCGTGATCTTCGATGCCGACCTGGCTGTAGTCGATGCGCCCCAGCCACGCGTTCTGTTTGTCGACGATGGCGCGCGCGAAACTGAGGAAGTGCCGATAGACACTCATCGGCCCGGCGTTCACGCCACACTCCGGCGCCGCCGCAGCAATGCGCGCCAGGTAGTCGCGCGAGGCGGCGCGGGCGCGGCGGCTGAAGACAAAAAAATATGCCGTCGAGAGGTAAATGAACGGCATCGCCAGGGGCCGCGACAGCAGCTTCACCCCGTGGAACATCAGCCACATCATCGACAGCGCACCGCGCTCGCGCGTGGCGGCCCACGCGGCCTGCGCGCCCGTCGACATGGTCTGCGGATTCTTCACGGGACCTTGCGCTCCCGCAGGCGCGGCAGGCGGCGCAGCATGCCGCCCAGCAGCCGCAGCTGCAGGGCCACCATCCGGCCATTGTCGCGGAACATGCGAAAGTGTGAGACCCCATCCAGCGGGTAGGTGACCCGGGTCGGCAACCACCGCATCGGCACGCGGCGCCAGTACATACGCACGATGATCTCCACATCGAAATCCATGCGCCGGCCAATGTACTCCTCGGCCATCAGCGCGATGACGGGGGCCAGTGGATAGACCCGAAAACCACACATCGAGTCCGGTATCGACTTCGACAGGGTATTCAACCAGACCAAGCCATGGGTCAGGTACCGGCCGTAGAGCCGCACGGCCGGCATGCTGCGGTCGAACACCGGCCGCCCGCAGATCAGCGACTGCGGGTGGCGGCGCGCTTCCTCGATGAAGGTCGAGATATCCCCGAGGGCATGCTGCCCATCCGCATCGATTTGCAGGCTGTGGCTGTAACCGCGCTGCCACGCCTGGGCAAACCCGGCCAACATCGCCGCGCCCTTGCCGCCATTGACCGGCAGCCGCAGCAAACTGGTGTGCGCCACGGTCGCGGCCAGGCGGTCGAGCTCGCGCGCACAGGTCGGACCCGAGCCATCATCGACCAGCAGACAGGGCAAGGCTGCGGCGCGCACCGCCGCCACGACTCGCGCCACGGCATGCTCGTGGTCGAACACCGGCACGATGGCGCAGGGATTGAAGCGGTGAGGCGGCACGTGCGTCTGCCCGGTAAAGGCGAACATTATGGCACTTCGCCGCCAGCGCGGCCGCGCGCGCCGGCGCGTCGGTGACCTTCAGGTGAATTCGTTGTTAACTTCTCCATAGTTCTCCAAAAAACCTATTGCATCACCCCACCAACTGCCGTAACTTTCGCGCCGCGTTGCGAGGTGTGGTACCGCTCGTGACGCCCAGAAATGGTGGTCCGGACCCTTGGAGGTGTAGCGAGAACAGTGATGAAGAACCGCAAAGCGTCGACCACGAGCGACCCTGGGCCCCGTCTTCAACGAGTTTCTCAATATTTAGAGAAGAACTTTCCCGACTTTTTTGCGGAAGCACGCTTCCAGGTCGGCGATGATGATTTTTTCCTGTACTCCCGTTTCGGGCAGTACCTCGCCCGCGTCATCGAGACCAACCGGGCCTCTCCCGGCAAGATCGCGCGCGGCTTTACCGTCCTGAACAAGATGGCCCGAGCCTCGGCCCGCAGCCCGCGAATCCGCCAGATCCTGGCCACAGGCCCCCTGGAGTACATCGTGGATGCGCCCAAGGCACGTGAGCTGGCCCGCAAGCGCCTGTCGCCGGTCGCGCAGGGTTACATGGAAAGTCTGTGCGAGTAGCCTGAAGCGAATGAGCGAGCAGCTGGCACGGGAGGTCCGCGATTTCTGGCTGGACCCCAGTCGGCTGACTCGCAGCGCCCGGTCCAACGCGCACATCGTGCGCGAGCGCTTCGCCGGCGCGCTGGAACAGGCCGCCACCGGCGCATTCTCAGCCTGGAGCAACAGTCCGCGCCGCGCGCTGAGCCTGGTGATCGTGCTGGACCAGTTCTCGCGCCTGATCCACCAGGGCACACCCCGCTGCTACGCCTGCGACGAACTGGCGCTCGCGACGACCCTCAACGGAATCCAATCCGGCGCCGACGCCACCCTCACCCTCATCGAGCGGCTGTACTTCTGCATGCCCCTGCAGCGGGCCGAGTCATTGGCCATGCAGGAGGAGTCGCTGGCGATTTTCGAACGCCTCGCAAGCGAGGCAACCGGCGCCGAATGCGCGCTGGCGAGCTCCGCCGTGTGCACTGCCCGGGACAGCCACCGCATCGTCGCCCGCTTCGGTCGCTTTCCCCGGCGCAATCGGGTGCTGGGACGCACCACCACGCCGGCGGAACGCCTGTGGCTGGCGCGCGCGCAGCCGCAGCCGGTCGTCGCGCTGCTATAGGCTCGCGCGCGGATCGAACGCCATTTCCGTGCGCATGCGCTCATACAGTTCGCGCGCGGCGGGCGTATCCGCCGGCGGCAGCACCACCTTGAGGACCACGTACTGATCTCCCGGCGGCTCACCCGCCAGCCCCCGCCCGCGCAGCCGCAGCCGGCTGCCTGACTGGGACTGCGCCGGAATGCGCAAATCCACCGGCCCACCCAGAGTCGGCACCGTGAGCGTGGTGCCCAGGGCCGCCTCCCACGGGGCGACCGGCAGGGTCAGCTTCACATCGCGGCCGTCCAGTTCCAGATTGCGGTGCGGACGGATATGCACGTCCAGGTACAGATCGCCGGCGCGACCCTTGCCCACCGCCGGCTCGCCCTGTCCGGCCAGCCGTATCGACTGGCCTTCGATCACCCCGGCCGGCAGCGTCACCCGCAAGGTACGCTCGCTCGGCGTGGTCTGCCCCGGCGCCGGAGCCTGCTGCAAAGTGAGGTTGCGCACCGTGCCGCGATGCGCCTCTTCCAGGTCCAGTTCAATACCGGCGTGCTGGTCGCGGCCGTTGCGGCGTCGTGCGCCGCCACCGGCTGCGGCCCCCGCGAAGGGCGACTCACCGCCGCCGAACAGCGTGGAGAAAAAGTCGCTGAACTGCTCATCGGCCGCGAAATCCGCATTGCCCGCGCCACCGCCCTGGCCGGCGGTGTGCGCCCGACCGCGGCGTCCCGGATTGAACCCAAAGCCAGCCCCGAAGTCCGGTGGTGGCCGGAACTGCTCGCCCTGCTTCCAGTTGGCGCCCAGCTGATCGTAGGCCGCACGCTTCTGCGGATCCTTCAGGACCTCGTAGGCCTCCTGCATCTGCTTGAAGCGCTCGAGCGCATCCGCCTCCTTGCTCACGTCCGGATGGTACTTGCGGGCCAGGCGCCGATAGGCCTTGCGGATCTCATCCGCCGAGGCCGAGCGCTGCAGGCCCAGGGTCTGGTAGTAGTCGCGAAATTCCATAGCTTGCGATAATGGGGACTTGGCCCCATCGCTTTCAAGCATCATCGTGCGCCGTGGCGGTGCGCCGGATGCGGCGCAGTGACCGTTTCAGGTCAGCACCGGCGGCATACGGGGCTCCAGCTGCCTTCGGGGCAGTGGCATCGATATTGCACCCCTCCCCCCCATGCGATTGTCCCGGCCCCCACATCTGCGCAACCTGCGCGCCTTCTGTGTGGCTGCCCACCACCGCAGCTTCAAGGTTGCGGCCGATGAACTATTCCTGACCCCATCGGCCGTCAGCCACCAGATGAAGGAGCTCGAGGACTCCCTGGGCGTGCGACTGTTCGCCAGGAAGACCCGCGCCGTCGAATTGACCACCGCCGGTGCCACGCTGCTGGAGGAGGTCGGACCACTGCTCGATGCCATCGACCGCAGCCTGACGCGCATCGCCCGGCGCAACAGCCGCCTGACGCTGCGCATGCTGCTGCCACCCTTCTTCGCCGCCGAAATCTTCGTGCCGCGCATGGCCCACTTCTGTGCCGCCTGGCCCGACATCGACATCCAGGTCGACACGCGTGATCCGCGGCCCCTGGCACATCCGCTCACGTCGGATATCTCCGTGCTGTTGTCGGACATGCCGCCGCAGGGGGTGAGCGTCACGCCGTTGTTCACGCTGTCACTGGTCGCCGCCTGTGCCCGCGAGTACGCGCCGACCGTGAAGCGCCTGGGCGCGAACGTGTTTCGCGACATGGCGCTCATCGTTCACAAGTCGCGCCCCTTCGCCTGGAACAGCTGGGCAGAGGAACTGGGCCTCGAGGCGCCCGAACCGAAGAACGTCATTGAACTGGACACCATGTCGGCGGTGGTGCGCGCCGCCGAGCGGGGGGTCGGTGTGGCGCTGGTCCCCGAGGCCCTGTGCAGCATGTGGTTTGAATCCGGAGCGCTGGTGCGCATCTTCCCGCTGCACCTGCATACCAGCGATACCTACTATCTGGCGAGCCGGCCCAAGGATGCGGCCCGGCCGGAGGTGCGCGCGATGACCGAGTGGCTCATCAGTGAGGTGCGCACGCTCACCGCCGCTGCGATGAAGCCGAGTCACGCATAGCCGCAAATCTATTCGTTTGTTTCAGTGCAGCAAAACTCCTAGCCTGCTCGCGCACCTTTGAAATACGGGTGCGCCGTATCAAATCCCAGACAAGGAGTTCTGTCATGAAACTGCAATTACTGAAGAGTATCCGCCGCGTGCCACTGGCGGCCGCGCTGGCCGGCACGCTACTGATCGCATCCGCCGCGCATGCCGATGCGGAATCCGGCAAGCTGGTGTTGTCCGGATTCACCGACGCCGCCGCCGGTGAACAACTGCTGGCGGGTGACTATGCCGTCGTCATTCAAAAGCTGGCACCGCACGCCACGGATTTCAATCAGAACGAAGTGGCCGCCAGCACCAACCTGTGTGTGGCCTACGTGGCCAGCGGTCGGCTGGATGAAGCGCACAAAGCCTGTGATGAGGCCATCCGGCTGGCACGCCGGAACGACTTCGATGTCTCCTACCTGGAGCGTCTGGCCCATCAGGACCCACTGTCCATTGCCCATGCCAATCGCGCAGTTCTCAGCAAACTGTCGGGCCAATAACCGCTACGTCAACCTAAGAGAAGAACAGCAATGAGGCTTGAGGGGAAACCGCGAAACGGCGCGCCTTGCTCTAAGGCGCGCCGCTTCCGTCGGTGAAAGTGCCCGCTGCCAGTGCGATCTGCTGTACCGGCCCGTAACGTTCCAATCGCGCCCGCACCTGCTGGCCATCACCGATCACGACGATCGCAAGCTGGCGCCCCACCGGAAATGCCTGCTCGAGCACCCGGTGCGCATCGCGCAAGGTGACATTGCGCAGGGCTGGTCCGTAGTTCTCGATGTATCCCGGATCCAGTCCATAAAGTTCCAGCTCCGCCAGCTGCGCCGCCCAGTCCGCGGCGGTCTCCAGATTCATGGGGTACTGGCCCATCACGTACGAGCGCGCCGAATCGAGCATGGCCTGCGTGATGCCCGTGCGCTTCACGTGCGACAGCGTCTTCAGCACCAGGTCGATCGCCCGTACCGTGTGCCGGGTTTCAGCGAACGTGCGGATCGCGAACTCGCCCGCCGCGCGGCTGCGCGTGAACCCGGAGGCCGCTCCATACGACAGGCCGCTCCTGATGCGCAGCTCCGAGTTCAGCAGCGAGGTGAAGCGGCCGCCGAACTGCGAATTCACCAGGTCCAACGCGGCGCGTTGCGGAAAGGCCCGATCAAGGCCGGTGGCCCCCACCCAGAAATACGATTGCGCAGAGCCCGGCGCATCCACCAGCAATACGCGCCGCTTGCGCAGTCGCACGGTTGCCGCGACTGCCGGCAACGGCATCGCAGCCGGCTGCCAGGCGCCGAAGCGCCGCGCCACATCCGCCTTCAGCCACGCCACGTCGACATCACCGGCCACCACCAGCGCCGCCCGATCCGCCCCGATGTGTGCGCGGTGATACTCGACCACATCCTTGAGCGCGATGGCCTGCAGGGAGTCCTCGCTGCCGCTGGCGGGGCGCCCATAGGGATGAGTGCCGAACAGCAGTGCGCGGCCATACTGCGGCAGCAACTCCGAGGGGTCCGAATCCTTCAGTGAACGCAGGTGACCGATCTGCCGCGTGCGCTGCCGCGTGAACTCCGAGGCGCTGAAGCGCGGGTTGAGCACCGCATCTGCCAGCAACTCCAGCATCCGCGCCTGATCCTGCGCCAGGAACTGGCCGTTGATGCTGATG
>Ga0210388_10004897_pt1 | contig 10451 bp, 10 predicted proteins | sample IncBWC19OmetaG_FD_155485 | JGI IMG/M metagenome (GOLD analysis project Ga0210388, IMG submission 155485) | Forest soil microbial communities from Barre Woods Harvard Forest LTER site, Petersham, Massachusetts, United States - Inc-BW-C-19-O ...
TTAGTAGCTTAACCATAAAACTTACCCAACACGTCTCGACCCCTCGCAGAATCGAAACCCTGAAAACCATCGCTACGAACGGTCTTGCAAGCCATCCGGGGACGTACTTCAGGGGTGACGCGCTCTCCCAAATCTCTTTCGAAACATGGAAATTCACGCGTTGAACCAATGCGAGGCAAGTTCGCCTTTCCACATTGCGCTACTCTCGAGCAAAAATTTGCGGTTTATTACGCCATGCGACCTTGAAATCGCATAACGTAATGCCAGCTTCCTTCAGTTGTCAAAGATCGCCGTTCCGTTCATCAACTTCCGATCGGAACGTCTCCGCTCCCGGCGGAGCGCGTCTTCAGTTTGGAGCCGAAGCCGCGGGAAATAAAAAACCCGGCGTCGAGCGCCGGGCGACTCCGTCCTTCGCAGAGGCTGCTCAATGAGCCGCCTACAGGACAGACTTGCTCGATGCTCGAATTCGTTCTACCCGGTGTTAGTAACCAACTTCACCTCTTGGGCAGACCCGGTCCGTCAGGAGAATCCCCGGCAAACGAGGGGCCACCGACATCAGGAGAGTATATCAACTTTTTCAATTCCGTCAAGTACATCCAAATTATTTTCTCGGGTATTTTGTGTAGCTCGTCCTGTGGATTTCACGTCCCTCTGTGGAAAATCGCCCCGATTACTCCAGCGCCTCGCCCTGACGGCGAGAGGCAGTTCGAGTAACGCGAGAAGTTTCTCGCTTAATCGCGCAAGCGCACGAATTACCCCTTGTTGTGCTTGAAGTATTCCACTTGGCGCAGCCTCTTGGCAGCTTCCTCGCGCGTCTTGTATGGGCCACCGAGATTCTTCCCCGTTTTCTCCGACAGCACTTTGTATCCGCCTTTCACTTTCTTAATCATGCTGCGCCTCCGTTGAACCTATTCGATTATTCGACGAAGGCATTTCCGAATCAATGCGGTAAATCCAGTAGTCGGCGCATGGCTGAACAAAACCGGTGGTACGGTAGCTTCCCGAAATGCCGAAATGTCAGACGGAGTTTGCGAGGCAAAGGGCAGTAACAGCTGAATGGGAAGATTCAGCTCAGACGCGAGCTCCCTGATTTTGGGGCGTTCGAGCTTAGGCGGTGCGCGGCGTTACGCCGTCTTTGCAGATTGCCGCGACGATCAAGCCGAGCAAAATAAGTTGAATTCCTCCGGCTACCATCCACTTGATCGCAAGCATGTACGGCACAATGTACACTACGTATTCGCTCAACGAGTACGGCACCACGGTCATGAAGGTCATAACGATCCCGTAGCGAATGCCTTGCTCCAGCCAAGACTTGTTTTCGCGCCCCCGTGTGTAGATGTAGGCAAACATCGCCGCGAAAAAGAACTGGCCCAACGCCATGGCCCAAAATCGGTGCATGATCCCGGCGACACTACGATGGCTGCTGGCGATGGCGTCATAATCCGGCATCAGCCACACACTATGGACCAGGTAATTTGTCGCCATCAGAACGACGTAAGCCGCAATGATCGCAATAACAAGCTTTTTCATGGCCGCTCTCCTCTTCTTTCAGATTTGGCCTATTGAAAAATCGTTAAAACGGTTTCGGAGTTTGGATGTAATTCCCTTGTTGGGCCGAGCCTAGCACCGCCACGCCAGCGGGCCTAGCGGATTTTGTGGTGAACCTTGAAATGAAAGTTGAGGACCAAATACACCCGCAGTTATGGGTTTGTGACCTGCTCCGATATGCTGGCCTCGCGCAGCAGCGTATATTTCTGTTCCCAAGCTTGGTGGACGGGACTTTCCGCGTAAGCATCGGCCGCGGCGCGGCTCTGAAACTCAATCGCAAAAGCGGCGCTGAAGTCTCGAGGTTGCAGACGCTCCGCTTTAATCCATATATTTTTCACACCTGGAACTTTCGCCGCCATTTCCTTCACACCCTGCAAAGCATTCTGCTTGTCGGAATCTGAAACGCCTGGATTCCATTTGAGTATCACCATGTGAATGATGGTTTTCGGCTGGCCAAACTTATTTTGTCCCGCAACGTAACCGCCCGCGAACAACGCAAGCGCAAGCAAACAGCTTCCAAGAATTCCAGCCGCCTTCGTCACACGAACTCGCATATCTTCTCCCTTTCGCCCAAAACAAGTCTAAGCGAGCCGCCTTTTTCAGGCAATGCTTCGCGCGCCGTGAATTTGATCGCTCGCCGCACTTTGCATGTTGACCAGCGGGTTTGGTGTTCAGTACGATGCGCAACAGTCTCGCGCGTGTATGCGACCGCGTTCACTCGCAAGGAGTCGCTATGTTCTGTTCAAAGTGTGGAGCGAATGTACCGGACGGCGCGGCTTTCTGCAGTGCTTGCGGCCAGCCGGTACCAAGTGCGTCGGTGGTTCCACCGATCCCGCCAGTTTCCCCGGCCCCACCAGCGGCTCCAGCTCCAAGCCAGTATCCCCCAGCCTATGTGCCGCCCGTCCAAGCGGCGTGGCAAACAAGCGCTCGGCCGCCGGTTGCGTACGCGGGCTTTTGGCTTCGCTTGGTAGCTTTCATCATTGACGCGATCGTCCTCCATTTTGTTTTCACGATTGTGACTCTACCTTTTATCGCTTCGATGGGCATACGGGGAATTATGAGGGGTCATATGCCCATGTCTCCCGAAGAATTGATACCGCTCATTCGCGGGCTTTTCCACATTTTCTTGATTAGAACGGTTTTGAACTGGCTCTATTACGCATTGCTCGAAAGTTCGGCATGGCAAGCGACACTGGGCAAGAAAGCGCTGGGGTTGGAAGTCACAGACATGGAAGGCAGGCGGATCAGTTTTGGTCGTGCTACCGGACGATTCTTCGCGAAAATTATTTCCAGCATAATTCTGTTAATTGGGTTCATCATGGCGGGTTTCACGGAAAAGAAACAGGCGCTTCACGATATGATTGCCGGCACGCTGGTAATTCGCAAGCTCTAGAATTTTTGAAGCACAAGAAAACCGAGGAGCCGCATGTACTGCTCAAAATGTGGGACCGCGATTCCGCAGAACGCAGCGTTCTGCGCCGCATGTGGTCAGCCTGTGAATCAGCCATCCACGCTAGCGGCTAGTGCGCCGGGTTTCGCCGCAGCAGCTCCGCCGGCAGCGGCACCCCCCTACGGATATGTTGCGCCCCCCGCGTTTCCTGCGATGGCTTACGCTGGTTTCTGGCTGCGCGTTGTAGCTCATCTGATAGATGGCCTACTCGTTGGAATTGGGTTCTTCGTGCTGGCTATGATTGGGCTCGCAATGGTTGGCGTCGGCCATTTCAAGAACTTCGCGCAGGGTGCAAATAACCCGGATGATTTTTTTACACCGGACATTATTGGCGTAATTTTTGTGTTGGTGGTCACCGCGACGCTGATGATATGGCTGTATTACGCCGGGATGGAGAGCGCTGTCTATCAAGGAACGCTCGGAAAGATGGCACTCGGTTTAATCGTGACGGATCTCGAAGGCCGAAGAATCTCTTTTGGGCGCGCAAGCGGCCGCTATTTTTCCAAGCTTATTACCGGATTGATTCCTCTCGGAATCGGTTACGCGATGGCGGGATTCACAGAAAAGAAGCAGGCTCTGCACGACATGATCGCCAGCTGCTTGGTGCTGCGAAAAGTCTAAATCCTCGCGACTCGCTGGTTACCTTCACTCTGTTCGAAATATCTTCAGACTCCCCAACCGTAGCGCTCTGAATGGACCAGCGACTCATGTAACTCGGCGCGAACGTGTTCGGTGAATTCAGAGCTGCGCAGCACGCGAGAACCCGGCTCCGCAATATCCATCGTTCTGTAACCATGATCCAACACGCGATCGATGGCCGACTCGATCCATTGCGCTTCCACCTCAAGGCCGAAAGATTCCCGCAATAGTAGCGTCGCTGAATAGATCGCGCCCAATGGGCACGCTACGTCCTTCCCAGCAAGCGATGGAGCTGAACCGTGGATCGGCTCGTAGAGCGCCGGCCCGTCGGCTCCGCGGCTCATGGACGGAATCAGCCCAATCGACCCCGCCAGAGCTGCCGCCTCGTCGCTCAGAATGTCGCCGAACATATTCCCGGTCAGAATCACGTCGAATTGCGCCGGACGCAACAGAATTTGCATCGCGGCGTTGTCGACGTACAAGTGTTCCAGCGTAATGTGCGGATAATTCCTCGCAACCTCGGTAACAGTATTTCGCCAGAGTACAGACGTAGCTAGCACGTTGGCTTTGTCCACACTGGTAACGTGCCGGTTTCGAACCGCCGCGCGCTCAAACGCATACCGCGCCACGCGTTCGATTTCAGCCGCTGTATAGCGGGCAACGTCGCTTGCCCGCTTATCTTTCCCTTCGCCGTGGTGCTCGTGCTCGCCGAAATAAATGTCTCCCGCAAGTTCGCGCACAATTTCAAAATCGCACCCGTTGAGTCGCTCGCGCCGTAAGGGAGAAATTCCTTGCAGCGCCGGACGCAGCTGAATCGGCCGTAAGTTGATGTACAAGCCCAGCTGTTTGCGCAACCCCAGCAATCCAGCTTCGGGTCGTTGAGCCAACGGCAGCGAATCCCACTTTGGCCCGCCAATCGCTCCCAGCAAAATCGCATCCGCCGAGCGGCATCCCGCAAGGGTTTCTTTTGGAAGCGGCCCACCAAAACGATCAATGGCAGCTCCCCCAAAAGCCAGTTCGCGAAATTCGAATTGGTGCTCAAACGCAGCTGCGCAATCCTGCAATAGTTGTACCGCTGCGCGGCTCACTTCCGGCCCGATGCCATCGCCGGGAAGCACCGCGATTGTTTTCCGCACTCTACTCATGGGTTCCTACCTTAGCTATTTCGCAGTTCGCGCGATCGTCAATTGGCAACTGCAGCAGCGGCATTCTCTCTTACTTGTGCAATTTTGCGCCGACGGCGGATTTTGTGAATGATTGACAGCAAATCCCGATCCGTTACTTGCTTGGCTGAATCCGCAAGCGCGATAGCCTGCTTGTAGCATTCTGCAAGTTCGCCTTCGGTTGTTTGATAACCCAACTCGCCGAGCCGCGCGCGCAAGGCATTCCTTCCGGAATGTTTGCCCAGCACAAGTCTGCGCGTGGGCACGCCAACTTTTTCTGGAACGATAATTTCGTAGGTCATCGGATTCTTCAGCATGCCGTCTTGATGTATCCCCGCCTCGTGCGCGAACGCATTCGCTCCCACCACAGCTTTGTTCGGCGGAACGCTTACGCCGGTGATAGAAGTCAGCAGACGGCTGGTGGAATAGATTTTCTCGAGCGAAATATTCGTCGAAGCAGAATAGCGCGCCTGCCGCACGTGCAGCGCCACTGCGATTTCTTCAAGTGACGCATTTCCAGCGCGCTCGCCGATACCGTTAATCGTGCATTCCACCTGTCGCGCACCAGCGACGATAGCTGCGAGCGAATTAGCTACCGCAAGGCCCAGGTCGTTGTGGCAATGCGCGCTAAAAACCACGTTGGGGTAATCGGCGAGCCGGCTTCGCGCCGCAAGAAACATCGCGCCGTACTCTTCCGGTGTTGAATACCCAACCGTATCGGGAAGGTTGATGATTGTGGCCCCAGCGCTGGCAGCAGCCTCTATCACTTCAAGCAGATAATCGAGATCGCTTCGGCTGGCATCTTCCGCGGAAAATTCCACCTCATCGCAACGCGCCCGGCCGTACAGCACCATCTTTCCAACTTGCTCCAGCGCATGTTGGCGCGTAATGCGTAACTTATGTTCCAGATGCAAGTCCGAGGTAGCTAGAAAAATGTGCAGCCTCGGCTTGACGGCAGGCTCCAGGGCGCGCAAGGCGGCGTTGACGTCCTCCTGACGCGCCCGAGCCAGAGCGGCAACGCGGCAGCCCAAGATTTCAGCCGCAACCGTTCGTACTGCATCCAGATCGCCAGGTGAGGCGATCGGGAATCCGGCTTCGATAACATCCACTCCGAGTTGTTCAAGTTGCCGCGCTAAGAGCAGCTTTTCGCGGCCATTCATCGAAAAGCCGGGCGACTGTTCACCATCGCGAAGTGTGGTATCGAAGATCTGCACAGTTTCCATCAAGTCTCCTCGCCGCCATCAAGTGAACCGCGGATGACAAAAACTGTCCAATTTATACTTCTTGCCTGTAACATAAGTTATCCTTATATATAGATCAGACGTTGAGGTGACCCATGGATTTGGCAGTACTACAGGTTTTTCAAACCGTGGCAAATGAGCGCAGCTATTCTCGCGCTGCCGAGAAGCTCTACCGTACCCAACCGGCTATCAGCATCGCCATGCGCAAACTGGAAGACTGGGTCGGCCAGCCGCTTTTCGCGCGCGGCTCGGGCGCCCGAGTGCTCACCGACGCCGGCGTGCTCTTACTCGAATACGCCGAGCGCATGCTGAATCTGCGAGAAGAAGCCCGCAAAGGCTTAACCGAGTTGCGGGGAATGGAGCGAGGCCAGGTTTCACTGGGGGTAAATGAAAGCTCAATTCACGCCTTGCTGCCGCCCCTGGAACGTTTTCGCGCGCACTATCCGGGCATTCGTGTGCGGATCCATCGTGTGTTTTCGCGCATGATTCCGCGCGAACTGTTGAACCATCAGCTCGATATCGGAGTGATTTCCTATTTGCCGGAGGAACGCGAGTTGCTCGCCGTGAAGTTTTACCGCGACTCGCTCGCCTTCGTGGTTTGGCCAAGCCATAAGCTGGCCAAGCGGCGCGAAGTGGACATCTCCGCGCTCGGAGAAGAAAGCTTCGTCGCGCACATCGTCGAATCGCCTTACCGGCGCCAAGTAGTACAAATGTTCGCGCGACATCGCGTTCCACTGCGAATGGATTTGGAACTTCCTACCATCGAGAGCATCAAGCGATTCGTGCAGATGAAAAGAGGGGTCGCAATCGTTCCGCGAATGTGTGTGGAAGCCGAGCTGGCTCGCGGCGACTTGCGCGAATTACGAATTCGCCAGATGCGGATCGAGCGCCATTTGTACTTGGTTTACCGGCAGGATCGTCCGTTGAGTGCGGCGGCGCGAGGGCTGGTCGAAACAATTCTAAGTGAAAAGAAAAAGCGGTCCTCTGCGGCGCACCGCGAACATTCGAAGGCTAAGGCAGATTCTCGAACCAGCGCTAAAAGAATTATCGGACGATAATTCGAAGCTCGCTTTCGTCCGCTCTATCGCCCAAGCGTTGCCGCGAGCGCTTCGCCGTTCACCTCACGAAACGAGAACTTCTTGTTGACCGACGAAAACGCTTTGCCTTCAACTTCCACGTACGGATAAATAAAATAATTCAGGGGTGGTCCGGCCTGAGGCGGCGCGAGCGTCAGATCTCGTCCGATACTAAATTGAACGCGGTTGGCATCGTGCGCGCCGAAGAAATACTCTCTCTTAGACGGATCTTTCCACGCTTCCGAAGCGTCGATTGGGACCCACCCAAAATCCTTCAGATAGAACTCAGCCCAACAATGATACCCGCCGATTTCGCCGCCTGGCACGCCTGGCGGAACGGAGAATCCAATCTCAAATTTTGCGGGGATGCCTGCTGAGCGAGCCAGCCCGATAAACAGCGAATGAAAATCGGTGCAATTTCCGCGTTTCGCGTCGCAGGCCCAGTAAATGTCGCCGTTGCCCCAGCCTGTCCCGGTCTTGTCGTACTTCATGTTCGCCAGCACATAGTCATAAATAGCCCGGGCCTTGGTTGTATCCGTGGTTTTGCCTGCCGTCACCTCCGCTGAAAGTTCGCGGATACGTTGATCGAGTGGCACCAAGTGATCCGGCTGCAACCAACGTTCCAGATTCGGCGGATCCTTTTTCGTTGTGCTGGATACATCCGTGAACGTGTTATTCAAATGCTCGTCGCGCCGAACAGTGAATTCCATTGTGACGGTGATGGCGCCCGTAACCGGATTCCTAACGTCAATATGCGCCATCTGATTCCCATATTCAGCTCCCGTCATAATTTGAACAGGGTAAAGAGCCGTCACTTTAGCTTTCAGGATTTTTTGGTAGTCGTCACTCTGCGGATACGGCAGCCAGATTTGCACATCTTTCGATCCCGCCGGAATGTCGTTAACCTGAGCCGTATAAGTAAGGTCGAAGATTCGTTCCTGTAGAGAAGAAGGCGCCGGCGTCGAACTAAGCAAAAAGCAGGCCGTTATTGCAAGAATCGTTCGCAGCATAAGACTGAGCCTCTCTTTTAGCGCAGAGGCGACATTTTATCTGCACAGGCTGTCCGGCAACAAATGTTTATATTTGTTACTGCCTTTCTTTTGGGGAGCCGCCAGCGGAAGCTCGTCGTCGGTTTTCTTAGCGTCGGTTGCAGACGATATCGCTATGACTGTTTGGCTGCAAGTTCATCGAGCGCAGCAGCCACCCGCGAAAGCCCTTCGCGCACGTTTTTCGTTTCGCCGCCAACTCCCATGCGGAAATGTTCAGGAGCGTCGAAAAATCGCCCGGGCACGACGCTGGTCTCATACTTCTCCAGCAAGAGCTGGCAAAAAGCGTCAGCGTGTCCACTGGCGAGCTGCGGGAAGACGATGCTCCCCGCCTCGGGTCGAATCGTCAGCAAATCTTTTCGAGAGCCGAGAAAATCCTTTAAAAGGGCGCGATTCGTTTCCAGCAGCTTTTTGGCGCGCGCAGCAATCTTCCCCAGATTATCCAGTGCTATCACACTGATCATTTCAGCAGGATGCGCCGCCATTACTCCGAACAAATCGTTCAAGCGCCACATCCGTTCCGCGAGAGGTTTGGCCGCGTAAATCCAGCCACAACGCAATCCCGAAAGCCCGTAAGCTTTGGTCAAACTGCCGGTGGCCACAAAATTCTGCCCTAATAAAAATGCGCTCTGCCACGGAGAATCGAAGCAGGCCTCCAAATAAACCTCATCTACCAAAACATGCGCTCCCAGACTGCGTGCAATTTCCCCCACGATTCGAATCGCCGCGTTCGGAGCGCGCACCCCAGTCGGGTTGTGCAGATTTGTAATGACGATCAGCCGCGTCCGTGGACTAACGCTACGCTCCACTTCACGCGGGTCCAGTTGGAAGCCAGATTCGAACTTGCGAGGAAAGCGCCGCACCTTCGCACCCAAATATTCCGCAGTAGAGACGATCGCCTGGTAAGAAGGCTCCTCGATCAGCACTTCGTCGCCCGGTTCGATCAAAGCTGCCATTGCTAGATGATTTGCCATCGAAGTGCCCTGCGCTTGAACGATATTTTCCACCGGAACATTCGCTTTCGCGGACAGTCGTTCGAGCAATGGCTGATATCCGTAGCCGCTCGAGCCGGTGATCTCCAAATCTTCGATGTGTACGGGGAGTTCGCTCAGCGGGAAGTGCAACATATCACTCGCCGCCAAATTGTATTGTGCAGCGGAACGCAGCTTGGCCCACTCGATATAGGCAGAGCGAATCTCTCGTCTTTGCGGGCTCATGCGCCAACTCACTCAGAACCGGCCGAACGCGTTGCGCTTCGGCGCAGCAAATAATAGACCGGGACCCCGGCCAGCAGGATACCTACCGCAACGCCCGTATTGCGAGGATATTTGTAAATTGTGTTTAGAACGATCAACCAAGCCACCAGCACGAAAAGCCCAGTAGTCCACGGATGCCCGGGAACGCGGAACCCGGGTGGCACGCCTGCCGGCTCTTGCGCACGCGCTTCGCGCCGCCGGAAAACAAAAATGCAACTCGCAGTCAGCCCGAAAAAGAGCCAGTCCATCACAACCACATAGTTCAGGATCTGTTCGAACGTTCCCAGTAGCGCAGCGGTGATTGTGATTGCTCCTTGCAGCATGATAGCGGCCACGGGCGCTCGGTTGTTCGATCCCAGGCGCGCAAACGCCGCGGGGAAAACTCCATCTTGCGCCATGGCGAACGTGATGCGCGGGTAAGTGAGCATGGCGTTGCTTAAGAATCCGAGAGTCGAGATTGCAATCATTATGGACACCAGAGTCGCGCCGAAATTTCCAAGCGCCGCGTGCATCACTGCGGAAGCTGGAATGGTCGTAGCAGCCAGTCCGCCTGGCGTAAGAATTTGCACGTAAATGATGTTCACCGAAACGTACAGCACTATGATTCCAATCACCCCGAGCACCAGAGCTTTTGGAAGGTTTCGGCGTGGCTCGCGAATTTCGCTGGCAATGTAGTTGGACGTTTGCCAGCCGCCGTAAGCAAACATCACCGGTATCAGTGCCGCGCCAAAAACGCTCAATAGGTCAAAGGAAATTGGCCGGTCAAGTACCGGATGCCAGCTTGGATGAGGAGCCGCCGGCGATCGAAAAAGAAACCATCCGCCGCAGCACACGATCATCACGATGGCCAGAATCCGCAGCACCATAAAAAAACTTTGCACGCCGCTTCCGGCCCGTACCCCCATGCAGTTTATTGCCGTGAGCGCGACTACCACGGAAACCGCCGCGACGTTTTCCGGAACCGTGCCTCTGGAAAATTCGCGAAAGTATTTTCCGAAGGTCACAGCGACAGCTGCTGTTCCGCCGGCATTA
>Ga0210388_10004898_pt1 | contig 10451 bp, 9 predicted proteins | sample IncBWC19OmetaG_FD_155485 | JGI IMG/M metagenome (GOLD analysis project Ga0210388, IMG submission 155485) | Forest soil microbial communities from Barre Woods Harvard Forest LTER site, Petersham, Massachusetts, United States - Inc-BW-C-19-O ...
GACAAATCCATTCCTCACTCCATTCAATGTATTTGTTCCCTTAACTTCCTGTCTCATTTTTGGGGTTCACTCCAGTCAGCAAGGGGACCCCCTCACACTCCTCCGCTTAGAACATCGCCCGGGAATAAACTCCCCCGCGCTCCTGCGACGCAAGATAACACTCCGCCGCGTACGTGGATTCTCCCGCCTTCAGATTCGCTGGAAAATCTTCCGCTCGCGCCGTTACATCATTCATCCAGTCCCGAACATTCCCGGTGCCCGGATCGATATGTTCGGGCGTCCCGAAGGAGCTGGCCCGCAAAGCCGGATTCCCGATGATGTACCGCTGCGTGATCACCGCGAATCCTTCGTTGCCGCAATGGCCCGCTCCACCCCCCGCGCAGTCCGAGCTATGCACCACGCGAATCTTGCTGAGCAACAGGACGCCCTTCCCCCCCCGAATATCCATCCCCAGACCTTCCGCCACCTTCAACGCGATATCCTGGTTGGCCGGATTGGAAAAATCCACGCCTTGCGCGTACATGCTGGCAACATCACGGCTCACTTGGTTAGCGTGATCGTTCCGGTTGGCGCTGTTATTCACCAGCAGAACCCCAATCGCCAGTGGAACAAAGAAAATGGCTCCCAGCGCGTAGAGCGGAACCAATTGCCCACGCGATTGTTTGGAGCGGGTCAGCATGACTTCAACATTAGGTTAGTCGATGTCAAGCCAAGTTACCAGACGGCATTCCCGTTCATTTTCAGAAGAATCCAACTTAGTACTGGTGACGCCCCTGTATCAGTCGCATACCCGGATGCCTCTACAAACTAACGCGACGTTAGTCCCATTCGGTTCGCAGGCGAAAGCGCCTGCGCCACGTTGATGCATCAACAGTTTGCGCCAAAGCGGCGCCGGCGCTTCCGCCTGCGAACCCAGCTAACGCAGCGCCTTACCCCACTCCGCCTCTTTGCGCAGACGCGGTTTCAATATCTTGCCGCCCGGATTACGCGGCAGCGCCTCGCTGCGGATCACCATGTATTGCGGGATCTTGAAATCGGCCAAATGGCCCTTCAGGAACTCGCAGATCTCGCGAGGCTCGGCTTTCGCGCCTGGTTTGAGCACTACTACGGCCCCCACCTTTTCGCCCATCATCTGATCCGGCACCCCCATCACGGCGCATTCGAATATCGCCGGGTGCGCGCACAGGGCGTTTTCCACCTCTACGCAGTAGACATTTTCGCCGCCGCGGTTGACCATGTCCTTCTTGCGGTCCACAATCTGGACGAAACCGTCTTTATCGATGCGCGCCAGGTCGCCCGTGTGCAGCCAGCCGTTGACAAAAGTCTGAGCGCTAGCTTCCGGCTTGTTCCAATAACCAGGAACCACGTTGGGAGCGCGCACCAGCAACTCTCCCACGCCGCCTGAATCCGGCTCGAATAGATCCAGATCCACCACCGGCGCGGCGAAGCCGACCGAATCCGGCCTGACATGCGCGAACTCGTGCGGCAGAAACGTCGCCACCGACGAAGTCTCGGTTAATCCGAATCCGTTGCCCACGCGCGCGTTGGGAAATGCCCTCACGATTCGCCCTACCAAATCTGGCGCGATTGGAGCTCCCCCGTACATCACCCAGCGGACGCCGCTGGTATCGATCTCGGAAAAGTTCGGCTGATTGATGGCCATCCAATGAATCGCCGGCACCGACGTCAGCGAGTTGATGCGCTCCTCTCCAATGGCGCGCAAGAAGGCCTGGACGTCGAAAGTGCGCATGATCACCGTGGCGCCGCCGCCTTCCGAGCTGGTGAGCAGTTGGCTGTTGCAACCAGTCACGTGAAAGAGCGGCACGCTTACGAGTGTTCGTACGCTGCCATCCATGGGGAGTGGCGCGATACGCCGGCACGTTTCGGTATTCGAAAGAAAATTCTCGTGCGTGGTCATTGCGCCTTTTGGGAATCCTGTTGTCCCGCTGGTGTAGAAAATCGCCGCGAGATCGGTTGGACGCAGATTTTCCACGGCGAACGGAGAACCCGCGGGCAAAGGATGGCCGGGAAGAAAAACGAATCGCGATCCGGAATCATTGATTACGTACTCCACCTCAGGTTCCGCGAAGCGCGTGTTTACCGGAACCACCACGGCGCCGGCCATGAGCGTCCCCCAAAAAGCAACGCACCAGTCCAGACCGTTGCCCAGCCGGATGGCCACCCGATCGCCGCGCGCAATTCCAAGATCCTTCAAACCGCCGGCCAGCTCCGCTGAGCGATCCCACAACTCACGGTAGTTAACCCGTTCGCCTCCGATCTCGACAATGGCCTCGTTCGCGCCCGAGCGATCCACTGTATTGCGCAACATTTCGAGCAGCGACTCGGGACGGCCGTCGTAGCGAGAGATATTGTCCGCGCCGCGCGTGATACCGGATTGATCGAAAGGCCGGATCATTTTTCTTCAGTATGCATTCTGCCGCTCAAAAATGGCGTGTGGATTGTCCACCAGCATGGTCCGGATTTGATCGTCCGTCACGCCGCGCTTCTTCAAAGCAGGAATCACGTCGTTGTGGATGTGCAGGTAGTGCCAGTTCGGCAGCACCGCCGGCAAATCGCGCTCCGGCAGCCAGTCATTAAAACAGGCCGCATCGTGCGATAGCACCATTTTGTTGGCGTGCCCGCGCTCGCACATCCGCGCCACCGTGTTCACTCGATCCTCAAACGGAAGGAAAGTGTCGATGCCGAAGCGATCCATACCCAAAAACGAACCGGCCGCGATCAGCTCTTCCAGATACGCAATGTCCGTGGTGTCGCCCGAATGCCCGATAACAACGCGTGAAAGGTCGACGCCTTCTTCTCTGAAAACTCGCTGCTGCTCCAGGCCGCGCTTGGTTCCGGCGTGCGTGTGCGTGGAGATGGGCACTCCGGTTTCCCGATGCGCCTTCGCGACGGATCGCAGAACTCGCTCCACGCCCGGCGTCATCCCAGGAGCGTCCGTGGCGCACTTCAGAATTCCCGCCTTAACGCCGGTGTCGGCGATGCCCTGCCGGATGTCTCGCACAAACATGTCCACCATCAGCTCCGGACCGTCCAGTACGGTGCCGGGTCCGCGGAAATGGAAGTAGAAGGGAATGTCGTTATAGGTATAGATTCCGGTGGCCACGATAATATTCACCGGCGTCGCCTCCGCGACGCGCTTGATGCGCGGAATGTAGCGACCCAGGCCGATCACCGTAAGATCCACCACCGATTTGATTCCGCGCGAGGCCAGCTCATTGAGCCGCGCGACGGCATCCTGAACGCGCCGGTCTTCGTCGCCCCAGGCCTCCGGATAATTCTGCATGATCTCGGTGGAGAGCACGAAAATGTGCTCGTGCATCAAGGTGACGCCGAGTTGGGCGCCGTCAATGGGTCCGCGAACCGTGTTTATCATGACCAGCTATATAGCCTATCCGAAGTTAGCCCCTAGTCCCCAGCCCCGAGCCCCTCTTAGGGCGTCTTTGCAACCAATCCAGCCTTGTCGATCATCTGCCGCAATTGGTCCTCGCCTCCGAATCCGACTTCGTTCGCGATGATCTTGCCGTCGCGCCCAATCAGAATGAAAGTCGGATAGGCTGTAACTCCGTAGGATTCGAGAATCCCGGATTCGCCGCTCAACACCGCGGGATATTGGAGCGGTGTCTTTTTGAGGAATTCCTCCACCACTTCCCGATCTTCACCGGTATTCACGCCGAGAATCACCAGATCGCTGTTCTTGAACTCGCTCGAAATTTTTTCCAGGACGGGCATGCTCTTACGGCATGGTCCGCACCAGGTGGCCCAAAAATCCAGCAGCACGGTTTTGCCTTTCAGCGCCGCCAGGCTGAACGTTTCGCCTCCCAGAGATTTCACTTCGAACGCGGGCGCCGGCTTACCGGCCAGGTTCGGCTTCGACGTTACCGCACCGAATAACTTCAGCTCTTTTACTTCTTTCGCGCCGGGCGGCGGAGTGAAGGTAAACAACGCCTGGTCCACCGGCTGGTCGATCTTGATGCCCTTCTTCACCGTTTTCTGACGCATTTCGATGTCCTGAGTGCGCATGTGCATCGTCATGGCGAGAGTGAATTGAAGATCGATACCCAACTTCTTGTCTATCCAGGAGGTCATCACGGCGCCGCCCACCTTGGGCTGCGGCTTACCGGCCTGAACGGAAGGCACGCTGAACTCTCCGACTTGCATTTCCACTATCCAGCATTCGTGTTTCTGCCCATCGATTTCGATGGTCTCCTCACCGACTGTTTTGTATGTTATGTGGATGGAGGATAGTTCCGGAAGGTTAAGGCTCATCAGCGCTGCTATCGCGGCCGGTCCCTGAGCGGCGGGGATCCTGGCGTATTCCTTGGCCATGGAGTTGTAGATCCAAATGGTCTCGCCGTCACATACGTCCAGCATGATGAAGTTCCCCGCTTTGATTTCCATCCGAGTCTTGCCGGGATTCAAGTATGCGACTTCGGTGGTGGTCTCAATGGGTGCGGCGGGGAGGCCCTCCATGGTCATTTCAGTAGAATATTGCAAGCTGTGAAAACTTTTCGCGGCCGTTTGCGCGCGTTCAAACAGAGTCTGCGCGTCGGGCAACGGCTGAGCCGATGCGCAGTAAGCCAGGAGAACGAATGCAATAGCCAGCCGCATGCTGAGGCCAGCTTACTCCATCCGGAGGGCCGTGAGGGGATCTATATGGATGGCGCGGCGCGCCGGCGCCCAGCAGGCGAAGAATGCAACCGCCGACATTAGCGCGATGGCGCACAGGTAGGTCAGGGGATCGTGCGCGCTGATGCCGTAGAGAATAACGCTGAAGAATTCTCCACCCGCGAACGCCAGTGCGAAGCCAATCGCTATCCCCACTGCCAGCAGCTTTGCCGTCCGGGTGAGCACCATCCGCGCCACTTGCGCCGGAGCCGCACCCAGAGCCATGCGGATGCCGATCTCCCGCGTTCTTCTAGATACCGCGTAGGCCATAATGCCGTAGACGCCCGTTGCCGCCAGAATCACCGCGAGAGCTCCGAACGATCCGAGCACAACCGCCGCCATTTTGGCAGGGAACAATACCAATCCGAGGGCGCTGGTAAGGCTGCCGTCGGCGAAGACAGTGAGAGAAGGATCGATTTCCAAAACGGCGCGTCGCATCTGGCGGACGATTTGGGCTTCCGGCATGGAAGAGCGCGCTATGACGGTCTGATCTTGACTCCAACGCTGGGCCATCGCTTCAAAAACCGCGATGCCCGGCGATTCATTCAGGGAAACATATTTTCCGTCCTCCACGACGCCGGCAATCTGAATCCATTTTCCCGCTGTGCCGTAACGGAATCGCTTGCCGATGGGATCACCCTTGGCGTTGAGGAGCTTACGGACGAAGGTCTCATTCACTAAAGCAACTAGCGGAGCATCCTGCTTGTCGCGCTGATCCAGATCGCGGCCGGCGATCAGACGTGTGTGCATGGCTTGGAGAAAGCCGGGCGTAACGGCGTACAGATTCGCGCTCGGGATTTCGCCTGGGCGCGGCTCGGGCTGCCCTTCCAGATAGACCTCAGCAGTCGCGTTACCCACAGCGGTTAAAGGCAGGCCGGAGGTGATAGCGGCAACCTGAATTCCCGGCATGGCGCGCACTTTATCCAGCAAGCGGCGCTGGAACTGGCGGCTGCGCTGTTCGTCGTAGCCTTGGCCGGCCAGATCGACGGAGAGGGTCGCGGCATGTTCGGGCTGGAAACCGAGATTCAGAGAGAGCGCGTGCTGCAAACTTCGCACTACCAGAAGGCTGCCTATGAGCAACACTACCGAGAGAGCAACTTGGACCGTGACCAGAAGATCGCGGAGGCTCAGCCGGCGAAGTTTGGCGGATGGCGCGTCGTTCTTGATGGCGCCGGCTAAGCTGACGCGGGCGGATTGCAGGGCCGGCATCAAGCCGAACAGAAACGCGCTGAGCAGTGAAACAGCGGCTGCAAAAAGAAATACGGGCGTGTCCATCACCACGGGAGCCATGGTCAAGGTGTCGATGGGCGGACGCCACAGGTTTACCAGGGCAGTTAGCCAGGCGGCCAGCAAAAGTCCCGCCGCTCCGCCGGCGAGCGAGAGCAGCAAGCTCTCCGTAAGCAGTTGGCGGATGAGTTGGCCTTGGCTGGCGCCTAACGCCAGCCGGATGGCGACCTCTTTTCGGCGGTCGGCGGCGCGAGCCAGCAGCAGACCCGCCAGATTGACGCAGGCAATCAGCAACACCAGGCCGGCCACAACCATTCCGACGACGGAGAAACCGAGGATACCTGGCCGCAAAAAGTTGCCGCCCATGCCGGGTGGAGAGAGGACCCTCGAAACGCCTTCATCCACTTTGGGATATTCGCGGGCAAGTTCACGGGCGAGGCTTTCGATGGGGGGTTGGGCGCCTGGCATAGTGACGCCCGGTTTTAAGCGGCCGATCACAAAGCCCTGCAGACTGCTGCGGTCGTCCAGCCAAGGTCCCGTCATCGCCAAAGGAACAAAGATCTGTGGCGTGAACAGGACCTCGGTACCTATGAACGCCTGTGGCGTCACGCCGACGATGGTGTAATCCAGTCCATTGATTTTGAATTGCTTGCCGACGACATTGGGGTCGGCCGCGAACTGCGCCTGCCAGTAACTGTAGGCGAGGACGGCCACTGGATGACCGCCGCGCTGAACGTCGTCAGCTGGATGCAGCAGGCGGCCCCGGAGGGGTTGAACGCCCAGCATATCGAAATAATTTCCGCTGACTGCATAACCCCACAGTCGAGTATTCTGAGCGCCGCGGCGGCTGACGTTCATGGCGTCGAAGAAGTACATCGCCAAGCCGCTGAACACGGTGTTGCGGTCCCGATAGTCTTTGTAATCGGGATAGGAAATCATCGGGCCGCTGCTCTTGGAACTGTGGTAGTTGAAGGAGACGAGTTCGTTTTGATCTTGGACTCCGAAGGGCCGAAAGACGACGGAATTCACCATGGAGAAGATGGTGGCGTTGGCGCCTATGCCGAGAGCCAGCGTCACAATCGCAGCAATGGTAAAACCGGGGCTGGAGCGGAGCCTGCGGAACGCGAGAGTCAGATTGTGGCGCAGCATGTGCGTTCCAGAGGCACGTGGATAACCGTCCAAAAGTCGCGGATTTTCAATTACATCACAGCATGGAGTGACCGGTTTTGGGACGAACCGCGCGTGGGCGGTCAATCAATGCGCGATCAACCTTCCAAACAGACGGTGGACTCGAGAGACACAAGTCCCAAGTACGCTGCCGTCACATTCTCGAGGTTTCTTCGCTTCTCGCGATCCTTGGGGGCGGACGGAGAGGACGCGTCGAAACCCTTCGCGCGAACCCGCTTGGCGCCGCGATGGGCCGCATCATAATTGGCGCGCTTTTCAGGGTCGCTCAAGATCTGGTGGGCATCCGAGAGCCGCAGGAACATCTCACTATTGCCGGTTTCCTGGTTGTCGGGATGGTATCGAAAAGCGAGCATCCGGTAGACGCGAGAAACGGTCTCCGCGTCGGCATTGGGGCTGAGTTGCATTACTTCATAACAGTCCAATTCAACGGGCCTTGCGTATTCCGTCCGTACCTCATCCAATGTAAAAGTGGAACCGTGGTCCAAGAATTCCAGGCCCACGCGGAACGTGCCGTCGGTCTTTTGGACGCACCATTTCACTCCGGCCTTCAGGTAGTCCAAGGAGCGGTTTTCGCCGAACCTGCCGCGTAAGACCACCGTGGAGCCGGGCTGGAGCATGGTCATCAACGCCAGGCCGCATCCTCCGCCGATGACATCGACGAGGTTGGCGATCACGTAACGCGAATCGTCCAGACTGTCTTTTATTTCGACATGAATCACGGAGGAGCCGGCTGGCTTTCTGTGCCCTTTTTGCCGCTGCGGTTTGGCCGTGGATTCCATACATTGTTTATCGCATTCGGCGTGGGAGATAGAAATGGGCTGTCGGTAACGATGTATGGTACTGACGTACCTGGGCCAGCCTGGGAGGGAACAAGCGTGGCCGGGAATCCGTTTATTGCTGTAGGGATCACGAAAATGATGAAACGTCTCAAAATAATCGCTCCTCTGTGCGTGCTTTGTGGTCTCGCCGCGGTGATGGCGCAGCAATTTCCTTTGTGGGAACGGCTGCTGCGCTACTACGGCGGCAAGACGGATGACACGCCGGTGCCCTCCATGAAGATGGGCAATCACATGCAAATGTCGCTCAAGGGCAAAATGCAACCGGCTGATCAAGAACGCGCCCAGCGGATTGTCGCAGCCGCTCGCAGTGTGGTTGCACATTACTCCGACGTGAACATCGCGCTGCGCGACGGCTACAAGCCGTTTCATCCCAGCGGCAAAATGGGCGAAGAAGTTCACTACACCAACTATCGCTACAACCGGTTGGAACAGCGCCATGTGAACTACGATCATCCGGGATCGGTGCTGTACAAACGCACGCCGCAGGGTATGCAAGCGGTGGGCGTCATGTACACCGCGCCGCAGGATTCGAAGCCGGAACAGCTGAATGCAGTGGCTCCGCTGAGCATCGCTACCTGGCACCGTCATGTGGACTTCTGCGGCGGGCCGCGAAGCTTGTCTTTCGAAGAGCTGTTTGGGCCGCATGCGAAGTTTGGGCCGCAAGGGAGTATCCACACCGAAGAGGCTTGCAAAGAGGCGCACGGGCTTTGGATTCCAGTGGTCTTCGGATGGATGACTCATGTCTACCCGAACGCGAAGCCTCCTGACGAGGTGTGGGCGGGGATGGACATGGCCATGGACGCCAACACCGAAGACGAAGGAACGAAGAAGTAAGGCTGCGTCAAACGTGCTGGGAGATCAGCACCGTGGCATGGCCGATAACCGCATCGATTAATTCGGCGGGCTTGAGAACCTCAAACGGCCACGGCAGCCGTGCCAGTTCCCGGGCGAACCAGTTCAAATCGTCCGCCTGGGCGTGCAGAAGAACAGCACGGCCATGTGCTTCCAAGACCCCGATCGATTGAAATAGTTCGCGCTGTGCAGACTCCAGATCCGTTTCCAGCCGAACCTGAATGCTGAATTTCCTGGGAAGAATCGCAATCGACGACGCTAAGTGACCCAGGACGTCGAACTGAGCCGGCCTCTCAAACTGGCGAGGTTGGAGGGCGACACTCTTTACCCGGTCCAATCGAAAGTTCCGCAGTCCTTTTCGAAGGTGGCAGAACCCTACGGCGTACCATCGTCCGCCACGAAATGCCAGGCCGTAGGAGTCGAAGTCTCGCGCGCTTTGTTCTCCAGCTACGGTCCGATACCGCAGGCGCACGCCCTGCCGAGCATGGGCGGCGGAACTCAAAATGGGCAGAGTGGAATTATCACCTGGACTCGCGTGCGGGTGTCGGGCAAAACTGACGGACTCGCCTATAGAGCGCATACGCCGCTTCAAATTTGCAGGCATCACTCGCTCCAGCTTGGCCTGCGCTCCGGCGATCGCGTGCACGGCGCCTGACAACCCCAGCCCCCGAGCTGCGGCAAGCCCCAGCGATAAGGCCAGCGCTTCGTCATTGGTGAACATCATCGGCGGAATCTTGTACCCGGCCACGAGTTGGTACCCGCCATGCGGTCCACGATCGGTTGTTATGGGAATGCCGATCTCCTCCAGCAAAGCGATATATCGCCGGACTGTGCGCCGATCCACTTCGATTCTCTGCGCCAGATCGGCCCCGCTCAGGCGGCCGTGCGTTTGCAACAGGTCCAAAACGGCCAGAACTCGTGTTGTCGGGTGATTCATCGAGAATTTTAAATTAGGACTGGATCTGACCTATTTGCAGCTTATCATCGATCGGTAGCGGGATCCAGCAAAGGAGAGTGTCCCTTGAAGAAATCCGATGCGGTCGAAGCCGGTGTTCATAACTTCGATTTCTTGGTTGGAGAATGGAATGTTCGGAATCGCAGACTCAAGTCCCGTTTCCGCGGCTGCGAAGAGTGGGACGAGTTCCCCGCCCAGTTGAGAATGCACACGATATTGGGCGGTGTCGGCAACGTTGACGAAACGCACTTTCCTACCAAGGGCTACACCGGCGCAACGCTGCGTCTGTTCAACCGGAAATCGAAAGAATGGTCGCTGTACTGGATGACGGACAGGGACGGCGCTCTGACGCCTCCGGTCACGGGCCGATTCGAGAACGGGCGTGGGGAATTCTACGGCGACGATGAGGATGGAGGACGGCCGATCCGCGTCCGGTTTATTTGGTCGAAGATCACCTCCTCCTCGGCACAATGGGAACAGGCATTCTCTCTTGATCGGGGCCAGACCTGGGAAACCAACTGGATCATGGAAATGACTCGGATTGACGTAACGGCTTGATATTAAGAGCTGCTTCATATAGAATATCTTCATATGGGCCGCTGGCAAAAGCTGAAATACCTTCTACCGTCCGCGCGGCGCGAGGCAGACCGCGACATGCGCGAAGAGTTGGAAGCGCTCCGCGCCATGGCCGAAACCGGCGAGCT
>Ga0210388_10004899_pt1 | contig 10449 bp, 9 predicted proteins | sample IncBWC19OmetaG_FD_155485 | JGI IMG/M metagenome (GOLD analysis project Ga0210388, IMG submission 155485) | Forest soil microbial communities from Barre Woods Harvard Forest LTER site, Petersham, Massachusetts, United States - Inc-BW-C-19-O ...
AGCCCGAGGAGCTTGCGCATGAAGGCCGCGATGCGCCCCGGCTTCGCCGACTCGTCGTCTTCGATGATGTACCGGTGCTTCCCCTCTTCCTGGAGGAAGTCGCCGATGAGCGTCTCGGCCTCGAGCGTCAGGAGATAGTTGATGGTGGCGGGGACGAAGAAGATCTTCCTCATCTTCCCGTGCGCCGCGGTCCTCGCCATGGCCTCGACCCCGGTGCCCGCGAGCCCGAGCTTGAGCCTGCGCTCCACGGCGCCCGAGCGCGACCGGGTCCCGCCCGGGAAGAAGAGGGAGTGGTACCCCCGCTCGAGGATCACGCAGGAGTAAGCCTTGAGCACCTCTTTATAGAGGCCGTGCTTGAGGCGGCGGTCGATCCGGTAGGCGCCCAGGTTGTGCATGAAGAAGGAGAGCGCCGGGTTCGTGAACAGGTTCTTGCCTGCGCCATAGGTCGCCGGCGACAGACCGACGCGCTCGAGCGCGAAGCCGAACACCACCGAGTCGAGGTTCGAGAGGTGCGTCGGGACGTAGATCACGGTCCCCTTCTCGGTCAGCGATCGGATGGCGCCGATCGGCCCGTTGACGACGACCCGGCCGTCGAGCGCGCGGAGGTCGAAGGCGCTGCCGAGGTGCCGCACGGTCTGCATCGGCGACATGAGCATCCCGATGAGGGGCGCGATCGTGCGCGACGCGAACTTGTAGACGCGCGGGTCGAAGTTGCCGGCGACGTCGCGCGCGTAGCGGGCGACGATCTCGCGCAAGCGCCAGACGCAGTCGGTGTCGCTCATGCGCGCGAGCGAACGCGCGAGGGAGCGCCACTCGCCCAGCGGGACGACGTCGTCGTTGCCGGCCGACTGCTGCCGCTTCACCTCGAGGAACGCCGCCTCGCTGAGCGCGAGCCGCGGGTCGGCCACCGCCTCGCACGCGCGATGAACGACCTCGTCCACGATGTCGTCGCGGGACTGGTTGAAGGTGAAGATCGGAGGCTGCGGGGACATGGGGCCTGGCCCATGCTTAGCAGTTCGCGCCGGAGTTCAAAGGGGCGTCAGAACTGGACGCCGACGCGAACGGAGAACTCGTTGAGCGTGTGGCCGGAATCGCGAGCGCTGTCGTCCGTGCCCTTGGCGAGGAGCTGGGCGGGCGCCACGGCGCGCTGCTGCGGTCCTTGCTGGGGCCCGCCCGTCGTGGTCGGGCTCACCGGCGCGCTGTCGGGGAAGATGTTGAGGTCGTAGTTGAAGCCGAATCGCAGGTGCTTCGTCGCCCAGTAGCTGATGCCGAACTCCACGGTGTCGACGTTGATCTCGCCGTTCGGAGTCTTCGAGTCGAGGGTGCCGCCGCGCGCGTTCCCGTCGTAGTCGAGGCGCAGCTGCTCGAACTTGACGAGCGCCTGCAACCCCTGGGTGTGCTTGCGCTGCGGCGCCGTCAGGTCGACGTGAATGGGACGGCCGTAGCTCGGATAGCCGATGATGTCGTGGTCGCCGATGATCCAGTACCCGGCCTGCGCGTACCAGCCGTAGCCCTTGAGGCTGCCCAGTCGCTGGGTGAAGTTCGAGAGCTGGTAGCCGTCGACCGCTTCGCGGGTGTTGTCGACCGCGTAGATGAACTCGCCGGTGACGTCGAAGTTCTCGATCGGGAGGTAGATGTCCCCCGCGAGGCCCCACTGCCCGGTGCTCGGCATGATGTGGATCAGCCGGCCGTTCGAGTCCGTGTAGGTCGGTTTCCAGAAGACGTACCCGTCCTGCGTCGAGAGACTCGGCAGGTCGTAGCCGACCCGTGTGGGATCCGCGGAGCTCTGACGCGCCGAAAAACCGATCTGCGCCCACTTCGTCGGTGAGTTGGTCGAAGTCGCGAAGGGCCGCAAGACCGCGCGACCGGACACCTCGTAGCGGCTGTCGACGTTGACGCGGTTCGGTCCGTCGCCGTTCAGGAACGCCACTGCGTAATACAAGAGGTGGTCGGGCGACTCGCCCCAGAACATGGCGCCGATGTCGCGCTGCAGGGGGGCGCCCCAGTTGCGCACGGGGATCGACCGCTCGAGGAACGGGGTCGTGTTGTCGCTGATCCGGTTCTCGAGCGTGAAGGGGAGGTAGAACTGGCCGACCTGGAGGTTGGTCCAGGGCAGCGGCCCGAAGTTGACGAAGACGTCGGTGGGGATCGGCTTGACCGTGGCGTTGGAGACGGGGTTCTCCTTGTCGGTGCACGGGAGCGCCCCGGTCGCCGGGTTGGGCGTGCACGTGGGCGTGGTCTGAGTGGCCGCGGCGTTGTCGATCGACGTGGACGACGAGAACTCCGCCCCGACCTGCCATTGCCACGTCTGGTAAAATTCGCCGGCGAGCTCGAGACGCGCGCGGCGGAGGAAGAAGCCGTTGTTGATGTTGCTTCCGGGTGGGACGTTCGACGTACCCGGACCCAGCTGATCGATCCAGTCGGAGTGCACGCGGCCCATGATGTAGAGCCGGAAGAAGTCGTCCGGGCTGCGGATGTAGAAGGCGCCGCCGTGGTACGAGGCGAGCGGATATGCCGCCAGCGGATCGCCGGGCGCAGGGGACGGCCAGGCCGGAATCGGCGAATAGCCGGTGGGTTCGATCGGCGGAGGCGGAGGCGCCGCGCCGGGGGCCGGCTCGTTGGGAGGCGGACTTGTCGGGAGGCTCGAGTCGGAAGGACTCGTCGAGGCCGCGGGAGGCGTGGGTGCCGCCGGGGGAACCGTCGCGGCCGGGGGAGCCGTCGGCGCCGCAGGGCTCACCGGAGCGGGGGGCGCCGTATCGGTCTGCGCGTAGGCGACCGACGTGGTCGCGAGCACGACGAGAAGCGAGCCAAAGGTGTGGGCGAGCGGATTCATGACGGACCCATGGGTCATCGGGCGGCGGAGACTCGCGCATCGCGCCCCAGCGGTCAAGACGTATGGTCCGCCACATTGGACAACGCCCGGCGTTGGGGTTTGCTGGCGGGGGAACGAATTCGTTTGAACGAACTGGAGTTCGATATGTAAGAGTACGGCCTCCCTTGCGGGCCATCGGCCCCCCCTTAGACGCCTCGAGAAGCCGCGATGTCAAAGACCTCCACCCCCATCGTTCTCGTCCTCGGCGCCCTGCTGCTCGTGGGCTGCGCGGGCGACGACACCGTCAATCCCCTGCCCCCGCCGGACGCGAGCACGTCGGACGCATCGAAGGACGCGGCCGCGCACGATGGCGCGGCACCGCACGACGCCTCCTCGGACGCGAAGGCGGCGGAGACGCCCGACGCAGGTGAGAAGGACGCCACGAGCGACGCGGCGGATGCATCGCCCGTCGACGCCGCCGGCCCCGATTCGAGCGACGGGGGAACGAGCGCCCAGACCGACGCGGCCCCGGACGCCGACTAGGGACTCACTCCTCGAGCGGGAGGACGGCGATGCCCTCGATCTCGACGAGCGCGCCCGGCTCGAGCAGGCCAGCGACCTTCACGAGGCTCATCGCGGGGTAGTACGAACCCATGCGGGCGCGCCAGCCTTCGCCGATCGCCCGCTGGGCCGAGCGGTACTTGTCGAGATCGGTCACGAACGCCAGGAGCTTGACGATGTGCTCCGTGCCGCCCCCGGCCGCTCGCACCACGTCGATCACGTTGTCGAGCGTCGCCAGAAACTGCGTCGCGAAGTCCGGGCTGACGATCCGTGCGTCCTTGTCGAAAGCCACCTGACCGGCCACGTGGAGCGTGCGCCCGGGAGCGCAGAGTACGCCGTTGGTGTAGCCGCGCGGCTTCGGGAAGTGCGCCGGATCGATGAGCTTCTTCATTGGGGTACGCTTCTAACCTTTACGCCTGAAGGACCGCCGGCGCCAGAAGCCCCGAGCCCGTCCGAGCCGTCCAGCCTATCGTCTAGGGCTCGACGACCACGGTGTAGGCCGCCCAGCCCACGCCGCCGCGAGCGTCACGGAGGACGACCCAGAGGTGGGCCGGGCCGGGCGTCTTCGGGGCCGTCCACGTATCTTCTGCGTTGGTCGCCGTGTCGGTCTCGCCGCGCCCGCTGCGGTCTTCGTCGAAGGAGCCCGCGCCGGCGTACCAGGAGGCGACCATCGACTCGCGCCGGGTCACGATCTGCTTCGAGGCGGGATCGATATAGAGGTAGGACTCCGCCCCGCCGCAGGCGTCGGTGCCAGAGCATGCCGGCCACTCCACCCGGAGCGCGACGCGCTCGCCCGCCGCGACGGTGAGCGCGGGCCCGGCGTCGGCCGCGTCGGCCGCGATGGGCGACGTGCCTCCGTCCGCATCGACGCGCGACAAGGCCGAGACGGTCGGGTTGGCGTTGAGACGGTAGCCGCTGCTGAACGCGAGCGAGACGGACTGCGTGATGCCGCTCGGCTGACAGGCGATGCGCTCGAGCGCCGCCGACCACTGCCCGCCGGCGCTCTTCGTGCGAATCGGAAGGTAAAAGCCTCCGGTGGTGTCCGGGTCGGTCGGCCGAGCGCTCGGCTGTCCCATCTGCGGGGGCGGACTGTCGGGCCCGAAGAGCTGGCACGCGTTCTGGGGGATGGTGCCGTGGACGATTCCCCCGTCGCCGAGCGACACGAGGTCCGGCGATGCGTCGACGAAGCAAGACTCGTTGATCGGCCCCGGCTCGCCGAGCGGCTTCTGGAGCAAGCAGGTGGCCCAGTCGATCCCCGACGGATCGTGCGGACCGTCCTGATCGACGTACAGCGCCGTGAGCGTGAATCCCGCCCCCAGCGCGCCCTCCGCGGGCACGGCCTGCACGGCCAGGAGGCGCGGCGACGAGACGATCGCCGTCTCGTCGACGAAGGTCGGCGTGCACGCGGCGACCCCGCAGACCAAGCCCACCGCGCCGAGCCTCCGCCTCACCACGACAGCCTCGCGCCGAGCACGGGGAGGATCGGCAGTCCAGTGATGTAACGGCGCTGCGTGTAGTCGGGCGAGTACACGATCTCCTCCGGGTTGCTGCGATCGGTGACGTTCTGCAGATCGAGGTAGGCCTCGAGCGCGGCGGCGCGTCCGAGCGTGAACCGCTTCGAGACCCGCACGTCGACTTGCCAGAAAGCGGGGATCCGGATCGAGTTGAGCGGGCCGAAGAGCGGCTCGAACGTCCCCGTCTTGCCGTCGAGGTACGACCCCACGACGGGGGTCCGCGGAAAGCCGGTGGCATACCGGAAGCGGCCGCCCACCTCGAACCCGGCGCCGATCTCGTACGAAGCGACCGCCCCGAGCACGTGGGTCTGATCGAAATCGTAGGGATAGTAGGGATCGCCTTCGGCGTTCGCCCGCTCGCTCTTCGAGAGCGTGTAGGTGACCCATCCGAAGAACCGCTTTCCCACCTGTTTTCGCAGGAGAAACTGGATGCCGCGCGTCCTTCCTATCCCGGTCGCCAGCAGCGCCTCGGCCACGGTCGGAGACGGCAAGGGGCTGCGCACGTCGAGGTTCCAGGACGTCACGCGGAAGGCCGTCATCTCGAACGACAGAACGTCCGGAGTGCCGACGGCCACCCCCCCGAGCAGGTGCTCGGCCGATTCGAGGCCGAGCATCGGGTCGCCGAAGACCGCGGACAGGTCCGCGGCCGCGGGCGGTTGATGGTAGATGCCCCACCCGGCCTTCCAGGTCAGCGCAGGCACCGGACTCCAGCGAAGCGAGAGGCGAGGCTCGATCCGGGTCGACTCCTGGAAGAGACCCACCGGCGGAGTGGATCCGAACGCAGGCTCTCGGCGGCTCGCGGTCAGCAAGTAGGGTTCGACGCGGAGCCCCGGCACCACGTGGACCGTGCCTCCGGCGAGCCCGAAGTCCGCGGTCGCGAAGGGCGCGGCGCTCGCGGCGATCGAGGTCCCGTCGTCGTAGGCGAGTTGATCCGACGGCGCCTGTCCGAAGACGAAGACGTCTCCCTGCCGCGGAGGGGACGTGTTCGAGCCCGTGCGGCTGAAGCGGCTCTTCGTGAGCTGCGCGTCCGCGCCGGCGGTCAAGGTGACCCAGGAGGCGAGTCGCTTTCGCCATGTCCCGCGCACGGTCGCGACCGTCGAGTCGACCTGCAGGTTCGTCGGCACGATCCCGAACTGGTCGACGAGCTTGTCGGAGTCGGTGCCCAGGGAGGGCACGAGCGAGAGCTCGGCGCCGTCGTCGGTCTGCTTCTTCCAGCGGATCCACACGCGCTGGAAGAACGCGTCGTGCGTCTGGGTCTGCTGGCTCGTCGGATCGTCGCTCGGCACGCTGTTGTCGACCACGTCCGACGAGAGCAGCCCGCCGATCTCGAGCGTCTCGCGCGGCGAGAGGTCCGCGATGAGTCGCACCTGCGCGTCGAAGTACTTGGGGATGGGAATGAACTCGCCGATGTTCCGCGCCGTGAAGACCGGCAGCAGCGCGTCGAGGTAGCTCTTGCGACCGGCGACCTCGAACGCGAACCGATCGGAGAGACGTGTTCGAACGTCGGCCGAGGCGTCGAGCAGGTCGCTGGTGACGCTCCCGTGCGTCCCCTCTTTCTCGGGGGGCTTGAGCTGCACGGTCACCAGTCCGCCGAGCCCGCGCCCGTACTCCGCTCCCCATCCGCCGGGGACGAGCTCGACCGACTGGACCATGTCGGAGTTGACGACCGACCGGAACCCTCCCTCGTGATAGAGACGCGGCAGCGGCACCCCGTCGAGGTAGACCCTCGTGTCCTGCGGTGCCGCGCCCCACACGACGACCTGGCCCGACCCGATCGACGCGCGAGCGACCCCCGGCAGGTTCTCCACCACCTTGAGGACGTCGCCCTGCGTGCCGGGCACGCGGCGCCCCTCCTCGGCGGACACCTCCGTGGAGACGACCTGCTTCTCGAGGGGCGGCGCAGCCACCACGACCTCGAGATCGTCCTGATCCTCCGCAGGGGCCTTCTCGTCCTGCGGCTCGACGTCGTAGGTCGCGGCGAGCTGATGACCCGCCTCGAGGGTCTCGGTCGTCTGCAAAGCCGTGAGGTGAGGGCCTGAGAGCGTCACGACGTGCTCGCCGGGGGAGATCCCCTCGAGGTGGAATCGACCGTCTGCGTCGGTCGTGGCGACGGCGCCCCCCTCGACCGACACGCTCACCGCCTCGAGGGGCTTCTTGGTGCGGCGATCGCGGACCTGCCCGGTGAACGTGGCGGTGGTCGGCGCCTCTTGCCGCAGCACGAACTCGTACTTGTAGAGGATGCGTATGGCAGCCGGCTTGCCGTCGATCTCGGCCGGCTCGAAGACGAACTGTCGCGCCGCCTGCGCGGCCGCGTCATCGAAGGCGGCGCCGGCCGATTGGGCGACGGCGACCTGGTCGACGCCTCCGCTGGCGTTGATCGCGATCTGAAGCACCACGGCCGCGGCGCGCCCCGCCGCCTTCTCGCTCTCCGGGTAAGGCGCCTCGACGAAGTGCACGAGCTTCGGGGGCCGCGTCAGCTTGTGCGCGCCCGGCGTGGAGCTCGTCCCGGCGGCCTGCGCGCGCGACGGCTGCGCGACGGCGAGGTTCGCGACGATCGACGCGACGGCCACGAGCAGACGGGCCTCTCGCGAGGGGAGGAGCGGCATCCGACGGTTCACGACGTCACGGAGAGAAGTTGAAGCCGATCTTGAACGTCGCCGCGGAAGGCTTGCCGCATCGCAGGGCCGGCTCGAACGCGAGGGCCCGCGCCGCCGCGACGGCCGACTCGTCGAGGCCGTAGCCGAGCCCCTGGATCACGCGAACGCTGACCACCCGTCCTTGCTCGTCGACCGTGATCTCGACGCGGACCTTCCCCGAGACGCCCGCCGCCCGCGCCGCGTCCGTGTAGGTGGGCGCCGGACGCGAAAGGAGCTTCGGCTTGGCCGGAGGGTCGGCGCACTCACCGGCCTTGAGCGGTGCGCGGGCGAGGACCTTCGCCGCGGCCGTGGCGGCAGGCGCCCCCCCTGCGCCCCCCCCCGACGGGATCGCCAGTCCCCCGCTGCCGCCACCCGAGAGCGCCAGCCCGAAATCCGGGAGCGCGTCGAGCGACGACGAAGGCTGAGCATTCGTGGAGGGAGCAAGCGGCTGCGCCTTCGCAGGCGGAGGGGCGGACTTGGCGCGGGTGGGTCGCGGCGCGGGCGGCTCGTGCTCGGGCGGCGGAGGGTCGACGTGAGGAGGAGGCGGCTTCTTCTTCGTTTCCGAGACGGTGATCGCGATCGTTTCCCGGTGCTTTCGCGGCGGGATGGAGCCCAGGCCGAACCCGAGGGCCACGTGGGCCCCGAGGCTGACGGCGATGAGCTGCGTCCGGCCCATGGATGCCATTCACTTCGAGCGGTCGACGTTGATCGCGAACTTGCTGATGCCCTCGACCTTGGCCAGGTCGATCACGTGCACCACGCTCCCGTGGAGGGCCCGCTCGTCAGCCGTCACGATGAGGTTCACGTCGGCGTTCGACTGGACGGCGGCGCGAAGGTGGGTCACGAGCTGCCCTTCGTCGACGGGCGAGCCGCCGTAGAAGAAGGCGCCTTCGCGCGTGATCGTGACAGCGGCGGGCGAGCTCGCCGCCTCGTCCGAGGTCGCGGTCTTCGGCAGCTCGACCTTGAGGCTCTGCTGCACGATGTACGTCGCCGAGACCATCATGATGATCAGCAGGACGAGCACCACGTCGACCATCGGGGTGACGTTGATGCCGACGATGGGCCCCTGGGCGCCGCTCGATCCGGTGCCGGCCATGGCGTCAGCTCCCCTCCGCGACGGCGCCCGCGGGCTCGTGCGTCGTTGCGCCGTTGGTGTGAGGGGTCGCGTAGTCGGAGACGTGGGGCAGCTCTTCCCCCGCGTGCTCGCGCGCCTCGACGTAGGCCCCGGCGAGCTTCCCCAGGACCTGGACGCCGGTCTCGACCTCCGCGATCTTCTTCTGCACGAGGTTGTACGCGACGACCGCCGGCAACGCGACGAAGAGGCCGACGCCCGTTGCGACCAGGGCCTCGGCGATCCCGCTCATCACGTTCCCCATCGCGCCCTTGTTCTGGCCGGCATCGCCGAGCTGGTGGAACGCGTCGATGACGCCGATGACGGTGCCGAGCAGGCCGACGAAGGGCGCGTTGTTGCCGAGCGTTCCGAGCAGGTACGTCGACCGCATCAGCCGCCCACGCGCTCGCGCGAGCGACGCGTCGAGGGCGTCGGCCAGGGCACGGGGGCCTCCATGGACCCATCGGAGCGCCGTCAGGACGATGCCCGCCTCGACGGAGCGGCTCTCGCGGAGGACTCTCCGCGCGAGGTCGAAGTCCTCTACCTCGAGGGCCTCGGAGAAGCGCGTGGCGAGCGCGTCGAGGTCGTCGGCGTGGCGCGCGAAGAAGACCCATCGCTCGAGCGCCGAAGCGAGCGAGGCCACCGAGAGCGCGAGGAGCACGTAGAGGACCCACGTGCTGCCGAGCAGCGCGATCCGCGATAGACGTTCGACGAGCATTGTTTTCCTCTCTCCTATTCGCGAATCACTGGAAGTTGAACGAGCCGACGAACAGGCCGCGGCCCGTTCCTCCGTTGGCCTGGCCGGCCAGGAGCTCGCCCGCAGCCAGGCGGGGTTGCTGGACCAGGCGCCTGCCGCCGTCGGCGACGGACTCGGGGAGCCAGAGCGAGACCGTGAAGCTGACCGCCGACTGTCCGCAGGCGCGGAAGAGATCGACCCAGACCTCGTAGAGGCCCGCCGGCGGCGCCGTCTGCCACACGACGTCTTCGCGCTGGATCCCGTCGATGACGCAGTTTCGGTTCGAGTCGTGATCGAGCACCCCGTTGCTGCCGCCCGAGGCCGCCTTCACCGAGCTCCCCGGCGGCGCGGTGGTGACCACCTTCCCGCCGACGGTCGCGCCCGACGGCGTCTGCACGATCAGATCGAGGTCGACGGCCGTGTTCCACGTGAGCGAGAGGACGGCGGCGGGCGGCGCGATCTTCGGGGAGCAGGCGTTGAGGTTGTCCGGGACCGGCGTGTCCACGCAGAAGGGGATGCTCGATTGACTGCCGCTCGCGCCGGTCGCGTCGACGGCGGCGAAGAAGAGCGCATGAGGCCCGGGCGGAATGTCGTGTCCGAAGTCGGCCGTGAACTGCCATGTCAGGGCGTTGTTGGCCGACGGATCGGGAACGCCTACGGGCACGACCCAGTAGCCCGTGCCCAGGTCGGCGAAGCGCACGGCGACGGTCTGCGCGCTGGGACTCGCGTGGCCACCGAAGTCGAGGCCTTGCAGGCCCGGGGCGATCGCGTTCGTCTGGACCTGAACGTCGATGACCGTGGGGATCACGGCCGCTCCAGCGTCGGCCGAGGCGGGAGGCTCCGGCAGGCCGGGGAGCGCACCGGCGATGAACTGAGCCCCTTCGACGCGAATCGGCTCGGAGGCGGACGCGCTGCTGGACGCGGGCTCCCCTCCCGAACACGCGAGCGGCGCGCACCAGGCGACCGCGAGGATGCCGGCCCGGAGCCTCATAGCTCGACCTGGAGTCGAAGAGCCCACTGATCGTTGCGCAGGTCGGTGGGCACGCCGCGCGCGTCGAGGCCCTCGTGGTCCCGGATGC
>Ga0210388_10004900_pt1 | contig 10448 bp, 4 predicted proteins | sample IncBWC19OmetaG_FD_155485 | JGI IMG/M metagenome (GOLD analysis project Ga0210388, IMG submission 155485) | Forest soil microbial communities from Barre Woods Harvard Forest LTER site, Petersham, Massachusetts, United States - Inc-BW-C-19-O ...
CAAATACGGTCAGTCAGGAGGCGGAATCTTCAACTACACCTCGAAATCCGGTACTAACAGGCTGCATGGGACGGCCTTCATGTACCTCGAGAATGAGGATCTGGACGCCGGACAGCCCTTCAACTACACCTCGAGCGGCGAGAAATATAACCCGGTGCAACGGCAGCTTGATTTCGGCGGTTCTTTTGGTGGGCCGGTGGTAATTCCTCACCTTTACGACGGCCGCAACAAGACCTTCTTCTTCTTCGCGTACGAGGAGTACCACAACACCCAAACTCTGAATGACGGGACCATCACTGTTCCCACGGCAGCCTATCGCAATGGCGATCTAAGCTCTCTCCTTCTCGGGCCCATTGTTGATTCCAATGGAACGCCGGTTTTGGATTGTCTGGGGCGGGCGATGATCAATGGCACAGTGTACAACCCGGCGACGACCAGAGTAGCAAGCTGCACTGATGGCTCGACCAAAACAGTCCGGGATCCGTTTCCGAATAACTATATCGGCGCGCCCAGCACATGGGATCCGGTGGCGCAGAAGGCTCTTGGCTACATGCCGGCTCCATCCGGGCCTACCGCCGATGCGCTGACCAACAACTACCCCAATCTGCAGCCGAACAACAAATACCAGTACCTGACGAGCATCAAGATCGATCACTCCATCGGTGAGAGGTGGCACTTCTCGGGCTATTACATTGCCGAGTACTCCAACAAGGACAATGCGGCCAACGGCATCAATACTCAGGGAGGCTCGACCCGCTGGAACCAGACTCCCGCCCCGCAGCTGTATCTCAATGCAGAGTACACGGTCTCGCCGAATCTGGTGCTTCACTCCGGATTCGACTTTACGCGCCACAACGCTCTGCAGGATTCGGCGGTGCAGAACTTCCAGGCGTCGACTCTTGGCTTGAACACCGCGGCCAACATGCCGGGCGGCGCTGCGAACACATTCCCGATCTTCTCCGGGCTCACCGTCAACCGTCAGGGCGTCCCGCAACTGGGAATCAACAACGCTCCGTTTATTGACCAGAACTGGTATAACAACGAATCTGCGATCTGGATTCGCGGTAGCCACACCTTCGAATTCGGCGGCGATTTCCGTCATCAGCTCTTTGGCACTCACAACGACCTGTCGGCCGGGTCATACGGTTTCGCTCCCGACCAAACATCTCTGCCGTCGTCTCAGGGCCAAAACCTTTATGGAGCCAGCCTCGGCGACGGTTTTGCGAGCTTCGCTCTCGGCCAATTGTCCGGCGCAAGCATCGGCAACGATAACATTCAATGGTTTCACCGCCTGGAAGGCGGGTTGTACGCAATGGACACCTGGAAGCTCACGCGCAAAATCACGTTGAACTACGGACTGCGCTGGGATCTCGAACAGATGCAGCGCGAACAGCATGATCGGGAAACGCAATTCAGTCCCACGGTCGTGAATCCGTCCGCCGGTGGTCTGCTGGGTGGAACCGAATACGAAGGGTCTGGGACAGGGCGCTGCAACTGCCTTTTCGAGAAGTTCTATCCCTGGATGGTTCAGCCTCGTGTCGGTATCAGTTACCAATTTCTGCCAAAGACCGTGCTCCATGCAGCGACCGGACTTTACTCCGGCCCACAGCTTTTCATGAACGAAGAAATCTACAGCAATCAGGGATTCGGCTTTAACCAGGTCTTTCTGACCAGTCCTTCCTATGGCATCCCCGCCGGTCAGCTTGCCAATGGCATACCGTACTCCGCGTCTGCGATTACGGCTACGCACTTTGACCCGGGAGCCTATCCGAATATCGGTCAACTCAATTCGCCGCCGGCGTTTATTGTTCCCAACAATGGCCGTCCGCCACGCTTTGTGCAATCGACCGTCGCCATTGAGCGCCAGATCGCAAACAACCTGGCGGTCAAAATTTCCTACCTCAGCAACCGTGGTGTGTGGCTCAACTCCGACGGGCTGACGAATACGACAAACGAACTCACGCCGGCGATCCTCTCAAAGAAATACGGCTTGAACGTTACCAACCCTGGCGACTTCAACCTGCTGACGCAGCCGATCTCATCTCCCTCGGTGGCGGCAAGAGGCTTCACCGCTCCGTACTCCACTTTCCCCACAGGAGCCACCCTGGCCCAGGCATTGCGGCCATTCCCGCAATTCGGTGGCGTTGGCGACTACTACGAGCACGATGGGGATTGGTGGTACGACGCGCTTACAATCCAGGTCACCAAGCGGCTCAGCAACGGATTGTCGGGCGGCCTCGGTTACTCGTGGTCGAAAAACCTAGGAACCATCACCAGTACTGGAACTTATACAGTGGCGATGCCGGTACAGGATCCCAGCGCTCCGCCCAAGAACGCGAAATCCTATGTGGCCATCGATCAGCCGCAGATGCTCAACTTCTACTTTAACTATGAGGTGCCGAGATTCGGTTTTGCGCAAAGCGGCTGGAAGCGCCTGCTGCTTACTGGCTGGACGACCGACGGCATCTTCCATTACCAGACCGGTTTTCCGATACAGACACCGAATTCGACGAGCACTCTGACTTCGGTGACTTTTGGCAATGGGGTTTGGGCGAATCGCGTTCCGGGTCAGAAGCTCTTCCTGCATAACCTCAACAGTCACGGTGTCGACCCCCGCACGACGTTCTTTCTCAATCCCGCTGCGTGGACAAACCCGGCCCCCGGGACCTACGCTACCTCCAAGCCATTCTATGGAGACTATCGTGGCCCGAGATATCCCAACGAGCAGTTGGGCTTTGGTAAAGTCATCCCACTCAAGGAGGGGGTGAAATTCTCGCTCCGCGCGGATTTCTTCAATGTCTTTAACCGCTGGGCGTATCCCGGCCTGAACAATACGTCAAATCCCTTCCAGACTCCTCAGTATGCGAGCGACGGAAGCATCTCGAACGGTTTCGGCTTCTTCGGAGACGGCATCTCCGGCGCGGGTGGAAACTATGCTCCGAGAAGTGGCGAGTTTGTCGCGAGAATCGAATTCTAGCGTCCACTCAACCGACACTCCAACGGACAGGCCAGATGAATTCATCTGGCCTGTTCACTTGCGCAAGAGAGGGAAGTTGGCATTCACGCGACGTAGCTTTTTGACCGGCTTGGCTGCTCTCAGCGCGGGAACTCTGAACTCCCACGCGTTGCCGGGACTGCGCACTTCTTTTCCAGATGCGAAGGCCGGTTCGGAAAAATCATCGGGGCAATATTTCGAGACATGGTCAGCCCAGAAAACAGGAGTTACGTGGACGCATGACAATGCGTTCTCGAAACTTCGCTACCTGCCCGAATCCATGGGGCCGGGAGTGGCCATTTTCGACTACGATAACGACGGTTGGATGGATCTGTATTTTGTGAATAGCGGTCCAGCGGATTTTTTTCAGCCAACAAAACCGCTGCGCAATGCTTTGTACCGCAACAACCGTGACGGCACCTTTACCGATGTGACGGAAAAGGCAGGAGTGGCGGGAAGAGATTTCGGCATTGGGGTTGCAGCCGCTGACTACGATCGAGATGGATGGACCGACGTCCTGGTAACAACCTATGGACGGCTGATTCTCTATCACAACAACCATGACGGCACCTTTACGGATGTGACCAAAGCCGCGGGCCTGGATGAGCCGGGCCTGTTCACGAGCGCTGTCTGGTTTGATTCTGACAACAAGGGTCTGCTCGATCTGTTTGTCTGTCACTTTGTAAAGTACGACAAGTCCTTGGAGCAGGATTGTAGCGTGAACGGGGTTCACCACTATTGCTATCCCAAAACCTATGAACCATCGCCGAGCCGTCTCTATAAGAACAACGGCGATGGAACCTTCACCGACATAAGCGCCTCTTCCGGGATTGGGAAGTATATCGGGAAGGCCTTTGGGGTTGTCGCGACTGACATCAACAACGACGGTTTACTGGACTTATTTGTCGCGAACGATTCCGTTCCCAACTTCCTGTTTCTGAATAAGGGGGGCGGCAAGTTTGAAGAAATTGGTCTCGCGGCGGGAGTGGCGTACAGCGCGGATGGAGCTGCGCGCTCGGGCATGGGCGTCGATGCGGCCGATTTTGACGGAGATGGCAGGCAGGATCTTCTGGTCGCGAACATCAGCCGTGAACGTTACTCTATCTATCACAATGCCGGACACAATACGTTTGTGGATGTAGCCGGTACGACAGGAATTGGTATGGCAACTGTGATGTACACGGGGTGGGGCTGCCGCTTTGTCGATTTCGACCTGGATGGAAGGCCGGATCTGATTCTGGTCAATGGGCACCCGGACGATCTCATCGAATCGGTCAACAGCAGCTTGCAGTATCGAGAACCATTTTTGCTTTTTCACAAGAATGGCAACGGGTTCGATAATGTCAGTACTGCGGGTGGTCCAGCATTCAAAGAATCGTATGCAGCGAGAGGGCTCGCGGTGGGGGATCTCGATAATGATGGGCGTGTCGATGTGGTTGTCGGGATCAATGGCGGGGCTCCCCTGATCCTTCACAATATCGTTAGCAACGCAAATCATTGGATCGGTCTGACTCTTACCGGACTCACCGTGGGCGCCAGGATCAACTGGTCGGCCAACGGAGCGGAGCACAGTATTTTCAAACGAGGCGGCGGAAGCTATCTCTCCTCCTGTGATCCGCGCGATGTGTTAGGCCTGGGCCCGGCGGAATATGCTGATTGGATTCAGGTTCAATGGCCTGCGGCCATTGGATGGACAGACCGCTTCGAACGCGTGCGCGCCGGCAAGTACTACTCCCTGTCGCCTGGAGGCAAGCTGCAATGATCCTGCTTCTCGCACTCCAACTCGCCGTCGGTGCAGCGCGACATTATGAGAACGCCAGGCAGGATTTCGCGCAGCGGAAATTTCCGGAGGCGGTCAGCGAAGTCGATGCCGCTCTGCATGAGAACCCATACATGGTTCCGGCCCTGGTCCTCAAAGCCAGGCTGGCCACCTTTGCGCATCGCCCGGATGTTGCCAAGAGCTGTCTGATCACGGCCGTTACAGCCGATCCAACATCAGAAGAGGCGCAGTTCTTTCTCGGAGTGTTTCATTACACGCAAAACGATTTCAAATTGGCGATTTCACCGCTTGAGAAAGCCCAAACGCTCTCTCCTAAGAGTCCATTGCCTGTGTTCTATCTTGCGATGTCCCAGGAAGCTTTGGGACAAGACACCAAAGCGTTGGAGCTCTACCAGCAGGCAGAGGATCTGTCAGTGGAGAAGTCGCCGCAAAGCGCGTCGATTCTCGTGGCATATGGGAGGTTTCTGCTGATGCAGGGACGGAGCGAGGACAGCATTGCAAAAGATCGACGGGCCGTTGAGGCAGATCCTGACTCCCGCGATGCGCACTATGAATTGGCCAAGGGATTGGATCGTGAAGGAGATTTCAAGAATGCCGCACTCCAAGGAGAACGAGCCCTGACCCTGCCAGAGCTCGGCACCAGCGATGCCCAGATTCATTTTCTCCTGGCAAATGTTTATCGGAGGTTGAATCAACCTGATTTGGCAAAGGCCCATCTGGAGAAATTCCAGGCTGCTCCTCAGTCAACTCGCAGGTAAGTTGCGCGTCGTCCGATTTGGCAATGAGCTACGGAGCTAATGCCCGGGTGCTCCGGACAGAAGATGACAAGCCGTCACATCGGTGTTGTGCGGCGACCCCGCCATCGTATTCAGGCGCAACAGAAGCTCGAAATGGCTCACAGCCTTCGAATGTGCATCTCCGCACTGCTCGAGAGCTTTGTTGAAACGCGGCAGATCGGTCACAAAACGTCCCGCCGCCTCTGTGCCCTCCGCATTGACTCCCGCAAGAAGCAGCACCTGACCGTTCTGATCCAGATTCTGCACCAGCGCGACAATCGCGTATGACTCGCCCGTGCCGCCTCCCAAAGCAGTAGGCAGATACTCTGTCATTTCATGGGCACGCGGGCGAAAATTGTGGATGACTTCCTGCCCGACAGCTCTGTCGAAGACGAACCGGAAATCGAGCTGATCGTTGAAAAGAGCCGTCCAGGGGTCGGAGCGCGGGCTGCCGAGGAAGACAAAATTGTCGTCCGTCTGCAGGTCTGCCATGCGCAGGCTGCGCGCCGAGTCTACGTGCAGCTTTTTCGCGAGATTCTGTCCCAAAGCCGCAATCTCCACCGCAATCGGAGGATCCACCGATGCCGCAATTCCATCCCGAAGGATGACATTGCAGGCTCGTCTCACTTCCGGGGACAGTGTATTGGGATTGGGCAAATAGTCCCGGTTTGCATAATCGGAAGCCGAGATCTGATGCCCCGTGAGCTCCTGGACCTCCACCATAGCGGGATCGCTAACAATAATATGGGTCAACCGCGGAGACTTCACAAATGCTGACCATGGTGAGTTGTCCAGTTGTGGATTCCAGTGCGGCGCGTCATAGCGTCCCAACAGTTCTCCCACTGCAAGCAGGCCAATCGCACAAAGTACCAATGCGACCGTCAGCCAGAGCCTTCGCCGCGGACCTGGGCGCTCGTCTTTCTCCGCTCCCGGGATCGGCGCGGAAGGGGCATGATCGGCTTCGTTCTGAGCCGGAGGCAAATGCGGCGAATCCTCCGCTTTTGCTGGCGGTGTTCCATTTGCGAGCTGGCTGTTCTCATGCGCGATTACAGGAACGTAAGATCCGAGAGGAAGAGTGATCCGCAGTCCCGAAGCCACGCCGTATCGACCATAGTGCTGGAGCAGTCGTTTACGCACGTCACTCGCGGTGACCCGGACGATTGCATCTTCGCTTGTATCGTATGTGGGGGGCCTGCCGAACAGTTCCACCCCGATGACGCGCTCCTTCAGGTTCTCCAGATGGCCTTCGATTGCCTGTTCCACGATGTAACGGAGAAATTGCGCACTACGCTGGCTGCCCTTGAATGCAGACGCTTCGGTAATTTCCGCGAGGTGCTTCCGGAGAGCAGAAGCTCCTTTCTCTGTTTCGGCAGTTTTGGCTTGAACTGGCCCTTCTTCGGCTGAGAATGAGGTGTGCATAACCCATGGCGGAAAAGTCAATGGTAGCATCCCGTACTTTCAGCCGTCCTGGACCCGGCCGCACTCGCCCTCCTGCCCGGCCCCTCGGAGAATTCCCCTCGAAGTAGCTACCGTTAGGGCCTTGTGCTCGCAGTAAGCGCATTATTTTCAGTGAGATGTAAGGCAGTTACGACCGCCGCCTAACGTTGTTATTCTTGCCTCGAGTCTTTACTGTTGTGTTTACGCCAGCAGAATAAGGCATCCGAGATTCCATCGAAACCCACCTTAAGTACGGAAGGTTTGGCCTGCGTGAACGCATCATCCGAGTCGGATTGGAAATACCTGCACGGCGAGAACTCATTGTTACCGTACCCCGATATTCCGGCAGCAGGCGGATCTTATAAGAGCTTCGAAAAGTGTAATAACTCTGTCTCCTGGCAGACTGGGTTCTCAACAGTCTGCCTCCTTTTTTTTGCCTGCCAGTTGTTGTTATTTCCCCATCGCCTAATCGCGCACCAAACGCAGCCTACCCTCTACCGCCAGTCTCAGGTTCCGACTGAACAGCGACTTGATGACCTGCTGCGCCGCATGACCTTGGAGGAGAAGGTCCGGCAGCTTGACATGTATTCCGGGGCGACCGCAATCGTGAATGCCCATATCGACTCAACCCACGCAACTCCTGATGCCGTGTTTCTCTCCGAAAAGGCCCAACAGCTTTGGGGTGCCCTCGGCGTCGGTTCGATCCACGATCTCAATCCCACTCCCGAACAGTACAACGCAATCCAGAAATGGGTCATTGCGCACAATCGCCTCGGTATTCCCGCACTCTTCATTGAAGAAGGTCTGCACGGCTTCGATACGGGAACGGTTTTTCCCGCCCCTATCGGTCTTGCCGCTACCTGGGATCCGAACATCGCGCAGCAGACCGGCACGGTTATCGCATCCGAGGCTCGCGCAACGGGCGTGACCATGATTCTTGGTCCCGTGCTCGACCTGGCCCGTGATCCGCGATGGGGTCGCATCGAAGAAGACTTCGGCGAAGATCCGTACTTCACTGGCCAGTTGGGTCTCGCCTGGGTACGCGGAGCTCAGGGCGAATCTCTCAACACGGACCACTCCGTTGTCGCCGAGCCCAAGCATTTTGCCGCCCACGGCTCTCCCGAAGGAGGCACCAATACCTCGCCTGTTCATCTGGGAGAACGCGAGTTGCGCACCATTATGCTCAAGCCCTTCGAGCCAGCCATTCGGCAAGGACACGCGATGGCTGTAATGGCTGCTTATCATGAAATCGACGGAATCCCCATTACAGCCGATCCCTTTCTGCTGAAAACCATTTTGCGTCAGGAGTGGGGCTTCCAAGGCTTTGTCCTCTCCGATCTTGGAGCCATCAAACGTCTCTATGACGTCCACGGTGTCGCCGGCACCCCTCAGGCAGCCGCCTGCATGGCTATCCGCTCCGGCGTTGATATGCAGTTCTACGACTTCGAACACGAAGTCTTTCAGAAAGCTCTCATCGACTGCGTGCATCAAGGAACCCTCTCCGAATCGGATGTTGATCGCGCCGCTCGCTCCGTACTGCGCGCGAAATTCGAGCTCGGTCTCTTCGATCGGCCTCTGGTCGATCCTGCCCTGAAATCCTCCGTGTACCGCTCGCCGCAGCATCTGGCCGTCTCGCAGCGTTCCGCACTCGAATCGATGACTCTGCTGAAGAACGAGAATCACCTGCTTCCCCTCGCGAAATCTCTGCGGAACCTCGCCGTCATCGGTCCCAACGGCGATGTCGCGCGCTACGGCGACTACGAAAAGGAAGCGAACGGCGAACACGTCAGCATCCTGCAGGGCATCCGCACATTGCTCCCCAGCGCCTCTGTCACCTTCAATGACGGCAAAGATGTGGCATCAGCTGTCGCTGCAGCCAGGAGCGCCGACGTGGTAATTATGGCGCTCGGAGAAAACCTCGGTATCTCCGGAGAAGGCTTCGACCGCTCCTGCCTCGACCTTCCCGGCAATCAGGAACAACTCCTCGAAGCCGTTGCCGCCACCGGCAAACCCGTCGTACTGGTCCTGGAGAACGGCCGTCCCCTCACCATCCCCTGGGCAGAACAGCATATTTCCGCCATCCTGGAAGCCTGGTATCCCGGCGAGTTCGGCGGAAGGGCCATCGCTGCAACCCTCTTCGGCGATAACAACCCCGCGGGGCGCCTGACCATCACTTTCCCGCGCAGTATCGGTCAGCTTCCCGATTACTACAACGCTGATCCGTCGCGGGTTCGCAAATACATCGACAGCAGCGGTCAGCCTCTTTTCTCCTTCGGATATGGGCTCAGCTATACGACTTTTCGCTACGATCACCTTGCCGTTCAGCCTCCTCCGCCCGGCGGGGATCAGGATATTAAGGTAACCGTCGATGTTACAAATACCGGCGACCGCGAGGGCGACGAAGTGGCACAGTTTTACCTCCGGGAAAACGTCAGCAGTGTTGAAACTCCGGAGCGCGCCCTGAAGGGTTTCTCTCGTATTCACCTGAAACCGGGCGAGACGAGAAACGTGATCTTCCGCATTCCTGAGGAGCAACTGGCGATTTGGAACACAGAGCAGAAGTGGACCGTCGAGCCCGGCGAATATACCGTGTGGGCAGGCGGATCTTCTGAGGCAACTCTAAGCGCCCGCTTCTATCTGCAACGCTGAACTCCTGCTAATCCGGGAGGCAACCTTCAAAATGGGTGAGAAACAGGATGAACAAGGCAGGGAAACTGATTTTGTTGGCCGTGCTCGATTGCGCAGTTCTCGCTGCGGCACAAAGTGCGAAGGCGCCCGTGGATTACGTCTCCCCGAACATCGGAGGTATCGGTCAGTTGCTGACGGCCACCATTCCGTATGTCCAGTACCCGCATGGCATGGCGCGACTTTATCCCGTTACGACTCCCGGGATCACTGATCGTTATCTCGCAGACAAGATCTACGGATTCCCTGCTGGTCCCGCGCTCCTGATGGCCTCCGTCGGTCCCGAAGCTGTGACGCCCGCAACCTATGCCTCCGACTTCGATCACGACTTCGAAACTGCGACTCCGTATTACTATGAGGCTGCCCTGCAGACCTGGAAGGTACGCGCCGAAGCCACTGCTACCCGCGAAGCTGCCTACTATCGCTTTACCTTCCCAGCCAGTGAACATGGCCACGTTGTGCTCAGCTTGCAGGAGAACGCGGAGTTCACCGTCCTCGGACCGACCGCCGTCGAGGGCAGCGAGCAGGTTGCCGGCACCGTCGCTCAACTGGATCATCCCAGCGGAGAGACCCGCGAGTATTTCTATATCGAGTTCTCCCGTCCGCAGAGTTCCTGGAAGACCTGGCAGAACGGTACGCTCGGCAATGATTCCCGGGTGAGCGGCGACAATATCGGATTTGTAACCGATACGGCGACAAAATCCGGAGAGAAGCTGGCAGTGCGAGTCGGCATCTCGTACATCAGTGCGGATCAGGCCCACCGCAACCTGCAGCG
>Ga0210388_10004904_pt1 | contig 10443 bp, 8 predicted proteins | sample IncBWC19OmetaG_FD_155485 | JGI IMG/M metagenome (GOLD analysis project Ga0210388, IMG submission 155485) | Forest soil microbial communities from Barre Woods Harvard Forest LTER site, Petersham, Massachusetts, United States - Inc-BW-C-19-O ...
CGAATTCCGATTTCGCGGACGCGCTGCGAGACGGAGCAGGCGATAACGCCGTAGATGCCGACGACGCCGAGAAGCAGGGCCATGCCTCCAGCAACGGCAAGCATGATCAGTGTGAACGACGTGCGGGCCATGGAGTGTGTGTAGTAATAGCCGAGGGTATTCATGCGCGAGAGCGGGAGATTGGGATTCACGGACCAGACGGCTTCGCGGACTTCTTTTAGGAAAGATTCGGAGCCGGCGCGCGGGCTCCGAATTCCAAAGGCGGTGTAGCTCGCGACGTCTTGCGCCTGGCCCTCGAAACGAACTCGCATGATGGGCCAATAGACCATCGACGGAGGAGTCTTGTTGACTCCATCGCCGTAGACGTCGGCGGCCACGCCGATAATTTCGCGCCAGTCGTCGGTGGTAGCGACGCGAATGCGTTTGCCGATGGCGTTGGCGGGCGAGTCCCAATATTCGCGGGCAAAATTTTCAGAAATAATCGCAACCGGAAGCGTCTTGTAGATGTCCGTCCATGTGAAATCGCGTCCCGCAACCAAGGGAGTCCCTTCGGTTTCGAAAAAACCTGGAATGACAAAGGCGAAGCGGCGAATCGGGGGAATTTGTCCTTCGGAGTAAGCGCGATCCTGCGCGAAGACGAGGTCGTTGCTGGCGTTGCCGTCCATCGGGAATGACGTGGAGACAGTGACCGAGGAGACGCCGGGAATCGCGGCGATTTTACTGCGCATAGCGTCAAACGTGCGGACGACGCTTTCGTTGTCCCTAACTTGATTATCCGGAATGCCGATGCGGAAAGTTTGCAGTTGCGCCGGCTGAGAGAAGCCGGGGTTGATGTGCGTGAGCGCGCGGAACGTGCGGATCATCAGGCCAGAGCAGATCAGCAGAACCAGCGCGAGCGCCACTTGCACGACTACGAGAACGCTACGCGCGCGATGCTGTTCGCGGCTTCCGCTGTTGGCGCGGCCGCCTTCGCGAATGCCGGTGCTGAGTCGAACGCCCGCGTATTTGAAAATAGGAATGCAGCCGAAGAGTACGCTGGCGAGAAGGGAAATGACGAAAGTGAAGAGCAGGACGGGACCGTCGATGCCGATTTCGTTGATGCGCGGAATACCTTCAGGCGCAACGAGGACCAGGATGCGCAATGCCGCGTAGGCTAGTCCCAACCCGAGCGCGCTGCCGAGGAAGCCGAGTGTAATGCTTTCAAGTAGAAGTTCGCCGGCGATGCGGTAAGGGCTCGCGCCGAGCGCAGAACGAACGGCGAGCTCCTGGCGGCGACCTTCGACGCGGACCAGCAAAAGGTTTGCCACGTTTGCGCAAGCGATAAGCAGGACCAGTCCGATGGAGCCCATGAGCACCCAAAGCGTGCTGCCCACGTCGCCAATGACGTCAATTTTTAACGGACGGAGGTTCGGACCGATGCGGGCGTCGTCAAAAATCTTGGCGCTGAATCCGGGAGGGGCCGGAAAGGAACGCGAAACGATAGGCAGCATGCGAGCTATGTCGGCGCTGGCTTGCTCCATGGTCACGCCGGGTTTGAGGCGGGCGATTCCTTCTTGACTGAAATTGCCAAGATTGGTCTTGTCGCGGTCCCATTTGAAGGGAAGGATCACCGCGGGATCGTTCCAATCGAGAAAATGAAAACGCTGAGGAAGCACACCAATAATTTCGCGCGGCTTGCCATCCAGAGTAATAGATTGCCCAATGACGGAGCTGGAGCCACCGAATTTCTTTTTCCAGAAACCATACGTGATTATTGCGGTGTCCGGCGCACCCGGCGAATCGTCCTGGCGCGTGAAAGAGCGCCCCAGCATCGGCGGAATTCCGAGCAAAGGCAGGGTTCCGTCGGTAACGTCAAGAGCCTCGAGGCGTTCGGGTTCAGCAACGCCTGTGATGCTGACAGCATCCCGGTTGTAGAGACCAATGTCCTGAAAGGATTGGTTCTGTTCGCGATAGATAAAGTAATTGGAGGGGGCCATGTTGAGGTCGGTGATGTTTATGCCAGGGGCGGTGTGCCAGACGCCGATCAGTTCGTTGGGATTCGGGTAGGGAAGCGGTTTAAGGAGCACGCCTTCGAGGACGCTGAATACCACCGTGTTGCCGCCAACCCCTGCAGCGAGTGTGATCAGCGTAATAGCTGTGAAAAGCGGGGCATTCGCGAGACGGCGGAAGACTTGCTTCAGATGGCCTAAGAAAGTTCGCATTGACAGTGTCCCCAGGGCTTAGCGTTTGAAAAACAAGATTTCTGGTTTAACCCGCATTATTAGGAACGAAGTCGCTGCCCAAATGTTCCATCTAGTTTTAAAGACGTAACAAAATGGAAGTTATTGCGTAAATTGGGAGTAGGCGCTAACGCGGGGAGGGTAGCAGGTGGTTTGCAGAACAGACCACGGGGTGTAGACTCGCGGCAAGGCATCGAAAAGCCGTTAGTGGTGACGGCGAAGGAGTGGCACGCGATGGGGCAATCGATCCCTTTTGGACAACATATAGCTAGACCGCCTATGGCGGCGCGCATGGGTGTAGGGACCGCGTCCAAGGTGGAGTCCGTGCCGTGGACGATTTGGTGCATGGTAGCAGGGGTTGCGTGCGGGATGATCGGCGGGCCGTGGGATATTTCCTGGCACATGTCGATTGGGCGGGACTCGTTTTGGACGCCTGCGCACATCATGATCCAAATGACTGGCGTGCTGGTGGGAATCGCGTGCGCGTACATGATTTTGACGACGACGTTTGGGCACGATGCGGCAACGCAGGGCGCATCGGTGAAGATTTGGGGATTCCGCGGGCCGCTGGGCGCGTTCATTGCAGTGTGGGGTTGCATTGCGATGCTGACGTCGGCGCCGTTCGACAATTGGTGGCACAACGCGTATGGGCTGGACGTGAAGATTGTCAGTCCGCCGCATACTCTGCTGTCGCTGGGTTCGTTGGCGATCAAGATTGGGTTGATGGCGCTGATAGCGGGTTTGATGAGCCGCGCGTTGGAGAGCGTGCGACGGACGTTGGGAGTCCTGCTGCTTTATATTGGGGCGCTTTGCGTGGCGCAGATGGGAACGATTCTGACGACGAGCACCTGGCCCAGCGAGATGCACAAAGCGGCGTGCTATCTGGCGGTGGCGATTGCGGTTCCCGCCGTTTTGATCGCGCCGGCCTGGGCGTCGCAATGGCGTTGGGGCTGTACGGCGGTGGCGGGCATTTATATGGCGATATTGTTAGCGTTTGAGTGGATTCTGCCGTTGTTTCCGGCGGAGCCGAAGCTAGGGCCGGTCTATCAACACATTACACATTTGGTTCCGCTGCATTTTCCGTTGCTGCTGATTGTGCCTGCGATTGTGCTGGATCTTTTGTGGCACAAGACGGGGAAGTGGGGAAGATGGAAGCTGGCGGCGGTGAGTGGTCCTGTTTTTGTATTGAGTTTTCTGGCGGCGCAGTGGCCGTTCGCGAATTTCCTCATGACGCCTGCGGCGCGCAATTGGATTTTCGGCATGGGCTACTTTGCCTACTTTGATCCGGCGACGATTCTTTACAATCCTTATAAGTTTCATCTGGATGACACGCCGGGGCAGTTTTGGAAGTTTATGGCGATGGCGGTGGTGTTCAGCGTGATTACGGCGCGGCTGGGATTTGCGTGGGGCGATTGGATGAGGCGGATGCGAAGGTGACGCGGAGAAAAGAACGAATTGCGAAATGCAGAGGCACAGAGGTCACAGAGAAGAGTGAAAGATAGCGGTTCGGCGCGATCTCGTGACACAAGGACAACGGGAGACTGGATTGAGGAGATTCATGCATCGACGGTTAGTGGGGATTTTTGTGCTGATGTTAGCGACCGCGCTTTCTGTGGGCGCGCACGTGGGAAGTTCAGACGTGTTTTTCGATGGTGATGCAGGACCGTATCACCTTTATGTGACGGTGCGAGTGCCGCAAGTGATTCCGGGAATCGCGGAAATTGAGGTACGAAGCGCGACGAATGATGTTGAGAAGATCGAGATTGTCCCGATGAAGTTGAGTGGAGCGGGGTCGAACTTTCCGCCGACACCTGACGTGGCGGAGCGGTCGAAGCAGGATCCGCAGTTTTTTACGGGGAGTTTGTGGTTGATGGAATCCGGCGCGCTGAAGGTGCGCGTTTCGGTGGAAGGCAGCAAAGGGAAAGGCGAGCTTGCGGTGCCCGTGCCCGCTTTCGCACAGAGAACGCTTCCGATGGAACGATCGTTGGGAGGACTACTGGGATTTTTGATGTTGTTTCTGGCGGTCGGGCTGGTGTTCATCGCAGGGGCGGCGTCGCGGGAAGGAAATCTGGAGCCGGGAGAAACGCCGTCGCCAGCGAAGAAGCGGCGAGCGCGGATCGTAATGGCGATTACCGCGGTCGTGGTAGTCGGAATTCTTTTCCTCGGGAAAGCTTGGTGGGGCGCGGAAGCGACGAACTACAAACGAACCGTTAGTTTTTTCAAGCCCCCGCTGGCGGAAACGGAACTCCAAAGCGGAAATCGGCTGGTGATTCGGGCAAAGGGACAGGATCCGGAGTGGTCGAAAGAAGTGAATATGGAAGACGTGATTCCCGACCACAATCACCTGATGCATTTGTTTTTGATCAGCGCGCCGGGAATGGGCCGCATGTGGCATCTGCATCCGGAAAGAGAAGGCAGCAAGTTTGTAGACGATTTACCGGATATGCCAGCGGGACACTACGAAGTTTTCGCAGACATCGTGGACAAGGACGGATTTCCATGGACGCTGGTGGGACAAGTGGATTTGCCGCAAATAAATGGGACGCCGCTTACGGGAGATGACTCCACTTGGACGGGAACGGCGCTGACTGCCCAGACCACCAGTGTAAGTGTGGCACAGCTTGCGGACGGCGGACGGATTGTCTGGGAGAAGGGAAGCGCGCCGCTGGTGGCCAATACCGCGATGGTCTTCAAATTCAAAGTTGAAGATAAGGATGGGAACCCCGCGAAAGACATGCAGCAGTACATGGGAATGGCGGGCCACGCGGAGTTCGTGAGCTCGGACATGAGTGTGTTTGCGCACATCCATCCGGCCGGGTCGGCGTCGATGGCTGCGTTAGATTTGGCGAACGGGGCGCCGAAAGGGCCGGCGATTGGAACTTGTGGGATTACAGACCAATGCGTGACGCCGGCTGGGATGGCAATGCCCATGCCTGCCCCGGTGTCCGCGGAAGTTAGCTTTCCATACGGCTTTCCGAAGGCCGGAGAGTACAGAATTTTTGTGCAGGTCAAACGCGCAGGGCAAGTCGAGACCGGTGTCTTTGACGCTCACGTTCAGTAGAGAGAGTGTGAGCGCGACTGCGTTTCTTGGCCAACGCGCTGCCGTGCTAGAGTCTTCCATTCGGGTAGCCCACCGCAACTGAAAGCAAGCGTATAGAAGGGGAGGCACAGAAGTGGCGTATCGGGATTTGCGGGAGTTTGTCCAGAAACTGGAGAAGGAAGGGGAACTGAAGCGGATTCGCGCTGAGGTTGACCCTATTCTGGAAATCACGGAAGTAACGCAGCGCATCGCGCGAGACAAGAACCGGTCGCCCGAAAGCGTGGGGCCGGCCCTGTTATTTGAAAAGCCGAAAGGTTCGCGCGTGCCGCTCCTAGTGAACACGTTTGGAAGCGTGCGGCGCATGGCGCTGGCGTTTGAAGTAGGCGAACTAGACGAAGTGGCGGCGCGGATTCAGGGTTTTCTAAAAATGGAAACGCCGCAAGGGTTTTTCGACAAGATCAAGATGTTGCCAAAGCTGGCGGAGTTGGGATCATTTTTCCCGAAAAGCGTAAAGACCGGCGCGTGCAAAGAAGTGATGCATCACGGTAAAGACGTAAACCTTTTCGATTTTCCCATACTGAAATGCTGGCCACAAGATGGCGGTCGGTTCATCACGTTTCCTCTCGTGTTCACAAAAAATCCCGAGACGGGGAAGCGAAACGTCGGGATGTACCGCATGCAAGTCTACGACGAGCGAACAACCGGCATGCATTGGCAGACGCAAAAACACGGCGCGGAACACTTTCGCCGGGCCAGGGCCAAAAGTCCGGAGGGGCGCATTTCTGTGAGCGTGGCGATCGGAGCGGATCCGGCGACGGCGCTTTCGGGGATGCTGCCGATTCCACCGGATCTCGATGAAATGATGTTTGCAGGATTTTTGCGACGCGAGCCGGTGGAGATGGTGCAGTGCGAGACGAACGATCTAGAAGTGCCAGCGAACGCTGAGATCGTTCTCGAAGGCTACGTAAGCCTAAACGAGATGCGGACGGAAGGGCCATTCGGAGATCACACGGGTTTTTATTCGCTGGAAGGCGAGTATCCCGTATTTCATGTGGAGTGCGTTACCCACAAGAAGGATCCAATTTACTTGACGACGGTCGTTGGGCCGCCGCCTCAAGAAGACTATTACATGGGTTACGCAGTGGAGCGCGTTTTTCTGCCGGTGATGAAGATGCAATATCCGGAAATCACGGATGTAGCGATGCCGGCCGAGGGAATCTTTCACAATTTGATGATTGTCGCGATTCGGAAGTCATATCCTGGCCACGCGCGAAAAATCATGAACGCGATTTGGTCGCTGGGGCAAGCGATGTTCACAAAAGTAATCGTGGTAGTGGATCACGACGTTGACGTGCACAACTACAATGAGGTTGTGTGGAAATCGCTTTGTGCGCTGGACCCAGAAAGAGACGTGCAATTCTCACTAGGGCCAGTGGATACGCTAGACCACGCACAAAGGATGCAAGATTTTGGTTCTAAGATGGGAATCGACGCAACCCGCAAGTGGGAATCCGAAGGATTCACGCGTCCTTGGCCGGACGAAATAAAAATGGATGAAAAAACGCGCGCGCGCGTGGCGGCGATTTGGAAAACGCTTCAATTGTAAAATTACGCGAAGCAGAAGCGCGTGATTGACTTCAACTGATAACCGTCCCTCGGGACAGGCAAGAACGTCCTAAAAATACAATTAGTTGTGGTCCGTCATGAAGATATGCACAAGTCCTAGTATCAACCTCCCCTAATACCCCAGAACTACCTAAGAATAGGGGTAGTTATAAGGCAACTTCGGTAGAGAATCCCTTGACGCTCTGAGGTTCCGAATGTCATAAAGCTTGCACGGGCGGCACCTCGAAACATCCGAAACGCATCAAGAGGTGCACTTGGCAGTGGTGGGTTTGGCGTCGGTTCGGACGCCAGGGTGACGTTCCTCGTGAATGAATCGCGTGAAGTGATGAATGTGAGACAGGCGTCGCAGTATCTGGGGATCTCTCCGGATACCCTGTACCGTTACATCACCGAGGGCGAAATTCCCGCGTTCAAGCTGGGCAATCGTTGGAAACTGCGTAAGACGATTCTGGATCGCTGGATGGAACGGAAAATGAGCCAGGCGCATGCGAGGCGCCGATAGTTTGCCGAGAGTGAAGGCGAAAGAGGCCGAAACATGTTGGGAATGGGCAAAAAATCAAGGCAGCTGGTAGGGCTGGATATCGGCTCAAGCTCGATCAAGGCAGTGGAGCTGAAGGCGACGAAAGCCGGCTACGAGCTCGTAAGCTTTGGTATGGAATCGCTGGCGCAGGACACTGTCGTGGATGGCGCGATCATGGACGCGCCCCAAGTGGCCAACGCGATCAGCAAGATTTTCGATGCGCAGCGTGTAAAGACGAAGAACGTGGCGACCTCCGTTTCCGGCCACTCGGTAATTGTGAAGAGAGTGCCGCTTCCGTTGATGACCGAGGAAGAGTTATACGATCGGATCCCTTCAGAAGCCAGCCAACATATCCCTTTTGATATTGCTGACGTAAACCTCAGCTATCAGTTGTTGGAATCGATGGACGCGCAAATGGACGTCCTTCTGGTAGCGGTTAAGAAGGACAAGATTCTGAACCACACGAACGTGCTCGCGCAGGCTGGCAAAACACCTGTAGTCGTTGATATCGATGCGTTCGGTTTGCAGAACTGCTTCGAAGTGAATTACGAGCCGGATGCCGGGCAGACGGTGGCGCTGCTGAATATCGGCGCGAGCGTAATGAATATCAATATCGTCCGCGGTGGCGTGCCGCTGTTTACTCGCGACGTCAGCGTGGGCGGCAACCAGTACACCGACGCGTTGCAGAAAGAATTAGACCTGAGCTTCGAGGATGCGGAGCGCCTGAAGAAAGGCGATACGCTGCCTAGCGTGACAGACGAGCAAAAGCAGCAAATTTTGCGAAGCGTCTCGGACATTCTGACCCTTGAAATTCAAAAGACGTTTGACTTCTTCCGTGCTACGGCGAGCGGCGAAAATATTCAGCGCATCGTCGTGGCAGGCGGAACGGCGCGCGTTCCTGGGCTGGTGGACTTGCTGAGAGAAGAGTTCGCCATGCCTGTCGAGGAGTTGAATCCTTTTCGGAAAGTGCTCGTCAATCCCAGCCGGCACAGCGATGACCAAATCCGCGAGATGTCGCCGCGGCTGGCCATTGCCGTGGGTCTGGCACTGAGGAGCTTTGACTAACCATGATTCGTATAAACCTTCTCGGACAAATTAGGCCTAAAGCATCGCGCAGGCCTGTCGATACGGGTGCAGCGCTTCCCGTGCTATTCATCGGGGCTGGCTTGGTCCTGGGCTTTCTTGTGCTTGGTTTCCTCTATTACTCCTGGCAACAGCAGCTCAATGCCGAGAACACCAAGATCAAAACGTTGCAGGCGCAGAAAACCGACCTCGAAAGCATCAAGCAGCAAGTCGAGGCTTTCGATAAACAAAAGCAGGTTTTGCAACAAAGAGTTTCCACCATCGAGCAATTGCAACGCGACCGTACCGGCGGGCAAGACCTGCTGGACATGGTGGCCAACACGGTTTCCAGGACCGAAAATCTTTGGTTGACGACCATGACGAGGAAGGGATCGACCCTGACAATTGAGGGTTCTTCGGCTTCCGTCAACGCGATCGCGAATTTTATTACGGCTCTAAAGCGGTCTGGGTACTTCCAGAAGGTGGAAATCAAGGACGCGAAGCAGGATGACAAGCCCAGCGCCGTGCAGACATTTAATTTCCAATTGTCCGCTGAGATCACTCCGCCGCAGCCAGTGACAGCACCGCCAGCGCAGGCGAGACCGGCGAATGTGCCGGCGAAGGCAGCACCAGCCGCGACTCCGGGAAAGAAAGGGTAAGGGACCACCATGGCCAATCCGTTTCGTGACATGTCGGTTTTCATGCAGGGCCTGGTGGCAGTGGCCATCGCGGTCGTCGTGCTTCTCCTTGGTGTGTACATTCCGCTTTCACCAGTGGCGCAGGAGCGCGATGCGGTCGACAAGGCCGTTCAGCAGCGCTCTACCTTGAATACAGAAGTCCAGCAGTTGCAGGTTTACAGACAGCGCTATGGCGAACTAAAGCAACAGATGGATGCTCTCTCGAAGCAACTGGACACGCTGAAGACCATCGTGCCGGAAGAAAAAGAGACGGACGAATTCATTCGGTTGCTGCAGGGAGCGGCTAGTGCGTCCAACGTGCAACTTCGCCGTCTGACCGCGGAAGCAATCGTGCCGCGCGACTTTCACTATGAAATGCCGTTCGAAGTCCAAGCGGACGGGCCGTACTTTAATCTAATGGACTTTTTCGGGCGGTTGGGCAGGCTTTCCAGAATCATTAACGTAGGCGATTTGGAGTTTGCTGATCCGGACAAGTCCAAGGTCACTAAGTATCCGATTCGGCCGGGCACTACAGTATCGGCAGTTTTTACGGCAACGACTTTCTTTACCAAGCCAGCTGACGTTGGGCCTAGCTCCGCGGCACCGGGAGCGAAGTCCCCAGTCAAGCCGGCTGGGAAACCCTGAGCGGGAATGAGCGATCTATGCGTTCAGCACTAACTCTCGTACTAGGGATTTTGCTCGCGGCAGCCGCTCCTGGGCTGCGTGCGCAGGCCACTACGGCTGCGGCGCAACCAGGACCAGTAGCACCGGCAGCGGCGAAAAAGCCCCCAGCGAAATCCGCAACTCAAAAAGTGGCGAAGGCTCCCAAGCCAGCCAAGCCTGTCGAGGCCGCGGTGAATCCAGACGCGCCGAAGGAAGGCGAACAGGGAGCAGTTTCTTCGCGACGCGATCCATTTGAGTCGCTGGTAGCGCGGCAGCAGGCGCAGGCGCGCGCGACCTCTGTGTTGCCACCAGGCAAAGCTGGTTTGCAAGTCAGCACGCTGCGGCTCGACGGCATCGTGAAAGCGCCGAACGGCATGATTGCCGTGGTAACTAATCCTCAGGCGCGCACTTATTTTCTCCGCGAGGGCGATCAGTTGTATGACGGCCGCGTGGAAAAGATTGCGATGGATGGCGTTTCGTTCCATGAAATCGGGAAAGATGCATTTGGCAAGCCCGTGGAACGCCAAGTAAACAAGAGAATTTACTCCAGTGCAGGAGAACAGCAATGAAGACGAATTGGCCCGCCTTTCGGTGTGGCTTCCTGATCCTCTCGAGCGCAGTACTGGGCGCAAGCCC
>Ga0210388_10004905_pt1 | contig 10443 bp, 8 predicted proteins | sample IncBWC19OmetaG_FD_155485 | JGI IMG/M metagenome (GOLD analysis project Ga0210388, IMG submission 155485) | Forest soil microbial communities from Barre Woods Harvard Forest LTER site, Petersham, Massachusetts, United States - Inc-BW-C-19-O ...
TCGCCGCAATCTGGTTCGCCGCGTTACCGGCATTGAAAGCCAGACCCGCGGAAAATTGGTTCTGCGCATTCAGCGTTTCGGCCAACGGACCGGCACCCTATCGCTGCTGGACTTGCGGTACAGCGCGCGTGAAAATGTCACTCTGCAGAGCGGCCGGCTGGAATTCCGCGAGCAATTCCGCCGTTTCCTGCGGCGTCAATTTCCAACCTACAAGATCGCCGAGCTCACCACCGGAGCCGATCTTGAGCACAGCCTCTCTCCCGCTTATCCCCGCGCTTACCTGCGGCAGGGCGCGTCCGCCTGGGCTGCTATCGGCGCGCCACCGGACGCGTTCCACTGCGACGGGGTCCTCACGTTCGGCCTCATCTGGCTGGATTACCTGCGCGTCAGAGAGCCGGCTGCGGTTATTCATGGCTTGGTGCTCTACCTTCCCGCTGAGAGCGAGAAGACAACGTGCCTCCGGCTGATGTTCCTGAATCCCGAAGTCGCGCAGTATGCCGCGTTCGTGTATACCGAAGAGAAACTCGAAGAACGCGTTGATTTACGCGACTACGGCAATCTCGACACGCGTCTGGAACCGTATCGCCGCCGGCTGCCTTCCGAGATGGATCGGGTGCTCGCGCCCATCCGCGAAATCGGCGATGTGGAAGCCGTGGAGCGCTCCGATGGCGAACTTAGCCTGCGAGTGCGCGGCATGGAATTTTTGAGGACCTCGGCGGATGGCTTGCGGTTCGGACTCGAGCGAAAGCGCGCCGCCGGCCCATCCCAGGCCGCTGAAATCCGGCGTCTGGCGGAGGAACTGAGCCGGTTCCGGTCTCCCTACGCCACCGATCGCCAAAACCCGCTGTACTTGCGGAATCCGGAGGCATGGTTGGAATCGCAGGTTCGCAACTACATTGAAGCTATCGACGCGCGCCTGCTCCCGGCTCCCATTTATGGACAGGTGCCCGCTTTCGCCGCCACCGATCGGGGCATTCTCGATCTGCTGGCGGTAGATCATGATGGACGCCTCGCGGTGCTGGAACTAAAGGCGTCCGAGGACATCCATCTGCCTCTGCAAGCCCTGGATTACTGGATGCGGGTGAAGTGGCATTTGGATCGTCATGAGTTCGGCGCGCACGGTTACTTCCCGGGCATCGAATTGCGCTCTGAGCCTCCGCGCCTGCTGCTGGTTTCGCCGGCGCTCGATTTTCATCCGTCCAACGAGCGCGTTCTGCGTTACCTTTCCCCCGCCGTTCGAGTGGAGCGGGTCGGCGTCAGTCTAGAATGGCAGAGGGAGCTGAAAGTGGTTTTCCGCTCCTGATGCGCCATGCCCCTCCAACTTTCCCAAAACGCTTTTTTTCGAAATATCAAGGAAGCTATCAGTAACCTGGACCCGGAGGAGGCGCGCCGCCATGCCGAACGCCCGCTGCGGCTGTTCTTATACGCCGATAGCGATCAGGCCTACCGCCAGATGGAGGAATTTTTCGCGCCGCCCGAGCTTTCCGAGGCTCGCCGTACTCAGCTCCAGAACCGCATCTATCGGGCCACGGACGGATTGTTGCCGTCCCAAGCCAACGACCTGGAAATATATCTCGAAGATTCGCCGCAAGAGATTCCCAGGCCCACGAGCCGGGTTTTTGCTTTTCACCCCGATCGCCCGATGCACACGGTTCATTCGGTACTGCAGGAGCGCCGCGATCTGGCCATCCCGCTAGCAGTGCACATCCAGCCCTTCCGCGAAGAGGTTTCCAACAGAATCATAAAAAAGGTCGCGAAAGAGAATGCACTGTTCGCTCTAGCGACAGCTTTGCCGGACATCGTTCCGTTGTTGTCCCTGCCGTGGGCCATCGGAGAATTCGCGTCTGACACCGCGCTGCTGACCGCCAATCAATTTCGCATGGCGTTTCTATTGGCCGCCGCGAACGACCGCGATATCGGCTATCGCGAACAGAAGGCCGAAGTAGTATCCATCATGATGGGGGCATTCGGATGGCGGGCGCTTGCTCGCGAACTGGCTGGTAAAATTCCCCTCGGCGGCGGCTTGATTCCCAAAGCCGCCATCGCCTACGCCGGCACGCGCGTAGTGGGGCTGTCGCTCGAGCGGTTGTACCGCATTGGCCACGCCTACACGCGCGAAGAACGCCGCTTGGCTTATGAAGACGCGCTCCAGCGCGGCAAGACCTATGCCACATCCCTGTTGGATGGTATCCGGGCGAAGAATCGGCTAGTGGAATAAAAATTCACCGGCGACCGTTAGGGAGTCGGTGCTTTGGCTTAGCAAAATCGCGAAGCCAGATCGATTCCGCGTGCGTCCAACATTTGAAGTTCTTGTAAGCTATTCAAAGGAGGCCCAATGTTCCTTCGCGTTTCAATTTTTTTGATGGCAATGGCGGCCCTTGGCGTAGCAGACACGCTCACGCTCCGCAGCGGTCAGGTTGTTCGCGGCGAATATGTGGGAGGTGACGCCCGTCACATCAAAATGGCGGTGGGCGATCGCGTGGAAACATATTCCATAGATGATGTTTCCAACCTGTATTTCGGAAACGGTGATCGCACGTCTTCCGATAACGGCGGGAATTTTAAGGACAACGGAGCGCGCGAGGCTCCAGCCCAAGAGGCTCAAGCCCAGCAGACTCAAGCGATGCCCCAGCCCGCTCCTCCGGGCCAGCCCGCGCCTCCGCCTGCAGTGAGTGGAGTGGCCATTCCGATCGGCACCTCCATTACCGTCCGCATGATCGATGCCGTGAACTCGCAACAAAGCCGATTGGGCGAAACTTTCCGAGCCAGCGTGGATGAGCCAGTCCTGGTGGATGGCCAGGTGGTGGTTCCGCGCGGCGCCGACGCCATTACCAAACTGGTGGAAGACCAGCAGTCCGGCAAAATTGAGGGGAAAACGGTTCTGACGCTGGTGCTGCAGCAAGTGCTGGTAAACGGGCGCATGGTTGACCTCACCTCCGGCGATGTCTCGCAATCCAGCGGTTCGCGGGGCGCACGATCCGCGAAGGTAATTGGAGGCACCGCGGCATTGGGCGCCATAATCGGCGCGCTCGCCGGCGGCGGAAGGGGCGCAGCCATTGGCGCGGGATCGGGCGCTGCTGTCGGTACCGGCGCCGAAGTGCTCACCAAGGGCCAGACGGTCAAAATTCCCTCGGAAACGCGTTTGACGTTCACGCTGCAACAGCCGGCCCAGCTATGAGGCGGCTGCTCGGAGCCACATTTATGGCGGCAATGTCTGCATATCCGGCGGCTCAGCATCTGATCGAAGGCGCCGCGCAAAGCCCGGTGCGGGTGGTGATCTATGAGGATCTGCAGTGTCCGGATTGCGCGGATTTCCGCGTGATGCTGGATGAGAAACTTCTTCCCCGCTACGCCGCGACGGTCCGGTTTGAGCATCACGATTTCCCGCTCGCCAAACACGCCTGGGCGCGGAAGGCCGCTATTGCGGCGCATTTTTTTGAGGAGAATCAGCCGGGCCTCGGCCTCGCATATCGAAAATATTCTTTGATGAACCTGCGCGATATCACCGCCGACAATTTCAACCAGCGTCTCTCCGAATTCGCCCAGGCCCACAAAGTGGATCCTGTCAAAGCCGTAACCTCGCTGAACGACGCGCGCCTGGCCGCCTTGGTGGAGGAAGATTATCAGGAAGGTGTCGCGCGCGGCATCGCCCACACCCCCACTGTCCTGGTCAACGGACGGCCGTTTGTCGAGACCTTTGCCGTGGAAGACGTTGCCAAAGCCATTGACGCCGAACTTGCAGCATCCAAATAAACCTGTCGCTCTGGTGACCGGCGCCGGCCGCGGAATTGGCCGCGCCATCGCCATCGAACTTTCGAAGTCCCACTCCGTGGTAGCCACTTACCGCGAGAATCAGGAAGCTGCTCAGATATTGCGCCAGGAGACCGGCGCTGAGATTATCAAAAGCGACATCAGTTCCCAGACGGATCGCGACCAACTGGTGGCTTTGCTCAGAGCGAACTACGGCCGCCTGGATGTTCTTGTAAACAACGCAGGCATGGCCCCGCGCGAACGCCGCGATATGCTGGACGCCACTGAATCCAGCTACGACGAATTGCTCCGAACAAACCTCAAGGGCCCGCATTTCCTTACCCAGCAGATCGCGCGTTGGATGGTAGAGCAGCGCCAGGGCCGGATCGTTTTTATCACGTCCATCTCCAGCTACGCGGCGTCCACCAATCGCGCCGATTATTGCATTTCAAAAGCTGGCCTCAGCATGAGCGCCGCGTTATTCGCGCTACGCCTGGCCGCGGACGACATACAGGTTTTCGAGATCCGTCCCGGCATCATTCGAACGGATATGATCGCCGCGGTAGAAAAAAGCTACGAAGATAAGATCGCGGCCGGTCTCTTACCCCAGCGCCGCATGGGAGAACCGGAAGACGTAGCCCACGTAATCCGTGCCATCGCCGACGGCTTGCTCGATTATTCCACCGGCCAAGTAATCGATGTGGACGGCGGCTTCCATCTCAGAAGCCTGTAGCGAGATGTAGCGCAGACACTCGTGTCTGCTACGTCGAGACTCATCTCGACGATCAGCCCGTGGCTCGTGCCACAATGTACCCAATGCCCCGCAAGTTCTTTGGCAGGTGGATCGCCGCAGCCACCTTCATAACATTCGGACTGTCAGTCGGCATTCCCTACTACAACATCGGGTTCTTTTACGATTACTTCCAGCGCGAGTTCCACTGGTCGCGCGCCGACATCACGCTCGGCTTTCCCCTCGGCGCCGCGCTGACCATCTGGTTCGGGCCCATCGTCATCCATCGCTTCAGCCCGCGCAAGTTGATTCTGGTGGGAACGGTTCTCACCATCATCGCCTTGACCGGCTTCGCGAATATGGGCGGCGCGCTATTCGTTTACTACGGATTTTGGGTGGTCTACACCATCGGCTACATCCTCTCCGGGCCAATCCCGCATCAGTTGATTGTTTCGCACTGGTTCCGGCTCAATCGCGGAAAAGCCATGGGCATCGTGTATGTCGGCGTGGGGTTGATGGGATCGCTCGGTTCGTTTCTGGTAAAACCCCTCACCGAAAAGTTCGGTTATCACGCGGCTCTTATGGTGCTGGCCGGCTTGATTCTCCTGGCTTGGCCCATCGTGTTGTTTGTGCTGAAAGACAAACCTTCGGACATCGGCCAGAATCCCGACGGCGCCCCTGAGCCGCCCGCTGAAACCAAAATCCAGCCCCAAACCTTCGCGCAGTTGCTCGGGAGCTGGCCTTTCTGGCTGCTGCTCATCGGCAGCTTCTGTTCCATCGGATCCATCGGTGCCATCAATTTTCATATGAAGTTTGTATTTCTCGACGCCGGCTTCGAGAAAGGGCCTATCGTTGACGCGGCTTGGCGCACTGCCTCGGTCCTGGTGCTGTGGTCCAGCATTGGCGGGCGTTTGCTGATCGGCGGCCTGGCGGATCGCTTTTCGAAGAAATGGGTTATGACCGGCACCTATTTCCTGGTGGCAGGAACAATTCCGATCCTGCTGATGGTCCGGCCGTCGAGTGAAACATTCCTCTATGCCTTCGCTATTTTGTTCGGATTCGGAATGGGCGCCGATTATATGCTGATCCCGCTGATGGCCGCCGAGCAATTCGGAGTAAACTCGCTCGCTCGTGCAATGGCGGTAATTCTACCGGTCAACACCATCGGGCAGACTTGGTTCCCGTACTTCGTATCCCTGCTGCGCGACCGGGCAGGAAACTATACCATCGCCATGGGCACCGTGTTGGCCGTCGCCCTGATCGGAGCTTTGGCGATCGCCATACTGCCGCGCCACGTCGCCCCGCTCGTCGGCAAGGGAACTAATCTTTCTTCGGTAGCTGAAACGCGAGCGTAACATCGCTGGATGCCGGCAGCGGACCATCCTTCGAATATTTCCACTGCTTCACGGCGTCCAGCGCCGCTTCCCGCAGATCTTTCGGACCACTGATCACCCACGGATCATGGACCGCTCCTTCTTCATTGATTTCGATATGCAGCACCACATCGCCTTCTATCTTTTTGTCCTTGGCTTCCGGCGGGTACTTGGGTGCGACCGCGTGGATCACCTTTAGCTTCTGTTCCGTCTGCGCCGGAGCCCCTCCCGCGAGCGCCAGAACTCCGGCAAGTATCAATAAGAATCTCGTCACGGAATGCTCTTATTGACTGAGCGTGAAATTAACATCCACTTGAGTCATCACTTCCACCGGATCGCCATTCAACAGCGTCGGCTTGTAGACCCATTTCTGAACGGCGTCTTTAGCAGCCTGCGCGAGCACGGGGTCTCCGGACACCAGGGTCAAGCTTTTTACTGTGCCGTCTTTGCCAATGATCACGGTGAAGCGGACGGTGCCTTGCACGCGGTTCGCCTTCGCTTCAGCCGGATAAACCGGTGTCAATTTTTGAATGATGTTGGCCGCTTGCACATTTCCGCCAACTCGGATTCTCTTGGGCGACCCACCCGTCCCGGTCTCGAGCGACACCGTGATTATGGAGCCTGTCTTATCCTGGTTCGGCTCAAGGTTAGCCCTCAGATGTTCGTCCACGTCGCTGAGAGCGGCGGCGAGATCATTCAACGCGGGCTGCGTGATCCGATCGCCTTCGTGTAAATTCAGGCGCCCTTCCAGCTTCTGCTTGATTGGTCCCGGAACCGCTAAATACAAATGGTCCAGCCTGGCCTGCTCATCCGGCGGAGCCATCAAAGTTCCCGGCGCCGCCTCCGCGGTAGGCAGCTTGAAATCAATGCTGACTTGAGTCTTTGGAGGAAGCGGGGTATCGTGCGCGAAATGAAATTCCAATGCTGTTCGGAGCGCCGCCCCGCGCAGTTCTTCCGGTCCGCTCACTGCGCGGGCATCGGTAACAGTTCCGGTTTCGCTCAAGGAAAGTTCCAGAACAACGGTCCCCTCAATGTGTTTGGCGAGTGCCTCTTTCGGATACGGGACCGAATCGAGATGAAGAATAGACAAGGCCCCGGAATGGACCGTGATGTTGGACGAGCCATTCTCCTGCTGCGCGGCCTGCAACGGAAAAGATCGAACGCCTAACCAGGTTGTTAGTGTGAGCACGGCCGTGAAAGCGGCCAGCGATGAAGTCAATCGGAATTTAGACATGGAAACCTCTTTCAGCAATGAAGCTACTCGTTTTTGTAAGTGCCGTTTTCTTAAAAAATGAGACGCCGGCGCCAGATCGAAACCGGCGCGGGATGCGGCCAAAGCCAGCAACGACTCCAGGTATTGTTCGCGCGAATTCAAAATGGCCACCACTTCGCGGTCCACCGCTTCCTCCCGCGCCAATTGGACCTCCCCAATCATCCACCACATGGCTGGATGAAACCAGAAAACCGACAAGATGCACTCTTCGATAACGGTAAACAGCCAGTCGTGCCGCCGCACGTGTACCAGCTCGTGACAGGCAATGGAGGCGTCGTCAAGGCATTCTGCCGGAAGAAGAATCACCGGACGCAGAAAGCCGAACGTCACGGGACCCGAGACTTCCGCGGACACTTGCACATCGGCGAAAACTCCCAGCCGGCGCTGCAAATCGTCAAACGCGCCTGGAACGAAAGTGGAATTGCGCCGGTATCGCCGGAGCCGCAGGAGTCCCAGCCCCAGGATCGCGAATCGAAACGCGGCGCCTGCTGCAACCACGAGAAGAACAATTCCTATTACCGGAAAAGCCAATACTCGTGAAGCCTCGCCCGCGCCGGCTGCCATCGCCGGTCCCATGGTTATTCGAATGCTGGAGTTGGCCTTCGCAGTGAGCCACGGTTGAATGGCGGGAAGCGCGAGACACACCGCAATCAGCGCCTGCCAGCACATCAAACGGACCCTTGGAATTCGTATTTGAAGCAGGCGCAGAAGCAGCGCGCCGGCAACGGCAACGCCCGCAATCTGCACGCTGTAAAAAGACAGATTTTGCAACCACAAGCCGGACATCTCAGGCCTCCTTTCGGCGAATCATCTGCGCGATCTCTTCCAGGTCCTTTTGCGAGAGCCGCTGGTCCTCAATCAAATGCACCAACAGGGGCTCGGCCGAGCCGTTGAAAACGCGGTTCACGAATTCCCGAACCATGCCTTTGATCACCTGGTTCTTGGGCTTGGCCGGCCGGTAGATATAAGCCCTATCCTCCTGGGTCTTGAGCAGATACTTTTTCTGTTCCATGATCTTCATCATGGTCATCACAGTTGTGTAGGCGATCTTGCGGCGCTCCAGCAGCGCTTCATAAACATCGCGCACGCTGGCAGAATCGCGGGCCCAGACAATCTTCATGATTTCCAGTTCCTGTTCGGTCAAGGTCGGACTCTTGGGACGCATACTAATTATTTAGTACTAAACCTGCAAAATGTCAAGGGAAAAGTTGACGCCCCTTGTAATCCGGGGGCCCGTGTGCCAGACTTCTGCCATGCTGCGCGACGTGAAATACGCCATCCGGGTCCTCTTCAAAGCCAAAGCATCCACCGCCGCCGTGATCACAATACTGGCACTGACCATTGGCGCCACTACATCTCTGTTCACGTTTCTGGATCGCCTGCTACTCCAGCCGCTGCCCGTTCCAAATCCGTCGCAGTTGGTGCTGGTTACGGAATGGGGCCATACCATCGGCAGTGGCGACGAGCTGAGGAACGGCAGGAGAATCTCGTACGAAAATTATTCCTACCTGCGCGATCGCACCCAGACCTCGGAACTGGCGGCCGAAGCCGTGCTGGCCATTCCCGAGCGGCGCCTGCACCAGCGAATGGAGCATCCCGCCCAGGCAACCGCCGTCTCCGGAAATTTCTTCGGTGTGCTGGGCGTGCGTCCACAATTAGGCCGCATCTTGAGCCCTGCCGACGATGTCCGCGGAGGCGCCTCGCATGTAGCCGTCGCCAGCCACAATTTTTGGCGCAGGCGCTACAATCAGGCGCCAGGCGCGCTCGCGAGCATCGTGTATCTCAACAAAGTTCCCTTCACCATCGTAGGAGTATTGCCCGACGGCTTTTACGGCGTCCATAAAGGAGAGAATCCCGATCTCTACGTTCCATGCGGAAGCCTGCCGGAGCTCTTCAGCTTCGACCCGCTCGCCAATGGTGGCTACATAGAAGCGTTTGGCAGGCTAAACGCCGGCGTCTCCGCTATTCAGGCGCAGAGCAACCTCCAGGTTCTGTGGGAGCAGTACCTCACTGCGAGGGTTGCCACGGAGCGCCACCTGTCTCCAAAATTTGCAGCTGAGCTCGCCAAAGAATTCTCCGGAGCACGCATCGAGTTGCAGTCGGGCGCAGCCGGATTCGCCGGCACAGAAGGAGAGCAACGGCGATCCTTGCTTCTGCTGTCAGCTATTGTCGGACTGTTGCTCTTGGTGGGCTGCGCCAACGTCGCGTGTCTCATGATCGCGCGCGGCGTGGCGCGAAGACGCGAAATCTCGATCCGTTTTTCGCTCGGCGCAAGCAAGTCCCACATACTCCGCCAATCCCTGATGGAGAGCTGCCTGCTCTCGCTGCTCGGTGGAATGGCCGGACTGGTTGTCACATTCTGGGCGGACCGTTTGCTGCTGATCGTGTTCCAGTGGAAAGGGCGCCCCATCGATCTTTCGCCCGATTGGCGCGTCCTGACATTCGGCCTCGGCGTGTCGCTCGCAACCGGCATTCTGGTGGGCCTGCTGCCGGCCATGCAATTGCTCCGCGGCGCACGCGTCTCGCTCAACCAGGAGAGCACTGCGCCGCGCTTGCTATCTGGAAAAGCGTTGGTGGTGGTTGAGATCGCGCTCTCCTTGATCATGGTGGCCGGCGCGGCCGAATTCACGCGCAGCTTCCAGAATCTGCGCTCGGTGCCCACTGGATTCTCCGCGGAACATGTTTCGGTCATCCGGCTGACTTCGGGACAAGATCCGGAAGGGGAGCGGGTTGCCCCAGTCCGTGAAGCGCTCGGCCTGGTGGACTGGCTGCGCCACGCACCAGCGATAGATTCGGCTGGATTGTCGGATTTCGTCGCATTCAACGATAGCATCGCCCGTATGACGATGACTACGCCTGGCGTTCGCAGGGACTATCGGCGCGGACTGAATGCGTTGCACGTGGACCAAGGCTACTTCAACACGCTTCGAATTCATTTGCTCGCCGGGCGGCCCTTCGAACCTCGCGATAACGATCGCGCGCCCAAGGTGGCCATTCTGAACCAGCTGGCAGCCCGGCGCTTCTTTCCGAGTCAGAACCCCGTGGGGCGCAACATTCTCTTGGGGTCGGACGCGATTCAAGCACAGGTTGTTGGCGTGGTGAATGACACCAGGTTTGAAAGCCTCGCCGAGCAAGCTCCGGAAACCATTTACCTACCGGTGCTGCAACACTCCGAGGTCATTTCAGACGACGTTATTGTACAGGTTCGAAGTTCTCTGGGCCCCGGAACCATAGCGTCCATGCTGCAATCCCGAATACGCGCGGGACATATGCCCGTGACTATCGAATCCGCCAGCACGCTCCAGAACGAAATCGCC
>Ga0210388_10004907_pt1 | contig 10441 bp, 8 predicted proteins | sample IncBWC19OmetaG_FD_155485 | JGI IMG/M metagenome (GOLD analysis project Ga0210388, IMG submission 155485) | Forest soil microbial communities from Barre Woods Harvard Forest LTER site, Petersham, Massachusetts, United States - Inc-BW-C-19-O ...
CTGTCTGTAGCGAAATCACACGGACCGGGCGGAAGGCCCTCGCAGTACAAGCCGATGTGTCAGTCTCAGACGACGTGAGGCGTATGGTCGCGGAAATTGAGGCGCACTTTGGCGGCATCGACATCCTGGTCAACAACGCGGCTATCGCTCATCCCCGCAAATTGCAAGAGATTACGGAAACGGAATGGGACGAAGTGCTCACGGTCAACCTGAAGTCGGTGTTCCTGGTGACGCAGGCGGTGATCGGGGGAATGCGGCAAAGAAAATGGGGACGCATCATCAACCTGTCTTCGGTCGCAGCCCAAACGGGCGGGGCTGTAGGTGCGCACTACGCCGCGTCCAAGGCGGGAATCATCGGGTTGACGCACTCCTGCGCTGCAGCGTTCATACGAGAGGGGATCACCGTCAACGCCATTGCTCCCGCGTTGATCGAGACTGACATGGTGACCAGCAACCCGAACGCGAGCCCTGACCTGATTCCGATGGGGCGCTTTGGGTCAGTGGACGACGTAGCTTCGGTGGCGGTAATGCTGGCGACGAACGGCTACATGAGCGGGCAAACGGTTTCGGTGAATGGCGGTTGGTATATGAGCTAGTCCCACCGACTCCGCGAATCTCGTCTTCGCCTCTGCTCTCCGTCTTCGGCTAAAGTATTAGCCGATGAAATTGACCTTCTGGGTCACGTTCTTGCTCTTGACGATGAGCGCTACCGCCCAAAACACAGTTGAGTTTGCCATCAAGGCGGCAGCGGTTTGCGAGTTTTGCCCTGGCTTGCAAGGGCGACCGTTAAATCAGTTTGGAAACTTTCAGATGACAGAGAATGGGGAACGCTTCAAGCGACGCAACCCAATGAAAGGCCGTCCGGCTGAACCAGATCGGCAGGCAGACATTGATTTCGCCAAGGGTGTTGCCGGATCGCTCCAAAATAAAGCGGATGCAATCGAAAAACAGTTTGGCACCAAGCACGACAAGTCGACTATTTCAAAATGGTTGAAAGGCTTTGATCAGGAGGCAGTATGAAATATCAGTGCCGCTGTGACTGTCATTGCAAACTGCGCTGGCAAATAACCAATGATGAGCACGAAAGTGCATCGATTCATGTCTTCACCGGTGCGAACTACGATAGCGGGGGTCAGTCGCCTGGTTGCGATAAATGCAAGGACTTGCCTGAGGACTTCACGTTTGAAGACTTGTGCGTGGTATCGCCTCCACTGAGTTGTTTACTCAAGCAGGCCCAACAGTTCAAACGATCAGCCGGAAGAAAACCTATGTGCGCCAATGCGATTTGGTATTCAGCCATGAAGCCAATCTTGCTACGCGAAGTCGGTTACGGAGCACACCATCCTATCGGGAAGATGAACGGCAGCAAGGCTTACGACTTGGCATGCAAAACGATTTTATGAGCAGTTGCCTAATTGCAACCACGGCGAAGCGACGTGCGGGAGAGTTTAGTGAGATCTGGTAACCGTTAACACGCGGGCCTTGTGCTTGGATGCTTCTTCAGGAAGCGGCCGCACCCCAGCGCAATCAGCACTCGAAAAAATGCGAACGGCATCTAGCGATGCCGGGGTAAGGGCCGGGTTTGATTCAGTCTTTGACGGGGCGGTCACGCGGCCTGACCGGGTTGCAAGCTGTCAAGATGCGTACGGCTTCACTGAGTTGCGAATCCGCTTCGTCCGCGATGACTATTACGTCTGGAAGCAACCGTATCTGGTCGAGTTCGCTGTGGTGGAGATGCAATGTTCGGAATGTGACAACCTGAAATATCCGAGACTCCTCCACAAGCATAGAGGGCGAGTAGCCTTGCGCGTGCCGCCGTTGGCCGTGCGCGCCAGCGGTGACGGAGATGGGCCGATGAGCATCGCTAGGGAGGCGAAGGCGAAAAATCAGTTCACGGAACATCGCAGGCAAATGGCGCGTGCGGTCCGTATCGCTGAGTGGAATCTGGATCAATTCTGGAACCAGATTAACCCGCCTCAGCCATTCTTTGATGGTGGGTTCGAGTTCGCGCTCAAGTATAGCCGCAACACTATCTGACTTCTCTTTCATCCCGATCAGGGTCACGCCCCTGCAGCAGCATTGCACAAATGACGATTCAAGCAGTGTTCAAAACCGTACACAGAAGGGGCGAAGGGAAAGGCACGGCCTGAGCGAAACCGGTTTACCGGAAAACGGTCTACCGTTTGAAGCCGTCAACGAATCTCTACTGATTCAATAGACTTATTGTATTCTCCATGGCATTGCAGCCTCGGAATACCGTGGATAAGGGGGAATACGAAACTTGGGGCTTTACAAGTGATGAACGATAACCGAGGGGTTGTTTTCGGGTCTTACGAATCGGCTGCTCTACCAACTGAGCTACGTCGGCCTGCATTCGATTCTGGGGGAGGAGCGGCAAGCATAAAGCGAAGGAGAATCTGGGGGATGGGAATATTGGGTGCGAAGTTGCACGGGCTTAGACGCAAGTTCAGGCTAAGACGGCGCGAGCGTTCACCAGCGCTCATATTCCTGCTCAGATTCACCCGGCAAGAGGACCCACATCGTGTACACACCAACCGCTGTCCCCAGGGGAATATGAATGAACAGAACGAGGAACGCCAGAACCAGCGCCAGGGCGCGGGCCTACGGTTCAAAGTGCAGCAGGCCCCGACCCGCCGAAAATCCCCAGCGCCGCTCCACCGAACACAACGATCGCGACCATACTCAGCAGAGGACGTAGAAAGACCGGCGCTCCCGTCGATCCTCCGGGCGCGAGTAGCGTATTGGCAAGAATATACAGAACGACGCCGCAGATTGCGTTGAAAGCCGAAATGGCAAACCAGAAAATCGCGGGCAACTGAATGTGTACCTGCACCCGCTGACGTGGCTGAACCGCCGTGATTGGTCCTAAAGATTTGTTGGCCGCACCGGCTGCAAAATGCCTGGCCGGGTTGCACGGTTGGGCTACATCCATCGCAGAACATAATCTCCTCTGCGTCGATTTGTGAAATGGAGCCCATCGCCCACAACACGCTGCTTAACGGCTGCTTAATAGAAGATGCGCAATTTCCGCTGTGCCAGTTCCCGCTGCGCACCGCTCGATTAACCAATCTTCACGCAGCTCGGGGTGGCGAACAAACGAAAAGGCCGCCCGGCAACAGGGCGACCTCTTCTTTTTCAAGGGAGAATAGTTCCAACAGAGGTTTTCAGATTCCGTCGAAACTTTCTGCCGAAATCTTATGGGCCGAAAAAGGGGGGTGTCAAGCGATTTTTGTCAAATAAATGTCTTTGTTGTCAACCACTTACGTAATCGGTCAATACACGCACGAAACGTCCCAATTTGAGACGGGTGATGGGCGAAAAGTCTGTAACCCAATAAACCTGCAGGACTTACGAATTGTTTAATGCTCTGACGGGTCGGCCGGGCGAGGAGAAGAGCCGCGCGCAGCTGGCTCACCCAAGTCCAGAGAAATGAACTCAGTTTGTTCGGCGCGACCGAAAACAGGACCAGGAAAATAGCGCCGCAACAGCACGCGCGCGCCGCCGAAGGCAACTCCCGCCGCCAGAGATATCGCACCCACGATGATGCAGAGAAGAATGATATTGACCAGAAGGTTGGCGATATTGTCTTTCTTGTCGAAATACGTATTCTCATTCCACGTCACGCTGGCGTCGTAGGTCACCGCGCCTAACAGCGTTTGCGCATCATTGGCTGAAAGCGGACCCGCGGCGATGGCGACGATGGGTCCGGTACGTTTGTCGAAGAATGGACCGATGTTTTCTACAGCCTCCACGCCCGCCTGGGGTTGAGCCGCATGATTGGCAGCATCGATGCGGCGCAAATGTTCAGCGGCCAACGCCGGCGTAGGGTACTCGATTAACATCAGCGTAGATTCGCCTCCAGCAACCGAGTAGCGTCCGAGCACCACTTCGGGGTTCGCGCCGAAATCCACGAGTTCGGCAGGGAGCGGAGACGTGATCGCGCCCAGACCCAGCGGCCCCTCCGCATACTTTTCCGTGTTCGCCTCGTAGCCGCGGTGCGGCATGAAGGCAAGAATCGGGGGCAGGTTGCCGGCATTCCCGCTGGGACGAGGCAACGCCCCTGCTAGTTCACGCAATCCCGCCGCGGACATTACCGACAACTCATTGAACACAGCATCTACCACGATGTGGCCGCGATAAAATAGCACACGTCTATCAGCCGATGCACCCTGGTCTCCGATTTCTTCCCGCGACATCGCTGGCTGCAGGTAGAACGTGTATGCGCCGAAAGCACCGCTGGCATCGGCAAACCTTGCGGCGCGGATCTTCAACGTGCGGCCGTCATCACTCTTGTAAGTAGCGGCTTCGAAATCCGTGAAGCCATATTCCTTCAGAAGCGCCGCGTTCGTAGGATCCGCAGCCGCTGCGTCTTTGCTTGGTTGAGCCCCCCCTTGCATCTGCCACCCGGCGAATTGCTTTGGGAGGATCGGCGGCGCGGGCGAAACCGCACCGGGGGCGGCGAAGACGACGCTCTTGAAAACAATAAACATGGCAACGATCACTGCAGACTTGGAAAAAGGCATGGTTGCACCGGATAAAGACGAAGTACCTCTATAATTAGACCACAAGAGATGGGAAAAGGTTCCTCGTAACCGGTTCCGGGATACCTCTTCCCAAGGTATGCTGGCGGGCTCATCGCACACACCAGTGAGGCGGACGCTACTTGATCAGATGAGGCGCGATAGGCTCCCGTGGCGTTGTGGTTTTCTTCGAGAATTTCGGAAATGTCTCTGCATGCCCGTGACCAGGTAGTCCGCGCTGGCCGCAGCCGTAATTCCTCCAGGATAGGTCGTGACACTTGAAGGTGCGCCGGTTTGGGAACGGCGACCCGGAGAACAGTGGGCTGGAGCCCAGGCGGCGGGAGGGCTGCGGAAATCAATACATTTGTTGTCGATTTATCAGACGAAGGGAAAGCATTACCTCGGCCCACGTCAGCATTCAACCTGGTTGTGAAATATCAGTCTGATGAATCTGGCGAAGCTACTGACCCGCGCCCTTGTCCATCTTGCTGGCGACCTTGACCCCGCTCAGCCCATTCGCATACTTGGCGATGCCCCGATAGAGCGATTCGGCGATGCGCTCGCGGTACTCGCTGGAGGCAAGGCGATGCTCGTCGGTAGGATTGCTGACAAAAGAAATCTCCGCCAGGATCGATGGCATGTTTGCGCCGATCAGCACAATGAAAGGAGCCTTCTTTACGCCGCGGTCGCGAATTGCGGGGCTCTTGACGGCGAGACCGCTATGCAGCGATGCCTGGACATCTCCGGCAAATTCACGCGACTCTTCGATCTTTTCTTTGAGCGCGATCTTCTTCACCAAGTCCTGCAGTTCGTAGATGGATTTCTCCGAAACTGCATTCTCGCGCGCAGCCACCTCCAGCGCTTCCGACGACGAAGTGAAATTCAGGTAGTAAGTCTCCACTCCGCGGGCGGCAGAGTCGCGACTCGAGTTGGCATGAATAGAGACGAACAGATCAGCGCGCGCCTGGTTGGCGATTGCCGTGCGGGTTTCGAGCGGGATGAATGTATCGTCTTTGCGCGTATAGACTACCTCGGCGCCTAGCCGAGTCTCGAGGAGTCTGCCTAGCCGGCGGCTCACTTCGAGCACCAGATCTTTTTCTTCCAGCCCGTTCGGTCCGATCGTGCCGGTATCATGGCCTCCGTGTCCAGGATCAATTACGATCTTTCCGATTTTCAGGCCGAGAGCGCGAATCAGAGAACGCTCGCCAGCCGCGGTAGGCTTGGCTTCGCGCGTACCCAGATCGGAGGCGCTTGCCGACCTGCCCGAAGCGAGCGTGCGTGCGCCAGTTCTGTGCCGGGAGTTGGTTAGATCGCCTCCGGCAGTCTGGGCAAGGCTTGCATCCAAGCGGTCTGATCGGTCGGAGAGATCGTTATCCACAACCTTTTTCGTAACAATGACATTTCGCTGTGTGATCGACTCCTGCTGCCCCGGTCGTATGCTCCGCTTCGCGGAGTCTGAGGCGGGGACTGCAGCACTGGCCTCGTCAGTATCGTCGGCATCGATTATTTTTTTTACCACCCCGGCTCGGGTCTTGCTGCGAGAGGAAACCTCCAGTCCCGTTACCATCGAGGCTTTATTTACCTCTGCATCCGTTCCCAAAGCTTTTGCAGTTTCCGCGGTCGCGGCCGGTGCGAAGGCAGTGACGTCGTTTTCCGGGGAATTCGAAGCCATTTCGTCTGTGGATTTTGGCGCGACCCCTCGCGCTCGCTCTGCTGAAAAGTTTTCGACAGCGTCTTTGCGCTGTCCGGTCCGCCCATTCTTGCCATGGATGTCGATGATCAAGCGATAGGGGTTGGGCAGCAAGAAGGCGTCGTAATCGGAAAGATTGTCAACCTCGAGCACAACCCGCGTGCGTCCCGGCGCAAACTGAGCAACGCGAACTTTCTTCAAGAAACCATCATCCACGTCGAAGCTCTTGCCCACTAACGTCGAGGCCACTTTGGTATCACTCAAATCGAAAAATATGCGAGCGGGTGTTGCGATTCTTTGGGAGGAGAATTTCACATCGCCTTCCACATCGATGGCGACGCGCGTGTAGTCAGGCGTAGACCAGTGTCGGATGCCCGTCACGCGTGACAACTGCCCGGGGTGCACTTGCGATGGTTCGTCTTTTGCCGATGGCGCTCGGGAGGCGTGAATCTCGTCGGGACCCAATCCCGCGTGTTTTAGACTGGTGGCGTCTTTCGGCGATCGCGCCACCTCGGGGGCCGGTTGGGTTTGCCCTGCCTTCTCAGCCGCTGCTTGCTGGTCTAGCTCCAAAATGGCCTGACGCGCATCATCCGCCAGTCGATTGTGAGGATAGTGACGCAGAAACTCCTGGAAGCTTGACCGAGCTGCTTCAGAATCGTTGAGATCATCTTTGTAAATTTCAGCAACTGTGAAGAGGCCATCGGCGCGGTACTTGCTGCCGGGATATTCCCGGCGCAAAAACTTGTATTGCCCGATCGCTTTGTTCAGGATTTTGTCATCTTCGAAACGCCTCCCCATTTCCACCAGCATCTCGGCCACTGCGACCACGCTGGGGTCGGCCTTCGTCGACGCAGGCGCGCCTAGATAAACCAAGCGGTAGGCATTCACCACGCGCTGGTAACCGCGGCGCGTCCTTTCGGCGGGGGGACGGCCATTCAGCGCCTCACGCATCCGCTCCGCGGAGGCAAAGTGTTCCCGCGCCCAGCCGTCGGAACGGTGCAACCGCGCTTGTGCCGGCTGCGTGGCGAATAAGGCCAGCACCAGCAACGCTCCCCACAGACCACGCTCCCGCCATGAGCTTTTCAAAATCACCAGCCCGCGCTTTCGTCCCTAGCTCGTTGAGTCAGTTGGTGAACCTAACCTGGGTGCCCAGAGAGATAGACAAGTAAACAGATGCCGCAAACTTAGTCGGTGTTGCTGATGTAGAGTACGCCTCGCGCATCCCGCTTAATTCTTACCGGATCGTGCGCCACGCCGCTCCGGCCAAAAGGAGAACCGCCGTAGTACAGATCGGTGATTCGCCGAACGTAGTTCTGGGTTTCGGCGTACCGGGGCACGCCCGAACTGCGCGCCACCGCGCCCGCGCCCGCGTTGTATGCGGCCAGGGTCAGTTTGATGTCGCCACCATAACTTTCCAGCAACTGCTTTAAATGACGAACCCCGGCGTCCACATTTTGTTCCGGATCAAAGGGATTTTTTACGTTCAACTGTCGCGCGGTTGACGGCATCAGCTGCATTAGTCCCATCGCGCCTTTGCGCGACAGCGCGTTAGGATTGAAGTTCGACTCCACTTTCACCACTGCGCGCACCAGGTTCGGGTCCACATTATGCCGGGCCGCCGCCTGCTCGATGGCACTATCAATGTCAGCCCCCGTCGTCGCCGTCGGCAAGGTGTTGCTGAAGTTGGCGGCCACAATCTTGGCATTCGCCGACTGGTTCGATTCTCGGCCTACGTACTGGTTCACCTCGGCAGCCGCAGATCGTGCCGCTCGCATGGCCGCGGCATTCGGTGGCGGCACGGGCTTCCAGCGATTGTCTTTGGAACTCCAGTACATCAGAGTGCGCCGGGGTGTCTGGGATTCCTGAGTATGCCGTGCTGGGCTCGTCGCCGCAGTGTCGTTGACGTAAATCTTGCGGCCATGCTCATCAGTCGCGGTGATCTTTTCGGAAGGTCCGTCGCCATCGGCGGCACGGAGTTGGGGTGTGAGAGAAAGAGAGGTCGCGGCTAGGGTGCTGGCCATCAGGGCGATTTGCAGGCGCTTTCGCATACCGGGTTCTTAGACCTCGCTTTACTGGCGAAGACGGACCGCATCTTTGCGTGTTGCTACCCGGAACCCGAGGGAGAATTCTTGAACCAGAGTAAGACGATTATAGGCGCGCTGAAAAGGACGGGCAATCGCCCCGAAGGGCGTAGAACCACCGAAGTAATCTGGCTAAACGATTGATAAAACAGGGCTTTCCGGTTTCGGTAATTAGAACTGGCTCATGCACCCTTTTCTAAAGCCAGCTCCAAGGCATCAAGCGACAAGGATCGCAGCAGATTGCGCCGCATGCCACGTTCGACCTCGGCCAGTCGGTCGGAGGCGGCGGTGATCCAATCAAAATCGGCGACTTCGGCCAGCCGCAAAAGCTGGCTCTGAATGTCTGTGTTGTGCACCAGCCCAGGCGCTCCTGAACTCAAAAATGTCAAATCCCGCAATAGCGAATACAGCGTGCGAAGCAGGTGTTCCGTTTTTTGTCGACCCTCGGCGCCAGCGCGATAAGATTCCGTGATTTTGAATAGCGCACTGTGTTCGCCTCCCAGGAGAGCGGAGTTGAGGATCGTCAGCGCATCGGCGCGTGCAGCCACATAGCTGTCAAGATCGAAACCGCGAGCCCGGCCCAGCGCGCCTTCGCAGAGCCGGGCAACCAAATTCCGTTGCTGAGGTTTCCACTCCGGGCGATGCTTGGCCAGGTAGCGTTCCACCTCCTCGACAGGTGAGGCGGCCAGGGCAAATGCCGCCGATCTTGAACGGATCGTCGGAAGTAGTTCTCCCGGATTCTCCGAGAGCAGGAAAATGGTAGCGAACTGCGGCGGCTCTTCCAAGACTTTTAGCAGAGAATTCGCCGCTTCTTTCATGAAGGCCGAGTCGGTGAAGATATAGACACGCTCCCGCGCTTCGGACGGACGGTAATAGATGGTCTCGATCACCCGCCGGACCTGATCTACCTTAATCATCATTTGCGGAGGGTCCGGAGGGATAATGAGCACATCCGGATGGGTCTGCACCAACAGCCGGGTATCTTTCTTGTCGGTCTCGCGCATGCCGTCGCGCGTCTCCACCGCTTCGGCAAAGCGAGCATCGAGATCGGCAGCTTGAGCGATGCGGAGACAATTCGCGCATTGTCCGCAGAAATCAGGCAGGCCGTCGGTCTCGGTCGGCGTCAGGCAATTCAACGCCTGCGCCAGCATCAGCGCCAGAGTGTACTTGCCCGACCCTCGCGCACCCGAAAGGATCACCGCGTGCGGAAATCGCTCCCGCGCCAGCATGTCGCGCAGGCGATGGACAGTCTCGGCGTTACCGTGAAAATCGGAGAAGCCCATCCCTAATCCCTTTCCCTTCCGGCTCCCTATCTCCTAGAACCTAGCCAGGCGATCGAACTAAAGAAGAAGCGCTATCAGCCTAATCCTGCGCAAGTGACAAAAAAACGCAAGAGCTCACCGCTTTTTCACCCCCAGATTGAGTTTTCGCCCGACCAGCTCCATAATCCGCCCATGTGTTTGCGCGGGCGTGCCTCTCGCATCCACTGGGTTGACGCGTTGCGGCTCGCGTGCGGCAATCCCCAGGTAGCCTTGGTGCACTCGCGCAAAGAATGCTCGCGTTTCCTGCTCAAAACGGTTCTCGTCGGTGTGTTTGCTGCCATTTTTGCCGGCACGGACGGCGACGCCTTGGTTGCGCTTGCGGGCGCGCCCAACGCTCTTCGCCGGATCGGAGTTGAGCAGGATGGTCAGATCAGGCTGTAAATCTCCGCACAGGACACGATGAAGTTCGAGCACCGCTTTACTGCCCAGCTTGCGCCCGCTGCCCTGATAGGCTTCCGTGGAATCGGTAAAGCGGTCGCAAAGCACGATGTGCCCGTGCTCCAGCGCCGGCTGAATCACTTCTGCGATGTGCTGTGCTCGTGAAGCAAACATCAAAGCCATCTCCGCCATGGGCGATAGACCCTGCGTCGCCGAGTCGAGCAATACGCGCCGAATCTTCTCGCCGGTCGCAGTCCCCCCTGGCTCACGCGTCTCAACTACTTTATGTCCGGCTCCGCGCAGCCTCGCTGCCAGCTTTCGCATCTGCGTACTCTTGCCGGTTCCGTCTAGACCTTCGAAGGTAATGAATTTCCCGCGCAGTGACATCGTCGGAATGATAGCAGCGCGGCTAGGTCCCTGTACCGCCCG
>Ga0210388_10004908_pt1 | contig 10438 bp, 8 predicted proteins | sample IncBWC19OmetaG_FD_155485 | JGI IMG/M metagenome (GOLD analysis project Ga0210388, IMG submission 155485) | Forest soil microbial communities from Barre Woods Harvard Forest LTER site, Petersham, Massachusetts, United States - Inc-BW-C-19-O ...
TGGGGCCCGGCCGTCGCCGCCGCCGTCGCCGCCGCCGGGGTGGGCGTGGTGAGGGAGAAGAGCTTGGCGACTCGCCGCGGTCCCCGGCAGGCGAATCGGCGCTGACGGTGCCCTCGGCTGATTCTCCGGCGTTTTCGTCGAGCGATCCAGCGGGCGGCGCTCCGTCCGGTGAAGCCGGCGGCGCTCCGGCGATGTCCGGTTCAGGGGACAACGGCCAGGGCCCACGCCGGATCATGACCCCGGTCGACGCCGCGCTGGAGATCATGCGCGGGCAGGCGCCGGGGCGCGGGACGGCGGTCCGGCAGATCGCCGACATGGCGACGCGGCGCCGCCTGGTGCACGGCGAGCCGAACGAGGCCTGGCGGGTGATGCGGACGGCGCTGGCCGCCGAACCGCGCGAGCGGCTGAGGGCCGGGATGCGTCCGCGCGTCCGACCGGCGGGTGCGGGACTCTTCGCGCTCTCGCGCCGACCGCCCGAGGCTGAGCTCGAGCGCGCCGAACAGGTGTTCGGCGAGGCCAAGCGCGCGCTGCGCGAGCGGACGCTCGCCTCCCTGGAGCGGCGCCTGAGCGAGCTGCCGGCCTCGGCGTTCGAGGCGCTCACCCGGGTCCTCCTGCAGCGCGAGGGGTTCGGCCCGGCGACCTTCGTGAAGCGGATCGAGGAGACGGTCTACGTCGAGGCACTGCGGGGCCGGGGCGGACGATCGTCGCGTTGCCTCATCGGCCTGCGGTTCGGCCCCTCGTCGGGAGGGCGCCGCGCCATCGGCGAGCTCCGCGTGGGGATCGAGAAGCGCGGTCAGGACGAGGGTCTCTTGATGTTGGCCGGACGTCTGGCCGAAGACGCCATCACCGCCTGGAAGGCGCCCGGGCCGCCGATCGAGATCGCCGATGGTCCGGCGTTGGCCGAGACCTGCATCCGGCACGGGGTCGGGGTGATCAACGCGATGGTCAGCGTCGACTTCGTCGATGCCGACTTCTTCGCGGAGATCGCCGAAGGGTAGAGAGGGCGCGCTGGACGCCGTTTGGCGTTGGCTGGGGCGCGCGCCGTTCGCAGAGACCACCGCGCTGCAGGAACGCCTGCGCGCGGCGGTGCTGTCGGGCGAAGGATCGGAGACGCTGCTCTTCTGCGAGCACGATCCGGTGATCACCCTCGGTCGCTCGGCGGGGAGGACGAACATCTTGGCGACAGGGCCAGAGCTCGCTCAGCGCGGCGTGTCGGTCGAGCAGGCCTCGCGGGGTGGTGACGTCACCTACCATGGACCCGGCCAGCTGGTCGGCTACCCGGTGGTGCGTCTGCGCGGCGGTGTGGTCGATCACATGACCGCCATGGCGCGGGCGATCGCACGCGTCGTCGCCGAGCTCGGCGTCGCGACAGAGTTCCGGCGCGGCGCGCCCGGCCTGTGGACAAATGACGAAAAGCTGTGTGCATTCGGGGTGCATATCCGATCGCGCGTGGCGATTCACGGCTTCGCGCTCAACGTCACGACCGGTCTCGACGCGTTCAATCTCATCGTTCCCTGCGGTCTCGTCGGCGCACGCGTCACCTCGCTCGCGCGTCTTCTCGCGCCTCTTGGCGCCGCGCCGCCGCCGCTCCAAATCCTCGCCGCGCGCATCGCGCGCGAGCTCGGCGCGGAACTGAACGTCACGTTTCACGCCAACGCAATTGCAATGTCGAATGGGATCACTAGAATGAATGAAGCGTGAAGTCTGCTGATCAGCCGCGCGTTTTGGTCGTCCACAACCGCGACTACGAAGGGGCCGAGGCCGATCCAGAGAACCGCGCGCGCGCCGATGTTCTGGGAACGGCGCACAGTGTGGCCAAGGTTCTCGGCCAAGGGGGAGCCGGATACGACACCGGGACGGTCGGCATCGGGAGTGATCTGTACGGCGCCATTGCGGAGATCGCCGACTTCGCGCCCGACGTGGTTTTCAATCTTTGCGAGTCGATCGACGGCGCGAGCAATCTCGAGCCGCTGCTGCCGTTGCTGCTCGAGCGTGCGGGGTTGTCCTATACCGGCTCGTCGCCGCTGACGCTCGGGCTGGCGGTGCACAAGCACAAGGCGAAGGACGTGTTGCGGGGTGCCGGGGTGCCCACGCCCGAGGCGGCTGTGTTGACCACGCCAGACGTCTCCAAGGTCGCGCTGGCTTTTCCGCTCATCGTCAAACCGGCGCGGGAGGATGCCTCGGTCGGGATCACGACCGACTCGGTCGTCCACGATCGCGCGGCGCTCGAGCGTCAGGTGACGTTCGTCCTGGCCCGGTACCGCCAGCCCGCGCTGGTCGAGCGCTACATCGAGGGGCGCGAGATCTACGTCTCGCTGCTGGGGCGTCCCGACGGCGGCGTTCAGATCCTTCCGCTTTACGAGATCGACTTTTCAGAGATGCCGGCCGGGTGCCCCCGCATCGTCTCCTTCGACGGCAAGTGGGTCGAGAGCTCGCCCGAGTTTCGCGGCACCAAGCCGGTCCCTTGCGAGGGGCTGTCGGCCTCGACGCTGAGCCGGATCGCCGACGTCGCCGAGACCGCCTTCCTGGCGATGGAGCTGCGCGATTACGCCCGCCTCGATGTGCGCCTGTCGGCCGATGGCACCCCCTACATCATCGACGTGAACCCCAACTGCGATCTGTCGGAAGGGGCCGGGTTCGCGCGGGCCGCACGCGCGGCCGGGCTCGGATATGATGAGGTGGTCCGGCGCATCGTCGACCTGGCTCTGCTGAGGCGTCCGCATGCCGACACGATCCCCTTCACCGCGCGCACCCGCACGGTCCCGCGCACACGTCCCGACAATCGTCCCGTCCTGTCGACCCGACCGGCGCGCCGGGGCGCGCGCTCGGGCTAGCGCGCTCGGTCTCCTCGGTCTCCTCGCGCTCGCCGCCTGCCATCGCCGAGAGACCGGCGGCGCGCCGGCGCCGGCGCCGAAGCCGTCGCTGGGGGCGGTCGACGTGCAGATCGCCGCGCCGCCCGACGGCCAGACGCCTCGCCTCGAAGCCGGACCGCTCGAGCAGGCCTTGCGCGCCCACCTGCTGGCAACGGGGCTGTTCGCGCCGACCGGGGCCGCCGCCAGGCTCGGGGCCAGCGTCGGCACGGAGGTCGTGGAAGCAGGCGCGGTGGGCGAGGCGCGGGCCGTCGTTGGGTTGCAGCTCGACGACGGCCGTTCGGACGCGCCCGACGGGGTGTCGTTCAAGCTCGAAGGGCGGGGGAGCGAGCGCTATGCGATCCCGAAGCTGGCGCGCAAGGGCCCGGCCGCACCGTCGCCCGATCGCGCCGCGATCCTGAACCGGCTGGTGCTGCGCATCGCCGGTGATCTGATCGACGGCTATCTGGCGCGGCGTCAGCTCGACCGCGGTTCGCCCGCGGCGGTGCACGCGGCGCTGCAGGCAGACGGCGGCAGTCTGCGCGACGACGCCATCCGGGTGGTCGGCGAGCGGAAGCTGCGCGACGAGGTCCCGACGCTCCTCAGGCTGCTCAGCGATCCCGACGAGCGGACGCGGGACGCGGCGCTGGGGGCCCTGATCGCGCTCGGCGATCGCCGCGCGGTCAGCGAGCTGACGCGCACCCGGTCGCTCCGCGATCGCCACGAGATGCGCAAGATCATCGAAGCGATCGCCATCCTCGGCGGGCAGGAGGCCGACCAGTACCTCAGCTTCGTGGCCGCCACCCACGACGACGACGAAATTCGCGCCGCGGCGGCCGCCGCGCGCGCCCGCATGGAGCGGCGAGAAAACGATGCAGTTGCGCCAGGATCCGAGTGACGGCGCCCAGCGAATACACGCCTTCCAACGCCAACTGAGATATTTTTCTACATTTTTGCTAGTGATTGCAATAACATTGACTGAGTGTCGGTCGCCAATGTAGTTGACAGCGGGCGAGGGGCGGCGCAGCTTGCGGCGCGCTATCAGGTCGGCGAGCGCCTGGGCGCGGGCGCTTCGGGTGAGACGTTCGCGGCGACCGATACGGCGACCGACACGGCGTGTGTGATCAAGTTGTTCGCGGACGGCTCCCACGGGCGTCGTTTCGCCCTCGCCGAGTTCCGGGGCTCGAGACGCTGGCTCATCCGAGCGTCGTCCGCCTGCGGGACATCGGCCGGCTCGAGGATGGTCGTCTCTACCTGGTCACCGACCGAATCGTCGGTCCGGGTGTCGAGGGGATCGCCACCGTCGCTGACGAAGCGGAGCGGCGCGCGCTGTTCGTGCGCGCCGCGCTGGATCTGGCCTCGGCGCTCGCGCATCTGCACGCGCGCGGGATCATCCATGGCGACGTCTGTCCGGCCAACGTGCGGATGTCGGCGCTGGGCGGTGGCCCGCCCCGTGCCGTGCTCATCGACTTTGGGCTGGCGGGCCCTGCGCTCCCCGGGGACGGCGCCGCGCGCGGCACGCTCGGCTACGCGGCGCCGGAGGCCTTGACCGGAGCGCGCACCCCCGCCTCCGATCTGTTCGGGCTGGGCGCCACCCTGTTCGAAGCCTGGAGCGGCACGGCGCCGTTTGGGCGCGGTCTGCGCGCGGCGGAGCGGGTGCTGGCGGGGCCGGCGCCGGCGCTGTCGTCGGTGCGGCCAGGGCTGGGGCCCGCCTGGGACAGTCTCTTCGAGCGCCTGCTCGCCGCCGATCCCGTCGATCGGCCCGCGCACGCGCGCCTGGTCCTGCGCGAGGTGACTCGGCTCGGCGCCGGCGCGGCGACGCCGACCGAGGTCGATCTGCGGGTCCCTTACCCGGACGGCGATCCGCTGGCCGGGATGTTCGTCGGTCGCCGGGCCGAGCGGGCCGCGTTGCGCGGGGCGCTGGAGAGGCTGGCGGAGGGGGCGGCGCCCGCCTCGGCGCTGGCGCTGGTTGGGCCGCCCGGGAGCGGCCGGCGGACGCTGTTCGAGGCGGCCGCGCGCGAGGTGGCGGTCGCGGCCGCCGCCGGCACACTGCCGGCGATCGACGTTTGGCGGGGCGACGTCGCAGCGCTGGAGCAGCTCGTCGGCGCCGTTTCTCGTCTGCCCGACGACGACGCCGGCCGTGCCGTCGAAGCCCGCATGGCGGCGCTCGCCGCGGCGATCGAGCTCCAGGCGCGCGCGCGCCCGCTCTGTCTGTTTCTCGACGAGGGGGCCGCCTCCGAGTCGCTGGCGGCGTTCATGGCCGGCGCGGCGCCGACCGGGCGGACCCTGCTGGTCGTCCCGACGCGCGAGCCCATCGGGCGCCCGTTCGCTGCGCAGATCGCGCTGCCGCCGCTGACGCCGGTAGAGATCCGAGACCTGGTCGCGGCCGGTGTCGACGCGGAGCCGCCGGCCGCCGCGATCGCAGCGGTGACAAAGACCTCGGGGGGCAACGCGGCGCTGGCCACGTTGCTCGCGCGCCGCCTCATCGCGAACCTTCGCGCCGGCGACGACCTGATGCCGATCGACGGCAGCGGCGACCTCGACGGTCTGTTGACGGCTGGGCTGGCGTCGCTGGCGAACGAGACCCAACGCCTTTTGCTGGCCGTCGCGTTGATGGACGACGGCGCCGCGCAGGTGGCGGCCCTCGACGAGGAGCAGACGGCACGGGCCCTGGCCGCGGCGCGGGCCGCCGGATGGATCGACCTCGGCGCGACCGGGGAGCTGCGGCTGCCCAGCGCCGCGCACCGTCGGGTGGTGCTGGCCGCGGTGCCGGCGGCCACCGCCGCTGACGTCGGTGCGCGGGCGCTGCTCGCGCTCGGCGCCGACGATCACGATCGCGCCGACGCGCACAGTTGGGCCGGTGCGCTCAGGCGGGCCGAGGCGCTCGAGGTCTGCGGTCGACCTGGCGAGGCGGCGGAGATTCTTCGCGGCGTGGCTTCGGCGGCGACCGCGGCCGGCGACCACGCCCATGCCGCCAGCCTGCTCGAGCGCGTGGCGGCGCTGGCGCCGGGGGCGCTGACATTTTCGGAGCGGTTGGCGTTGGCGACCGGCCTGGGGGCCATCGGCCGGTACGACGACGCGGCGCAGGTTTTGGCCACCGCCCGCACGGCAGCCTCCGGCCCGGCAGATGTCGCCGCCAGCTGCGAGCGTGAGGCTTGGCTGCTCGTCCGGCGCGGCGATCTCGAGGAGGCCCGGCGGGCGCTCGAACGAGGCCTCGCGCTGAGCGAAGCCGCGGGACTCCCGGCGGCCGCGCTGCGCGCGCGCCTCGGCCGGCTGCTGGTGACGGCCGGCCGCTTCGCCGAGGCGCTGGCGATCGTCGAGCCGGTGCTCGCCCAAGCGGCAGCCGCGACCGCGACGCCAGCGACAGCGGCCAAGGACACCGTGATGGCGCTCGCCACGGAGACGGCGTTGCTCGGGAGCGCGTACCTGGGCGATTTTTCGCGCGCGCGCGAGCGTCTGGCGTCTCTCGGAGACGGCGCCGGCGAGTCACGGCGGGCCTATCTCGAGGGCCTGCTCGCGCAGCTCGCGGGGGACGAAGGGGCAGCGCGTGAAGCGTACCGGAAGGCCTACCAGATCGCCGCTGGACAGAACGACGTGCACACGGTGGCGGCGGTGGCGCTCAATCTGGGCGGCCTGTTGATCGAGGAGGGGCTCTACGGCGAGGCGCTGACGGCCTTCGCGCGGGCGGTGCACGAGCTCGGGCGCCTGGGCGCGGCCGCGGAGCTGGGCCCGGCCCTGGTGAACGCCGCCAACCTCTTCGTGGAGCTGGGTGATCTGGCGGCGGCGCGCCGGGCACTCGATCGGGCCCTCGGCCTCGGTGCGGAGGGGCGGGCGAGCCGCGCGCCGGCGACAGCCTCGTTCGTGGAGGGCGATCTGGCGCGCCGGCGAGGCGAGATCGACGCCGCCCTCGGCCACTACCGGCAGAGCGCGGGCCTCTTCAGCGCCCTCGGGCAACGCTCGGGCGCCGCCAGCGCGGCTTTCGCGATCGCCGAAACGTTGGCCGGCGCCGGTCGCCTGGCCGACGCCACGCGGGCGCTGGCGGAAGCGGAGCGGGTGCGGGTGATGCCGCCCGATCCCAGCGACGATCCCGAGCTCGCCCGCGCCCAGGCCCTCTTGCTCTTGGCCGACGAAGGGATGGAAGAAAGGACCGGCGCCGGCGGGTCGGCCGTGCTCGCCGAGCAGCTCCATCGGCTGGCCCGCCAGACGCGCGCGCGATCCCGTCGCCCGATGGCCTGGCGCCTGGCCGCCTTGGCTGGCCGGCTGGCGGCGCGCGCGGGGGCTGCTGCCGAGGCGCGCGCTGCATTTGATTTTGGCCGCACTGTTTTCGAGGAGGTCCGCATGGCAACGCCCGAACATCATCGCGCCGCTCTGGAGAGCCATCCCGACGCAGCCTGGCTGAGGCCCGAAGGGGTCCCCGGGCAGGGCGGGGCGCCTGGCGCGCGCGCCGAGGCGGCAGAGTCGCGGCTGCGGCGGCTCCTGCGCATCAACAAGCGGCTCAACAGCGAGCTGCGGCTGCCGCGCCTCCTGGAGATGGTCCTCGACACGGTGATCGAGCTGACCGACGCCGAGCGGGGATTCCTCCTGTTGGAGGACGAGAGCGGAGAGCTGAACGTCAAGGTCGCGCGCAACATCGATCAGCGGACGCTGGAGACCGACGAGCTGGCGCTCTCCAAATCGATCGCCCGGCAGGCTGCGGCGGGGGGAGAGCCGGTGGTGACCATCGACGCCGCGGGCGACGATCGCTTCCGGGAGGCGCTCTCGGTCTCCGATCTGCACCTCCGCTCGGTGCTGGCCGTTCCCTTGGTCATCAAGGGGCGCGTGGCGGGGACCATCTACGTCGACCACCGGCTGCGCAGAGGGGCGTTCGATCAGGAGGACGTGCGGTTGGTGCTCGACTTCGCGGAGCAGGCGGCGATCGCGCTCGAGAACGCCCGTCTCCTCGGCGAGCTGCGTCGTCGAGAAAGGCAGGTCGAGGCGCTCAACCGCCGCCTGGAGGCCGAGCTGGCCGCCCGGCGGGAGGAGATCTCCGGCATCAAGGTGGAGCTGCGCGAGAACCGCGAGGCCCTGGCCGTACGCTACGACTACCGCAACATCGTCGGGCGCACGCCGCGCATGCTCGATCTGTTCCGGCTGATCGATCGGATCACCGACACGGCGCTGCCGGTCGTCATCCAGGGGGAGAGCGGCACCGGCAAGGAGCTGGTGGCGCGGGCGCTCCATTCGAACGGTCCGCGCCGCGCGCATCCGTTCGTCGGCGAAAACTGCGCGGCGATCCCGGAGACGCTGCTCGAGTCGACGCTGTTCGGTTACACGCGCGGGGCCTTCACCGGCGCCGAGCACGACACCCGGGGGCTGTTCGAGATCGCCGACGGGGGCACGCTGTTCCTCGACGAGGTCGGCGAGATGTCTCCGGCCATGCAAGGCAAGCTGCTGCGCGTGCTGCAGGAAGGGGAGATCCGCCGCGTCGGCGCCGAGCGGACCCGCAAAGTCGACGTCCGGATCGTGGCCGCCACGAACCAGGATCTGACGCGCATGGTGGAGGAGGGGAAGTTCCGTCGCGATCTCTTCTTCCGCCTCAATGTTGCGGGGATCTCCCTGCCGCCTTTGCGCGAGCGGCGCGACGACATCCCGCTGATGGTGGAGCACTTCCTGGCCAAGCTGGCCGCGCGTGACGGCCGCCCGGCACCCAAGCCCATCGATCCGGCGGCCATGGCGCGCCTGGCGGCCTATCGCTGGCCGGGCAACGTGCGCGAGCTCGAAAACGAGGTGACGCGGGCGGAGGCGCTCTCGGGCGCCCGGATCACCGCCGCCGATCTGGCCCCCCGCATCGGAGCGGCTGACGATCCGGGCGTGATCTCCACCGAGAACCAGGACAACCTGGTGCTGAAGCCGCGCGTCGAGCGCCTCGAACGTTCGCTGGTCCGTGAGGCCCTGGGGCGCTCGGGGAACAATCAGACCAAGGCCGCGGAGCTGCTCGGCCTGTCGCGGTTCGGATTGCAGAAGAAGCTCAAGCGCTACAACTTTGTCATCTAGCCGCCGCGAAAACCATGTTGCGACTCCAGCCAACTTTGTTGACGCTCGGGCGGTCAGACCATCGGGTTTTCGTGCCCTTCGGTGGGCGTGGCGCTTGCACCTCAGCCTTTGCGAGGGAGTCCGCCCAATGAATCTGTGTCGCCGACGCTGGCTGAAGATGGGGACGCTGCTCGGCGCCTCCGCGCTGCTCTGGTCGTGTGTCGCCCCGATTCTCACGGTGCCGCCGCCCAACGAGATCTCGTTCGAGTCGACGACGCTCACCGCCAGCGACGGGACCCAGCAGACCGACTGGATCGCCTCGGGCGGGGCACTCCCAGAAGCGGCGAACGCAACCTACTACGTCTTCGATCGTACGCGCGGAGGCGGCGTCATCGCCTCCGCCCACAACGACGGTTCCTTCACCGCCCCACCGATGCAGGGAACCCAGGGCGATCAGGTGCTGGTTTACTACAAGACGCCGTTCGGCGACTACAGCGACTCGCTCTGCGTCTTGCTCGGCGCGGGCGCTTCGCCGCCCACCTGCGAGTAGCCCGGCAGCCGGCGTACCTCTTCCCGGGCGATTCGCCAGGCCGCTTGGATGATCCAGGAGATCGAGCGGTCCTGGCGGATCGCCTCGTGCTGCGTCTCGCCCAACACGGCCGCGTTGAAGTAGAGCGTGACCTTTTTTTTCGGCGACGACATCCGTCCTCGCGGGGGGCCGACTAGGGCGAGATGCTGGGCGACGACGGAAGGTAGAAGACCAGGTTCGCGGCCCAGATATAGGTGTGCGTCCAGGAGAGATCCGCGGTGGTGGCGTGCAGATCGCCGTTGGTGTCGCGCCCGGACGGATTGAGCTGGGCCAGCATGTCGCGCAGCTCGAGGTTCAGGGCCATCCAGTGATTGAAGTAGCTGTGGAGCCCGAGGCCGAAGGTGAAAGCGAACTTCGATCCGCTCACCCCGCAGAAGTACTGTTGGCCGCCCGGGTTGTTGTTGGTGGAGGCGCAGGGGGCCAGGCCCGACTCCGTCGGCGCCACGCCGATGACCCCGGCGCCGCCGAAGGCGTAGAAGTCGTAGTTGGCGAACAGCCACCCAGCCAGCGAGTACTTCCCGGTGAAGGGCGTGAACTCGGCCTGCGCGCCGAACATGTTGTTGATCTTCTGCATCGAGTTCACCGCGTCCGTCTTGCTCGGCTCCTGCGGTTGATTCGCAGGCGCATTGGTTGAGAGCGAGTTGACGAGGTCGTTCTGGAAGGCGGTGCTGATGTTGGCCACGCCGAACCCGGCGAAGCCCGAAATGGCCAGCCAGTCGGTCAGGTGGAAGCCGAGCTTCAGGTTCAGAAACAGCGTGTGATAAAAGTCTTGGTTGATCGTCGAGCCGAACCCAGCGCCAATCTCGAGGCGGCTGGCCCGCAGCTCGTAACGCTTCCGGATCGCGGGTGCGTCGGCCAGCGGGCTCTTGCGCTGTGCCTGCGCCGCGAGTGGCACCGCGGTCACCGCCAGGGCGACGAGCAGCGAGAGCCACCGAAGTCCGGCTTTGGTCGTCTTGGTCATGGGCATGTCCTTCTCCGAGCGCCGGGT
>Ga0210388_10004910_pt1 | contig 10437 bp, 12 predicted proteins | sample IncBWC19OmetaG_FD_155485 | JGI IMG/M metagenome (GOLD analysis project Ga0210388, IMG submission 155485) | Forest soil microbial communities from Barre Woods Harvard Forest LTER site, Petersham, Massachusetts, United States - Inc-BW-C-19-O ...
GACCGATCGCCAGGGGCGACCAGCGGTGCTGGGCACCGGCCAGCGCGGTGGCGGCCTCCGGGCTGGCGACCCAAAAGACCGTTCCAATGAAGGCGACGGCGGCGAGGCTGGCGAGGGACATGAAGCTCGAGGCGGCCGGCATTCTACACGGGCGAGGCGCCCGACGACTGGGCCCGGACTGCCCGCTCCGACCGACTACGCCAGCATCTGGTCGCCCCAGTCCTTGACCTGATACTCCTGCACCAGGCCCTCCAAGAGGAACGGATCCCCCTTGGCGAAGGCCTCGGCCGCAGCGCGGGTGCGGAAGAGAGCCATGTTGCCGCCGCCGGCGTCGGTGAAGGGGCCTACCCCCACGACCTCGCCGCGGGCCACGAACTGGTCGAGGAACGTCTTGTGGCGCGGATAGACAGCCATGATCTCCTCGCGGCTCTTCCCTGCGCTGCGGCCGATCACTGCGAACACCATGCTCCCTCGCTTTCGAGTTGCCGGCGGCGATTCTAACCCAGCCGCGAGGATCGCAGGCGCCACGTGCGCAGGCCCGGAAGGCGTCCTTTTGACGCCAGCGCTCAGCTCGAATCTCCTATGGTGCGCCTCGGGGGGCGGGTCGCCGAGCTTCCATCAGGGGGCTGCGCATCAGGGTAGCCGAGATGTACCGCTTCCTTGATGCGCTGGGGAACCCAGCGGCTCGCCCCCTCTTTTTGCCGTTGGTCGCTATCGGGAACCGTCGCTGGCGCTCGCTCGGAAGGCGACGAGGAGGGCCAACGTGAGGGTGTCCTGGTGGCTCCGGTGAACGGCCGGCGATGCGCTGTCGAAGACCTGTGCGCTCGACTGATCGTGGCGGTACTCGAGCCGGGCAAGCATCTGCAGCCGGTCGGTCGCCCGCTGGACCTCGAGAGTCGTGGTGACTTCCCCGACGCGCTGGCGTGTCCCGGTCGTGAAGCCAGCCGGATCGGCCAAATACTCGGCGCGAAACGCCGCGGCGAGCCAGGGGCGGGCCTGGACCCGGGCGTAGCCGGCGGTCCCCCACCAGTCGACGCCGCCGTTGGCCCGATCGTTCCCGTGGTCGAGGGCGAGCGCAATGGAAAGCGGCTTCGTCAGCTGGTAGCTCCCGTACGCGGTGAGCAGATTGCGGAAAGAGAGCGCGCCACCCAGTTGGGTGGGCGGATGCTCCGGGCCGGCCATGTCCACCACGGTGACCCCCAGCCCCGGGGAAGGGGTCCATGAGCCAGCGCCCGCGAACGTGCGCATGTCGTTGCCGTCGATGACGACGCTGTTCCAGCCGTTCACCCAGAACGCGGAGAACGCGAGATCCTCCGTAGCTTGGCAAGACAGTCGCACGCCCGTGTGGAGCGCAGGCTCGGCCCAGCTGTACAGAAGCGAGCGCGCGTAGTTCCAGTTCGACAGGCTCTCGTTGTCTTCGAGGCCCATGGGCGTCGAGAACCTCCCCACGTCGATTTGGATTTCAGGTCTGGCCGGGACCATCACCGTCACGAAGGCCTGCTCGACGTGAGAGAGCGAGCGCGCCAACTCGGGATGCGTCGCGGCGGCCGGATCCTGCTGGTCGTAGATCTCGGCGGTGTCGCCCAGGCCCAGGTCGAGGCGAAAGCCGATCCGCTCGGGGCGATGCGCGAGCGTGAGCCGCGCGTAGCTCAGCGACGCTTGGTTCGAATTGAAGTCGAACTCTCGCAGCTGGTTCTTGCCCGAGGCTGGGTCGTTGAAATTGCGCAGCAAGTAAAAGTCACCAAACAGAAGCAGATCGACGGCAGCGGTCTTGCCGATGTCGTCGTAGGCGTTCGTGCCGGGCCCACCGGTCGCCAGGCTGGTCGCCCAGGACCAGCTGAGGATGAGCACACTGGCCACTTGAAGGGCTCGCCTGGTTCTGACCATGGCTGGGGTGATCTCGTTGAGATGCGCGAACCTGGTGCGGTGAAGTCTCGGCAGGACTCTCGAGTCACGATCCTATTCAACGATCTTACTTAACGGTCTTCTCCAACGGTCTTATCTAACGATCTTGGGCTGCAACTTGTCGTGTGGTTGCCTGGTCACCGGTTCGAGCGCAGCGGCTGGAGCCTTGGTCGTGAGCAAAGGAGCGGCTCGGGTCACATCGTTGGACGACTGGCCGTGCGCATACTCGCCTTAAGGCCAGGTGACGACGGAGGCGACGGATGACGAGAAACCTCGGCGCGATCAGCAAGCAGGGAACCAAGCCGAGACCGAGCCGCCGGTTCGTGGCGGTCGCCTTCACCCTCGTCATTGTGTGGGTGCCGCTCGTCACGCTCTCCGCGGTCCTCCAGGCGAGGTCTCTCCAGAGGAGAACGCAAGAGATCGCCGGCGACATGCTGACCAGCGTCCGCCTGGTGGGACAGCTGGAGAACGAGGTGGAAAAGAAGCAGACCCTGATCGACGAACACATTCTTGCCAAGGATCCCGCGGAGATGGCGGGCCTGGAGGCGAGACTGGCGATGCTGGACGGACAGATCGCGGTCACCACGCAAAGCTACGAGCCCTGGGCCAGTCTGCCCGGCCAACGGGCCACCTGGGATCAGACCCGGGCGGACCTGATGGCGCTCAACGAACCGATCTCGCGTGCTCTGGCCCTGTCGCGGGAGAACCGGGACTTCGAAGCGCAGCAGGTGATGCGGCTCGTCGCGGGACAATTTGCGGCGGTCGGAGCCGAGTTCGACCAGCTCATCTCCATCAACGATCGGGGCGCCACGGCCACGCTGGCACAGTTTTCCCGGATCCAGTTCCGATTGATCCTGACCCTCCTCGGAATGAGCGTGATCGCCCTGGCGGGGATCGTGCTCGCCTGGCGCTGGACCGCGCGCCAGGTTGGACGCCGAGAGGACGAGACGGCGCGGGAAGCCAAGATCCTGGAAGAGCGAAACCGCGAGCTCGACGCCTTCGCCGGACGGGTGGCACACGACATCAGAAATCCGCTGATGGCCATCAACGTGGCCGCGACCCAACTCGCTCGAAAGGTACCGGAAGAGACGCGGGCCGTGGAGCTCGTCCGGCGGGGCATGCAGAGGATGGAGACGTTGATCGAGGACCTCCTGACGCTGGCGCGGGTCGAGACCCAGGTGAACGGCGTCTGCGATCCAGCGGAGGTCGCGGTTCAGGTCCAGCGGGACTTCGCCGCCCGCCTGGAGGATGAAAAGGGGAACCTTCGGGTGACGGTCGACCATGCGGTCGTCTCTTGCAGCGAGGGGCTGCTGCGGCAGGCGCTGACGAACCTGACCGAAAACGCGGTCAAGTACCGGCGTCCGGACGTGAGGCCCGAGGTCGAAATCTCAGGGACAGCGATCGACGACGGCTACGAGCTGCGCGTATCCGACAATGGCGTGGGAATGGCGCCGGACGAGGCGGGTCACGTGTTCGAGCCGTTCTACCGTTCGTCCCGCACGCAGAGCCTCCCGGGAACGGGACTTGGGCTGTCGATCGTCAACCGGGTCGCGCAGGCAAGCAGCGGGAGCGTGTCGGTGACAACCGAGCTCGGGCACGGCTCCACCTTCATCATGCACCTGCCGCTGGTGAACCATCGAGGGGTGGCTGGTCGGCCGGCAGAGGCCCGGACATGAAACATCGGCGCGGGAGCGTGAGAAGGTGGCGGATCTGCTGGTCGTAGATGACGACCCCGACCTCGTGGAGAGCCTGGCCGCCCTCCTCCAGGCGGAGGGTCACCAGGTGCGAACGGCGCACAATGGGCAGGAAGGGTTGGCCCTGGTGGCCCAGCGCCGACCGGATCTCGTCCTCCTGGACGTCGAGATGCCGGTCCTCACCGGACCGGAGATGTCGTATCGAATGTTCATTCACGACGTCGGCCAGGAGGAGATTCCGCTCGTCTTGCTCTCTGGCGTCACGAACCTGATCCAGATCGCGGAGGTGGTGGGTACCCCCTATTTCCTGCCCAAGCCGTGCGCCTTCGAAGCTATCTCGAGGGTCGTGGCCGCCGGACTCACCGAACGGCGACCACCGGCGCCACGCGGCCCGCGCACGAAGCTTCCGGCTTAGGGCCGCCCTGTTCGCCCCTCGAACGCCGCCTAGGTGCAGCTGATCTGATAGGTGTGGGTGTGGCCGTCGACATTCGTCGATTCCGCGTTCACCATCCCACCGCCTCGCAAGGTGGTGAGGTTGGCAGGCGTCAGCGTGATCATGTGCGTGTGCCCCGGGGACGGTCCGGCGGTGCTGGTGGTCAGCGTCTGCGAGGTGGTGGCGTTGAGCGTGGCCGCGTTGACCGTCACCGTGTGCGTGTGGGAATTCGAGTCCGCGGTGCCGGGGACGACAATCTGCTCCTCGGGGAGCGGGATGGTGCAGGACGCGGTGCCGCTTCCGCCGCCGCCACTGGTGCCGGCAGGTCCGCCATTTCCACCGCCGCCTGTTGCTCCGGACGCCCCCGCTTTGCCGCCGGCGCCGCCCGTCGTTCCGGCGCTCCCTTTTCCACCACCGCCCGCAGAGCCGCCCGTCCCGTTGCCTCCGGTTCCGGTCGTCCCGCCGGTGCCGGTCGTTCCGCCGGTGCCCGCGCCGCCGGTGCCGGTCGTTCCGCCGGTGCCGGTGCCGCCGGTGCCGGTCGTCCCGCCAGTGGCCTGCGTTCCGCCGGTGCCTGAACCACCCGTTCCGCCGGTGGCGCTCGCTCCCCCGGTGCCGGTGCCGTCGCCGCTCGACGAACAGCTCGCCTCGAGCGCTGCCGCGCCGACCAACGTGATCGTCAGGACGAAGAACTCCTTGCGGCTCAGCAACTTCGGATCAGTCGACTTGGGGTCCATCGTGGCCTCCGGGTGAGGGTGAGGGGCGGAGAATACGTCAGGTCCGTGCGCCACAGCGGTCCTTACTTTTTCCGGTGTTCCGGGGAACACGGACTGTAAATGCGTGGACTTTCCCTGGGCAGTTGCTATCAGGCGTCCATCACGATGAACCACTCGGCGCCTGTTTCCCCGGCTGACGGTGGGTTCGCCACGCTCGGACTCTCCCCCACCCTGTGTCAGGTGGTGGCCGAGCTGGGCTTCGTCGCGCCGACGCCGGTCCAGGCGCGCGCCATTCCTCTCCTGCTGGCGGGCCGAGACCTGATCGGGCAGTCGACCACCGGCAGCGGAAAGACGGCGGCCTTCGCCCTGGCGATCCTGCAGCGGCTGAAGCGGGGCAAACGCCACCCCCAGGCCCTGATCCTCTGTCCCACCCGCGAGCTGTGCGCGCAGGTGGCGCGCGATTTTCGCAAGCTCGGGCGGCGGGAGGCGGACCTTCAGGTCCTGATCGTCTCGGGCGGACAACCGATGAAGCCGCAGCTGGCGGCGTTGGAGCTGGGCGTGCACGTGGTGGTCGGAACGCCGGGCCGGGCGCTCGATCATATCGTGCGCGGCTCGCTGGATTTGAGCCGGGTGGCGACCATCGTCGTCGACGAGGCCGACCGCATGCTGGACATGGGCTTTGGCGAGGAGATGGAGAAGATCCTGAGCGGCGCGCCCAAACCCCGGCAGACGGTCTTCTTTTCGGCCACCTACCCGCGGTCGATCGACGCGATGACCAAGGCGCACCAACAGAATCCCGAGCGCCTGACCGTCGGCGAATCGGACGGCCCGAAGTCTTCGTTGCGCCAACTGGCCTATGTCGTGAACGACCAGGGCAACCACGCTCACCTCGACACGCTGCTGGCGATTCTGAGGACCGACCCGCCCGAATCGGCCATCGTCTTCTGTAACTTCAAAGCGACCGTGGCCCGGGTCGAGCAAGCGCTGGGCGCGGCGGGGGTCAGCAGCGCCAGCCTTCACGGGGGCCTCGAACAGAAAGAGCGCGACTTCGTGATGGCCAAGTTTCGCAATCACAGCATTCGCGTGCTGGTGGCGACGGACGTCGCCGCGCGCGGCCTCGACATCGAAGGGCTGGATCTGGTGGTGAACTACGAGCTGCCGTTTCAGCCGGAAATCTACGTCCACCGCATCGGGCGCACCGGCCGCGCGGGCAAGGCGGGGACGGCGGTGTCGCTGGTCGGCCCCCAGGATCGCGCCAAGGTCAAAGCGATCGAAGCGGCGATCGGATCGCCGCTGGAGCGAGAGGTGGCGCCCGCGGAGACGAAGATCGACGACACGTCAACGTCCACCTCCCAGCCGGCCGTTCACGCCGACGCGACGATGGAGACGGTGTACATCTCGGGCGGCCGCAAGGACAAGCTGCGCCCCGGCGACATCCTGGGTGCGCTCACCGGCGAGGCGGGCGGATTCGCGGGGAGCGACGTCGGCAAGATCGAGATTCACGATCGGTTTTCCTACGTGGCGATCGCCAAAGGGAGCGCCCAGCGCGCGATCCAGCAGCTCGGCGCCGGCCGCATCAAGGGCAAGAAATTCAAGGTGGGGCTGGCGCGCTAGCCGCCGCGATCGGTTCATGACCCACAACGACGTCCTGCGAAGCCTCCGCTATCTCCTGAACGTCAGCGACGCCGGGCTGGCTGACATCTTCCGGCTCGGGCACCGCGAGATCGCCAGGGACGAGGTCGTCGCATTCCTCAAGAAAGAGGACGAGGACGGCTACCAGCCGTGCAGCGACAAGGCGATGGCCCACTTCCTCAACGGCCTCGTCACCTACAAGCGCGGAAAGGACGAGAGCCGACCGCCTCAACCGATCGAGCTGCCGGTCACCAACAACACGGTGCTCAAGAAAATCCGGGTGGCGTTCGAGCTCAAGGACGACGACCTCATCGCGCTCTTGGGGAAGGCCGGCCTGCTGGTGTCGAAGGGCGAGCTGAGCGCTCTTTTTCGCCGGCCGGGCCACAGAAACTATCGCGACTGCGGAGATCAGCTCCTCAGACATCTTTTCCGGGGCCTGGCGACCGGACCGTGAGGTCCCGCCCGATCCTCGCTCAGGGCGCGGAGTAGGTCCCGCCCGACGCCGAGCAGAGCCGCTGGATGTCGGCCGGCGTGGCCCCGGCCTCCGCGTCGGCGCCCGCGCCGTAGTACCAGAAGGACTCCTTGAACCCGCCGCTGGTGATCTCGCACCCGCCGAGCGTATCCACCCGCGGGCACGGCCCGTCGATGACCGTCGGACGCTGGCCGCCGTCGCTGGTCGCCGGCGCGGTGCAGCCCTGCTGAAGTTGTGGGCGCGCGCTGGCCGAGGCCTCCTCGCACGCCTCGAGGAGCCCGAAGCCTTCGATGTCCTCTGACTGCGTACACGAGATGAGGCCGGTGTAAGCGTCGCCGCCTCCGCACGCGGCTCCCGACGCGCCGAGCGTGGCGGCGAGCCACCATGCTCCGGCCCTCCGTCTCCAGGGACGCCCCCGTCGCGTCAGCACGCAGCGACGATACAGAATGGAGCGCCCCTCTGCGAGCGCCGGAACGAGCGCCGGATGACCGCGCAGGGTGCGTGATCGGTTACCCGATGCCACCACGCCTTCGCGCCTTTCGGCGGCGCCCGCCGCAGGAAATCGCGGTCGAGCGGGTGGCGCGGAACTTGCTCCGATCGCCCGCACTCGAAAGGAGACTGTTCCCATGTTCCCAGATTCGTCCGGCGCAACGGCACCGGTTGCCCCCACCGCATCCGAACGACCGGAAAACGACGGGGACGCCGAGGTGATGGTGCCCGACTCGCTCGGCTCCGACAGCTCGGCGGTCAAACCTCCAGAGCCGCACTGGGACCCCGTGATCGCCGCGGCGACCGACTGAAAAGAGCTGGCGCACAGAACGACCGCGGCCCGCCCCCGGGGCAGGCCGCGGCCCGAGACATTTTCCAAATCAGAGTCGCTAGAACATGAACCCGACCTGGCCGCCGACACCCCAGGTGTTCAGGGTGCCGGAGCCGGACGTTCCCTCGAGGAGGTTGTTGAAGTAGGTCGGGGTGTAGTTGCCCCGCACATCCAGCAAGAGGGACTTGTATCCGTACGCAAACCCCACGCCCAAGGGGACCGTCAACACGTTGTCGTTCGTGCCGTTGAAGTCCGAGAGCGCCTGGGTGTTCGAGTTGAAGTTGGTGATGTGGTACTGCGACCAGCCAACCCCAGCGACGCCGTAAGGCTCGATGAGCGAGTTGCCCCTCACGATGGGGATGTTGAGGCGCAGGTTCCCCTCGACGCCGTTGGAGATCAGCGTCGGGTTGCTGCCCGTCGGCCCCAGCGACTGGAAGCCGCGGGCCGAGCCGACATAGGCGCCCTCGAAGCCGATGACCGAGCGCAAACCGGCGATGAACCGGACGTCCCAGGCACCGCCGTCGTTGGTCCGATCTCTCATGTTGCTGTTGGCGAAGTCCTGGAAGCCGCCTCCCGCCATGAACGCGAGACCGATCCTCGACGGCGGCAGGTACCCGTGCGCCGATTGTTCCTCCGCCGGCACAGGCACCGGCTCGACCGTCGCGGGCACCGCGCTCGCCACCGGTGGCGGTGGGGGCGTCTCTTCGGGGGCGGGCGCGGCGGGCGCTTCGGCCGGCACAGGCGCCACCGGCGTTTCAGCCTCCGCCACCGGAGCCGGCGGCATGCAGGCCAGGAAAGTCACCGTGCGGCCGTTCGCGGGCAGTTGATCCGCCACGTCCTCGCCACGACCGACGGTCATGAGCTGCGTGGCATCGACCCCCTGCGCGACCAGGTAGTCTTTGACCGCTTCGGCGCGCTTCTCGCTCAGCACGAGGTTCGCCTCGCTGTTGCCCGTGGTGTCCGCGTAGCCCTGAAGATGAAGGGTGCGTTTGCTGTCCCCCTTCATCCAGGTCGCCACGCCATTGAGCGCGCCCTGCGCGTTCGTGTCGAGCTCGACCGAACCCGTCGCGAAGCTCACCGTGACTCCGGCGTCGCGGCATTCGGGCTTGCCCACCACCTGGTTCAACATGTCGTGACCAGAAATCGGCTGATCATCTGCCCACGCCGAGCCCACTGCCAGGAGAAGACCCAGCGACCCCGCAAACCACCCCGATGATCTCATCCGCATAGTTGGTCCTCCTTAGGGGTAATCCTGGGGTCGTCCCTGGGGATCTGGGATCCGAATACGGGACCTCCCCTACACCGTCGCCCGCGATTCCGCCGGGCCTCTCGGACGTTGAGCGATTCATGGCGACCGCTCATTGGAGAGGGTGCGTACGAAGGCGGTCAGAATCGCCAGGCCGATCTTGCCGTCCCGACACCACCAGGTGGCGCCTGCTGTCGAATCTGCGCCGCCGGGTGAAAGACCGTCGGTCTTGGACGAACGAATCAGCCGACGACTGTTTGATCAGTGGCCGGAGATCGGCATCTGACTGACGGCCGGCAAAAGGACGCTGCGCGGGAAGCGCGCCCGGAAATCGGCGGCGGCGCGGCGCGCCTCTCCGGCTCGACCGAGGCCCACCAGCGCCTTCACGCGCAGCGCCTCCCGCTCCTCGACGAGGCGGCCGCTTTTGAATCGGCGCGTATGCTCGGCAATTGGCGGCAGCGCGGCGGCGAAGTCACCGCGCGCGACCGCCGCGCGGGCTTGCCGCAAGAGATGAAGCTCTGCGCGAGCCGCGTCCGCGGGCGACAACGACGGCGCCGCGACGGTGGCCGCCGGCGTGGGGGGCAGATCGGGGACCGCCACCTCGGCTGCTGACGAAGCGGGGGCGCGCGCGACCACCACGGGCGCTGAGGCGACCGCCGCCGGGCGCGTCAGCGGTGCGGGCGCCAACCGGGCGTGGATCTCATACGCGGCGGCGCCGACCGCCGCGCCGACGACCAGAACGGCCGCGGCAGCCGCGACCCACCGGGTCCGCGGCGCCGCGGCGGCCGACGGGGCGGCGGTGAGCAGAGCGGGCGCCGCCAGGGCTGCCCGCGCCCGGGCCATTGCGCGCGCGCGCTGCGACGGCGAGACGGGCGGGATGACGCGCTCCTGCTCGAGCAGCGCGCGGACTTCGGGCGACACCGGGGAGCGCGTGGTCATCGGACCCTCGTCTTCGTCAATCGTTGCACGGCGGTCTCCATCTCGCGACGGGCCTTTCGCAAGCGCGAGTAAACGGTGAACTTCGGGATTCCGAGAGTCGCGGCCACGTCCTCGACGGGGATTTCATCGAGATCATGCATGAGCAACACCGCACGCCGCGGCAGGGGAATGTGCTCGAGCGCCGCCAGCACCAGGGCCCGCGCCTGTTTGGTTTGAAGCGCATCGTCGGGCCCAGGACCCGTGTCGCTGACCTCGACGATCTCGAACGTCACCTCGCGGCTGCGCTTGCGGTGATGTGCCGCCGCGATCCGGAAGGCGATCCCGAACAGGTACGGGCGCAACGGTCGCCCCGGATCGTAGGCGGTCCAGCACCTGCGCAGGACGAGGAATACTTCCTGCGCCAGATCCTCCAGCTCCGAGGGAGCGGTGCCGAGGCGCCGCAACGTCCGATGGACGTAGTCGAGCTCCCTGAGAAAAGCCTCCAGGCAGGCCCCGTCGGGGGTCACCTGCGGGGGGGGCGACGGCACTAAGCGCAGATGACTCACGGACTGGCCTTTCATCATAAGTGCTCGCGGAGCAAAGG
>Ga0210388_10004912_pt1 | contig 10436 bp, 10 predicted proteins | sample IncBWC19OmetaG_FD_155485 | JGI IMG/M metagenome (GOLD analysis project Ga0210388, IMG submission 155485) | Forest soil microbial communities from Barre Woods Harvard Forest LTER site, Petersham, Massachusetts, United States - Inc-BW-C-19-O ...
CGTCGTCTACCCGAGCGCGCGCTACATCTCGCCCAAGGTGAAGACGTTCGTCGACCATCTGCAGGAGCGCACCACGCCGCCGCCCTGGGAGGTCGGCCCGATGCCGTGAGGTCGCTGCCTTATTTTCCGAGGAAGGTCGAGAGGACGGTCTGGAGGTCCGTCTCTCCGCGCCAGAGCGGGTGACCGCCTTCCCAGACCACGATGTTGGCATTGAGACCGTGGGTCAGCTCCTGAAAGAGGCGAGCCCACTCGGCGTTCATCCCTGCTTCCATCAAGGCAGGTGCCATCGCCTCCTCGGAGGCCTGCTGCACGACGATCGGTCTTCCGACGATTCGCTCAACGGCAGCCGCGACGTCACGCGGTGCGTACTCACGCGGGCCCGCCAGCTCGATGACCCGTTTGCCGCGCCCACCCTCCGAGAGCAGGCGCGCCGCGGCGGTACCGATATCCCGCGTCGCCACCAGGGGAATCGCTTTGTCGGCGGTGAGGAACGTCGGAAGGACGCCGCTTCCGACGGCGGAGAGCGACCGACCCCAGTTTTCCATGAAGTACGCCGCGCGGATGACCGTCAGGGCGGCTCCGACCCGACTGAACACCTCCTCGGCGTCGCGGAGGCCGAGCACCGGGCCGGTGCCATCCGATTGCTGTGCGCCGATGGACGAGAGCAGGACGACATGCGGGACGCCCGCGGCCTCGATGGCCCCTGCGATGGTTGTTGTGCGGCGGTTGTTGTCCAGGCGGACCTGGGTTGAGCCGAAGTTGGGCGGAAGGAGGATGTAGGCGCCCTCCGCGTCGCTGAAGGCACGCTCGAGCGCGGCCCCGTCGTCGAGGTCGGCGACAGCGAGCTCCGCGCCCGCTTCGCCCCAGGCCTGTCCCTTGGCGGCGTCGTGCAACACGACGCGGACCTTCTTCTTCTGCCGGAGCAAAGTCTCGGCGACGGCCTTGCCTGTATGTCCAGAAGCTCCGAGCACCACGAACATCGCCAGCCTCCTTCACGTTGCGCGGCTCCAGGCCGCGGAGAAGAGGCTGCGCCCTTTCCGATCATGATTCCAATGGATGTCGTACATTTACGTCATGAATGGCGTGCATCTTTGGGCGATCGACCTGAATCTCCTGGTGGCGCTCGACGCGCTGTTGGCCGAGCGCAGCGTGACACGGGCCGCCTTCCGCATCGGTATCACCCAGAGCGCCGCCAGCCATGCCCTGGCGAGACTGCGGAAGCTCACCGGCGACGAATTGCTCGTGCGGGGGCGCGGCGGGATGGTGCCGACCGTCCGAGCCGAGGCGATGGGAGGGCCGCTCCGCCGGGCGCTGGAGGAGATCGAGGGGACGCTCGCGTCTCCGGGCGCGTTCAATCCGAAGACGGCTCGCCTCCGGATCTTCCTGGGCACCAGCGATTATGCGGAGCTGGTGCTCCTCCCCGGGATCATGGCGCGCCTCGGGCGCGATGCGCCAGGGGTTCAGCTGCGCGTGCTGACGCTGAGGGAGGGCTCCGCGTCGGATCTCGCATCGGGTAAGCTCGACGTCGCGCTCATGCCGCCGCTGCCCAGCGAGGGTGGGCCGGGCATCCGAAGCCGCCGGATCCTCGAAGAGCGGTTCGTTTGCATCGCCCGTCGCGCCCATCCGCTCTCGAGGAAGCGGGCGTTGACCTTGTCGCGCTTCGCCGGCGCCTCGCACGTGCTCATCTCGCCGTGGGGGACGGAGGGCGGTTTCGTGGACGACGCGCTCGCGCGACTCGGGCTCCGGCGGAATGTGGCGGTGGCGGTCCCGCACGCGATGGTGGCACCCCATGTCGTCGCATCGAGCGACCTGTTGCTCACGGTCGCCGAGCGCGTGGCGCGGGTGCTGGCGCCGCCCCTGGGGCTGGTGGTCCTGGCGCCGCCGCCCGAGCTCGGCCTCACGGGCTTTACGATGTCGATGCTGTGGCACGAGCGAACGCACGACGACCCGGCGCGCAGATGGGTGCGCGATGTCATCGCCGCCGAGGCCGGCGAGCGCTCGCGCACGGTGACCACCAGGCGCGGAAGAGTCTGATCAGCCTTCGGTCATGCGCCCGAGGGCGCGCGCCAGGTCGGCGCGTTGCGCTTGCGTCAGGCGGGCGAGCCGCTTGGCGAAGGCGGCGTCGAGGACGTCGCGCGATGCCTCCATCGCCTTGCGGCCCGACGGCGTGAGGGTGAGGTGGAAGCGGCGCAGGTCCTCGGGCTTCGTCTCGCGCTTGACGAACCCGGCGGCCTCGACGCGCTTCACCAGGAAAGTCACGGTCGGCTTCGGCGTCATGAGCGCCCGCGCCAACTGGGCTGGGCTCGGGTGCTCATCGACCTTGCTCAAAAGGAGGAATTCCTTCATTTCGAGGCCGTGCGCCCGCACGCGCGGCTCGACCTCGGTCATGATCGATATCAGGAGCTCGAAGTTGAGCGTCCACAGCTGCCAGGGGGAGATCTTGCGCATTGTCCTATTCGCCCTTGACGCCGGGCCGTCGGCGGATTAGTTCAATGTTGAACTGTTTCAGGTGGAACAGTTTTGTTCTGGAACCACTCTAGCACGCAGGAGTCCCCATGCCTCTCGATCATTACCTCACGCTCGGGCGCTCCGGGCTCCGGGTGAGCCCGCTCTGCCTCGGCACCATGACCTTCGGGGAAGACCTCGGCTGGGGCTCCAGCGTCGAGGAGTCTCAGCAGATCCTCGACCGGTTCATCGATCTCGGCGGCAACTTCATCGACACCGCGAACTTCTACACCAAGGGCCACTCCGAGAAGATCATCGGGGACCACCTGGGCCGCGATCGCGCCCGCCGCGACCGCCTGGTGATCGCCACGAAATTCAGCGGCAACCTCTATCCCGGCGACCCGAACGGCGGCGGCTCGGGGCGAAAGTCGATCGTCTCTGCCTGCGAGAACTCGCTGCGGCGCCTGCAGACCGACTACATCGACCTCTACTGGCTGCACAACTGGGACGTTCATACGCCCATCGAGGAGACGATGTCCGCCCTCGAGGATCTGGTGCGCGCCGGCAAGATCCGCTACCTGGGCGTCTCCGACACGCCCGCCTGGAAGGTCGCCGAGGCCAACGTGACGGCTCGCTTCCGGGGTTGGTCCGCCTTCATCGGGCTGCAGATCGAGTATTCGCTGCTCGAGCGGACCGTCGAGCAGGAGCTCATCCCGATGGCGGGGGAGCTCGGTCTGGGCGTCACACCCTGGTCGCCCTTGAAGAGCGGCGCGCTGAGCGGAAAGTACAGGCGGGCGAACGCCGGGGCGCTGAAGGGCGACCGGGGGTTCTTCCTCGATCCGTTCCTCAACGAGAAGACCTACGCGCTGGTCGACGAGCTCGATGTCATCGCCAAGGCGCACGACAGCACGGTCGCGCGCGTGGCGCTGGCGTGGCTCAGGGTTCAGCCGGGCGTGACCTCCACGATCGTCGGCGCGCGCAGGCTCGCGCAGCTCGAAGACAACCTGAAGTCGCTCGAGGTGAGCCTCACCGCGGACGAGCTCGCCCGCCTCGACACGCTCACCAAGCCGACCTTCGGTTTCCCCCAGAACATGCAGGCGATGTTTCCGGCCATTCACAACGGCGGCACGAGCGTCAACGGCTTCTCCGCCCCCCCGTCGGGCTTCGTGTTGGAGAAGGGCGGCAAGCCCTACTGAGGAGTCCGAACGGGTGTTCGGCGGGGCACCTTCCGTTCTCTGACCCGGTATATTGGTGGGCAGGAGAGCACCCGATGAACACCTATGAGGTCGGAAAGAAATACGTCGCGCTGGTCAAAGAGGGCCGGCGTGAGGAATGCCTCTCGACGCTGTTCAGCCAAGAGGCGGTGAGCGTGGAGGCCGCCGAATTTCCAGGACGCCAGCGCACCGTCAAGGGCCTCGAGGGGCTCCGCGCCAAGAGCGAGTTCTTCATGGAGAACAACGAGGTGCACAACGTCGAGCTCTTCGGACCCTATCCAAACGACGATCGCTTCATCGTCCGTTTCGTCATGGAGGTCACCTTCAAGCCGAACGGGCAGCGGCGGGCCATTGACGAGGCCGGCCTGTTCACCGTCGCGGATGGAAAGATCACGCGCGAGGAATTCTTCTATCCCGTGGCCTGACACCGGTTCCTGGCCCTCGCGGGGCGCCGGCTAGGCCTCGAGCACATTCTTCCAGAACAGCTGCAGCCCGCGGAGCCCGCCGGCGGTCCCGCTCCACAAAGTTGCGTCGCAGACCACCAACCGGCCGAGCCCGGCCTGGGGGCGGGCCTGCAGGATGGCGTCGAACGCGCCACCCGGCGCCACGACGGGATGCGCCGGGGCCTCTGGCTGCACCGTCTGGCGGGCCAGCACCTCGAGGGTGTCCGCACCTGCGCCGACCCGTTCGTAGTGCGGCAAGTGCGGGTGCAGGTTCAGGTGCGGCACCCCTGCCAGGATTCCGAAGCGGTCTTCGGCGATCTGGTTGAACGGCGCGGGGTCGCCGTCGGGGGCGCGCGCGGGGCGCAGGCCGAAGCGGTTGCGGATCGGCGCGCCCAGCCCCGCCAGCAGCGACAGGCCGAAACCGCCGAAGCGCTGCTGACCAGGCAGGGCGAGATCTCCATGGTGGCGGAACTCCGCGACTTGCCGCGCGCGGGCCGCGTCGGGCGCCAGCCCCTCGGTGTCGCCGATGTCATGGTGCGGGCATACGAAAAGCATGGTGCCCGGCCGGGCCAGGAAGGCGCGCACCGCCGAGATCTCCGCTTCCGTCGCCGCTTGACCCGTCCGCTGGCTGTCGAAGCCAATGATGATCAGCGTGTCGATCTCGTCCATGAGCCTGGCGTCGAGCGGCGTCTCTGCTTCCGCCGTGCGGCGCTGGATCCGACGCAGCGGCTGGCCGGTGAGTGCCGCCACCTCTTCGCCGAAGCGCGCGAAGTTCTGGAGGAAGATCGCCTCCAGAAATCCGTCGATGCCCTGACCCCCGCCGGCGTGGGCCAACGTCTCGTAGGCAGGCCAGAACAGCCGGCGAACTTCGAACAGGGCGGGGAAGCGGTTGTCGAGCTCGCCAAGGGGCGCGGTGGTCTCCGCAGTCCGGTCCCAAGCAAAGTACATTGCGATCCGCCGCCCCATGCGCGTGGCTCCCTTCGGTTGTGTGACGCCGGCTGAGTCAGCCGGCGCTCCTGTCGGACGCGCCAAGCTTCCGGCACGAGCGCAAACGATTCAACCGGAATCCCCTGAGGTGAATCCGGGATTCGACTGGAGCTTCCGCCGTCGGTGGCGCTGCGCTTCCGGTTGATGCCGTAACCGGCGGGGGCGGGAGACGTATCGCTTACACCGATGCGCGCTCTCGCTGTCTTGTCGCTGGTTGTCTCCGCCGCCGGATGCTCGTCCGCTGCCCGGGGTGCTCCGGCGCCCTGGAGGCGGGTGGTCCTGGTCGAGCTGTTCACGTCGCAAGGCTGCAGCGCCTGTCCTCCCGCGGACGCCTTCGTTCGTGAGCTGCCACGCCTGGGATTCGGGCGCGACCGGGTGGTCCCGCTCACGTTCCACGTCGACTACTGGAATCGCCTGGGCTGGGAGGATCCCTTCTCGGCCGCGGCGTTCACCGATCGCCAGGGGTGGTACGCGAGCTCGAACAAGCTCAGATCGCCCGATGGGTCGGCGGGGCTGGACGGGCTCTACACGCCGCAGATGATCGTCGACGGCGCCGTCCAGTTCTCCGGACAGCGCCGGGAGACCGCCGCGCACGAGATTTCGCGCGCGGCCCAGCAGGCGCCGGCCTTCGACCTCGCGGTGCGGGGGACCGTTCGGGGCTCGACGGTCGACCTCTCCGTCGAGGTGCCGGGCCCGGGGGCCGGGCGAAAGGCTCAGGATTGGCGTCTCTCCGCGGCCCTGGTGGCGAAAGAGGCGCGGACGTCGATTTCCCGCGGCGAAAACGGGGGTGAGATCCTCGACGAGGCCGCGGTCGTGCGCGCGCTCTCGGACCGGATTCCTCTGCCGCCCCCGGGGAGCCCGGCCAGGATTCAGCTTTCGAAACCAGCCGAGCTGGCTTGGTCGGCCGTCGACGTGGTCGTTTTCGCTCAGTCCGAGGCGACGCGCGAGATCGGAGCGGTTCGGCTGATCGCAGCACGGGACCTCGACGGGCGGTGAGCGCGGCGGGTGGCGCCCGCTCGAGGAGCGCGGTCACTGCTTGGTCAACGTGAGGCTGATGAAGACCGTGTCCGAGCTGGCGCAGGGGGGGCCGGTGAGCATCACCGACATCGACGCGCCGCCGGCACCGACGGTCCCGCTCCCCATGTACTCGGTGGCCGGACAGAAGTCGGCCGTGCTGTCAGTGAGCAGATCGACCGTCACGCTGCCGCCGGTCTGGGTGACCGTGAGGCCGCTGCCCGAGATCCCCCCCGGCAGCATGAACTCGGTGACCTGGTAGGTCGGGCCGCTGCCACTGATGGTGATCTGCAGTGGGCACCCGGTCCCGCCGGGGAACCCGACACAGTTGGCGCTGGTGGCCGTCCCGGCATAGGTCCCCGCGCTGAGCGGAGCTGCGCCGCCGGTCGCGCCCGCGCCGGCGGTTCCTGCGTTCCCCGCCAGGCCAGCGCCGGCGTTTCCCGCCGCGGCTCCCTGGCCGGTGCTCCCAGCGGCAGCGCTCGTCCCGCCGGTACCGCTGGCGCCGGCACCCCCGTTCGCCCCTCCGGTGCCGCCGCCGGAGCTCGCTCCGCACCCGAGCAGCGCCATCAGGAGCACGCCCCGCAGCAAATCGTTTCGCATCCCCAAATCCTTGGGTGGCTGCCCGGGACCGTCAAGCGACGATAGCGTTGCAGTGGCGCTCTCACCGCACCCGGGTGAGGGTCCAGGGATCTCCTTCGTGCGCCTCCCAGATCGCTTTGCCGGGGAAGGCCGCCGCGACCGTTTGGCCGCTGGTGGTGGCCGGCGCCGAGAGATAAAGGACGGAATGGTCGAAGAGACCTCCGTTTCGCGCGTAGCGGGATGGGTGCTGGGCGCGGACGACCACCACGGCGTCCCGGAGGCCGGCCTGCGCGACCGAGCGCGTGAGTCCCTCTCGCTTCCAGACGGCAGGGACGTGCCCGATCAGGAAGGCGCCCAGTTGCGCCGGGGCGAAGATGAGGGCCAGAGCGACCACCGCGGTCCGCACCCGTGGCCCAAATCGGGCGACCAGCGCCTCACAGGCCGGGCCGAAGCCCGCGGCCGCGAGGAACGCCACCGGGATCAAGGTGATCGACAGATAGCGCGGCCGAGCGCCGTCGTCGACGTCAGCGATCATGGGCAGGAGGGCCACCACGTAGGTCGCGATCAGCACCAGGGAGAAAGTGCGCAACCGGCGAGCCGGGTGGCCGCTGGGGATGGCGAACGCTCCGAAGATGGCCAGCAAGACCGCCCCGGGGACCGTCCAGTCGATGATGAACGCGCGGTAAATATCGAGATGATTCCACAGCTGGACCGGGTTCCAGATGTGCGAGGGGAGGATCGGGTTGAGGGCGGTCGTCGGACCATAGAGCGCAGCGAAGGTCGGTTGATAGACGTGATACCCGTCGAGAAACAGGGATCCGAACTGCGCTTTCTGATAGAGGAAATTGAGCGCCACCAAGGGTGCCGCGCCCGCCGCCGCGACGACCAGGGCGCGGCGCGACTGCAATGCGATCATCGCCAGGCCAAAGAGGACGGCGTCGATGGGGCGGGTCAGATAGGCACAGCCGATGCTCACACCGCAAAGCCAGAGCCACCAGGAGCGCCCGCTGCGCGACCAGGCGGCGACGCTGCCGAACCCGAGCGCCAGGAACATCGTCGATGTGGTGTGGGAGAAGAACGACGCTGCCTGATAGACATAAAGGGGCGCCAGACCCAGCACGGCGAGCCCGATCAGCGCCGGGCGTCGGCCGAGCGAAAAGCGGATCGTGAGCCAACACAGCGTCAGAGCGAGCACCCCCTCGATGGGGGTCACGATCCAGGGGACGCCCGCGCGAAAGCCGAGGGCCAAGAGCGCGGCGGCCCCGGGGGGATACTTCGAATGCACCCAGTCGTCGATGATGACGTGGTCGACCCGAAGCCAGGCGGCGTGCGCCGGCGCGGGAGCCTTGAGCAGGCCATGCGCGAAGAGATCGCCCTGGAGAAACAGGCTGTATTCGTCGCCCGAATACGGGAACCCGTCGAGGGCCAGCCGCGCGACGAGCGCGTAGAGGACCCCGCACGCGAGCAAGAGCGCCAGGGCCAGGAGAGTCGAATCTAGAACGGAAGACCGCGGTTCGCGCGCTGTCACGCTCGACCTTGGCTGAACCGGTGCTTGAAGAAGGCGGCGTAAGAGGGGATCGCATCGCGCCAGAAGCGAATCTTCTTCCCCTGATCGAATCCCCGGGCGACGTAGTTCACCGGGATCTCCATGGGCGAGTGCCCGTTGCGCACCAGCTGGCAGGCGAGCTCGATGTCGAGCTCGAAGCCGTCGCTGCGCAGATCGAGTCCCTCGAGGCAGCTGGCCCGGAAGACCTTGAACATCGTGTTCACGTCGGTCACCCGCTGCTGGTAGAGCAGGTTGTAGGTCTTGGCGAAGAGGACCTGCGCCAGGTTGAGCGCCAACCCGCGGACGGGCGTGTTGTCGTAGTGCCGAACCTTCCAGTCATCGAGCCCCAGGCTGCGCGAGCCGAGCACGAAGGTCGCCCGATTCTGCAGGATCGGCTGCAACAAGGCGTCGTAATCGTCGACGTCGTATTCGAAGTCGGCATCCTGAATGAGGACGATACTGCCGGTCACGTGGGCGAGGCCGGTCCGCACCGCGTGACCCTTGCCGCGCGGCCGATCCTCGAGGACCACCCGCACCCCCGGTCGACCTTCGTAGCGACGGACGATGTCCCGGGTCCCGTCGGTGCTGTTGCTCTCGACGATGATGAGCTCTTTGTCGATCGTGAGCACCTTGGCCAGAACCGCGTCGATCACCTGGGCGGCGTAGCGCGCCTCGTTGAACACCGGGAGCACGATCGACAGCCGCTCCCCCTGCCGCAGGCCATCTGTTGCGCTGCGGCCGAACACGGCCACCCGATTGCCTGCCCGCACGGGCAGCGGGAGGTCGCGCAGCGGCGTGGCGCGCACCAAGCTCCCGAGTCCCATCCGGGGGGCGATGCGATCACCAATCTCCGCCACGTATTGAGCCGTGCGCGTGACCGGCAGCGGATACTGAGTCTTGAGCACCAGCCCGAAGCGCGACATGAGCGCCGTCAGGTTGCCGGTGCTCAGATACGAGGCCTTGTAGTCGAGGAACGACGGCCAGTAGCGGCGCATCAGCCGGGCCGGCACCGAATCGGTGTTCGTGTAGGTGATCGCGAACAAGGTCGATCGATCGAGGGCTCTGGTGAGCCGATCGACCACGGCGCCCGGATCGCTGCAGGCCTCGAGGAGCTCGTGAAGGATCACCAGCTGTGGCGCAGCCGCCAGCAAGGGCGCGGCCCACCCGATCTCGGAGGCGCCGGCCAGGCGCTCGAACACGTCGTCGTCCAGCTGGGCGACCACCAGGCCGACCCGCCGGGCCTGGGGGAGGGCGGCAAATTCACGGAGGTGACGGCCGAGAAGCAGCACGCGGGCCAGCCGCTGGCCGGTCATGCGCCGGTGGTCGGTCTCGAGCTGCTCGAGGAGCCGAGCGAAGTCGGCGGCGGTCAGGACGCGGTCGCGTGGGTTGGTGAACGGACGCACACGCTCGATGTCGAGGTCGTTGACCGGGCGCGGGCGGGCCGGGTTCACGTACACGGCGGCGCAACTGGTGCAGCGAACGAAGCGCACGCCGGTTCGGTGGAACAGGTAGGTCGGGGTGTCCGCCTGGCAGGCGGGACAGCGCACGAACTGGCTGTGCGCCCGCGAGGCATTGACCGCGGAGGTGGGCGCGAACGTGAAGCGCATCGGCGCGTCGCGAGAGGTCGGCTGAGCTCCTGGCATGGCGGCGAATCTCACACGCCAGGCAGGCGCCGGGCGACGAACTGGGCGCGGTTCAGGAAGCGAAGCGTGTCGACCACCCCCTCTTCGATCGTTCTCCGAGGCCTCCAGCCGAGCGCGCGCACGCGGGTCGTGTCGAGAAGGAGGCGCGGCGCGTCGCCCGCCCACCCGCGGTCTCCTCCCGAGTACGACAGGCGCGGTGTGACCCCCAGCGTCCGGACGATGATCGCCACGCTGTCGTCGACCTCGATCCAGTCCTCGTGCCCGAGGTTGAAGATGTTGATCGAGTCCCGCGACCGCGCGATGGCGTGCAGGATGCCGTCCACGCAGTCTTCGATGTGCAGGTAGCTCTTCTTCTGTTTGCCGTCGCCCAAGATCTCCAGCCGCGTGGGATCCTGACGCAGCTTGCGCCAGAAATCGAAAACGTGGCCGTGCGTGTAGCGAGGCCCCAGCATCGATACGAATCGAAAGATCCAGGTGCGGAAGTCGAACCCCAGGGCGTAGGACGTCAGCAGCCCCTCGGCGGCGACCTTCGAGGCCGCGTAGATCGATGTCTGCACGGGGAAGG
>Ga0210388_10004913_pt1 | contig 10434 bp, 9 predicted proteins | sample IncBWC19OmetaG_FD_155485 | JGI IMG/M metagenome (GOLD analysis project Ga0210388, IMG submission 155485) | Forest soil microbial communities from Barre Woods Harvard Forest LTER site, Petersham, Massachusetts, United States - Inc-BW-C-19-O ...
TCCTTCCAATTCGTGCGGCGACTGCCAGAATCACTGGATCTTCGAGCGGTCCCGGCCTTATTCCATGACCTAACGGCGCGCCAGCCAAAAACACAATGCCCTTCTCTCTGCAGAATTCCAGGAGCTCCGTTTGCGGAAGATACGGATGTCCTTCGACCTGGACCACCGCCGGCTTGATCCTCGCTGCTTCGTAGAGGGGCAAAAGTCCGTCCAAGGTGACGTCAGACAGTCCGATAGCCCCGCATCTGCCATGATCCACGAGGCTCTCCATCGCCCTCCAGGTATCGAGCAAAGTCACGTCGTGGTCATAAATGATATTGCCGTTCTGATCTCGCGGGTCGTGCTCGTCTCCCGGTTGAAACGCAAATGGAGTGTGAATGAGATAGAGGTCGAGATAGTTGATCCTGAGTCTGTCCAGGCTCGCGTCGAAAGCCGGTTCCACGCGCTCAGGCCGATGATTCGTGTTCCACAACTTTGTTGTGACGAAGATGTCCTCGCGCGCAAGGCCATTCGCGGCAAGTCCTGCCTGCAAGGCCTCGCCGACTTCACGCTCGTTCCGGTATCGCTCCGCGCAATCGAAGTGTCGATATCCAACTTCGAGCGCGTCCCTGGTAGCACGTAGTGTCGCGGCTGCATCAGGAATCAGGGTGCCAAACCCCAGTACGGGCATCTGGGCGGCTCCGTGATTCAGCGGTACTTTCGACAGCCGAAGATCAGAAGATTCAATCATGGGAACACCTCTGCGTCACGTAACGCCCCGCATCACTGCGAATTCGAAAATCAGGCGACGGAATCAAGAATAGGCTACTGCGAAACCGGCGACGATGTTCCGAAGACCGTGTCTGTTTTGCCTTCTGATTAAGCCAGAAAGGGGCGGGTCGAATCCATTGGACGAAGGTATTGGCTGAGGCCTTCGTAGGAATGTCCACCAGGGCTGGAATAGCGCCGAACACGTTCCCGCAAAGTCACGTTCTCGGTAATTTGCCCGCGGCAACCACCCGGTGGTCCGAATTTACTGGAAACGACGTCATCATCAGATGACAGTGCGGATGGCTGCGACTACGCTCTCATGTGCAGTTCTGACAGCAGCGGACGCCTTCCCGGCTGCGGCGATCGTATGCGCGAGCGCCGATTTCCTGCGCAGTCCTGAATGCTCGAAGGCGACTGTCTCGATCCCGCCACCGAAGAGGGTGTGCTTCTCGTCCATCCTATCGAGCGCAGCGTTCAACTCCCCGACAACTGCCTCGGCTTCATCAGCGACGACGATCAGTTCAACGTTGATCTTTGTGTAGCGCATCCGAACACCTCTGGACTCCACTCTATGCCTGTCAGCCTCCCGTGCATACCTCGGTTCCAGCATCACCCATTGACGGCACCGCAAGTTACCGCAAACCCCGTTTTGCGACAGGATGGCATGCCGTCGTTGCTAATCTACCGTTCGGCCACCTCAATTAACATCGCGTATTCTGCTTTCATGCCACCTAAGCGTAAGCGCAACACGTTGATCTTGGGCTTGTTCTTTACCGTGCTTGGGTCGTTGGTTTTTCTCCTGTTTGATGGAGACCTCGACTTCGGAGGTCACTACAAGGTCCTCCAAACGGCTCCCTATTCCAAAGCAAAGATTGCTTTCGAGATTGAGCGATGGGACCACGAAGCGTTGAGTGGACCGCGCTACGCGGTTATAGTCGATGACCATCTGCCTTCAACCTTCGAGCTTCGACCGGCAATCATCAGTTTTTGGCAGCGTCGCAGCTTTGAGTTAGCGGATCACAATATCAGCATCAGTTGGTCAGGGCCGAACGTGCTTACCTTGTCTACGGACGCCCCGAATACCAGTCCTGACTGGGTCATGAATCAGCCGCATCGCATTGGCGATGTTGTTGTTCAATACTCTGGCCGCCCGTGAATGAGGGTTCAGGAAAGTCACGTTTTCGGTAACTTCGATAGTTCCCAGTGAATTCGCCAACAGCATAGAAAAATGGCAAAGGCCCCGGGAGCCCGGGGCCTTTGGTTGAGACTGGGAGAAGCACTTACGCCTGGGCTGCTACAGCCTTGGACGATTCGGTGGTGGCAGCGGCTACGGAGTTTGCAGAGGAGTTGGCTCCCTTGCTTTCGTTGCCGGGCTTGCGGATGTCGATGCCGCCCTTGAAGAAGGCTCCGTCTTCGATGGAGATGCGCTGCGCGGTGACGTCGCCGGTGAGCGAACCTTCGCTGCGGATGTCGACGCGGTCGCTGGCGGTCATGTTGCCGCGCACTTTGCCGAGGACGACGATTTCGCGAGCATTGATGTTGGCGGAGACCTGTCCGTTGCGACCGACGGTAACGCGGTTGCCGGGGAGATTGATGGCGCCTTCGACCTTGCCGTCGATGTAGAGCGACTCGGATCCTGTTACTTCGCCTTTGACGACGAGGCTTTTGCCGATCGTGGCCTGGTCGGCGGAGGTGGCCGTCGATGCGCTCGCAGTGGCCGTGCGCACGGGCGGGTCGTAGCTGGGGACCGCAGGGGTGGCCGGACGAACGGGCTCGTTCGATGGTGTCTGCGAGGAGTTACCTGATTGATTCGGTTTCCACATGGTTTTCGCTTGTCCTCTCTCTTCTTTGCTTGCCCCTTACGGCTTCGGCAACAGCGGGAAGCTTTCGCCCGTCACGAAACCGTCTAGCCCTGGGAGCGTAACTGCTGAATCTCTTGTTTGCAGTGCTCGGCAAACCCGCGCAAAACCGCGCCGTGCTTCGATCTTATACACGCCTGAATGAAAATTACACCTGTCCACCGCATCTTTTCCTATCTGAAGAGCGGGATGAGTAACTTACGAGATGCGGCGCTGTGGAGAAGTGCGCGGAAGCGTGCAAAGTCTACCCGGCACGCGCAGTTTTTACTCTGTATTCGCTGGACGCGCGCGGTGCACGGGCCCGGGGTCTTCTGCCGTACCATCAGAAATGTCTGAATGGAATGGACTGACTGGACATGACGGATCGCGAACTGCTTCGACAAATCGAACGCTCGGCGGGGCAGCGCGCCGGCTACAAGCAACTGGTGCGCGAGTTCTCGCTGGGCGGCGGACGCGAACGGCGTCTGCTGCTGGAGCATCTGGCGCGGCTGACAGCGGCTGGGCATCTGACGAAGATCGATCGCGACACGTGGGCGATTGCGAAGAGTGCGGCGAGCCGCGACGGTTTGATTGCGGGCCGCCTGGATCTGCATCGCGATGGGTTTGGATTTGTTCGTCCGAATGAGCGGCAGCGCGGCGGGGATGACGATGTCTTTATTCCGCCTCCCGAGATTCATGGCGCGATGCAGGGCGATCAGGTGCTGGTGGAGCTGGCTCCGCCACGCGGCGATGGACGGCGGCTGGGGCGGATTGTGCGCGTGCTTACGCGGAAGAATCCTACGGTGGTTGGAATCTTTCATTATGCGAGGAGCGAGCGCGACCGCGGGAATTATGTGACTCCGTTTGACGAGCGGATGAGCCAGCCGATTGTGATTCCGTTCGACGAAGAGATGCCCGAGCCTTCGGCGGCGACGGCGACGCGGCATCGCGTGCTGGGTGAGGAAGCTGCGGCGCGGTCGTTCGATCCAGACAATCTTGAGGGGCTGGTGGTCGATGTCGAGATCACGGACTGGCCTACGCCTTCGCGTCCGGCGCGGGGACGGATGGTTGAGATCCTCGGCGATGAAGACGACTTCGGCGTGGATGTGGAGATGGTGATCCGCAAACATCATCTGCCGCGGATCTTTCCGGACAACGTGCTGGAGGAGGCGCGCGCGGTTGCGTTTCTCGACGCGGATGTTGTTGCGGCGCGAAGGGATTTTCGCGATCTGCCGATTGTGACCATCGATGGCGAGACGGCGCGGGATTTCGATGATGCCGTGCTGGTGGAGCACGATGAGGAGACCGGGCACTGGAAGCTGCAGGTGCACATTGCCGACGTCGCGCACTATGTGACGCCGGGAACGGGGTTGGATCTGGAGGCTCGGCTGCGCGGGAACTCAGTTTATTTTCCGGACCGCGCGATTCCGATGCTGCCGCAGGAGCTGTCGACGAATATCTGCAGTCTGCGACCGAATGAAGACCGGCTGGTGCTGTCGTGCCTGATGGACATCGACGCGAGCGGCAATGTCGTGGGTTATGAGGTGACTGAGGGCGTGATCCGCTCGGCTCGGCGGATGACGTATACGCAGGTGCATAGGATTCTCGAAGGTGATGAATCGGTGCGCGCGGAGTTTGCGGAGCTGGTTCCGGCGTTCGAGCGGATGAAGGTGCTGGCGGAGATTCTGAATCACAAGAGAGACCGGCGCGGGTCGATTGACTTCGATCTGCCGGAGCCGATTATCGAGTTCGACGAGTTCGGGGCGATGAAGTCGGTGACGCGGTCGGAGCGGAACTGGGCACATCGTCTCATCGAGGAATTCATGTTGTCGGCGAATGAGTCGGTGGCTTCTTGGATCGAGAATCTGGAGGTGCCTTCGATGTATCGCATTCACGAGAAGCCCGAGGCGCGCAAGGTTGTCGAGTTTGAAGATGTGGCGGCGTCGTTTGGGTACTCGCTGGGGTTGGGCAATCTGCCGGTGAAGAAGTTTCAGACGCGTGGCGAGCGGCGGGAGCGGCATGGGTCGGGACGGAATCCGCGGCAGCATGAGGTTGCGGAGGATATTCCGGTGACTCCGCGGATGTATCAGAAACTGACGGCGAAGATTGCGGGCAAGCCGGAAGAACGCATTGTTGCTTACCTGATGCTGCGCTCGCTGAAGCAGGCTCGCTATAGCGAGGTGAATGAGGGCCACTTCGCGCTGGCCGCTCCTTGTTATACGCACTTTACTTCGCCGATACGGCGGTATCCGGATCTGATTGTGCATCGGATTGCGAAGGCCTTGCTGGCCGCGGGTGTCAGCGGGCACGGGGTTTTGGTGGCCGGTGAGCCGCATGCGAAAAGGCAGGGATTAGGGATTAGGGATTGGGGATTAGCGAAACAGGAATCAGAAAAGCAGGGATTGGGGATTAGCCATCAGGGATTAGCGAAACGACAGAAAACAGGGATCAGGGATCAGGGATTAGAAAAGTCCGCTGCCGCGAGGGGCTTGCGTGGCGCGGCAGAAATTATTCCTGAGGCTGATCTGGCTTTGATTGCTACGGAGTCGAGCGACAATGAGCGGCGGGCTTCGGAGGCCGAGCGCGAGCTGGTGGAGTGGAAGAAGCTGAAGTTCATGCGCGAGCGGGTGGGCGAGGATTTCGGCGCGATGATTCTGAGTGCGACGAAGTACGGGCTCTTTGTCGAGCTGGACGATTTGTTCGTTGAAGGGCTGGTGGCTTTGCAGAGCCTGGGCGCGCTGGACAACGATTACTACACCTATCGCGAAAATACGCGGGAGATTATTGGCGAGCGGTGGGGGCGGCGGTTTCGCATCGGACAGAGAGTGCGGGTGCTGCTGGAGCGTGTGGACGCGGTCCAGAAGCGGCTGCAGTTTTCGATTCTCGATGAAGAACAGGAGGGGTTGCGCTCAGAGATCGGGGCGCAGGATTCGGACAGGCGGGGAGCGGGGAAGGCGGCGAAGAAAGCCAGCAAGGATCGGAAAAAGAAGGGTGGAGTCTCTTCGGTTCCGGCGTTTGCGGCGAATGTGGCTCGGCCTGCGGGGAAGAAAAAGCTTCGGGGTAAGCGCGGAAGGACGAGCATGCAGCGGCAAGCGGCGAAGCCGGGTCCGTTTCCCAAAAAGGCGAAGAAGGGCAAGCGGCGGAAGTAAGGGGCGCGTCCGGAACGAGTGGAGGGGCGCGCTGGGGAAAAGTGCTCGCACGGAGCGGCCTTGATGGGCTAAGCTTTTGTTCCGATGAAATTGGGCCTGGAGATCGAGGAAGTGCCGGAGGGGCTGTCGATCCGATCCGTGCGTAAGGGGTCGGTTCTTTATGCGCTGTTGAGCGCGATTGTGATCGGAGCCTTTGTTTTCTTCATGGGGCGGGTGTATTTTCATCGGCCAGCGCTGCTTGTGCTCACGGCTTTGGCCGCCGTCTGGGGATCGTCGCGATGGTGGCGCGCCGTGCGGGTGGAGCTCCGGGTCAACAACCTTGAAATACAGGTCATCGGTCATCAGAGGTCTGTTCCCGGACTGAATCGGATAATTCCGCTTTCCACGATTCAACGACTGGAGTATCGCGCCGGCCAGGAGCATCAACCCAATAGGGGTGAGGGTGAATCCGACAGCCCGAGCGGGCTGTACGTTGAGCAGCGGTGGAAGGCCGATTGTGTTCTGCCTCATCTGAATGAGCAGCAGACGCAGGAAGCGATCGACGCCATTTATAAGCGCTTTCCGGTGATCCCAATTCTTCCGCCGCGGAAAGGGCGCGATGGGTCCGGTCGCGACGTCATCCGGCTTAACCTCGATTCGCCTCAGAATGCGCACGGAAGTGCGAATCGCTGATCGCCAATCCCTGTAACCTGTAGCCATGGCACGATCACCTATTCTTCTGGTCCACGGCGGCGCCTGGGCGATTCCCGACGAGATGCTTGAAGCTCATGAGCAGGGTGTTTTCGACGCGCTGCAGGCGGGGTACTCCCTGCTGGAGCGCGGCGCGTCGGCTGTGGATGCTGTGGAAGCCGCGGTTACCAAGCTCGAGGACGATACGACCTTCGACGCCGGGCGGGGGAGTTTTCTTACCCGCGATGGACGGGTGCAGCTGGATGCCCTGCTGATGGACGGGGCGACGCTTCGCGCGGGCGGCGTGGCGTGCGTGGAGCGGCTGCGGAATCCGATTCAGGCGGCTCGGCTGGTGCTGGATGAGAGCCCTCATATTTACTTTGTGGGGCAGGGTGCGGAGGAGTTCGCTGCGGCGCATGGAATGCCGCTGATCGAGAATTCGGAGCTGGTGCTGGATCGCGAGCGCAGGCGGCTGGAAGATGCGCAGGCGAAGGAGCGGGCGGGATTGCCGGACCTGACCTTTGCCGGGGATGACAAGTCTCCGGAGACGGCGGCTGATTTCGATTCGCACGACACTGTCGGCGCGGTTGCGCTCGATGTCGATGGCAATCTTGCCGCGGCCACTTCTACGGGCGGGACGCTGAACAAGGCTCCAGGGCGCGTTGGGGATTCTTCGCTGATCGGCTGCGGATGCTATGCGGATAACCAAAGCGCGTCTGTGTCTCTGACGGGGTGGGGAGAGCCGATCATGAAGCTGGTGCTGGGCAAGTGGGCGGTGGACCGGGTGCAACTGGGGCGGTCGCCGGAGCAGGTGGCTCCCGAGGCGATTTCTTATCTGCACACGCGGCTGGGCGGCCATGGCGGGATGATTCTGCTCGACGCGCAGGGGCGTTATGGATTTGCGCACAATACTCCGCGGATGGCGTGGGGGCTGCATACGGTGGATGGTCCGCGGACCGGCATTCGCGTGGAATAAGACATAATTTATCTATGCTTGTCCTTGCCTCTTCGTCGCCTCGCCGCCGGGAATTGCTCGCTCTGGCCGGATTTACGTTTACGGTTACGCCGGCTTCGATTCCGGAGGAGCTTCGTGCTGAGGAATCCGCGATCGCTTATGTGACGCGGCTGGCACGCGAGAAGGCTTCCTTTGTTTACGAGCAGCGGTCGAGCGAAGACGGCGACGGGGTGATGGTGCTGGGCGCGGACACTACGGTGGTCGCTGCCGACGGCCAGATCCTGGAGAAGCCGGTGGATGAGGCGGATGCGGTGCGGATGCTGCGATTGCTCTCCGGCACGACGCACAAGGTGATTACCGGCGTGGCGGTGATCTCGGCGGCAGGCGTGGAGGTTGCGGCGGAGGTCACTTACGTCAGCATGGTTACGCTGTCCGATGCGGAGATTGCCGCTTACGTGAGGGCGGGCGAGTCGATGGACAAGGCGGGCGCTTATGGGATTCAGGGGCTGGCGTCGCGGTGGGTTCCGCGGGTCCACGGATGCTACTTCAATGTGATGGGGCTGCCGCTGGCACTGGTCGCGAGCATGGTCGAGGGTACGCAGGCGCGGCTGGGGCAGACTTTGCCTGAGACGGTAAAGGCTTAAACGATCGGCGGACGGTGTCTGTGCGGACTGATAACCGCGGGTCCCTTCGACTTCGCTCAGGGCAGGCTCCTCGACTCGCTTCGCTCGCTCAGGATGACGCCGCTGAATATGTGCTGGATATGTTCAGTCAAGCTGCGTTGTGTTACCTCTGTTCCGCTACCTTTTCTGCTAACAATCTCCTGGCTCACCCCAGCCTGACACGGCATTGCGCGCGAAATGTGACTACCGGCATGCGTCGGATCTCATTTACCTTGCTCCCATGCGATCTGCGGTCTTTGGAGTGGCGATTTTTGCGGCGTCGTTTGCAGGCGCGCAGCGGGCGCGTGATCTGGGTGTGCCTTTCGATGGCACTCCGGGACCGCTGGATGCGATTACGGATGTGCGGGGCGTGGAGGTTGGGGATACGACTCTGATCTCGGGCTCGGGTCCGCTGAAGGTAGGCGCGGGTCCGGTGCGAACGGGCGTGACCGTGGTGTTTCCGCGGGGGAAGGCCGATCCCGATCCTGTTTATGCGGGATGGTTCACGCAGAACGGTAATGGCGAGATGACGGGCACGACCTGGGTGGAGGAATCGGGATTTCTGGAGAGCCCGATTGCCATTACCAATACGCACAGCGTGGGCGTGGTGCGCGACGCGATCATCGCGTGGGGCGTGAAGCACAACACGCTTAGCCAGCCTTGGTCCCTGCCGGTGGTGGCTGAGACATGGGATGGATTTCTTAACGACATCAACGGCTTTCATGTGAAGCCGGACGACGTGTTTTCGGCGCTGGATGGCGCGCATGCGGGCACGGTGGACGAGGGCGCGGTGGGCGGCGGCACGGGGATGGTGTGCTACGGGTTCAAGGGCGGCATCGGGACTGCCTCGCGCGTGCTCACGAAGGAACAGGGCGAATATACGGTTGGCGTGCTGGTGCAGTGCAACTGTGGGCGGCGTCCGCAGCTTACGATTGCGGGCGTTTCGGTGGGGAAGCTGATTCCTCAGGATGTTCCTTACTCGATGTTCAAGGACTCGGCTGGCGGTGAGCGTGAGGGCGATGTGGGGTCGATCATTATTGTGGTGGCGACCAATGCTCCGCTGCTGCCGGGTCAGTTAAAGCGGATTGCGCGGCGGGCCACGATGGGGCTGGCTCGGACCGGGTCGACTTCAGGAAATGGGTCGGGAGATATTTTTATCGCGTTTTCAACGGCGAATCCTCACGCAGATGCGGAGCCGGGGCCGAATACGGTTCTCACTGTTTCGAACGAGCGGATCAGTCCTTTATTTCAGGCGACGGTCGAGGCTACGGAAGAGGCGATTGTGAATGCTATGGTCGGAGCGAAGACGATGGTCGGGGTGGATGGGCATCGCGTGATCGGTCTGCCGCATGAGGAATTGCAGAGGGTTTTGAAGGAGTACAAACGGTGATATTTTTTAGGTCCGGGCGCGGGGTTCCACGTACTAAGGGCGAACCGCAGGTCCTTCGACTGCGTCCGCTTTGCGGACTTCGCTCAGGATGACACCGCTTAAGAAAAACCCAAGATCTCTTGAGCTTCGCTCAGGATGACATTGATTTTTTTATGTTGCTTGTTTTACTCGCTACGCATGCATCGATTTTCTATGGCATTCCGCTTAGGCTGTCGCTTCCATCTCTTCAGCTTCTTCTGATTCGGGGCGGGGGCGGTTGAGGATTGCTTTGATGGGGTCCCAGACGAAGGTGGCTATGAGGCGGGGCATCTGCTTCATGTCCTCGGTGAAGGAGCGGCTATTTTCGCCTACCAGCATGGCTCCGTTCTGCATGACGTGCCAGTGGAACATGGCGGAGAGCAGGGTGGCGATGAGGCCGCCGATGCCGAGTGCGCGCATGTTGCCGTGGTCAAGCCAGAGGTGCAGGGCTGAGTCGGCGGCCAGCGAGCCTAGGGGAATGGCGAGGACGGTGACGGCCCAGGCCAGGCGGCGGGGCTTCACGTCGAGCGCCTGCTGCTGCCAGGCGGAGAAGACTCCGGCGGTGAGGAGAACGTAGGCGGCTTCGACGACTCCGAAGTGCTCACGGGCGTGAAGCGGGCTGTGCCAGAGGGCTGCCATGCAGGCTCCGGCGCGGCAGATGGCGGTGATGAGAGCGGCCTTCCAGTTCCAATGGGTGAGTGGGAACAGCCATGCGCTTCGCATCTTGATCTGATTAAGCCTCAATTGCTTCCGAAACAATTCAACATCCGGTTACATTTTCGGCAAATTCCACTAAAGGGTCATTCGGGCGTCACTGCGACCGCCGGAGGGGCTCCGGCGGTTGCAGCGGACGAAGCAGGAGCGAAGCGATCTAGACCTCGGCCCAGCGGCGCAGCAGGTTGTGATAGATCCCGGTCAGCTTGATGGCGTTCGGGCTGCTGGCCTGCTCGGCGGTGAGGCGCTGGGTTACGTTGTCGAGGTCGAATAGGAGGGTGCGATCGCC
>Ga0210388_10004915_pt1 | contig 10429 bp, 10 predicted proteins | sample IncBWC19OmetaG_FD_155485 | JGI IMG/M metagenome (GOLD analysis project Ga0210388, IMG submission 155485) | Forest soil microbial communities from Barre Woods Harvard Forest LTER site, Petersham, Massachusetts, United States - Inc-BW-C-19-O ...
ACACCGCCGGCCACGCCGGTGATGAACGAGGCCAGAGCGAAGGCCCACAGCTTGTACAGCGTGGTGTTGATGCCCGCGGCCAGCGCGGCCGGCTCGCTCTGCCGGATCGCCGCCCAGGCCCGGCCGGGTTTGGTTTTCGTGTGGGCCAGGACGAGCGCGAACATGAGAATCGCGACGATGACCGCGTAGCGGAAGTAGGCCGGGTCGCCTCCTGCTATCGCGGGCCGGCGGATCGGCGGGATATGGACCAGGCTGCCGTTGTAGCCGGTGAAGCCGTGGCCGCCGTTCGGGAAGTTCAGCGTGGCCAGCACCACGGTGATCGCGCCCGCGAACATCAGCGTGATCAGGGCCAGGTACAGGCCGCGCAGCCGGAGCGCGGGCAGCCCGATGAGCACGCCCGCCGCCATCGTGATCAGGCCCGCCTCGAGCAGGACCACCGGATAGGGCTGGGTGGTGGCGAACAGCAGGCGGGCGGCCACCCAGGCGCCGATCGCGAGCACCGCGACCTGGCCCAGGGAGACCAGGCCGACCCAGCCGACCAGCACGCCGAGCGCGAGCGTGACCATCGAGTACACGGCCACCTGGGTCATCGTGTCGATGTAGTACAGGCTCAGCAGCTGCGGGAAGCCGAACAGGACGAACAGCAGCAGGGCCGTGATGGTGACGATCCTGATCAGCTGCGGGCGGCCCGGGCGCCGGCGGCTTGTCTGGCGGCCGGCCGTATTGCGGAGGCTGAGGTCCGCTCCCACTAGGCCTCCTCGCGGGATTGGGCCATGACCTGGCTCCGCGGCATGACCAGCAGGGCCGCGGCGGCGAGCACGAACGGGGTCATGTCCCGGTAGTTGGTCAGCGACGTGATCGGGGTCAGCAGGTCATGCAGCAGGCCGATCACGATCGCGGCCACGAAGGTGATCGTGATCGAGCGGAGCCGGGCGATCAGCACCGCGGCCAGCGACGAGATGACCAGGAAGGTAAGGGTGGTGGCGTCCAGCGCGACCAGGTCGGCGAGCAGCAGGCCGGCGATTCCCGCGAGCACCCCGCAGCCGAGCCAGGCCGCCGCCTCGACCCTGCGGACCGGGACGCCGAGGGTGGCGGTGATCTCGCGGTCGTTGGCCATGGCCCGCATCGCCGTGCCGAGCTTGGTGTGGCGCAGGAACAGCCCGGTCCCCACGGTGAGCACCACCCCGGCGCCCAGCGCGATGACCTGGGTCCAGTTCACCTGGACCTGCCCGACGGAGAAGCCGCCGTTGTCCGAGGGCAGGGTCAGCGAGCGGGCCTCGCCCCCGCTGGTCGTCCACAGTAGGTCCATCAGGCCGTACAGGATCAGGGTCAGCCCGATGGTGGCCACCGCCTTGACCAGCGGGTCCCGTTTGGCCAGCGCCGGGCCGAAGAGCACTCCGTAGGCCAGGGTGATGGCGGCGGCGACGGCGATACAGACCAGCCAGGTGAGCCAGCCGGGCGCCCCGGCCTGGCCCAGGGACCACGCGGTCAGCGCACCCATAGCGCCGACCGCGCCGAAGGCCAGGTACAGCACGCCGGTGGCCCGGTACAGCACCACCAGCCCGACCCCGGACAGGGCGTACACCCCGCCCAGGGCCAGGCCGCTGACGATGAACGGCTCGAAGTCAGACCAAGGTGGCATTGATCTTCTAGGTGGTCGGCGCGGCTGCCGCGGTGCCGGCCACGCTGCGGTACTGCGCGATCTGCGGGTCGACCGACGAGATCTGGGTGCAGCCCTGGGCGGTGACCATCTTCCCGTTATCCGGCGTGACGGTGGAGTCGTCGTTGTTCGGGATGTGCAGGGGGTAGCTGCCGTAGGTCCATAGCTGGCACAGCATGCCGGTGTTGAAGTTGCTGACCCCCTTGAACGCGGCGTTGACGCTGGCCACCGTGTACGCGCCGGTGATCGACTCCAGCGCGTGCACCGCGATCTCGGCCTCGGTGAAGCCCATCTGGCTGAAGCTGCCGATGCCGCCGGAGACCGCCGAGCCGTACTGCTTGAGGATCGCCTTGTACAGGTTCATGGTCGTCGTGTTGGTGTCGTCGGGCGGGAGCAGCTCCGCGTTGACGAACAGCTTGTTGTCCCACTTGGTTCCCAGCGAGGTGGCCAGGAAGTCAGTGTTGCACGGGGTCGAGCAGCCCCACAGCTTGACGTGGTCCTCCAGGCCGAGCTTCTGGGCCGCCTGCAGGATGACCAGCGCCTCGGGCGGGGTGAAGTTGAGCACCACGGCGCCGTTCGGGCCGGCGTCGTCGACCTCCTTGATCGCCACCGAGTCGGCGTCGGAGATCGGCACGTTCTCGGTGAGCTGGACGATCGGCACGTTCGCCGCCTTGGCCAGCGCCGCGGGCCCGGCGGCGATGTAACCGGTGCCGGGGACGTTGGACTGGTCGAAGACGATCTTGTTGACGTGCTGGGCCAGCGCGTACTGCACCGCGCCGTCGGAGCTGTAGCGCGGCCCCATGTTGACCGCCGCGCTGTTCGGCGTCGAGTAGCACTCGGGGGCGATCCCGGAGTCGATGATGTAGTAGCCGAGCTTCTGCCAGTAGCTGCTGTCTACCGAGCACTCGATGATGGACGTGTTGCCGATGATGCCGACCACTTTATCGGTCTGCACCAGCTGCTTGGCGTCGGCCGCGATCTGGGCCGGGTTCGTCTGCTCGGTCTCGATAAAGAGCTTGATCGGGTGGCCGTTGATGCCGCCGTTGGCGTTGACGCACGCGAAGTACGCGTTCGCCATGTTCGGGATGTCGGTGAACGACGTGCCCGGCTGGTTGGTGGCGATGGCGCCCAGCGCGATCGGCGTCCCGGTGGCGGCCACGCCCGGCTTGGTGCCGCACTGCGTCGTGCTGACCGCCGAGGTGCTCGCTGAGGACGTGCTGGCCGGGGCGCTGCTGCTTGAGCTGGAGCTGCTGCTTGAGCTGGAGCTGCTGCAGCCGGCGGCGGCGATCGCGATCGCCGCGGCGAGGACGATGGTTCTTCGCGCCGAGAATATATTTGCTTTCATCTCTCCCCCTCTTCGGTGGTGAGTTTCGGCTCTGGTTTATTATGGCTTTTATTCGGGGTTTTAGTTCAGGGCTTTAATTCACGGTCACCACGATCTTGATGGCGTCCGGCGGTCGTTTCATAGCGAATTCGAATGCCTCTCCCGCACGGGTCAGCGGGAAATGATGCGAAAAAAGCGCGGCGAGCGAGGCCCGGTTTGCTTTTACCAGGCTTATTGCGGCGCGGAAATCCTCGGCAGTTGCGCAGCTGGAACCGAGGACGTCTATTTCCTTCTCCGGGAAGGCGCCCGGGCGCAACGGGGCGGTACCCGACGACATGCCGACCACCACGACCCGGCCGGCCGCCGAGACCATCTGCACGGCCGCCGGCAGGACGCCGGTCTCGCCGCTGGTCTCGACCACGAGCGGCGGGCCTTCGCCGTTGGTCCAGTCTTCTAGCTCGGTTTGGAGGTCCTCGTACGGTCCCCAGGTCGCGTGCTCGGCGCCCAGCCGCTTGGCCAGGTCGCGGCGGGCCGGGATCGGGTCGACCGTGGTTACCCGTGCGCCGGCCTGGCTGGCGGCGAGGGTGGTGGCCAGGCCGATCGGCCCGGCGCCGAATACGACGGCCTGCTCGCCGGGCCTGAGGTTCGCCCGGGCCAGGGCGTGCACGGCGACCGAGGCGGGCTCGACGAAGGCGGTGCAGTCGGGGTCCAGGTCACCGACGCCGAACACGGTCGATGCGGGAACCTCGAGGCGCTGCTGCAGACCGCCGTCGAGATGGACGCCGACCAGGCGGAATCGCGGGCATACATTGGGCCTTCCGGCCCGGCAGGGATAACAGCTACCGCAGGGCAGCAACGGCCAGATGGCGACCCGGTCGCCCTCGCTGACCGTTTCCGTGTCACCTGGCGTGTTCCCCGGGTCTTCCACGATCGCGGACACTTCGTGGCCCTGAATCCGCGGATAGAAGTCGCGAGCGCCGGAAAGCGCGGCCACGTCACCGGAAAACAGATGGAAGTCCGATCCGCAGATACCCACCGCTTCCGGCCGGACGATAACGTTTCCGACACGGGCGGGTCCCGGATCCGAAACGTCCTCGATCACCATCTCGCCAGGTGATCTGGTCACTGCGGCCAGCACAAGCGGCCCCTTCCTTGGCCCCTTCCCTGCGGCAGCCACCATGGGCACCAATGGTGGGAAAACCGGGCATTGCCGCACGCTAATGCGGAGATTCCCACGGCCGTTCCCGCTGGACAATGACACGGCGCCCAAAAACGGCCTGGGAATTCCTGAGGCCGGCCACAAGCAGGCCGACGGTCGCAGGAGCCGGCGGTCGCAGGGCGACGTGGGTTGCGTTAATAACGCGTCGCGTTATCATCGAGAGTGTGCTGCGATCCTTCCGGGACAAGGAGACCGAGGCCATCTGGCACCGGCAGCGATCACGCAGGCTGGACGGCCCGGCGCAACGCGTTGCCTGGCGCAAGCTCGCGATGCTCGACGCCGCGGAGACGTTAGCGGACCTGCGCATCCCGCCTGGCAACCGGCTGGAGAAGCTCACCGGGAACCGCGCGGGTCAGCACAGCATACGGATCAACCAGCAATGGCGGATCTGCTTCACCTGGTCCGACGCGGGACCAGAGCACGTGGAGATCGTCGACTACCACTGAGGAGGAGGCACATGGCAGCGGACACGGTCATGCCGCCGGTGCACCCGGGGGAGATCTTGCTGGAGGAGTTCCTCACCCCGCTGGGAGTCAGCCAGTACCAGCTGGCCAAGGCGGTAGACGTGCCGGCCAGGCGGATCAACGAGATCGTCCACGGCCAGCGGCGCATCACCGCGGACACCGCGCTGCGCCTGTCCCGGTACTTCGGCACCTCGGAGCGGTTCTGGCTGAACTTGCAGGCCCGCTACGACCTCGAGGTGGAAAAGGACCGGCTGGGCGGCGCGCTGGAGGACATCCGCCCGCTGAGCGCGGCCAGCTGACGCTCCGGGGTCCGGTGAGCCGGTGCCGGGGGCGTGCACTACGCTCCGTTCGGATAAAAGTCCGGCGTCAGTGCGCAGGGCGGCGGCACGGTCCGTGCGTTCCCAGGTGAAGCCGGCCTCGTCTCGGCCGAAGTGGCCGTAGGCGGCGGTCGGGCGGTAGATCGGGCGGCGCAGGTCCAGGGCCTGGATCAGGGCGGCGGGCCGCAGGTCGAAATGGGTGCGCACCAGGTCCGCGATGAGCGGCCGCGGGACCTTCTCGGTGCCGAACGTCTCGATGAGCAGGGACAGCGGCCGGGCCACCCCGATCGCGTAGGCGACCTGGACCTCGGCCCGGTCGGCCAGGCCCGCGGCCACGATGTTCTTGGCCACGTGCCGCGCCGCGTACGACGCTGACCGGTCGACCTTCGAAGGGTCCTTGCCGGAGAAGGCGCCGCCGCCGTGCCTGGCGAACCCGCCGTAGGTGTCGACGATGATCTTGCGGCCGGTCAGGCCGGTATCGCCGACCGGGCCGCCGATCACGAAGCGGCCGGTCGGGTTGACGTAGAACTCCCGGCGCAGGGCGGCGGGATTGTATAGGTCGGGGGGCAGGACGTGCGTCACGACCTGTTCCCACAGCGCGTCGGGCAGCTTGGCTTCCACGCCGTCCTCGTGCTGGGTGGAGATGAGCACCTTCTCCACCTGGACCGGCCGGCCCGCCGCGTCGTAGCGCACCGTGACCTGGGTCTTGCCGTCCGGGCGCAGGTACGGCAGCAGCCCGTTGCGGCGGACCCGGGCGAGGCGCCGGGCCAGCTGGTGCGCGAGCATGATCGGCATCGGCATGAGCTCGGGTGTCTCGCTGCTTGCGTAGCCGAACATCATGCCCTGGTCGCCCGCGCCCGCGGCGTCGAACGGGTCGGTGCTGCCCTGGATGCGCGCGTCATGAGAGGACGCCACGCCGCGGGCGATGTCCGCTGACTGCCGGTCCAGGGCGGTGATCACGCCGATCGCGTTACCGTCGTAGCCGAACTCGCCGGTGTCGTAGCCGATGTCGCAGATCACCCGGCGGGCGATGGCCGCGAAGTCCAGAACCGCGTTGGTGGTAATCTCGCCGGCCAGGACGCACAGCCCGGTGGTCAGCAGCGTCTCCACCGCCACTCGTGAGTTTGGGTCCTCGGTCAGCGCGGCGTCGACGATCGCGTCGGAGATCTGGTCGGCCACCTTGTCCGGGTGGCCTTCGGTCACCGACTCCGAGGTGAACAGGAAGCCATCGCTCATGGTTTGTCGCCTCCGGTGAGTTCGGCGCGCACGGCGGCCACGCCGGCCACCATGGCGCGCAGCTTGCGCCGGGCCACCTCGGGCGGGAGGTGGCGCAGCCCGCAGTCCGGGTTGATCATCAGGCGGTCGGCGGGGAGGTACTCCAGCGCCCGGCGGATCCGTTCAGCGACCAGCTCGGGCGTTTCAACCTGGGTGGTCTTGACGTCGATGACGCCGAACCCCAGCCACTTGTCCCACCCGTGCTGGCGGATCAGCCGCAGGTCATCCAGGCCCTTGCGGGCGAACTCGAGGACGACCTGGTCGACCCGCGCGGCCTTCACCGCGGGGAACAGGAAGTCGTAGTGCCCTTCCCAGGACGGCCGCGCGTACCGGTTGCCGTAGCACACGTGCAACGCCCAGGTGGCATCGATGTTCTCGGTGACGATGTTCACCGCCTCGACGGCCAGCTCGACGTGCTCCGGGTACCCGGCCAGGAACGGCTCGTCGATCTGCAGGAAGTCCGCGCCGGCCGCGGCCAGCGCGCGGGCCTCGGCGTTGAGCCGGCGAGCCAGCGCGCGGACCAGGTCGCCGGGCCGTTCGTAAGCGCCGTCGCGGACCCGGCGGGACAGCGAGAACGGGCCGGTGAAGGAGAACTTGACCGGCCGCTGGGTGAGCTGGCGGGTGAACTTGAAGTCATTGGCCAGTTCCAAGGTGGTGTCCGGGCTGTCGGGGAGGGGCCGGGTGACCTCCGCGTCGTAGTAGTCGAAGTAATCGGTCTTGGCCCGCTGCGGGATATGCACGCCGGGGATCCGGGCCAGGAAGTAGTCCACGTCGTTGTCCCGGCGGAGCTCGCCGTCGGAGACGATGTCGATGCCGGCCAGTTCCTGGTCCTTGACCGCGGCCTTGATCGCGACCTCGTGGATATCGGCCAGGTGCTGCGCGCTGATCCGGCGCTGGTAGTACTCGGTCTTCAGCCGTTCCAGCCATTCCGGGACGGAGTACGAGCCGACCACGGTCGTCGGGAGGAGCGGTTCCATGTTTAGTCCCTGGCCTGGGCGGTAAGGGTGGTGATGTTCGAGCCCGGCCGCTGGCGGAACGGCGCGAACTGGACGCCGAACCCGCGGCGGCTCGCGACTAGCTGCAGCAGCGGGCCGTTGACCCAGTTGACCACCGAGCCGTCGTACTTGCCCGGGCCGTAGAATCCGGTGCGGTACTGCTGGCTGCCGGTCAGGAACAGGTCGTGGCACTGGACCCGGCCGAACGGATGCAGCAGCGGCAGCGTCCCGGTCAGGCTGGACAGCGCGCCGTTGCTGACGTGCATCCGGACGTCGCCGTCCGCTTCGATCAGCGAATGGAGGATCTCGCCGGTCAGGTCCGGCGTGAGCTGGTAGCTGTCCAGGCCCTCCAGCGGTACGTACCGTTCCCGGAGCCGCAGCGCGTCCCACACCGCCCGCCAGAACCCGACCGCCTGGCCGGGGTCCGGGAATTGGCTGGGAGCTGACTCGCTGAGAAGTCCGGGCCCGATGCGCAGCAGCCGGTCGATCAGCTTTGGTACCGCGGGCCGGTCGAGGCCGAACTGGCCGGCGATGAGGTCGGCGTCGTCGTCGGTCAGGAAGGCCTGGGTCTGCACCTGGTAGGTGCGCCCGTGGATGCAGGCCAGTTCGTCGGTGGGCAGGTTGTCGTACACGTTGGAGATGTAAACCAGGAACGCCTTGCCGGCCAGGAAGCCGAGCGTGATGCTCGGGCGGGTGGCGTCCACGACCAGTGCGCTGATCCGCTCGGCGTGGTGGGCCACGGCCTGGCGGGCCCGTTCCAGGACGTGCGGGGAGTAGTCGCCCATCAGGTAGCGCAGTCGGCGGTAGTAGTCGCGCCCGTGCCTGCGGTCCAGCTGGACGAACTCGTCCAGCCAGGTCCGGGCCTGGTTGCCGTTGCCGACGCCGAGTTCCAGGATGTACAGCTCGTCCGGCAGCGCCCGGCGGGCGTCGAGCTCGTCCCAGATCCGGAACAGTTCCAGGATCAGCTCCTGGGCCGCCTCGGTGTTCCGCGCGTCGCTTTCGCCGCCCGGCAGCGACTGCTCGTACTGTCTTCCGGTCGCCTGTTCCCACTCCGACAGGGCCTGCCAGTACAGCGCGTTGAACCGCCAGATACAGCTGTCCCGGCCCGGCACCCAAGGCTCCAGGGCCACCCCGCCGGGGTCTTCCAGCGCGCGCTTCACGCTGGCTTCCACGTCGATGTCGGCGCAGCGGCGCAGGTCGAAAGCGATCTCGGTATCGGTAGTGCCGATCGGCCTGGCCACCACCGGCTCGCGGAAGTTCTGCTTGTACTGGATCCAGTCGCAGACGACGCGCAGCCTGGCCAAGTCGGCGGGAGAGGCGCAGACCGCCTCGATGATCGGGCCCAGCGCGGAGCGCGCCGCGGCCGACTCGCGCAGCTTTTTTACCGGCCGGAGGTCAACGTCCATCGGTGCCTCTGGTTAGGTTCAGCCCGGCCCGGTCCAGGATGGCCGGAACGGCTTGCTCGTTCCCCGCCACCAGCAGGTGCACCCCGGCCACCCCGGGGATCTCGGCCACCTGCTGGACGATCTCGGCCGCGAGCTTGATGCCCTCGGCCGTTTGTTGTGCGGGCGGCACTTTGCGTAGCCGTTGGAATACGTGGTCGGGCACTTCGACCCCAGGCACGTGGCTTTGCATATAGTCCAAGGCCTTGATCGAGCGGACCGCGCCGACCCCGGCCAGGATCGCGCAGTGCTCGGTCAGGCCCAGGTCGCGGACCTGGGCCATCCACCGGGCGAAGGCCGGGACGTCGAACACGAACTGGGTCTGCACGAACTGCGCGCCGGCCGCGACCTTTTTGCCCAGCCGGTCGGCCCGGAACTCCACCGGCGGGGCGAACGGGTTCTCCACCGCGCCCAGGAAGCAGTCCGGTGCCGGGTCGAGCTTGCGCCCGGACAACAGGATGTGCTGGTCGCGCATGGTGCGCAGGGTCCACAGCAGCTGCACGCTGTCCAGGTCGAACACCGGCTTGGCTTCCGGGTGGTCGCCGAACTTCGGGTGATCACCGGTCATGACCAGGATGTTCCGGATGCCCAGAGCCGACGCGCCGAGCAGGTCGGACTGCAGCGCGATGCGGTTACGGTCCCGGCAGGTCATCTGCATGACCGGATCGAGCCCGGCGCTTTGTACGGCCAGGCTCCCCGCCCAGCTGGCCAGGCGGACGTTGGAGCCCTGGTTGTCGGTGACGTTGACCGCGTCCACCCAGTCTTTTAGTTGCGCGGCGGTTTGGGTGATCTTGTCGATGCTGGCCCCGCGGGGCGGGCTGATCTCGGCCGTCACCGCGAAGCCGCCCGAGGCCAGGCGCTCGCGCAGGCTCACGTCCTGGTCCCTGGTTCGCTCGTCGTCCCTGGTTCGCTCGTCCACAGGTCCTCGTCGCGGCCCTGCCAGTAGTTCAGCCACGAGCTCTGGCCCCAGCGCCGGTGGTCGATCGGGCGGTGCAGCAGGCGCAGGTCACCGGCCCTTTGCGCGGCGGCCGCGCGGTCGTAGGCGTCGACCCAGACGCAGCGGCGGTCCGGGTACACCTCGCAGGAGCCGTCCGCGCCCACTCCCCCGCACGGCCCGTTGCGCAGTTCCTTCGGGCAGCCCATCGGGCACACGTACCCGGTCACGGGCAGCGCACACTGGCCGCACATCCGGCAGCCGAACGCTTTCTGCTTGGTCTGGCGCTCCGCGCTGGTGAACAGCGCGCGGGCCGGGCCTTGTCCCTCGATCCTGGCCGCGAACCAGCGGTAGCCGGCGTTCGGCCGCAGGACCCGCTGCAGCCGGTAGGCCACGCGGGCACCCAGGCGCGGATGGACAGGAACTGGTGACGCAGCGGTCATGCGCGGTCTATTCCGATTCGCCGGTATTGGCATAACAGCCGCGAAAAGGGGAATTACGATGACCCTTTTTACGGCCATATTGACTATGGTCGAAGCTACCGTGCTGGAAATCAACGACAGCCGCCACAAGCTTGGTTCCGAGCCCGTTGTGCAGGCACACAAGCGGATCGTCTTACGTTAACTTCAAATGGCACGGCGACACAAAAGTCACGGACCTTGATTTGTGGGCGGGCACAGCTAGGCGTCGCGGACCGTGGCTACCCAGGGGTTAAGGCCGGGGGGCGCTAGCTAACTCCAGAGGTCGAAGGTGGCGGTCTGGGGGTAGCAGGTGTGGGTGCCGTTGCAGAAGTAGAGGG
>Ga0210388_10004916_pt1 | contig 10429 bp, 6 predicted proteins | sample IncBWC19OmetaG_FD_155485 | JGI IMG/M metagenome (GOLD analysis project Ga0210388, IMG submission 155485) | Forest soil microbial communities from Barre Woods Harvard Forest LTER site, Petersham, Massachusetts, United States - Inc-BW-C-19-O ...
CGTGACAAATCGGTGGCCGAAATGGAATTTCCGGGACGTCGATGCTGAAACTCCAAGAGCAACCAGTCCCTGCCCTACGGGCGCTGATGGGCGTGCCTCGAATCACAGCACGCTGAGGTACACGTCGAACGAATAGGCTGGGAGTGTGGTCGCTGCTGTCGTTGGTCATTTGACCGGATTTCCGCCGAAAGACTGCGTTCTAACTTTGACGATTGCTTCGAAACGCAAGATGCCGTGCGCCGCGAAGGGGAGGCCATGGAGACAACCGACCGCGATATCTCTACACTCATCGACTTGGCGGAACACGGTGACGAAGCTTCCGCTGGTAAGCTCTTTACTGTTCTCTATCGGGAACTCCACCGACTCGCAAAACGCCAGCTCGCACGCCAAGGCGACTTAAGTATTAGTCCTACTACGCTCATCCACGAGGCGTATCTTGGTATGGCCACGAAAGAGGGTCAATCCTTTCCAGATCGCGGTCGTTTCATGGCTTTTGCAGCGAAGGTCATGCGGGGGCTCATCATCGATCATGTTCGCAATCGGCACGCAATCAAACGTGGCGGGCAGTTTGAACTTACTTCTCTAACGACCAACGTGGGAGATGCAGTCGGTGATGATAAGGAACTTGCACGGATCAGCGACGCACTGGACGATTTGGCTCACGTGGATAGCTCATTATCGGAGATCGTTGACCTGAAGTTTTTCTGCGGGTTTTCCTTCAATCATATCGCCGACATGCTGGGCGTGTCCGAACGTACCGCCCAGCGAAAGTGGCAAAAAGCACGTATATACCTTCATCGCAATCTGCGTTCAGATTTGCCGTTGTGAGGAAACCATGCCTCCTCTCACTCCCGATCAGTGGCAAGAAGTTAGCCCGTACCTCGACGAGGCTCTGGAAATCGCTCCAGAGCGGCGTGCCGCATGGCTGCTTTCGCTGAGCGAAAGAGACGCAAGACTAGCTGCTATGGTGGAGACGCTATTGTTGCAGCAGGAGCGATTGGAACAGGAGAGTTTTCTCGAGAGATCTCTCCTGCATGAACCTGCGACACGTGCTGGCCAAACAATTGGTGCCTACACTTTGGTCTCGCAAATCGGTCAAGGAGGAATGGGCAGCGTGTGGTTGGCTCAGCAAAGTGCGCCATTGCAGAGACAAGTCGCGATCAAGCTGATTCGCTGGGGAATGTACGACGACACCTTACTGCATCGTTTCCAGGCCGAGCGTCAGTCCTTGGCAGTGATGGATCATCCCGCTATCGCCAAGGTTTTCGATGCCGGCTCCACACCCGAAGGACAGCCCTACTTTGTCATGGAGTTTGTTCCGGGCGTGCCGATCACGGACTATTGCGACGAGAAAAAATTGAAGATCCCTTCTCGCCTTGAGCTATTCGTAAAGGTCTGCGAAGGCGTACAACACGCACATCAGAAAGCCATCATCCACCGCGACCTGAAACCCGCAAATATCCTCGTAACGGAGGTGGATGGTAAACCGGTTCCGCGGATTATTGATTTCGGGCTGGCGAAAGCCGTCAATCCTGACATCACGGGCGAGACACTCAACACCCTCATGGGCGGTTTTGTAGGCACGCCGGGCTACATCAGCCCGGAACAATGTGATCCGGCAGCCCAGGACATAGATACCCGCACCGATGTGTATTCCCTAGGAGTAGTTCTGTACGTTCTGCTCACGGGAAGTCTGCCCTTCGATACTCAGGAATGGAAGGATAAGCCGTTCGACGAAGTATTGCGGCGATTGCGGGAAGACGATCCGGTACGACCCAGCACCAAAGTCAGCGCAGATCGGCGCGCCTCGCCGGCGACGGCGGAGGCCCGAGGGGTGGAACCGAGACAGTTGATGAGCGTGCTGCGTGGCGATCTCGACTGGATCACAATGAAGGCCCTCGAAAAGGACCGCTCGCGCCGCTACGGTTCGCCGTCTGATTTTGCTGCCGACATAAGACGATACCTGAACCACGAAGCTGTGATGGCGGCGCCGCCATCGCTGTCATATCGCGCCCGCAAGTTCGCACGCCGCTATCGCCTGGCCCTTATCACGGCTTCCGCATTCGCCTTGGTGCTGATCGTAGCTGCCGCCGTAAGCACCCGGCAGAGCATACGGGCGAATCGCGAAGCAGTGCGGGCGAATCGGGAAGCGGCAGTGGCCCAGGCGGTCAACGATTTCTTGCAGCGTGACCTCTTGGCACAGGCTAGTGCAGCCACGCAGTCAGGACCGAAGACCAAACCGGACCCGGACTTGAAGGTGCGGACGGCCCTGGACCGCGCCGCGGAGCGAATCGAGGGCAAGTTCGCCAAGCAACCCGAGGTGGAGGCTGCCATTCGGAATACCATCGGACTGACCTACACGGACCTCGGGCTATTCCCAGAGGCAGTGAAGCAGTTGAAACAGGCACTGGATTTGCGGCGCCGCGTCCTGGGTCCCGAGCATCCCGACACCCTAAAGTCCATGAATTATTTGACATCTGTCTACATCGACCAACAAAGGTATGCGGAGGCCGAGGGGCTCGACACCCAGATTCTTGAAATCCGGCGCCGGGTGTTGGGTCCCGAGCATCCCGACACGCTGGCGTCCATGAACCATCTGGCCATCATCTATTGGGGACAGGGCAAGTACGCGCGGTCCGAGTCGCTCAACAGCCAAGCTTTGGAAATCTACCGACGGGTGTTAGGTCCCGAGCATCCCGATTCGCTGAAGTCCATGAGCAATTTGGCGGTTACCTACATTGATGAAGGCAAATATGCGGAGGCCGAGGCGCTCGACACTCAGATTCTTGAAATCCGGCGCCGGGTGTTGGGTCCCGAGCATCCCGACACGCTGATGTCCATGGGCAATCTGGCTAACCTTTACGACGCTCAGGGCAAGTATGCGGAGGCCGAGGCGCTCGACAGTCAGACTCTGGAGATCCGTCGCCGAGTATTAGGTCCCGAGCATCCCCGCACGCTGGATTCTTTGAACAATCTGGCTAACATTTACGACAATGAGGGTAAGTATGCGCAGGCCGAGGCGCTGCACAGCCAAGCCTTGGAGATCGAGCGCCGAGTTCTGGGCCCCGAGCATCCCGACACGATCAATTCCATGAACAACCTGGCGAACGTCTACGGCGATGAGGGCAAGTACGCGCAGGGCGAGACGCTCCAGAGCCAAACTTTCGAAATGTACCGCCGGGTGTTAGGTCCCGAACATCCTTTCACTCTTTACAGTCTCTCGGACCTTGCAGTCATGTATCAACGACAGGGCAAATATTCTCTGGCGGAAAAGTATACCGCTCAGGTGTTGGCGGGACGACGCCATGCCTTAGGCTCGCAACACCCACACACCATGGTTTCAGCCGCCGATCTGGCGCTGGCCTATGTGTCGCAGGGAAAATTCAAAGACAGCGAGCCTCTCGCCCGTGAGGCCCTGGAGTTCGAGCAAAAAAAACAACCCGATGATTGGCAGCGATTCCGCGCCGAGAGCCTGCTCGGCGCCAGCCTCGCGGAAGAAAAGAAATACGCCGAAGCTGAACCCCTGCTGGTCGAGGGCTATCAGGGGATGGTGGCGCGGAAAGACCACGTCGCCGCGCGTGATCGCTACCAATTGCAACTGGCCCGTCAGTGGCTCGTTCAGCTTTACAAGGCTTCGGGAAATCAGCAGAAAGCGGCCGAAATAGAGAAAGAACCTTAATAGTAAAAATTCCGAACAAATTACTGGCAATCTGAAGGCGTAACGGGATTTGCAAATACGGCCACTGGCCTCGAGGCGCTCTACTCCGACACTACCGGCACATTGAACACCGCCAGGGGCTTCCGAGCGCTCTTCTGGAATAGGACCGGAACGGGAAACACCGCCATCCCATTCTGACACAATTTGATTTTTGCGATTTTCCCGCAAAAGAGTTTTTCAACACCCCCAGGTTCTCGCAAGCGTGCCGCTTCCATTCGTCTCTTTTGGGTCAATGCGTGTGAACAGAATTTTTCATCAACTGATATGCGGCAAGAAGCACAACAGGATCCGGCACCACGATAAGGTCGTGCCCAAGTGACGATCACCCACCCTCGAAGGAACACGAACAACTGAGCCTAGCTTCCCTCACTCATGCGAACAAACGCTTCAAAGGGACGCAGACTGCTTTCCGGCGAAAGATCCAAAATCGTTAATTCCGTTCTCTAGCAGGAATTCTGTTTAGGTCAGAGGGGAACATTCATGGACCGATCTGAATTGGTCTGAATTGATCTGAAGAAAGCGTGGGTGCCGCGACCATCGAAAAACCTACTTTTCGTAAAAGAATCTGTGAGATAAGTCGTGGACAACGATGGCGAGGCGTTCTAAGTCGGGGCCTTGGCGGGTGAGTCACGTGTCGTGTTCTGCTTGCCATTTCCGCTTTTAAGATTAGCGGGCAAGAATGGGCCTCCTGAGAGAACTTCTCAATGCCTCAGTTTCTTTGCTCCGAACTCCGACCAACACTAGAAAGAGGCACATTATGTCTGTTCTTATCATCACGGAGCGCACTGATATTCATGGTTGCGCTCTGATTTGGGCATTGAATCGGATGGGCGTTCGCTGCGATCGATGGTCACTCTCCGAGTTCCCTGAAGAGCAGCGCACCTCAGTCCGTATTTCGAATTCGTCTGATCCCCGGTTCCGGCTGCCCGGTTTATCGGACACGTATCAATCGATCTGGGCGCGGCGGCTGTTCCGTCCTGCGGCGATTTCTCCGGAACTCGTGAGCGCTGATGTCGAGATGGCACTAATGCAGGCCCGCGAGAGTTGCGAAGGTATCCGGTCCATTTTTTCCCCTCACTCGATTTGGATTAACCCTTTGGACACACGGGAAAAAGCTGATATCAAGCCGCAGCAACTACTTGCGGCGCGCAAGGCCGGTTTCGCGATTCCAGAGACATTGCTCTCTAACGATCCGGACGAAATCCGGCAATTCTATCGAGAGAACGGAGGGAAGGTAGTCTGCAAATTCTTTACACCTGCTTTCTGGAAGAACCACGCCACCGGGACTTTGAGCGCCGTGTTCACCACGCCGCTAACCCAGGAACTGTTGGAAGATGACGCCGCATTTACCTCCTGCCCGGCCATTTACCAGACGTACGTTCAGAAGAAAAGCGACGTGCGCATCACTTTCTTTGGAAGTTCTTACCACGCGGTTCGAATTTGGTCGCAGCAGAGTTCGATGGGAGCGGTAGACTTTCGTTCCGATTTGCGGTTCGAATCGCCGATGGAGCCTATGGAACTAGGGCCCGAATTCCTGGAACGCTGTATGGAGTTATCGGCCCAATTGGGGCTGCTGCATGGAAGCTATGATTTCGTCGAGGGGCCAGATGGATCTTTCACCTTTCTAGAAGTTAACGAAATGGGGCAGTTCCTTTGGCTGGAAGAGCAGTTGCCGCAGCTGCCGCTGTTATCTGTTTTTGCCGCGTTCTCACTCGATCCACGCCCCGACTTTCGATTCGACCAGGGGCAATGGCCATCGCATTCGTTTTCCTCGTTTCTTCAGTCTGAAGCCTATCCCGCATTCCAGTCGGACTGCGACCTGGCTACGGCAGCTAACCCATTCGTGCATCCGGAGTAGCAGGATCACAACAAGATCTGCCGCGAGATGGAGGGCTCGCTCGCGGCCCTTCCCTGGTAAGTCAGAGCCCAAATCCAAAACCAAAAGGAGAATCAAGCAATGTCTCAAGAACAAAACAACTCGAAGAACCAAACTCGTTCGATCGCTCGTCAACTGGCACGCGAACTGCACCCTGAGGAACTGGATGTAGTCTCGGCGGGTTGTACTTGTGCGAACACGTCTACGCCTTGTGGCGTCGACGACCATCAAGCAAAATAACGAAAACAAACACACGAGGGTCGGGGCGCGAGGTGAAGGCTTCGCCCCCGCCTTCTCTTTTGATCCGAACCCACTTTAGACCGAAAGTAGGATCAAGCGATGTCGCAAGAGCAGAAGGCCACAAACGAACAAACTCGTTCAACTGCCAGCGGGCTTTCTCGGCAGATTAAGAATACGTAGCGGGGGACTGTGTAACATGGCTCAATTACTAGAGACTACTGTTATTCGCCAAAGCTCTTCTCGATCTGCTCAACGGACAAGCACAAGAAACCAGATTCGGGTTGGCGACCTGCCGCTCTTCCGCCCCGAGGCGATGCAAACAGATAAGTCCTACGGAGAAGTCATACTCCTACGTCCTATCGCACTTTCAGTCTTTCTGTTGCTGGCGCTGGGGTTTGTCATCGCTGTAATTACCTTTCTTATCTTCGGGCACTATACGAACAAGGCGCATAGCTCAGGGATCCTGTTACCCGATCGAGGCCTGATCAAGCTTTATGCCCCTCTCCCTGGCACTCTTCTGACTTGTCATGTGCACGAAGGTCAGGCGGTGCGAAAAGGAGAGATCTTATTCGAACTGTCTTCCGACAGGAGCAGCTTGGCTCTTGGTTCTACCGAGACTGAAATCCGCGATGAACTCCTGAGCCGTCAGCAAAGTCTGATACTGGAGCGTACCAACACACTGAATGTTAATGTCCAACAGCAACAAGATCTCCGGGACCGACTCAACAGAGTTCAGGAAGAACAATTACATTTGGCTTCGGAAACCGAGGCCACCCGGAAAAAACTGGCCATAGCCGAACAAATACTTGATCGATATCGCCAACTACGGAGTGCCGATCTTATTAGCACGTTAGAACTGGAGGAGAAGGAGGCCAATCCCCTCGAACAACAGAAGGCACTCGAAGAGCTCGAACGCTCACAAGTTGCCTTAGAAAGCGAACGCAAAGACCTCCAATCACAAATGGAAAGGATCCCTCTACAGGCGCAAGTGCAAGTCGCCGGCTTAGAGAGAAGCATAAGCGAAATCGAAGGAGAATTGAGCGAGCACGAGGTCAGCCGTCAAGGGGTGGTGCGGGCGCCGGCAGATGGAACGATTTCTGCGATCCTCGACAAAGTAGGCATTACTGTGCAACCCAACACCGCACTGGCAACGCTCGTACCTGCCCCGGCAACGTTACAAGCACATCTATTCGCTCCGAGCCGCACGCTCGGGTGTGTCAAAACTGGCCAGAAGGCAGTGGTGCGTTACCAGGCCTATCCCTCTGAAAAATTCGGACAACAACAGGGTGTGGTTACCCAAGTCTCCGGCGTGGCATTGAGTCCTGCGGAATACTCGTTGCGTACGGATCGAAATGTTGAAGAACCAATGTACGAGATCATTGTTACTCTTCCCGGGCAGAGCATCATGCTCAACGGGCAACCGCACGCCTTACAAGCGGGAATGGCGGTTGATGCCGACATTCTGTTGGAGCGGCATCGTCTGATTGACTGGATGCTTGAGCCGGTTTTGAATTTTCGGAGGAGGTTGGCAGCATGAATAATCCTAATCTTCATCTAGGTTTCGGGCGCAAGTTGCCGCTCATTCTTCAGGCCGAAGCAGCAGAGTGTGGTCTTGCTTGTCTGGCGATGGTCGCCGGCTACCACGGGCATTCCGTCGACCTTCCTTCACTGCGCCAACGTTTTACCGTGTCTCTCAAGGGTCTTAGTCTGGCCCAGGTAGTGGCGCTTGCCAACCGCATGCAGATGGAAGGTCGGCCCCTGCGCGTTGAACTCGAGCACCTGGCCCGATTGCAAACCCCCTGCGTCCTGCACTGGAACATGACCCATTTTGTCGTGCTGAAAGAGGTGCGGCGCTCCTCCATCATCATTCATGATCCCGCATTTGGAGTGCGAAAGCTCTCATTTTCGGAAGCCAGTAAGCACTTCACAGGTGTTGTCCTGGAGCTTCAGCCCGGGGCAACATTTGAGTTCAAGAATGAGGCACGGCGCGTCACTTTGAAGGATCTGACTGGACGCGTGGTGGGCCTGAAAAGCGCGCTCAGCAGTCTCTTAATTTTGGCAGTGGTTCTCGAGCTGTTGGCCATTGCCTTTCCATTTTTGCTTCAATGGGTGGTCGACGGCGTCCTCATCAATGGCGATCGTAACCTCCTGGTTACGATCGCCTTAGGATTTACGCTTCTCGTCATCGTGCAATCGATCATCGCCGCCATCCGAAGCTGGACGGCTCTCTACTTTGGCACCAATCTTAATATTCAGTGGTTCTCTAACTTATTTACTCATCTTCTCCGGCTGCCGGTTGGTTTCTTTGAGAAACGATTCCTGGGTGACTTGATCTCGCGCTTTGATTCGGTTCAAACCATCCAGCAGGCCCTCACCTCGAACCTCGTCGAAGCGTTTATCGATGGGATCATGGCGTTTCTGATGCTTACCGTGATGTTTGTGTATAGTGGCGTGCTCGGTTCTATTGCGCTTGGAACTGTGGTTCTATATTTTCTGCTGAGAATGCTGTTCTACGGGAGTTGCCGCAGAGCAACTGAGGAGTATGTTATCCGTTCGGCGAAACAGGAGGGCTTTCTTATTGAAACTCTTCGCGGCATTCAGTCGATTAAGATCTACAGCAGAGAGGCACAGAGAAAGGCAAATTGGTTGAATCTCATGGTGGACGCAACCAACGCCAAGCTCACGGCCGACAAACTTGCGATCTTGGCACGAGCCGCGAATATCGCAATCTTTGGCTTAGAGTCCGTGTTGGTTGTTTGGATTGGCGCAACATTGGTGTTGGCGCATTCTTTTTCAGTAGGAATGCTGTTTGCATTCGTCTCTTACAAAGAGCAGTTCAACAGCCGTACCGGCACGCTAATCGACCGCCTTTTCGAGCTGCGGCTTCTGTCTTTGCAAGCCGAGAGATTGTCGGACATTGTTCTTGAACCTCCCGAGCCGAGTGGGGCTGGGCCGATGTTAGACTTCACAAATCCCGCTCTGCCTGCGCTTGAGGTTCGCTCCCTCTCATATCGCTACTCGGATACCGATCCTTGGCTTCTTCAGGATGTGAACTTTCGAGTGTCGCCCGGGGAATGCGTTGCGATAACGGGACGATCCGGCGCGGGCAAGTCAACCATGCTGAAGCTGATTTCAGGGTTGCTCCAGCCGCATCAGGGCGAAGTTCTTTTCGGTGCCACATCGGTGCACCGCAACCGTGTCGAGATCACCAGAATGATCGGTTTTGTAATGCAGGAGGATAATCTTTTTTCCGGAACTATCAGCGAAAATATTCACTTCTTCGACGATGCGCCTGATCTCGAGCGTGTCAGGGAATGCGCAGCCCTGGCATGCATTGATGATGACATCGCCGCCATGCCCATGGGGTACAACACCTTGGTCGGCGACATGGGAACGAGCTTATCGGGTGGGCAAAAACAGCGCATTCTGATCGCCAGGGCGCTCTACCGCAGGCCGTCGGTTTTGGTTTTCGATGAGGCCACCAGCCATCTGGATCTGGAAACCGAGGAGCTCATTGTGCAAAGTCTTTCGGCGCTCAAAATGACCCGGGTGATGGTTGCACATCGCCCTCAGACCATCGCTATTGCAGATCGTGTTGTCCTGATTGAAAACGGGAGACTGGTTGAAACACCCGGGATACCATGCACCATGACGATAGCCGCCCGAACTGACTCGGTGGTAGTGCAGGGCGAGGGCTCACCCGCCTCATCATAGGTATGTGTGGTGGTGGGTTATCCGCAGCACATATTTCCCCACCGTCGTGGTCACGTTGCAACGGGTATCCGATCGCCTACTTTCCGGCGACCGACATTTCTCCTTCACCAGCAACGTTATCCACCGGGCAAGCGACTTGGTGGCGACGTTACTCAAATCCAAGGCGGTTTCGAGGTAACCGGCGGCACGCTCGTGACATTGAAAAAATGGAAGCCCCGTGCTGTCACCTTCGACCTTGACGATAAACGTCACTGGGGGCACGACTGCGGCCTATTCGAATATCGCCCTGACCTTCGGAGGCGTCGCTGCTGGACACTTCGGCGGGCAGCCGGTGAACGGCAACGTTCAGAAATCGCATTAATCGGCCGAGCACAAAAAGTCCTTGACGTATAGCAAATACAAAAATCGGTTTCAGATTTCCGTGGGATGTCGCGGGTACTCTAAGTAAGGCGGAAAGGTGCTGGGATCAATCCGCTGTGACCGGTTCTCGACGGCCAACCCAATGCATTCGGTGGCTGAGACTGTCCAGGAGAGGATCGGTACCGAAGGTTTTGAGACGAAGCCATCTCCAGCGCAGTCGGGGAGGGTGCGGTCGTCTCTGCTGGTCCAGCAGTAGGAAGACACCAGTCCATAGCTGAGATTCGGCACGTGAGAGCAGTCCAAAGTATCGCATCGCGTGCCGACCGCGATGGGGAACCTGTTGCATTAGCAAGTTGACAAATTCCTTGTTCGCCTACCGTTTCGGAATCAACCGGTTATTCTTCGTGTCCTTCGCCGAGTACTCGACCTGGGCATTCCCCACCCTGGTGAGACGTTGTTGGGCGATAGGCGGTCGTCGTATGTACCGGCCGTCGTGTTTTAGCCGGTAAGCCTTTGACCCG
>Ga0210388_10004917_pt1 | contig 10429 bp, 9 predicted proteins | sample IncBWC19OmetaG_FD_155485 | JGI IMG/M metagenome (GOLD analysis project Ga0210388, IMG submission 155485) | Forest soil microbial communities from Barre Woods Harvard Forest LTER site, Petersham, Massachusetts, United States - Inc-BW-C-19-O ...
GGCCGATCGAAGGCGGTGCGTGTTCCGCGAAAGACGATCCAGAGGATGAAAGCTCCGGCGAGGAGGCTGGCGACAGGATGCATCCAGCGGATGTGGACCAGCCAGGGGCTGTTGGGCGCGAAGTCCTGAAGGATGGCCGCGCGCAGAGTGGGTGATGGATACAGCGTATCGGCGAGAGCAGCCAGCGACCCGCAGACGCCGGTAAAGATGACGGCTGCAAGGCCGATGAACGCCACAGCCTGAGACCGGAGTTCCACACTGCCGCGCATATATCCCATCTTGCGTGAGAGGAAGTGCGCAGTGAGAGTGAGCGCTCCGAGCATGAGCAGGGTATTGGTCAGGTGCAACGCCAGATAGACGCCCCGCGAGGCTGATTGATCATGGGCCACCTTGCCGAGCAGGACGAGCAGAGCGCCCAGCAGTGCTTCGTTCAGGGTGAGCACCAGGGCGGTGACAGCAGCGGCCCGTGCCAGGTGACGTCGCGCCGTGGCGCGGAAGGTCCAGAAAACCAGACCGGCGATGAGGATGAGGGCAACGCCGCTCATGGAGCGGTGTGCGAACTCGATGAGCGTGGCCGCGGTCGGGTGATGCTGAATGACGGAGCCGTTGCAGAGGGGCCAGTGGTCTCCGCAGCCTGCACCCGAGCCGGTGGCGCGTACTGCCGCTCCCCAGATGATGACTGCGACATTATAGGCGACCACGCCCCATGCGTACCGTCGCAGCCCAAGCGACGGAGTCGCAGTTGGTACGAACCTTGCCGGAAACGCGGCCGCTGGAGCGGAAGTCGAGGCGTTCATGAATGGCTCAGCTCCCATTCTACCGATTCCGGTAGGCAACTCCATGCCGCTTTCGCTAATCTGGAGACCTGTATGAAAAACTCACGAGTTTTCAGCCTGCTGCTGGCGTCCACGATGATCTTTGGAGCCAGCTCGATTGGGTTCGCGCAGGATAACAGCGCGAGCCAGGATGTGAAGAACGCTGGAACCGACACTAAGGATGCCGCGAAGAGCACAGGGCATGCTGTGAAGAAGGGGACCACCAGCGCGTATCACGGCACCAAGAAGGGTACGACCAAGGCCGCGGACAAGACCAAGGAAGGCACGACCAAGGCCTACGATCGCACCAAGGAAGGCACCGAGACGGCGGCGGACAAGACCAAGGAAGGCACCGAGAAGGTCTTTACGCCGAAGAAGGAAGCCGGATCCAAGGCCAAGGACAATGCCCACCGAGCCTCCACCAAGGCCAACGATCGCACCAAGGAAGCGGATCAGAAGGTGAACGACTCGGCGAAACCTCAGTAGCTAAACAAGCCGGACGTAGAAGAACTGGCTAAGACCCACGGTAAACACGAAGCATCCGTAGAGAGCGTGCTCGAAGGATGAGACGAATAGCGAGCGCGTTTCGAGGTGACGACGGGCGAAGAGAATTCCTCCGGCGAAGGTAAGGATTACCGCTACCCAGTTCCGAAAGACAATGTGCATAAGGGAAAAAGCAAGGGCGCTGAGAAAAATCAGCGCCCATTTTTGTTGCTGCGACGGGCCGGTGAGAATGCGGTAGCGATGGAGCAGGAAGGCGCGAAAGAGAACCCCCTGCGGATAGACCGAGAGCACCGGATAGAACAGCATCACCACCGCCCACACGACCGGATGGGTGCGAACGAAGTTGAAGAGCAGCGGCGGTGCGAATCTGTACACGAGTCCCCCGATCAGCGCGATGCCGAGCGCGAAGAGCAGAAGGATGGATGCGACCTGGCTGCGCAGAGGGCGCGGATTCCATAACTGGGAGCGGGAGAATTCCGGATCGCGCAAGAGCGCGACCAGCCCGTAAGCGGCTATCAGCCAGAGCAGCGGGATGGGTGGGATGAATGGGCGGTGCAGAAACAGGAGAAGCGGGATCGCGACGAACAGCGTGAGGTATTCGAGGATGAGCAGATTCTTCGTGCGAAGCTTCACGGACGCGATCTCCCGCTAGGAGAATATACACAGCTTCGCGAATAAGGTTTCTCTAAGGCATCTTCCTCATTACTCTTTCTTTTTGTGACCGTTGATGCGCACCCTTTCGTAACCAAAAAGCTGCGGTGAGATCCATTCTTCGGCAGGTATCTTCGGCGGAAACCCTCTACCCGGCAGCTAATTCCTTGGCTCGCTGTGTGGCCCGCATCACGGCTTTAATCAGTGTCACGCGCAGACCGCCTTCTTCGAGTTCGAGAATGCCGTCGATGGTGCATCCGGCGGGAGTGGTGACGGCGTCTTTCAGGAGAGCAGGGTGATAGCCCGTCTCGAGAACCATCTTGGCTGCGCCGAAGGTGGTCTGCGCTGCGAGAAGCGTAGCGATATCGCGCGGCAACCCTACTTTGACGCCTGCTTCAGCGAGCGACTCAAGGATGATGTAGATGAAGGCGGGACCGCTGGCGGACAGGCCGGTGACGGCGTCCATATGCTTTTCGTCGACCACGACGGTGCGGCCTACGGTCTCAAATACCCGGGACGCGAAGGCCATCTGCGCATCGGTAACGAAGCGTCCGCGGCAAAGAGCCGAGATGCCCGCTCCGAGCATGGAGGGGGTGTTTGGCATGGAACGGATGACAGGGATATCGATGCCGGCCGCCTGCTCGATGGAGTTGATCTTGACCGAGGCAGCGAAGGAGATGAGCAGCTTATCGGTGGTGAGGGCGGGGCGAATCTGCGCGACGAGGTCGGGGATCTGGAACGGCTTTACACCGAGGAGAATAATGTCGGCCTGCTGTGCGACCGCGAGGTTATCCGTCGAGACTTCGACACCCCATTGGGCAGAGAGTGCGGCGGCGCGGTCGGCGTGGGCTACGGTGGCGAGGAGTTGATTGGGGCTGAGAATCTGCTGCTTGAGGAACGCCTGGAGAAGAATTCCACCCATCTTGCCGGCTCCGAGCACGGCTACGCGTATCTGCGACAGATCCTGATTGAGGGCTGACGTGTTCATGGTTGTTCCAGAGTACAGGGTGTTGGAGATCGGGTGTAGAGAACAGGGGCCGCGATCTGGATTTCGGACGATTTTGCAAGCAGGGGGCGGTGTTACGGCAGGTATACTGGGCCGGTGCAAGTATAGCTCTTGAATGTCCGGCCGGTGACGGGCGGAATTTGAAGGATGTGCGTGGACCATGAATCTTCTTCATGGCTGACTCAGAGGGCGCGGTTGGCTCTCTGCTTTCTGCTGTTCATCCCGGCGGCGCTCGTCCTTGTCTTCTACTCTCCGGAACTGCCTGGCGGGATGCTGCGGCACGGTTACCTTGTACCCGATCTGGCTGCGTGGTTCGTTTGCGTGGCCTGCCTGATCACGATGGGGCGGGTGGCGAACCCGGTAAAGGATGATCTTCCGTTTGCAGTCACGCGCTATCTGCTATTTTCCTTTCTCTTCTTCCTTGCGGTGGAGCGCTTTCTCGCCTTCTCGGCGAGGCGGCCTTATGTGCACTGGCTCGCGAGCACCCAGAAGATCCAGATATTGAGTTCGATCATTGTTGCCGTGGGCGCCACAGCAGCCCTACCGCATCTTCGCAGCATGATGGAAGGCCCAGCTACCGCGCGCAAGGAGCATGATCGGTTTCTGGCCTCGGCGGAAAGCAGCCTTGACGACTTCTACATCTTTGACGGTGTCCCCGATGCAGCGGGCAGGATCGTGGATTTCCGCTTCAGCTATATCAATCCCAATGCGGAGCGGCGGCTCAATGTTAAGCGGGAAAGCCTGATTGGGAAGATCCTCACGGAGGTTCGTCCCTTCATGGTCACCTCAGGGCTTATCGAGAAATACAGAGAGGTTGTCCGCACCGGCGTACCGTTCACGTGTGAGGTCTTCGTCAACGACGAGATGATCAAGGCGACGTGGCTGAACGTGCAGGTGGTCAGGTTGGGCGACGGCATTGCCATTACAAGCCGCGATGTGACAGAGAGCAAGCGGCTGACCGACCACGTGAAGTACCTTGCCCACCACGACCAGCTCACTGGACTGGCGAATCGCACCCTGCTGCACGACCGGTTGGATCAGGCCATTCTTCGCGCCCAACGACATAGCGAGAGGGTTGCGGTCTTCATGCTCGATATCGACCACTTCAAGCGCATTAACGATTCGCTCGGCCATGCGGATGGCGATGCCCTGCTTGCTGTTGTCGCGCAGAGGCTGCGTTCCTCGGTACGCGAGACGGATACGATCGCCCGCGTGGGCGGAGATGAGTTTGTCATTGTGATGCCCGAATGCAAGAGCCTGGAGGACGTCCGGCGTTGCGGACAGCAGATTGTGAATACCGCTGCGACGCCAATCATTCTTGGCAATCGCGAGATTCAAGTTACATTGAGCGTGGGCCTCGCCATTTATCCGGACGACTGTTTCGAAGCTGACCAACTACTCAAGAACGCCGATGCTGCGATGTATGTGGTGAAAGAGACGGGTCGCAATCGGCTTCATGTCTTCAATGAAGGAATGCTGGAAGAGAGCGCAGACGAGTTGAAGCTCGAGGCTGGTCAGTACGTGATGAAGTGTCCGGATGCTCCAACACTGCCGAGTCAGTGGCATTAAGGAAGCTGAAGTGTTCTGCGATTGCCTTAGTAGAAATACGGGATTTGCGGGACCGGCTGCAAGACGTCCAGTTGGAAACAGTAGTCACCTTTGGGATGAGCCCACGATTCGACAGCGTTTTGAGTGGGAAGATCGCGGGTATCGGTCGCAAATGTTGCGCATAACTCGTATGCGCTAGCCGACTTTGGGTGGTAGACAAAGGACTTTTTTGTCGCAGGATTCTGCTGCACGGAGTCGGGAAACTTGTCCAGATTCGGCGGTAATACCTTGCCTGAAATATTCCAGGTGGTCTGGATCTGCTGCGCAAGTGCCCCGAGTGTCTGCACGGTGCGAAGGTCAGCCTGAATCAGGCGCTGTCTCCCCGGGCCTCCTAGCACACGCAGTCCCAGGATGATGACAGCGACGACGGCAATTGTCGCAACGCCCGCAGCCCAGGTATTTCTACTCATCGGTATTCTTCCGAACAGGTGCTCGTTGAGCCAGCGAACTGAGGTAATACCAGAAAACACCGCCGGCAATCACCAGCGCAGCAGCCACTTTTGCAACGAAGCGCGACGTCAACTCACCTCTAAGGAAGTAAGTCAGGAAAGTGATCAGGTCGCCCACGACAACTCCGGCGGCGATGAGCAGAGCGATGTAGGTGAGCCACTTTCGCACCCCCGAGTCGAGTTTTTCCGGCTGTCTTTCCAGCTCCCGCGTGATGAAGCGCATCGTCAAAAGATAGACGGGAAAGGCGACGATGATGCAGGCGAGAGAATCAGCCATCTGGAAATAGCTGTTCGAGTAGGAATCGCCGGGGCTAAACGGATCCAGAAGCCATCGATCGATCAGCGTGAAGGCGACACGGCCGAGGCCAATCGTCCAGGTGGCTAAAGTTGCGAAGCTGAGCAGGTATAGAAATGCGTCCTTGGCTGAGCCAGAGCGCTTGTAGGGCGGAACAACAAGGCCGCTGCGGACTTCGAAGTGTTCGGCGAGCGCCCGGTAGACGTCTTCCTCAGGCCAGCCGCGGCCCCGCAGAAGAGCGACGATCGTCTCATCCGTTGCTCCCTGACTCCTGGCTGCGTCGAGAAATTCTTGCACATCACTGCGGGAATCCATAGCGCGGCAATTGTATCGCAGCCATTTTGACCGCAATTGCCGGTGGTTAGTTGGATTTTTGACGGACTGAAATCCATGCATTGACGCGCTGTTCGAGTACATCGAGCGGCAGCGCTCCGGAGTCGATAACTTCGTCGTGGAAGGCTCGTATATCGAACCTGGGGCCAAGGGTCTGCTGGGCCCTCGCTCTTAGTTCGAGTATCTTGAGCTGGCCTATCTTGTAGCCGAGAGCCTGGGCGGGCCATGCGATGTAGCGGTCAACTTCAGACTGAATGGTGGCGTCGTCGAGACCAGAGTGATCCTTGAAAAATTGGACCATCTGATCTCGACTCCAATGTTCTGAGTGAACTCCTGTATCGACGACGAGCCGGATGGCACGGAAGATATCGGCCTCGAGGCGGCCGTAATCGGAGTAGGGATCCTGATAAAAGCCCACGTCTTTGCCCAGGCGTTCAGCGTAGAGTCCCCAGCCCTCGGTGTACGCGGTGTAGCCAAGATACTTGCGGAATTCAGGAATACCGGTCAGCTCCTGCGCAATGGAGATCTGTAGGTGATGGCCGGGCAGTCCTTCGTGATAGGCGATGGATTCGACGTTGGCCAGCGAGCGATGCTGGAAGTCATAAGTGTTCACAAAGACTTTGCCGGGACGCTTGCCGTCGGGTGTTCCGCGTTCGTAATAAGCGGGCGCCTGGTCCTTTTCGATGAAGGCAGGCACGGCTTCGACTTCGAGCGACGCTTTGGGAAGGCGTCCGAAGAGAGAGGGAAGCTTGGGGCGCATCTGATCGATGTCCGAGCGAAAGGCGTTCAGGAACTGCTCACTGGTCTGCGCGTGCAGCTTTGGATTAGTTGCAATCGAGGCGCGAAGAGCGGCGACGTCCTTGAAGCCCAGTCTCTGCGCGATTACTAGCATCTCGGCTTCATCCCGCTTGACCTCGTCCAGGCCGATCTGGTGAATCTGGGCCGGGGTGAGATCAGTGGTCGTGCTCTGACGCACGCGGAAAGCGTAGTACTTGTCGCCGTCAGGGATAGACCAGATGCCGGGGTCCTTGCGGCCTGCCGGGATGTAGGTTGCCTTCAGAAATCGGGCGAACTGCGCATAGGCGGGCAGCACCTGCTTCTGGATGGTATCGAGGATGGCGGCCTTGATGCGGGTCTGGTCTTCGGCCGAGATGCCGGTGGGAAATTTCTTCAATGGCCTCGCGAAGGGTGTGTCTTCGGGCTTTTCAGTGGCGATGGCGTTTACCTGGACGAGCACTTTTTCGAGCAGATACTGCGGCGGGACACGCCCATCTTCGACGCCTGCGCTCATATTTGTGCTGATCTGTTCGAAGGCCGTCGGCACCTTAGTGAGACGTGTGGTGTAGTCGTCGTAATCCTTGACGGTTTCGAAGCTGAGCCGGGAGACGAGCTGGGGCAGCTCGCTGTGCAGACCACTGAACTGGTTGACGGGCATCTCCCACGGCTTGAATTCAGCCGCGGCTTGCTGTTCGATGAGCTGGCGAAGCTCGAGGTCCCGGCTGAGCACCTCCTGGTCGTCCATGCCGGTGGCATCGATGGTCCCGAGGCGGACGATCCAGTCGCGTCCGCGGCCAAGTTCCTCGTTGTAGGCATCGACGGAGTAGTCGGTGAGCCGATCATCGTAGCGCTTGTCTCCGATTGTCGAGGCGAACTCGGGGTCGCGGCGGAGGTGGTCTTCCCATATCTCGGAGAAGAGGCTGTTCAGGGCCTTGCGGCGGTCCTCCAACGAAGCGTTCGGCGGAAGGGGCGCAGCGGCCGCATCCAGCTTCTGCTCGGCAGAATGTTCCGCGGCTTCCTTCTGAACGGACTTGGGGAAGGTTTGGGCGTCCGCGGGGAGGATTGACAGGGTGAGAGCGGCGACAGCGGAGATGGCGAGGATTTTTCTCATACGGTGAGTATCGGAAGACGCAAGACCATTGTAGTTGCGGCAACGAAGGTGGTCTCGCCACGATTATTCCGAGGGAGCTGTCTGCGGCGGAACTTTTGGCTCAAGCAGGCGATAGAGGGTGGAGCGGCTGATGCCGAGGAGGCGTGCCGCGCGGACCTTGTTGCCGTCGACGCGGGCCAGAATGCGGGTGATGTGCAGGTGAATGGCATGGTCCAGATTTGCGTCGTCCGGATTTGCATTATCCAGGCAAGCATCGTCCCGGCTTGATCCGTCCTGATCTCTGCCATCTTTGTTTCCGCCGATGTTGCCGTGCTCCGGCGCGCCGTGGCCCTGAGTGCCGGCGTGATTGGACGCGAAGCCGGCCGGCGAATAGCCCGGAGAGAGCGCCGGGAGATCGATGGAGCGGATCCATTGTCCTTCGCACTCCAGGGCCGCAACGTGCGTGATGCTCTCGAGCTCTCGCACGTTTCCTGGCCAGTGATGGGCAAGAAGACGAGGCAGGGCCTGCGGGTTGAGCCCGCGAATGGGCTTGTTATGGGTCGACGAGAAGCGGTGCGCAAAGTGTGCGGCGAGCAAGGGGATGTCTTCGCGGTGGTCGCGCAGGGGCGGAACGGTGAAGCGAATCACTGTGAGACGGTTGGCCAGGTCGATGCGCAGCGCAAGGTTGGAGACCAGCTTGCGCACCGGCTGATTGGTGCTGAAGAAGACCTGGCGCGGCGCAGACTCCGGTGTGTGGCGCCCATTCTGGTGATCGAGCCACTGCAGAAAATTGAGGAGGCGAAGCTGCTGCTCGGGATTGAGATCTTCCACGTGGCTCAGGAAGAGCGTGCCGTCTCGAGCTTCGCGGAGGATGTCGGGCATCTGGGCGAAGAAGAGCGTTGCAGGGCAGCGAAGGAACATGCAGGACGATGCAGGTCCAAGCGCATGCAGGGTGCGCGCCGCGGTTGTTTTGCCGCTCCCGTTCTCGCCCTCCAGCGTGGCGATGCGGAGATGCGGAGCGGTGGAGCGCATCTGTGAGAAGAGCCGCTGCATGATCGGGCTCCGACCCATCATGAATCCAAGAGACCACTCCGGATGCTCGATGTCGAGCGAAGCTGCGGGATACGAAACTCCGTCTTCGATTGGCTGCCCGAATTCCAAGATGCTCGATCCTCTCGGACCTTATCGGCGGGAATCGGGTCAGGTTTAGAAGAGGCGAGACGGTGATTCAGTGTCGAAGGCCGAGAGGCGTATGGGCCGCACGACCGGCTCTTCAGACACTTTCCGGGCGGCGCACCCTGGATGACGACTGGTCGGAGAAGATCTTTCCGTCGCGAATATGGACGACGCGATGCGCGTATTCGGCGATATCAGGTTCGTGGGTGACAAGCACGATAGTATTGCCGCGTTCATGCAACTGATCGAGGAGAGCCATGATCTCGTCGCCGGTCTTGGAGTCCAGGTTGCCGGTGGGCTCGTCGGCCAGGATGATCGAAGGTCGATTGATGAGAGCGCGGGCGATGGCGACGCGTTGGCGCTGTCCTCCGGAGAGCTCGTTCGGCTTGTGATTCATGCGTTCTTCGAGATTTACCGCACGGAGCGCGGCTTTGGCACGTTGGAGGCGCTCGGTCGCATGTGTACCGTTGTAAATGAGCGGCAGCTCGACGTTATGCAGCGCCGAGGCGCGGGCCAGCAAGTTAAACGTCTGGAAGACGAAGCCGATTTCCTTGTTGCGAATGCGGGCCAACTCGTCATCATTGAGTTCGCTTACCAGATGGCCATTCAGCCAGTATTGGCCCTTGCTGGGTGAGTCGAGGCAGCCGATCAGGTTCATCAGCGTGGACTTGCCGGAGCCGGATGGGCCCATAATAGCCACGTACTCGTTGTGCTTGATGCGCAGCGAGATGCCCTGCAGAGCATGCACCTGCTGCTCCGAGCCCATGTCATATGTCTTCCAGATATCTTCCACGACGATGACGTCGCCTGCAGGCACCGCGGCTGCGGTTTTGACATCGGCTTCGTTGGTGGTCTCGGTGGTCATCCACTGCTCCTGTTCGACTACGTTGCGCATGCCCCCTCGGCGTTGCGGTGGTCCATCCCTGTTCCTTAACAGCTACGCTTTGGACGTTTGTGCGGTTCCAGTGGCGTCATGCAAGCCGCAAATGTTTACGATCCGGATGAATCAGTTGCCTTGGGTGGCGCCGCGGGGGTGTTATCGCGCTTCACAAGTGCATTATCTTTCAGATCGCGCAGGACACTAAAGGTTCCGGTGGCGATTTCATCGCCGGGCTTAAGTCCGCTGGTTACCTCGATATCCGTGGTTCCGGTGATTCCGGTACTTACCGGCACAAAATGGGCACGAAGCTTGCCCTTTTCGTCAGCGCGAATGACGAACACGCCCTGTACCTGCTTCTGTGTGCTGCTGGCGGTTGCTGCCTGGACTCCATCGCTGTTTTTGCTCTTGCTGTCATCGGGCGCACGCAGGGCAAGCGCCTGGATGGGTATCGTGAGCACGTCATTCTTCTGCGCGGTAATGATCTTGGCGGTGGTGGAGAGGCCGGGACGCAGCTCGTCGGACGGATTGTCGAGGGTTACGACGACTTTGAAGTCCTTGGCCTCCTCCTGCCCGCTGGTGGACTGGCTAGTGGCGACGCCGGTCGAGCGCAGGAGCGCCTGGTCGCCGACCAATGTCACATGGCCCTTGAAAACCCTGCCGGGAAGGGCGTCCACGCTAACATCGGCGCTCTGGCCGACCGCGACATTGACGATGTCGGTCTCGTCGACCTTGACCTCGGCAGTGATCACCGAAATGTCGGCCAGGGTCATGAGCACGGAGCCATTGGTGTCCTGAATGCCGGGAACGACGGTTTCGCCCTCGCGGACGGGAAGGTTGGTCACGAT
>Ga0210388_10004918_pt1 | contig 10428 bp, 7 predicted proteins | sample IncBWC19OmetaG_FD_155485 | JGI IMG/M metagenome (GOLD analysis project Ga0210388, IMG submission 155485) | Forest soil microbial communities from Barre Woods Harvard Forest LTER site, Petersham, Massachusetts, United States - Inc-BW-C-19-O ...
CGTCTGAGCTCGGGGTGGCCGGCATCCTCGAGCTCATCGGCGGCGGGTTGGTCCTGGTCGGCCTCTTCACCCGCCCGATCGCCTTTCTGCTGGCCGGCGAGATGGCGGTGGCCTACTTCCAGGTCCACTTCCCCAAGGGCTTCTGGCCCGCCGCCAACGGCGGCGTCGCCACGGTTCTCTACTGCTTCATCTGGCTGTACATTTCGGCCGCGGGCGCCGGACCGTGGAGCATCGACGCCAAACGCGGGCGCTGAGCGCGGGCCGTCTCAACGCGCGGTCGGCGCGCCGTCCTCGATCCACTTCACCAGCCGCTCGGCGGACCAGGTGTTGGCGACCTTGGCGGGGTCGAGCCAGGCGCGCTCGGCGTTGAGTGAGGCGTAGCGGACGCGCTCCAGCTCCTCGGCGCGGTGGGCGTCGCTGGTGAAGAGGAACGTGACGTCGCGGCCGCGGGCGCGGCGCAGCGACTCGACCGACATGTCCAGCCGCGGCAGCCCCCCGTTGACCTCGAGCGCGGTGCCGGTCTCCTCGGCGGCGGTCGCGACGGCGTCGATGTCGAGTTCGATGGGCGGGCGGCCGCCGATCATGCGCGCCGAGAGGTGGCCGATCATGCGGACCGCCGGATCGCGCATCGCCGTGACGACCCGCTTGGTCTGCGCGGCGCGATCGAGCTCGAAGTGGTCGTGCACCGAGGCCAGGCACCAGTCGAACCCGCGGCGGAACTCGAGGTCGTAGTCGAGCTCGCCCTCCCGCCCGATGTTCAGCTCGACGCCATGGAGCAGGCGCAAGGAGTCGCCCAGCTCGGCCTGCAGCGCCCGAAAACGTTCGCGCTGATCGAGGAGCCTCTCGCGGCTGACGCCCGACAGCGTCCCCTCGGCGTGATCGGTGATGGCGAGGACGCGATACCCGCGCGCCCTGGCCGCGGCGACCACCTCTTCCAGCGGCGAGCGGCCGTCGCCCGAGACGGTGGTGTGGACGTGAAAGTCGCCGATCACGGGCGGCATCCGCGCCGGAAGCGCACCCCTTTCGGCCGCCTCGATCTCGCCGCAGTCCTCGCGCAGGACCGGGGGGATGAAGGGGAGATCGAGCGCCCGATAGATCTGCTCCTCGGTCTCGCAGGCGACGACGCGGCCGCCGTCGATCTCCGACAGCGCGTACTCGTTCAAGGTCAGCCCGCGCGCCAGCGCCCGCTGCCGCAGCTTGATGTTGTGCCCCTTCGAGCCGGTGAAGTAGAGCAGCGCCGCGCCGAGCTGCTTCTCGGCCACCACGCGCAGATCGATCTGGGTGCCGCGCCGGGTGACCACGCTGGTCTTGGATTCGCCGCGGCCGAGGACGCGGTCGACCAGGCTCATGGAGCAGAGCGCCTCCATCACCGGCTCGGCGGCGGCCGCCGCCACCACGATGTCGACGTCGCCGATCGTCTCCGAGAACCGCCGCAGCGACCCGCAGGTCGACGCCTGGGTGACGCCGGGGAGCTCCAGCATGTGGGCCACGATCCGCTCGGCGAGCGGCAGCGCCACCGAGATCGGCGTGCGCTCCATCGGGCCTTGCGCTTCCAGCCGGGCCAGGGCCTGCGCCAGCTTCTCTTCGGACTTCTGGCCAAACCCCGAGAGCGCGCGCAGCTTCTTCTCGACGAGCACGCGCCGCAGATCGTCGATCGACTGCACGCCGAGCTCGGCGCGCAGCCGCTTGAGCGCCTTGGGGCCGAGCCCCTGGATGCGGAGCAGCTCCACCACGCTGCGGGGGTGCTTTTGCCGGAGGCCCTCCAGCTTCTCGACCTTCCCCTTTTCAAGCAGCTCGCGGATCTTCTCGGCGGTGCTCTTGCCGATCCCTTCGATCTGCAGAAGCTCGCGCGCCGTCAGCCGGCCGAGATCGGTCGCCTGCGCCGAGATCGCCTGCGCCGCGCTCTCGTAGGCACGCACCCGGAACGACTGCGGGTCCCCCTCCTCCAACATCGTCAACTCCGCGAGCTCGCGCAGCATGTCGAGAACGTCCTGCTTGCCGTCGGCCATGCCGATGTTGTAACGCGAACCACGCGCGATTGCCGCCGGCTTTCGGCCGAGGGCGCGCCGGCCGGCGCTACTTCCTGGCGGTGCGCTTGCCGCGTCGGCTGGCCGGCGCCTGTGCGTCGAGCAGGACCTCCGCCATCGCCCGCGCGGTGCGGCTGGCGGCGGGGCCGCCGTCCATCGAGCCGCCCACCGTCGTTCCGTCGTAGAGGATCATCAGCTGCTCGGCCAGTCGCCCCGGATCGCGGGCGCCGGCGTCGCGCGCCAGCTCGGTGAAGAGGCCGACCGTCCAGGCGCGCTGGTCGGCGCAGATGCGACTCACCTTGCTGCTCCCGCGTGGCCCGTCCTCCTTCCCCCCTTCGGCGGTGGCGTTGAGGAAGGCACAACCACGGAAGGCGGGCGAAGCGGCCAGCTCACCCAGCAGATCGAACACGCCGAGAATGCGCTCCCGCGGATCCTCCGTGAGGGCCAATCGCTCCGCGATCCGCCGCTGGCGCGACTCGGCGCGCCCCTGCAGATAGGCGCGGACCAGCTCGTCCTTGCTGCCGAACGCGCTGTAGAGCGAGGCCTTGGCCACGCCCGCCCGCTCGATCACCCGCTCGATCCCGACGGTGTGGACCCCCTCCGCATAGAAGAGCTCGTTGGCGGCGGCCAGCAGCCGGTCGTGCGCCGAGCCCCGCAACTTCGTGGTCGACATGGCTTGACTATACCGACCGGTCTGTTTATCGTCAAGCAACTAGACAGACCAGTCTGTTTTCATCCGTGAACGCCCGCGCAAGGAGATCTTCATGTCGACCCCAGCCACCGCCTCTGCCCGCGCCGCCGCCAGGCTCCTGCCCCCTCAGGCTCGCGCGGCCACCTGGCGTCTGCCCCGGCTCTCCAAGCGCGCCGCGTTCTATCTGCAAGCATCGATCATCCTGTTTTTCCTGGCGGGCTCGAGCGCGCCGACCCCGCTCTACGCGCTCTATCAGGCCGCCTGGGGCTTCTCGCCGATCACCATCACCGTGGTGTTTGGAATCTATGCGCTGGCCGTGCTGGCGGCGCTGCTGGTCTTCGGCGGCCTCTCCGACTACGTCGGGCGGCGCCCGATCCTGCTCGGGGCCACGCTGCTCCAGGCGGTCACCATGGCGATCTTCGCCACCGCGCACGGCGTGGGGGCGCTGGTGCTGGCCCGCGTGATTCAGGGTCTCTCGACTGGCGCCGCCGCGGGGGCCGTCGGCGCCGGCATGCTCGATCTCGATCGCGCCAAGGGGACCGTCGCCAACGCGGTCGGTCCGATGCTCGGCACCGCGACCGGCGCGATCACTTCGGGCCTGATGGTGGTGTTTCTGCCGGCCCCGACCGTGCTCGTCTACCTGCTGCTGGGGACGATCTTCCTCGTCCAGGCGCTGGGCGTCGCCGCGATGCCCGAGTCGGTGACGCCACGGCCTGGCGCGCTGGCCTCGATGCGGCCTCAGTTTCACCTGCCGGCGCACGCGCGCGTGCCGATGCTGCTGGCGGTGCCGGCCCTGGTCGCCGCCTGGTCGCTGGTCGGGTTCTACGGGTCGCTCGGCCCGACCCTGGTGCGGCGGCTCGTCGGCTCGAGCTCCCCGGCGCTGGGGGGCCTGGTGCTGTTCGCCATGGCCGGCAGCGGCGCGCTCGCCGTATTGCTCACCCGCCGTCGCTCGGCCCGCTTCCTCACGCTGTTCGGAACCACCGCGCTCATGCTCGGCGTGGCGATCACGCTGCTGGCGATCGCGCGCGCCTCGGTCGGCATCCTCTTCGTCGGCACGGCTGTCGCCGGGGTCGGCTTCGGCGGCGCCTTTCAAGGCGCCATCCGCAGCGTCATCCCGCTGGCGGCGCCCCACCAGCGCGCCGGCGTCCTGTCGGTCCTCTATGTGGTCGCCTACCTGGCGATGGGGGCGCCGGCGGTGGTCGCCGGGCTGGGCGTCGTACACGGCGGCGGCCTGCTGGTCACCGCGCGGGAGTATGGCCTCGCCGTGATCGCGCTGGCCGGCGCGGCGTTGCTCGGCACCCTCCTCCGTCGCTCGACCGACGCCAAGTCGTTGTAGCCTTCCGGCGTGGCCGAGAAAGAAGGGAAGAAAGAGGACTCCGCCGAGACGCTGACCCTCGGCGGGCGCGAGGTGCGGGTGACCAACCCGGGCAAGCCCTACTTCACGCGCGAGGCGAAGCTCAGCAAGCTGGACGTCGTCCGCTACTACCTCTCGGTCGCCGACGGCGCGCTCGGCGGAATTCGCGGTCGCCCCATCGTCCTCAAGCGCTTCGTCGACGGGGCGGAGGGGCCAGCCTTCTACCAGAAGCGCGCGCCCGACAAGCGCCCCGACTGGCTGCGCACGGTCACGCTGTCGTTCCCGTCGGGGCGGACCGCCGAAGAGGTGGTGGTCGACGACGCGGCCGGCCTGGCCTTCATCGTGAACCTCGGCTGCATCGAGCTACACCCCCACGCGGTGCGGGCCGGCGATCTCGACCACCCCGACGAGCTGCGCGTCGATCTCGATCCCGGGCCCGGCGTCGGCTGGGACGACGTGCGCCGCGTGGCCCTGGAAGTCAAAGCGCTGCTCGAGGAGCTGGGCCTGACCGGCTGGCCCAAGACCAGCGGCTCGCGCGGGATGCACGTCAACGCGCGCATCCACCCCCGCTGGACCTTCGCCGACGTCCGCCGCGCGGCGCTGGCGCTGTCGCGCGAGATCGAACGGCGGGCGCCGGAGCTCGCCACCTCGAAGTGGTGGAAGGAGGAGCGCCACGGCGTCTTCCTCGACTACAACCAGAACGCCAAGGACCGGACCACCTGCTCGGCCTATTCGATCCGCCCGCTCCCCGACGCGCGCGTCTCGGCGCCGCTCGACTGGAGCGAGGTGGCCGACTGCAATCCCGCCGACTTCACGGTGGCCACCATGCCGGCCCGCTTCGCCGCGCGCCCCGATCCGCAGGCCGGGATGGACGCCGCCGCCGGAGACCTCGAGAAGCTGCTGCAGCTGGCCGCGCGCGATGACGCCGCGGGGCTGGGCGACGCGCCCTGGCCGCCCCACTTTCGCAAGAGCGAGGGGGAGGCGCCGCGGGTCGCCCCGTCGCGCGCGCGCGGCGCCGCCAAGGTCGGCCAAGTCGATAGGAAGGCCGCCGCGCCAGGCACGCGCGCCTCGAAGATGCCGCTCATCACCGTCGCCAACTCGCCCGACAAGCAGGCCGCGCTGGCCGGGCTCGAACGATGGAAGGCCAAGTACGGCGAAGCCGCACAGCAGCTCGCGATCGACGATGTGCTGATCGATGCGATGCGCGGCCGCTCCTCGACCTGGACGCGCATCCGGATCAACCTGCGCCACGTCCCCGAAGCGATCCGCCCGCCGCAAGAGACGCCCGACCCCGACGACGATCCGACGCGGCAGTGGCGCCGCCTCTCGGCCGAGGCGCGCAAGCGCGGCGACGGCGACCCCGAACGCTGACCGCTCAGGCCCGCTTGCGGCGCGAGATTGAATTCGAACGATGAGGACGGCGCCGGCGCTTTGCCGGTCGGCGCTCCGGCTGCCGAACGGAGTCGGCGCGCAACGCGGGCATGACCAGCTGGCGTGACGGCGCGCGGGCAGCGGGCGCAACCGGCGACGACGGGGCAACGGGCGCGATGGACGTCATCGAAGCGACGACGGGGGAAGCGGGTGCGCCCCGTTGGATGAGCAGGAAGAGCACCAGAGGAAGCAGTCCCACCCCGGCGAGGACGAACAGCCGGTAGCGATCGATCCCCGGCTGCAGCCGCCGAAAGAAGGCACGCAGCGGCCCCTCGGTCCGAGACGGCGCCGCCGTTGCGGTGGCGGCCGCGCTTTCGTCCAGTCGATCGCCCTCGTCCAGCCATCGACTGATCAACTCCGAGAACGGCGCTTCGACGACGCCCTCACCGACAGCTCCTGCCTGGTCTTCCATGAATCCATCTCGTTAGTGCCACCACGGCGTTGATAGGTCGAAAAAATCTCTCTCTCGTGACTGCTGTCACCGTCGATTTTTTAGCGACGATCGCGACGGGGCGTCACTAATCGGTCCGGCAAGCGTCCACCCCTTTTCGTATCGGAGAACAGCCTATGACCAGACAGCCGCTCGAGATCGTGATCCGTCGCGCCATGCTCTTCGTCGTCGTGGTCGCGCTCGCGGCCTGCGGCGGCTCATCCGGAGCTCCGACGAAGGACGGCGGCCCCGACGCGCTCGGCGGGACGTCCGGTGGCGGGGGCAAGGGCGGAGCGACGAGCGGCGCCGGCGGAGCGGCCGGCAGCGGCGTTTCGAGCGGCGCCGGCGGAGGCGCCGGCAGTATTTCGAGTGGCGCCGGCGGCGTCACCAGCAGCAAGGGCGGAGCGGCAGGAGGCGCAGCGACGGGAACCGGCGGCACCGCGGTCAGCTCAGGCACCGGCGGCAGCACGGTCAGCTCAGGCACGGGCGGCAGCGCCGGTGGCTCTGGCACCGGCGGCAGCACGGTCGGCTCTGGCACCGGCGGCAGCACGGTCGGCTCTGGCACCGGCGGCAGCGCGGTCAGCACCGGTGGATCGACGGGCAGCGCCGGCAATACCGGAAGCGGCGGTGGTTCCGGCGGAGCCTCCAGCGGCGCGGGCGGCAGCTCGAGCGGCGGCGGCTCGGGCAGTGCGGGCACCAGCGGCGGAACGGGCATCGCCGGCGCAGGCGGAACCAGCTCCACCGGCAGCGGTGGAAGCAGCTCTTGCGGCGGCCCTGGACAGGCCTGCTGTGCGGGGAACAACTGCAGCAGCGGCGCGATCTGCGACACCAGCGGATTCTGCGTGCTCTGCGGCTCTGCCGGGAGCGTCTGCTGCGCGAACAACGCCTGCGACACCGGAGCGCGCTGCACGACCAGCGCCGGGACCGGCAGCGCGATGATGTGCGTCGCTTGCGGGGCGGCCGATGGAGACATCTGCTGCGCGGGGGCTGCCGCCAACGCCTGCGCGACCGGCCTCACCTGCGAGGGCGCCAGCACGACCGCGACCGGCACCTGCGCGACCTGCGGCGGCGTCGGCGATCCCTGCTGCGCCCCCGGCAACAGCTGTCAGACCGGATCCTATTGCGCGACCGGAGCGCCCCGAACCTGCGCCGCCTGCGGGGGCGACGGGCAGATCTGCTGCCCGGGTCGGGCCGGGTTCGGCGGCGGCGGTGGCGCCTGTCTCAGCGGGTTCGCCTGCATCGCCGGCACCGCCGGGGCGGCGGCCAGCTGCACCGCCTGCGGCTCCGCGATCGGTCAACCCTGCTGCGGTGGCGCCGGCACCGGCGCGGGGATGCGGACCTGTGACGACAGCCTCGGGCTCAGCTGCGTCAGCTTCAACGGCACGTTCGTCTGCGACACGACCCCCTGACGGAGGCGAGACCCGCCGGCCTCAGCGGCCGGCGGCCAACCGCCGGCCTCAGCGGCCGGCGGCGAAGATCGCGGCCAGCTCGTGCGGCGCGACGACCTCGAGCTGCTCGTAGGTGCAGTCGCGCGGGCTCTTGTCGGAACGCCAGCGGCGAAAGTGCGCCGTGTGGCGGAAGCGCGAGCCCTGCATGTGTTCGTAGGCGACCTCGGCGACGAGCTCGGCGCGGAGCGGGTCCCACGACAGATCCTTCCCCTGGCTCCAGCGGCTCTTCACGCCGGGGATGCGGTGGCCTTCCCCCTCCTGTTGCTGCGCCATCGCCCACTCCTGCCAGGGGTGGCCAGCGACGGCGTTCTCGCGGTAAGGCGCGAGCAACTCGAGCAGCTCGATGCGCTTGGCGGCGGTGAAGCTGGCGGCGACGCCGACGTGCTGCAGCTTGCCGGTGTCGTCATAGAGGCCGAGCAACAACGACCCGACGGCGGTCTTTTCGCCCTTGGCGTGCCAGCGAAACCCGGCCACCACGCAGTCGCACTCGCGCTCGTGCTTGACCTTGAACATGACCCGCTTGTTGGGCTCGTAGAAACCGGACGCCGGCTTGGCCATCACCCCGTCGAGCCCGGCGCCCTCGAAGCGCTTGAACCAGTCGCCGGCCAGCACGCGATCCGTGGTGGCGGGCGTCAGATGAATCGGCGGCTCGGCGGCACCGAGCCGCGCCTCCAGCAACGCGCGCCGCTCGCCAAACGGGACGCCGCGCAGATCGCGATCGCCGTCGCACAACAGATCGAAGAAGACGACGGAGGCCGGGATCTCGGTGGCCAGCAGCTTCACGCGCGAGGCGGCCGGATGAATGCGCTGCTGCAGCATCTCGAAGTCGAGGCCGGAGCCGCGCACGAGGACGATCTCCCCGTCCAGCACGCAGCGCCCGGGCAGCGCCGCCTTCAGCGCCTCTACGACCTCGGGGAAGTAGCGGTTGAGAGGCTTTTCGTCGCGGCTCTGGATCGTCAGCTCGTCGCCGTCGCGAAAGACGAGCGCCCGGAACCCGTCCCATTTGGGCTCGAAGATCCAGCCGTCGCCCTCGGGAAGCGCGGCGATCCGCTTCGAGAGCATCGGCAACACCGGAGGCGGAACCGGAAGCGCCATCAGGCGAGGACCCAGCCGAGCGAGGCGCGCGCCCGCTCGCGCGCCTCGACCGACTCGAACACGTCGCCGTGTCCGGGAAGCACGCGCACGAAATCCCAGGCCAGCATCCGTTCGACATCGGCCTTGAGCGCGTGCCGATCCTTGGTCAACCGCCACCGCAGGAGGCGGCTGGGGCCGAGGCGCTTGTAGGTCCCCATCAGCCGCAAGACCAGCCCCGTCGCCAGGTTGTCAGGCGCGGTCATATTGAAGAGGAGATCGGTCACCAGCAGCGAGCGCGAGGCGCGGTGCAGGAAGACCACCTCGTTCAGCTTGGGCGCGCCTCCGAGCGCGATCTGGTCGAGGACGCCCGCCCAGGGCGCCGCCGCCCCGTCGTCCAGCGTGCCCGCCAGCGTCAGGTCGGGGCGCTTCTGGGCCAGCCCCGGCGCGCCGTAGACCTTGGCGCCCGGGAAGCGCGCCAGGAACGGCGTGACGTGCAGGTGGTGAAAGCAGTTGGGCGCGACGATGTAACCCACCGGGCCCAGCGCCGCGATCTCGGCGGCCAGCGCGTCGTCGACCGGGGTCGGCGAATGGACCAGCAAGGCGCCGTCGCCCAGCCGCACGACGTTCATCCGCGCCTGCATGACCACGCCGCCCGGAAATCGCTGGCGGTGGACGTGCGACCAGACATCCGTGGCGACGGCGGCGAGCGGCATGGGCGAACAATAGTCCGACTCGCGCCGCGGATCGATCAGTGGAGGCCCGGCGCCTCGTGACCGCTGCGGGCGACGTATTCGACGTAACCGCCGCCGTACAACGTCGGGCCGCTAGGGCCGAGCTCGAGGACGCGGTTCGACAGCTTGGCCAGGAACTGGCGATCGTGCGACACGAACAGCATCGTCCCGTCGTAGTCGGCGAGCGAGCGGACGATCATGTCCTTGGTGGCGATGTCGAGGTGGTTGGTCGGCTCGTCGAGCACCAGGAAGTTCGGCCGCGCGTAGAGGATCCGCGCCAGCACCAGGCGCGCCTTCTCGCCGCCCGAGAGGATCCGGCAGGTCTTGTCGACGTCGTCGCCCGAGAACCCGAAGCAGCCGGCCAGCGTCTTCAGCGCGCCGACGCTGGCCAGCGGGAACGTCTCCTCCAGCGTGGCGTAGACCGACTTTTCAGGGTCGAGGATGTCCATGGCGTGCTGCGCGAAGTAGCCGAGCTTGACGCTGGGCCCCACGGAGACGGACCCCTCGTCCGGCGCCGTCTCGCCGGCGATCAGCTTGAGCAGCGTGGACTTGCCGGCGCCGTTCACCCCCATGATGGCCCAGCGCTCCTTGCGGCGAATGGCCAGGTCGAGCCCCTCGTAGACGATACGCGAGCCGTAGCGCTTGTGGACGTCGGCGATCTTGACCACGTCCTCGCCAGAGCGCGCGCAGGAGGGGAACTCGAAGGCCAGGGCCTTGCGCCGCTTGGGCGGCTCGACCTTCTCGATCTTGTCGAGCTTCTTCACCCGCGACTGCACCTGAGAGGCCTTGGCCGCCTGCGCCTTGAAGCGCTCGATGAACCGCATCTCCTTGGCCAGCATCGACTGTTGCCGATCGTAGGCCGCCTGCGCCTGCACCTCGTTCTGCGCCCGCTGCTTCTCGTAGAAGTCGTGGTTCCCCGAGTAGCTGGTCAGCACGCCGCCGTCGATCTCGATGATTCGCCCGACGATCCGGTTGAGGAACTCGCGATCGTGCGAGGTCATGAGGAGCGCGCCTTCGTAGGCCTTGAGGAAGCCCTCCAGCCAGATCAGCGACTCGAGATCCAGGTGGTTCGAGGGCTCGTCGAGCAGCATGGCATCGGGGCGCATCAATAAAATTCGCGCCAGGGCGACCCGCATCTTCCACCCGCCCGACAGGTTGCCGACGTCGCCGTCCATGACCTCCTGCGAGAACCCCAGCCCGTCCAGAATCTCGCGGGCCCGCGCCTCCAGCGCGTAGCCGCCG
>Ga0210388_10004920_pt1 | contig 10424 bp, 11 predicted proteins | sample IncBWC19OmetaG_FD_155485 | JGI IMG/M metagenome (GOLD analysis project Ga0210388, IMG submission 155485) | Forest soil microbial communities from Barre Woods Harvard Forest LTER site, Petersham, Massachusetts, United States - Inc-BW-C-19-O ...
GACCATGCGTCAGCTCGAGAACCCTTTGAGTTATGGAGCCGTCAATGTCGTCGGAATTGTTGCTGGTCCAGAGTGAAGAGCTTTTCCAATGTCTTTTTGAGCAGGCGTCGCTGGGAATCGCCGTGGAGGATCTCGCCGGGAAGATCTTGCTGGCGAATCCGGCGCTTTGTTCCTTGCTGGGCTACCAGAAGAGCGAGCTCTGCGGGATGAATTGTTCCCAGTTCGCCAACCCTGAGGATTCCGCCGACGATTACGCTCATTTTCAGAAACTGCGGGACGGAGCCATCGACCATTACTCGCTCGAAAAACGCTATGTCAAAAAAAACGGCACTCGGATTTGGGGACGTCTGAATGTCTCTCTCTTGAAGAATGCCGAGAGAGAATTCCCCCTCGTCTTTGCCTTTGTCGAGGACATCACCGAACGCAAACTGGCTGAAGAAGCTCTCGGCAGCGTGAGCCGCAGGTTAATTGAGGCGCAGGAGCAGGAGCGCGCCCGCATCGCCAGGGAACTTCACGACGACACCAACCAACGTCTCGCAATGTTGGCCATCGATGTTGAACAGCTCAAGGACGATCTCCCCGCGCAGCCGGTCGAACTTCGTGGCCGCGCCGAAGAACTGTGGAAGCGCACCTTGGAGATCGCGAAGGATGTCCAGGCCTTGGCGCACGAGTTGCACTCTCCAAAACTGGAATACGTCGGGATCATTGCCGCCGTAAAAGGGTTCTGCGAAGAGTTCGGCGAACAGCAGAAAGCGGAGATTGACTTCGAGGGAAACGATTCGCTCGGCCCTCTGCCGCCGGACCTTTCCCTATGCTTCTTCCGAGTCCTGCAGGAAGCCCTCCATAATTCGGCCAAACACAGCGGGGTAAGGCGCTTCGAAGTGCGGTTGTGGGCAACGTCGGAGGAGATTCACCTCACCGTCAAGGATTTCGGCGCGGGATTTGATCGCGAAGCTGCCCGGCTGGGCCGCGGCCTCGGTCTCATCAGCATGGAGGAACGATTGAAAGTTCTGAAGGGAACGCTTTTCATCGAGTCGCAACCCGAGCGTGGCACAACCGTCCACGCTCGCGCGCCTTGGCCTTCGGAAAGCGCTTTAACCCGCCCAGCGGCGTAAGAACTTTCTTTGCCCGGGAAGTTGCTTTAGTACTCGCTACAAATCTTCTCGAAGATTTGTTTGTCTTCTTCGCAGAAAAAGCTGCTCAACGAGAATCCGCAAAGAATATCCATTTCGTACCGTTTGGTGAGGTGGTTGCAAAACTGCTCCACCTGAATCGCCGCATCCGCCTTGCCCTCCGCCCACAGGATTGACGCGGACTCCCCGCAAATCACGACTCGTGACTTTTCTCCCGCCGTTGCCCGCGCTGCTCCCGCGATCAGATCACCCACGACTTTAAAAAATCGCACCGGGTCGGGCAGTTCATTCTCCATGAAGGTCGAGAGTGTCTCGCCGACATCCAGAGCAAGATAAAACCCCCGTTCTATGGCGGCAACAACATCTACCCCTTGTTCGCGCAATCTCTGCAGAAGGCTATTGCGGCGTGGCGCGGTCGCGACCACGATAACTGCCTTCCCGGCCTCCAGAGCGTCTTCGATAAAATCGCTAAAACCAGCTACAAAAGCTGCATCATCGGAATAAAATGCAACCTCATGGCTGCGAACAACCTCCGATTTTTTCGGAACCAGCCATCCCTGAGCCGCGCCGCCCCAACCTTGGTCGCCGGCCTCCAGGTTCGCGGCATCGCCCGCGTCCAGCCCCGTCAACCCGCCGCTGATAAACTGCCCGCCCTCCAGAACCGTTCCCACCGCCGTTAACAGTTCGCTTCCAGCGTGTCCTTTAACCACGTAACCTCGCGCTCCCGTGCCTAGAGCTTCGCGCACCACATCGGCGGAGGATTCCTGACTCACGAAAACGATTTTGGACTCAGGGGAGAACTCCCGGATTCGCCGAACCGCTTCGATTCCATTCAACGTTGGAAGCCCAATATCGAGCACAATCAAGTCCGGCCGCAGTTCTTCTGCCTTGTTCACCGCCTCGAACCCGTCAGACGCTTCGCCAACCACTCGCAATTCCTGATTCTTTCCTAGCGTCGAACAGACGAATCGCCGAAACGGGGCGTAATCCTCGACGACGAGCACGCGAACTTTCGACACACGCCACCACCCTTTCCCCGGTTTAACACAACCGCAATAATCATACTAGGTGAGAAAAACGTCAATTACTCGAAAGTGGTGCATCGTACACCGTAGAGTGGCTAAAAGCGGTTTTCGATCGTGGAAGTAGAGAATGAGACGGAAGAAGACCTGCAGACCGCCCAAGCCAAGGCTGGAATTTCACACAGTAAAAACGAAGCAGCTGCGCCAGCCGGAATAATCCGGCCCCGATTTTCCGCTACCCGCGCACGCTAATCCGCGAGAACGACAGCACCGCCCGCGACGAGATCGGCCGTCCCATCGACATTGCCGGACGGAACGTCGTAAAGATCAGCATCCTCTTCACCTGCGGCAGCAGCTCCTGCGATTCCCCGGGATCGGAAAGAATCTTGTAATCCTGCACCCGCCCGTTCTTATCCACGTACGCTTCAATCACCAGCGAATCCGTGTTCATCGAACTCAGCGTCGTGCCGAAAACGCTCTCCTGCAACTCCGGCCCCGTATTCAACACCAGCGGCACATCCTGACTGTTCGCCTGCACTTCTCCCGGCATCGCCAGAATCGCCGTGACCAGCCCAAAGATCAGCAAAGCGCATGCCAGCCCCGCCGTCGCCGGCACCATAAACGCCTTCAAAGTATTTTCCACCCGCACCCGCAGGCCTTCATACCGCGGACGCCGCGTCTCCGCCGCCGCCCGCGAAATCGCCAGCCGCAACTTTAGCCCCAGGTCCGCCGGCTCCGGCGCGCGCCCCATGCCCGTCAACAATTGCTGGGTCTGCCGCAGCAGCGTGTATTCCCGCATGCACGGCGCACAGCTTTCCAGATGCTCCTGCACTCCCTGCATCTCCGTGCCGGTCACCGCCCCATCCAGATAAGGCGACAACAATTCCTTCACGTCCATGCACTTCATCGTCGATTTCCGAGGAGCGGACTGCATGGCCACATACCTCATGGCATCACCTCAACCCTTCTTCCCCCTCCAGCAACCTGGTCCTGCAAATGTTGTGACCGCAAACTTGTCGATTCTTCTTCCGATGCCGTGAGCCCCAGTTCTCCGCCCACCTCGCGCACATACGGCGCCAGCCGCTGCTTCAGCGCCTGCCGGCCCCGCGTGATTCTCGATTTCACTGTCCCCAGCGAGATCTGCAACACTTCCGCAATCTCTTCATAGGACATTTCTTCCAAGTCCCGCAGAATCAGCGCCGTCCGGTACGGCTCCGCCACTTTCCTCAGCTCTGCGTCCACCCGCTGCCGCACTTCCCGGTGCGCCACATTATCAAACGGAGACTCCTTCCGGTCCGTCAGCGCGTTCTGCATCGCTGTGTTCTGCATAAACCCGTCCCCGTTCGCCAATCCATCCGATTCCGCCGGCTCAATCGAAGTCTCCTGCGCCTTGTGCCGGAACCACCACCGCTTCCGGTTCGCCGCCTCATGCAGCGCAATCCGGTAAATCCACGTCTTCAGGCTCGATTCGCCATGAAAGCTCTTCATCCCGCGGAACACCTTCAGGAAGACATCCTGCGTCGTATCCGCCGCGTCCGCCGGATCGCTCACCATGCGGTACACCAGCCCGTACACCGGCCGCTGAAATTCCCCAATCAGCCACGAGTAGGCCTCTTCCGAACCCGCCTTCAGGTCCGCGACTATCGCCGCTTCCTGTGCCCGTGCTCCGATCGCGCTCGCCAAATCTCCCAAGGTCGTCACTCCCGCCATGACTCTGCGTCCATTGCGACTAGGATGATTATAGAATTTCCCGCCTCATCCCCAACCGAAAAATCGCTCGCCCGCCCCTGGTCTTTCGGAGTTCGTCTTTCGAAGTCGATTTCGAACTTCGTCTGCCGCCGCCACAATCCGTCCCCGAGCGCTTCACCGGCAGCACTCCCTGCCTACATAGACTCCGCCCAGCCTTCCCAGGTTCCAACCCATAACTGGTTTGTTTTCAGTAGATCAGGAATTCGTCGCCGCGAGCACGGGACAACCGGATGGAACCGATCTGCACCGATGAAACTTCGCCGCTCAGGATTTGTTCGTTCCGCTAGGAGCGATCGCCCCCGAAAGGCTGCGAAGCCCTTCCCGGAATTTGCTTAAAGTCTCGGATGCCAGATCGCCGAGATTCTCTTTCTTCTTATCGCTGAATCCCGCCTTCTCCATCTGCTTGGCGGCCGCGCTGAAACGTTTGGAACTTACCTCGTCCATATCGATAAAACGGAACGCCTGCGCCGCCGCAATCCCATCCGCACCACTGTGCATGAACTGGATCTGCGCCGACACTTTGCCAAACACTGTGCCCAAGTCCATCTCCGCCAGCGTTCCCGGAGGAATCGGAGCGCTCGAAAGAACCGCCGAACCCCCCGTAAGCGAGAGACGGTGAATCACTCCAACAAATTTCTTGGCGTCGACCGTGAATAATGCCTTCTCGTTGTTAGGTACGCGAATGCGCGGTGGGCGGGTGCTCTTGCCAGACGTCTGAGGCTGCTTTGCCATTGCACCAAGCATTGCAACTAGACGCGCCGGGGTCAATGTTACTTAAGTGTTCTGAAGTAATCTGCTTGCTCAGTACCCGGTTTGCGCAAAGCGGCTGCTTGCCGTGCCGCCCTCACGGGATTGAAGCAGAACCTTCTATAGGCCGCGCCAACTGTTAGGACGACCGCTTTGCGGAATCGCCGCTTACAGCTCGTTAGCCCTGCGCAGCACTGCCGCCACCGCCGCCGCCGACACCGATCGCGCCTCCGCAGCGTCCTTGGGCAGGATCGTCTTTGCGATCAGCAGCATCGCCGCCCCATGCACCACCATCCACAGCGCCGTCAGCAGCCGCTCGTGATCGTCCGCCGATTCCCCAAACTTCTCCGTCAGCTTTCGCCGCATCGCGTCTCGCGCCGGCTGCCCTGCTAATTTCACTCCCGCCCGCTTGGAGCGCGGTGAGTAGTGCAGTTCGTAATTGTGCTGGTAAAACAATTCGTATTCGTGTCTGTGCCTTAGCGCGAAATCCAGATACCGTTCGCAACCCTCTTCCGGTGACCCGGCGCCTTCCAGTTCCGCCGCTATCTCCAGCCGGACGCGCTGCAGCAGCCCGCGTAGAATATCTTCCCGCTCCCGGAACCGCCGGTAAACCGAAGGCGTGTTCGTCCCCGCTGCTGCGGCTACCGCCCGCATCGTCAGCGCCTTCTCTCCGCCTTTTTTCCACAGTTTTTGCGCTGCATCGAGAATCTTGCCTTCCAGGTCAGGGTCGGGTCGCCGCGGCACGGTGATTCCTCCAGGCAGAATGAAACGCCGGATAATGTATACACCGTAAACATAACATTGTATAGGGTATAAGTGGGTGCCGTGCCCGGCTTGGCTCTCCAGCTCCCGCGTAAAGTTTTTTCAATAATTATGTTGACACCGTAAACATTACATCGTATAACTTATTAGCAATTGGGCCCCCTCTGCGGTATCCACATCCTCAAGGAGTCTACCTACGATGTATTCCTGGGAAAACCCTGACGATCGCCTGTCGATCGCTCAGATGAATTCAGAATTGCAGCACGCCCAGCTCGAGCTTCTAAGCGCCCACTGTGCAACCCATCAGCTTCGGCTTCGTTTTTCCGCGGACGATCTGGCTCGCTTCGGGCAGCGCGACATCCTCCGCAAGTCAGTACAGTCCGCCGCCGCGCTCAGCGAATATTACTCTTCCATCGAAAAGAAAATCCCCGCCGCGGAAACCGCTTCCGAGCCACTCACGCGCCTCACCGAAACCCAAATCGTCGAAGCCGTTGCCCAGGTTTCCGCCTATTTCCATCAGCAGCGCGAACACTACCTCACCTCCGCCGTGCCCCTCACTAACCATCAGAAGGCCCGCATGTGGCCGTTTTTTTCCGCCGATCTGCTCGACCGCGTGCGCATCGTCGAACTCCACGGAGCCTGCGTCCCCAATCCCCCTTTCTTTGCCGAAGCCAGAGCGCTCGGTTTCGTCAACCTGCCCGAGTTTCCCCACATGCACTCCTTAACTTTTCTCGATATCATCGTTTTCAACGAGGCGCTCACCGACCGGGCGCTGTTTCACGGCCTCGTTCATGCCGTTCAGTTTGACGTCCTCGGACGCGACCGCTATGCCGAGCTCTTCGTGCGCAGCTTCGTGCACACCAAGCTTCATTTCTCCGTGCCCCTCGAAGCCCACGCCTTTGCTCTCGAATCAAAGTTTGTCAGCACTCCTTCGAACCGCTTCTCCGTCGAGGATCAGGTTCGTCTCTGGATCGAGCAATCGCGCTACTAGCCTGATTGACGCTCTAAAAATATTCCGAAGGAAACACTCTTCGGATGCGCGGGCCTCCCCCGTCGCGATCTCCGGGGCGGCGTAAGCCGTCCCGGAGGTCCAAAAACTTTGTCCCTCCCCCAACTGCAAAAAGGGACGGCGTAAGCCGTCTCTTTTTTATCTGTAATGGATTCAAGTATGCCGCGAGGGGATCAGCGAGAAGCTTGGTCGGCTAGAGTTGTCAAAAGCGCGCGCGGCGTGAGGATCGCGATTCTCCTATACGCCGTCAGCCTTAGAGGTGGCCATCCCCGGAAATAATCACGTCCGCTCGAGTAGCAATCGCGCATTCGAGAATGCGATTGTCATCGGGGTCTTCCCGTACTGCGTTCACCCGTCCCTCGGGCGTCACCCGCTCACCCAAGCCCCACAATACCGTCAGGTAACGATCCAGACGCTCTTCGGCCCATCCGAACTTGTCGTGCAGTACCCTACGCGTTTCACGCTCGATCTCAGCTGAGTAATAAAACTCGCAAAGGCCGCTTTCCACCGCCTCGAACACGCGCCGGGGCAGCCCGCCGAAGACCAGCGCAGACACGATCACATTCGTGTCCACCACAATCCGCATTTATTTCTTGACGGCTTTCTTGGCGCCGCGGCGGGATTCTTCAATCAATCGACCCACATCCTCTTCGCGGATATTACGTTCCTCGGCGCGCTGGCTGCCGTAGGCATTGACCTCATCCCACCACGCCCGCCGGTCGTAGTGGCGCAACGCCTCGCGAACCAGTTCACTCATGGTGCGGCTCTCCCGCTTGGCAATGGACTGAGCTCGCCTCAGCATCTCGGGCGGCAAAGTTACAGAAAGGGTGCGGGTGCTTCTCATGCTAAGCATTATAAAGCACGACTTAGCATTATCGGAGGCAGGCATCGGAATCCCGCCTTCCAAGGAACGAATGTGCGACACCTCGCACTCGCACAGCCCCATCTTTCTATTACTTTCTTTTATCTTGACAACCTTCCAAAAACGAAAGTAAAACTAATCGTTCGTAATTAACCAGATGCCGCGCGCGATTCCGAAGCCTGCCGTCACGAGTTCGAAATTGCACGTGACTCCCCCAGGAGGGCTTTCAATGAATAACCGCCTTCACCGCAGTTCGCTCCGCATGCTGAAGCGTGAATTGATTCGCGCTCTGTTTCTGTTCCTGTCCGTCGGCCTCGCGCTTTCCTGTTGCGCCCAGGCCCAAACCTACTACGTTGCCAAAAACGGCAGCGACTCCAATAACGGCAGCGCGAGCTCGCCCTGGCTCACCATCGGACACGCCGCGCTGGAAGCGACGGCCGGCAGCACCGTCTACGTCGGCGCCGGAACCTACAGCGAGAGCGTGTTATTCGCCAACTCCGGAACATCCTCTGCTCCCATCGTCTTCAACGGACAGGGCGTAGCCATCGTCGATGGCACCAGCGTGGCCTGCTGCACCACGCCCAGCTTCGAAACCAGCAACGGCTTCCTTTGCTGCAACACGCAAGGTTTGATCAACATCGGCGCCACCAACGGCGTCAGCTACCTCACCGTAGAAGGCTTCACCATCCAGAATTACAAGACCTCGAAAAAAGCCGACGTTCCCGCCGGAATCCTCATCGCCGGCAGTGGCAGCGGGATCAACGTCCTCAACAACACTGTGAAGAACATCCAAACCTCGGCAGGGAAGGACGGCAACGCCTACGGCATCGGCGTCTTCGGAACCAGTTCCACTCCGCTCAGCGTGAACGTCAGCGGCAACACGGTCACCGGCTGCCTCACCGGAGAAAGCGAAACCACCACCTACAACGGCAACGTGCAGAACTTTGTCGTGTCGAACAACACTATTTATGACAACGACAACATCGGCATGGACGCCATTGGCTTCGAAGGAGTCGGCCCCACTGGCTACGATCAAGCCAAGAACGGAGACGTCTATGGCAACCTCATCTACAACAACAGCGCCTTCAAAAATCCCGGAGAAGGCAATTCCTACGATGAGGATGGCCTCTACTGCGACGGCTGCACCGAGGTGACGTTCGAGCGCAACACGCTTTACGGCAACGATCTGAACATTGAAGCCGCAAGCGAGACCTCCGGCGAAGTCTCGAGCAACGTCATCATCCGCAACAACCTGATCTATGCCGCAAATTCTTGCGGCGTTTCCGTCGGCGGCTATGCCAAGACCGGAACCGGCGGCAGCACCAACATCACCATCGTGAACAACAGCCTCTACGATAACGACACGCAGAAAACCGGCAGCGGCGAGTTCCAGATCCAGTACCGTGCCACCGGTATCGTGTTCGAGAACAACATTGTCTACACCGGCGCCGAGGGCCTGTTCATCTACGGTTTCGTATCAGGCAGTGGAGTAACCGCCAACTACAACGATTACTACACCACCAGTTCCACGACCACCTTTGAGTTGAACGGAAAAAGCTACTCCACATTCGCGTCTTACCAATCAAAAACTGGCCAGGACGCGAATTCCGTCTTCGCCAATCCCGACTACATCACCGCACCCACGTGCACCTCCACCAAGGAGAGCGCTCCTCCGACCCCGCTCACCTCCTGCTCCCCAACGCCGAATTTCGACATCTCCACCAGTTCCCCGGCCGAGAACACGGGCAACGCCAGTCTCGGTTCAGCCGATTTCGGCACCATCGACTTCAACGGCAATCCCCGTCTCAACGCCAACGGACAAATCAACATGGGTGCCTACGAACAATGACTGTCGAACCACCGGTAGTTTCACCCGGGCACGCAGCTAGACTGCGTGCCCGTTTTATTTGCTCGGCGACCTTGCCTCGGGGATACTAAATCCATGCGCCTTCGCCGCCTAGTATGTCTGCTGGTCGCCGCCTCGGCCTATGCTCAAACCGTGCCGTCGGCAACAGTTCCTGCCGCGACCGCTCAGCCCTCTGCCGCAGAAATAAAAGTCGGTCCCAACGATCCCGTGATCACGATCAACGGTTTCTGTGCCCATCCGGCTGGTCCAGAAAACGCCTGCAAAACCGTAATCACGCGCGCCCAGTTTGAAAAGCTCACCGACGCTCTCCAGCCCGGCATGTCGCTTTCTCTTCGTCGCAACGTTGCAACCGAGTATGCGCGGAATATGAGAATGGGAGCCGCTGCGGAAAAACGCGGTCTCGACAAAACGCCCGCCTTCGAAGAAGAGATGCGCTACGCCCGCATGCAACTCCTTTCTCAGGATCTCTACCGCGTCTTGCAGACCGAAGCCAACAACATCAGCGACGCCGATCTCGAGGACTATTACAAAAAGAACCAGAATTCCTACGAGCAAGCCACGCTGTCTCGGATTTTCGTCCCCCGCAAAAAGCAAATCGCGCCCGCCGACGCCCAATCCCCCGCGCAAGAAAAATCCGCCGAAGAAGCGATGACAAAACTCGCCGCCGATCTCCGCACCCGCGCCGCCAACGGCGAAGACCCCGACAAGCTACAAATCGAGGCCTACTCCGCCGCCGGATTTCCCCGCACCACCGCCGACACCAAAATGGAGAAGGTCCGCCGCGCCACGCTCCCTCCCCGCCACGAGTCCGTCATGGATCTCAAACCCGGCGAAGTTTCCCAAGTCTTCTCCGATCCCAGCGGCGCCGACTTCATTTACAAAATGATCAGCAAGCAAACTCTCACGCTGGAAGATGTGACGCCCGAGATCCGCGCCGCAATTTCCACTCAGCGCTATCGCGACAGCCTGCAGCCGTTTCAAGCCGACGTCGTCTTCAGCGACGCCTACTTCAATCCGCCCGGAACCTCGGCCGCGCCCCCGCCGCAAACCCGCAAGCCACACAAGAAGCATCCCCTGGAGCAGCCCGCCGAAGACCACAACTAATCAGGAAGACCACGACTTCACTCCTGCCAAATCGCGCGATGACTCCGGTAATTAGCGGTTGCACGCCGATCCCGCTAAAGTTCAAGAAGGAGTAAAAGTATGAAGCGAGTTCTGATCGTAATTCTTGCACTAACGACCCTGGCCGCGGCTCGAGATAAAAAACCGAAAG
>Ga0210388_10004922_pt1 | contig 10419 bp, 7 predicted proteins | sample IncBWC19OmetaG_FD_155485 | JGI IMG/M metagenome (GOLD analysis project Ga0210388, IMG submission 155485) | Forest soil microbial communities from Barre Woods Harvard Forest LTER site, Petersham, Massachusetts, United States - Inc-BW-C-19-O ...
GGCCCTTCAGCTCGACCGAGGCGCGGCCGGCCATGTCCGAGACCAGCATCCGCATGTCGTTGCCGACCAGGGCGGGGTCGATGTGCTGGTACAGCATGGGGTCGACCTTGATCGCGGAGGCGTGCAGCCCGGCCTTGTGCGCGAACGCGCTCAGCCCGACGTAGGGCTGGTGGGTGTCCGGCGCGACGTTGGTGACCTCGCTGATCGCGTGCGCGATCCTGGCCATTTCCTTGATGCTGGCGTCCGGGACGACGCTGCGGCCCTGCTTGAGCTGCAGGCCCGCGACCACGCTGAACAGGTTGGCGTTGCCGGCGCGCTCGCCGTAGCCGTTCGCGGTGCCCTGCACGTGGGTGACGCCCGCGTCCACCGCGACCAGCGTGTTGGCCACCCCGCACGCGGTGTCGTCGTGGCAGTGGATGCCCAGGCGGGCCTGCGTGGCTTGTTTTACGGTGGTGACTGTGTCGGCGAGCTCGGCCGGGAGCATGCCGCCGTTGGTGTCGCACAGGGCGATGACGTCCGCGCCCGCGGCGGCGGCGGTTTTCAGTACCTCCAGCGCGTAGTCCGGGTTGGACTTGTAGCCGTCGAAGAAGTGCTCGGCGTCCAGGAACACCCGCTGGCCGTTGCTTTTCAGATGCGTGATCGTGTCTTTGATCATCTCGAGGTTCTCCTCGAGGGTGGTTCGCAGCGCCAGTAGGACGTGCCGGTCGTGACTCTTGGCGACAAGGGTCACGACCGGCGCGCCCGATTCGCGCAGCGCGGCGACCTGGGGGTCATCGGCCGCCTTGACGCCGGGCCGGCGGGTCGCGCCGAACGCGGCGAGCTGCGCGTGCTTGAGGTCCAGTTCGGTGACGGCGCGGCGGAAGAACTCGGTGTCCTTCGGGATCGCGCCCGGCCAGCCGCCCTCGATGAACCCGACGCCCAGCTCGTCGAGCTGGCGGGCGATGACGAGCTTGTCGGCGACGGTGAGGTTGAGTCCCTCCTGCTGCGCGCCGTCGCGCAGGGTGGTGTCGTAGACGTGGAAGCTGTCGTCGAGCATTTCGGGTTCTCCAGGGTTTTTGCGGCTGAGGCGGCGTTTGGGACAAAACAAAAGACCCCTCGCGAATACGCGAGAGGTCTGCGCGTCGGCGGGCCGGGGTGGTGATTCCCCTAGCGCTAGGGCTGTTGCCCTAGGTGCCGACGCGCCAGCCGATAATGATGCGGCCGAACGTCACGGGCTCAGTGTGCCACACCCGTTCGCTTCCTGGCGCATTCGTCTCGCTATTTGAGACGGGCGGGGGGCTCATCCATGATCGTGAACAGTTTCGGGCGCTATTTACCGCTTTCTGTACATGATCATGAATGAGCGCAGGGCTAGCAGACCTTGTGGGTCCAGTTGAAGGGGTCGGGGAGGCGGCCGTACTGGATGCCGATCAGCTCCTCGCGCAGGCGGGTGGTGACGGGGCCGGGGGTGCCGTCGCCGATCAGCCACTCGGCGGACTTGCCGCGGACACGGCCCACCGGGGTGATCACGGCCGCGGTGCCGCAGGCGAACACCTCGGTCAGCTCGCCTGAAGCGCACTGGTCCTGCCACTGCTCGACCGAGATCTTGTCCTCGACGACCTTGACGCCCAGCTCGGGGGCCAGCCGCAGCAGCGAGTCGCGGGTGATCCCGGGCAGCAGGGTCCCGGTCAGCGCCGGGGTCATGATCTGCGGGGCGCTGTCCGCACCATCCGCTCCGCCGTGGACGAAGAACAGGTTCATGCCGCCCATTTCCTCGACCCAGCGGTGCTCGGCGGCGTCCAGCCAGACCACCTGGTCGCAGCCCTCCGCCACGGCCTGCTGCTGGGCCACGAAGGAGGCCGCGTAGTTGCCGCCGCACTTGACCGCGCCGGTGCCGCCGGGCGCGGCCCTGGTGTACTCCTGCGACAGCCACACGGTGACCGGCTTGGGCGCGCCGGTTCCGCCGAAGTACGACGCGGCGGGCGAGGCGATCACGCAGAACAGGTACTCACCCGACGGGTGGTTGACGCCCAGGCCGCGCTGGGTCGCGATCAGGAACGGCCGCAGGTACAGGCTGTTCCCCTCGCCCCCGGGCACCCAGTCGCGGTCCTGGCCGACCAGCAGTTCCAGGGCGCGGACGAAGGTCTCCTCGGGGAGTTCGGGCATGGCCATCCGGCGCGCCGACCGGTTGAACCGGGCCGCGTTGGCGTCCGGCCGGAACATGGTGATCGACCCGTTCTCCTGGCGGTACGCCTTCAGGCCCTCGAAGAACTCCTGTGCGTAGTGGAACACCATGGTGGCCGGGTCGAAGGTGAACGGGCCGTACGGCTCCAGCCGGCCGTCGTGCCAGCCGCGCTCGGCGGACCAGCGCAGCGTGATCATGTGATCGGTGAAGACCTGGCCGAACCCGGGTGCGGCCAGCGTCGCCTCGCGCTCAGCGGCGGGCACCGGGTGGCTGGAGGGGCGGACCTCGAAATCAATCATGATTTGTACTTCCTCGTCGCCGTGGTATCAACAGTAGCCGGAGGCCTGACCCCGCGGTGCGCTCGATTAGCGGCGGCTGCGAGGTCAGCCGGCTACTCGCTCGGCGATGTCGTCGCCCACCTCGACGGTGGTGCGGGCCGCCCAGGCGCCCTGGCGCTCCAGCAGGTCCTCGGCCACGGCCTGCTCGATCCTGGCCGCCTCGCCGGTCAGGCCCAGGTGCTCGCAGAGCATCCCGGCGGACAAGATGGCCGCGGTCGGATCGGCCTTGCTCTGCCCGGCGATGTCCGGCGCGCTGCCGTGCACCGGCTCGAACATGCTGGGCGCGGTCCCCTCGGGGTTGATGTTGCCGCTGGCCGCGAGGCCGATGCCGCCGGCCACGGCGGCCCCCAGGTCGGTGAGGATGTCACCGAACAGGTTGTCGGTGACGATGACGTCGAACCGCTCGGGCTGGGAGACGAAGAACATCGACGCGGCGTCCACGTGGCAGTAGTCGACCGCGACGTCGGCGAACTCCTTGGCCAGGCCGTCGACGGTCCGCTGCCACAGGTCGCCGGCGTAGGTCAGCACGTTGGTCTTGTGCACCAGGGTCAGCTTGCGCCGCGGCCGGGCCATGGCCTTGGCGAAGGCGTACCGAGCCACCCGCTCGACCCCGAACGCGGTGTTCACGCTCTCCTGGGTGGCGATCTCGGCGGGCGTGCCCTTGCGCATCACGCCGCCGGCGCCGGTGTACGGGCCCTCGGTGCCCTCCCGGACCACGACCATGTCGAGGGACTCGGCCCTCGCGTTGGCCAGGGCGGAGGCCACGCCCGGGTACAGGCGCACCGGGCGCAGGTTGACGTAGTGGTCAAGCTCGAAGCGCAGCCGCAGCAGCAGGCCGCGCTCGAGCACCCCGCTCGGCACGCTCGGGTCGCCGACCGCGCCGAGCAGGATCGCGTCGTGGCCCCGGATCTCCTCGAGCACCGCGTCGGGCAGCGTCTCCCCGGTCCGGTGCCAGCGGCGGGCCCCGAGGTCGTAGCTGGTCTCGTCGAAGGCGACCTCGGGCGCAGCGGCGCGCAGCACCTTGAGCGCCTCGGCGGTCACCTCGGGGCCGATGCCGTCTCCGCCGATGACGGCGAGCCTAATCGTTCGTGAACCCATGCCAGAACCTTACTGGCGGGTCGGGCCTGCCGTGGGCGTACAGGCCGCGCCTACCTCGGCGGTCGCGTCGCCGCCGTTGTCGCGCCGGTCCAGCGCGATCTGCACCGCGTTGAGAGCGGGCGCGGGCTTTGCGGTGTCGGGGCGCTTATCCCAGGGATACATGTCGTACACGAGAGGGTCTCCTGATCGGGGACGGGACTTACGGCCAGCACGTCAGCCCGCAGCGGGTGGCCGGCCTGCCCAGGATCAGGGTGGCTACTGAGCCCCGCTGCGGCTGGTTACAAGGACCAAGCGCCGCATAGTGCCTGCTACGCTACCTGACTCTCGCCCGCCGTGGACAGCCCGCAAGACGCCGGTCTCAGTATTCGAGACAGTATTTTCACGTCCTAGTTCATTCGCCAGGGTGGCATTTTCACGCCCTAGTTCATTCGCCAGGGTGGCACGTCCTAGTTCATCCAGCGGCGGTGCTTGGGGCGGGAGGCGTCCCGCCAGACCTTGCTGGCTCGCGTTTGCAGCCGTTCGGCGTGATGGAGCTCGCGCTCGTGCAGCAGGCCGTAGGTGAACGCGTTCTCGCCGGCCAGGTGGGCGCCGATGCCGAGGTCCCGGGCGGCCTGGCGGGCCAGCACCGCGTCGTGGTGGTCGCCGAGCACCGATTGGACGTGCTTCATCTGCTTGGCGAGCTTCTGGGCCTTTTTCCCGATCGCGGGGGTGGCCGCCTCGGCGGCGTAGCGGGTGCGGCGGGCCGACTTGCGCACCTGATGCAGGGCGGCGTCCCGGGCCGGGCCGTCCGGGGTGTGCCGGGCGGTGCGCATCCGGCGTTTGGCCTGGCGGTAGGCGCGCCGGACGGCGGCTGGGAGGACCTCACGGGCCGGGCCGCCGGCCAGCGGGCCGCGCGCCGGGCCGGCCGCGACCCGGTCCAGCTCGGCCAGCAGGCGTGCGTAGCGGGGCGAGTCGAGGGCCTTCATCAGCGCGCCCCGGGCGGCGGCGCGCAGGGGCGCGAAGTGGCCCTGCACGCGGGCCTGGACCGGCCCGATAAGCAGCTCGGGCGGGGTCGGGCGCAGGCTGTCGCGCAGGTGCCCGGCGAGCACCTCGGTGTCCCGGGCCGCGCCGAGTTCCCGGCCCAGCCATTGCAGCTCGCCGGCCAGGTGCTCGCTGTCGGTCCGGGGGATGACCTGGCCGAACGTCCGGAGGACGGCGCGCACCCTGCGGGTGGCCACCCGCATCTGGTGCACCGAGTCGAACTCGTCGGCGCGCACCGCGGGTTCGAGCGTCTTGAGGGTGTGAGCCTGGGTGCGCAGGTAGGCCAGTACTACGTCGCCCGCGGAGGAGTCACGCGGGGGCCGGGTCCCGGCGATCACCGGCGGGCGCTCTGCCTTGTGGTTTGGGGCCTCGCGCTCTGGGGCCTTGCGCTCCGGGGCCTTGCGCTCCGGGCGGGTCAGCGTCTGGGTCGTGTTCGCAGTCATCACGGCCCGCTACCCCGCCCGGAGCGGTGTAACCTACTCGTCCTCGGAGAGCCAGGACATGAGCGGGCGCAGCTTGGCGCCGACCTGCTCGATCTGCTCGTTGTGCTCGGCCTCGCGGCGCTTGAGGAAGTTCGGCTTGCCCGCGTCGAACTCCTCGATCAGCTCCCGCGCGAACGAGCCGTCCTGGATCTCGCCCAGGATGCGGCGCATCTCCTCGCGGGTCTGCTCGTTGATCAGCCGAGGGCCGCGGGTGTAGCCGCCGTACTCGGCGGTGTCGGACACCGACCAGTACATCTTCGAGATGCCGCCCTCGTACATGAGGTCCACGATCAGCTTCATCTCGTGCAGGCACTCGAAGTAGGCGGACTCGGGCTGGTAGCCGGCCTCGACCAGGGTCGCGAAGCCGGCCTTGATCAGCTCGGCCACGCCACCGCACAGCACGGTCTGCTCGCCGAACAGGTCGGTCTCGGTCTCCTCGGTGAACGTGCTCTTCAGCGCGCCCGCCCGGGTGCCGCCGATGCCCTTGGCGTAGGCCAGGGTGAGCGGCCAGGCGTTGCCGGTCGCGTCGCGCTCGACGCAGACCAGCACGGGCACGCCGCGGCCCTGCGCGAACTGACGCCGGACCAGGTGGCCCGGGGCCTTCGGCGCGACCATGCAGACGTCTACGTCCGCCGGCGGGGTGATGAGGTCGTAGCGGATGTTCAGGCCGTGGGCGAAGAACAGCGCGTCGCCCTCCACCAGGGCCGGGGCGATGGCCTCGCGGTACAGTTCCCGCTGCAGATGGTCGGGGATGAGGACCATGATCAGGTCCGATTCCTCGCAGGCCTCGGCGGGCGTGGTGACCCGCAGGCCGTCGTTGGCCGCCTTCTCCCGGCTCTTGGAGCCTTCGGGCAGGCCGACCCGCACGTCCACGCCGGAGTCGCGGAGCGAGAGCGCGTGCGCGTGTCCCTGGCTGCCGTAGCCGAGGACGGCGACGTGCCGGCGCTGGATGACGGACAGGTCGGCGCTGTCGTCGTAGAAAATCTCTGCCACTTTGAACTGGGCCTTTCTGTGTTTGTGAGAGCTTAGGCGCTGTGTTGGTTCGCGGGGGGACTACCCCCCGCACCCCCCGCTAGGCACTGCGTTCGACGGGCCGCAGCGCGCGGTCGGTGATGGAGCGGCCACCGCGGCCGATGGCCACCATGCCGGACTGGACGAGTTCCTTGATCCCGAACGGCTCGAGCACCTTGATCAGCGCTTCGAGCTTCTCCCGGTTGCCGGTCGCCTCGACCGTGACCACGTCCAGCGCCACGTCCACCACCCGGGCGCGGAACAGCTTGACCGTCTCGAGCACCCGCGACCGGCTCTCGGCGTCGGCCCGGACCTTGATCAGGATCAGCTCGCGCTGCACGGTGGCGCCCGGCTCCAGCTCGACGATCTTCAGCACGTTGATGAGCTTGTTCAGCTGCTTGGTCACCTGCTCGAGCGGGTGCTCCTCGCAGTTGACCACGATCGTGATGCGGGAGATCTCCTCGTGCTCGGTCGGCCCGACGGCCAGCGAGTCGATGTTGAAGTTACGCCGGGCGAACAGCCCGGCGATCCGCACCAGGACGCCCGGCTTGTTCTCCACCAGCACGGACAGCGTATGGCTGGTCATTCGTTCGAACCTCCCCAGTCGGGCGCCAGGCCGCGCGCGAACTTGATGTCGTTGTTGGACGTGCCGGCCGCGACCATGGGCCAGACCATGGCGTCCTTGTGGACCACGAAGTCCAGCACCACCGGCCGGTCGTCGATGGCCATGGCCCGCTCGATGACCCGGTCGACCTCGCCGGGCTCCTCGCAGCGGATGCCCTCACAGCCGTACGCCTCGGCCAGCTTGACGAAGTCCGGGATGCGGGTGCCGGCCGGCTTGCGCGGTTCGGCCGGCTTGCGCGGTTCGGCCGTGGCGTGCAGGTCGGTGTTGGAGTAGCGCTCGTTGTAGAACAGCGTCTGCCACTGCCGGACCATGCCGAGGCTGCCGTTGTTGATGATCGCGACCTTGATCGGGATCCCCTCGATGGCGCAGGTGGCCAGCTCCTGGTTGGTCATCTGGAAGCACCCGTCGCCGTCGATGGCCCACACCGTGGTGTCCGGGCGGCCCATCTTGGCGCCCATGGCGGCGGGCACGGCGAAGCCCATGGTGCCCAGGCCGCCCGAGTTGATCCAGGTCCCCGGGTTCTCGTAGTCGATGAACTGCGCGGCCCACATCTGGTGCTGGCCCACCCCGGCCACGTAGATCGCCTCCGGGCCCGCGATCTTCCCGATCCGCTGGATCACGTACTGCGGCGCCAGGGAGCCGTCGTCCGGCTCGGCGTAGCCGAGCGGGTAGGTCGTCCGCCAGGAATCGAGCTGGGCCTTCCAGGCGCCCAGGTCGGGCTGGTGGCCCTGCTCGTGCTCGGCCCGGACCGCCGCGACCAGGTCGGCGATCACCTCCCGGCAGTCACCCACGATCGGCACGTCGGCCCGGCGGTTCTTGGAGATCTCGGCCGGGTCGATGTCCGCGTGCACGATCATCGCGCCGGGCGCGAACGTGTCCAGCTTGCCGGTCACCCGGTCGTCGAACCTGGTGCCCAGCGCGATGAGCAGGTCGGCCTGCTGCAGCGCGCCGACCGCCGTCACGCAGCCGTGCATGCCGGGCATGCCCATGTGCAGCGGGTGCCGGTCGGGGAACGCCCCCCTGGCCATCAGCGTGGTGACCACCGGGATGCCGGTCAGCTCGGCCAGCTCGCGCAGCTGGGCGGAGGCCCGGGCCTTGATCACGCCGCCGCCGACGTACAGCACCGGGCGCCGGGATTCGCTGATCAGCCGCGCGGCCTCGCGCACCTGCCGGGCGTGCGGCCTGGTCACCGGGTGGTAGCCGGGCAGCTCGAACGGGACCGGCCAGCTGAAGTCGGTGGTGGCCTGCAGCGCGTCCTTGGAGATGTCCACGAGCACCGGCCCGGGGCGCCCGGTCGAGGCCACGTGGAAGGCCTCGCCGATGGTGCGGGCGATGTCCTCGGGCTTGGTGACCAGGAAGTTGTGCTTGGTGATCGGGATCGTGATCCCGGAGATGTCGGCCTCCTGGAAGCCGTCGGTGCCGATCAGGCTCGACGGCACCTGCCCGGTGATCGCGACGATCGGCACCGAGTCCATGTAGGCGTCGGCGATAGGGGTGACCAGGTTCGTCGCGCCCGGCCCGCTGGTCGCCATGCACACGCCCACCCGCCCGGTGGCCTGCGCGTAACCGGTGGCCGCGTGGCCGGCGCCCTGCTCGTGCCGGACCAGGATGTGCCGGATGATCTTGGAGTCGAGCAGCGGGTCGTAGGCCGGCAGCACGGCGCCGCCCGGGATGCCGAATACCACGTCGGCGCCGACTCGCTCGAGCGCGTACACCAGCGCCTGCGCGCCGGTGGCCCGGACCCGGCTGGGACCCGTCACCGGCACCCGCGGCGCCTCGGCCGACCCGTGCTGGGCGGGCTCCCGCTCTGCTGACCCAGGCTGGGCGGGCGCGTGCTCTGCTGACCCATGTTGGGCGGGCGCCGGGGCTTCGGCGTGGGAGTGATCGGCGGCGCGCGCGGCGTCGCGGTGCGGCGAGCGGGCGGCCAGGTCCCGCGGGCTGGGCACGGCGGAGGCCGGCGGCGCGGGGCTGCCCGCTGGGCTCTCCGGGCCGGCGGTACCCTTGCGGCCCGTCATCTGCTCGGTCATCGGTTGGTCTCCCTGGCTTACTGTTGGCTTGTGGGGGCGAGCGGCATAAAAAATCCCCTCGTGCCGGTCGGCAGTCGAGGGGAGCGCGCAGGAGCTGGCTTGGTCAGCAGGCTGCGCGCCGGCCAAGTACGAGGATCTGCGAGAGCTTCACGGATAACACCATACTGCGCTCGGTGAGCGGAACGTCAACCGACGGGCAAACTGTCTCACATTCCGAGACGGGCCGGCTCATTCGGTTCGTCGGCCGCCTCCCCGGAGGCCCTGATCAGCGCCTCGAGGGCGGGGGCGGCCATCGGCCGGGCGACGAGGAAGCCCTGGCCGTAATCGCAGCCCATCTCGCGCAGCGCGCTGAGCTGGCGGGGCTGCTCGATGCCCTCGGCGATGACCCGCAGCCCGAGCTCGCGGCCCACCTGCACCACCGTCCTGGTCAACAGGGTCAGGGTGTCGTCGTGGCCGAGGCCCGCCACGAACGAGGGATCGATCTTGATGATGTCCAGCGGCAACTGGCGCAGGTAGGCCAGCGAGGCATACCCGACGCCGAAGTCGTCGATGGCCATCCGCACGCCCATCTGGTGCAGCTCAGCGAGCCGGTCCGCGATCAGCCCGTCCTCCTCGACCAGGATCCGCTCATTTACCTCCACCGTGAGCGCGGTCGAGGGCAGCCCGGTCTCGGCCAGGATGGCCGCCACCTGGGCGGTGAAGCCGGGCGTGGTGATCTGGCGCGCGGACAGGTTGACCGCGACCCCGACGTCCCACGAGGCCCGGCGCCACGCGGCGCCCTGCGCGCAGGCCTGACGCAGCACCCACTCGCCCAGCGGCACGATCAGGCCCGACTCCTCGGCAGCGCCCAGGAACTCGGGCGGGGCGACGACCTCGCCGCCCCGCCACCAGCGGACGAGCGCCTCGGCGCCGACCACGCGCGAGGTGGCCAGCTCCACGATGGGCTGGTACTGCAGGGTGAGCTCGCCGTTGCCGATGGCGTGCTGCAGGTCGTTCACGATCTCGAGCCGGCGGACCACGTCGGCGTGCATGTGCGCGGCGTAGACCTCGGCCCGGTCACCGCCGGCCTCCTTGGCCCGGGACATGGCCACGTCCGCGTTGCGCAGCACCAGCCCGGTCGGGTCGTCGGGGTGGTCCGGGGTGCCGGAGCTCTGGGGCTCCCGCCCGGCCAGGGCCACGCCCACGCTCGCGGTAAGCGCGATCTGCTGGCCGGCCACCCGGAACGGCTCGGCGGCGATCGCGCCGACCAGCCGTTCGCCGATCTCGGAGACCTCCGCCGCGCCGCCCGCGTTCTCGACCAGGACGGCGAACTCGTCACTGCCCCAGCGGGCGACCGTGTCGTGGACCGGGACGATGGCCCGCAGCCGCCGGGCGGCCTGGGCCAGCACCAGGTCGCCGGCGCCGTGCCCGACCGAGTCGTTGACCGCGGTGAAGCGGTCCAGGTCGAGGAAGATCACGCCGATCCGGCTGGCGGGCGTGGCGTCGCGCAGCACGTCCCGGGTCCGCTCCTCGACGTAGGCGCGGTTGGGCAGGCCGGTCAGCCCGTCGTGGAAGGTCAGGTGCGCGACCTGCTGGCGCAGCGCCACCTGGTCGCTGACGTCGCGCGCGGTGACCATGATCTGGCGCGGCGCGCCCGGGACCTGGTAACGCAGCA
>Ga0210388_10004923_pt1 | contig 10419 bp, 4 predicted proteins | sample IncBWC19OmetaG_FD_155485 | JGI IMG/M metagenome (GOLD analysis project Ga0210388, IMG submission 155485) | Forest soil microbial communities from Barre Woods Harvard Forest LTER site, Petersham, Massachusetts, United States - Inc-BW-C-19-O ...
TCGGGAAGGTCAGTGAAGCTTCCAGAGTGTAAACGTAACCGGAATGCGGTGTAAATGGCAGGAGAACACTGTTCAGGTTCGCAGCCAGGGTGCCATCCCCATAAGCGGCGTATCCGGCGGCGGGATTGTTACTTACAATATTCCACATGGTATTGGTGCCGCCAACCAGAAGGTTGGCCGCCGTCACCGGCACCACCCCGATTGATAACGCCCCGCCGTTGAAAAAGTTGGAATAGAGAATGGGACTGGAATAATTCAACGCGATCGGTGCCGCCGGCGAGAACAAGGTGACGAACCAATTTGTGGTATTGGCGGCGTTGGTGACGACCAATTCCAACAGGTCACCACTCAGGGTGGGGGAAGCGGCTGGAATTGTCAGGGTCGCGTTCAGATTCCCCGGCGCGCTGGAAGTGCCCGAGGCGACGACCGAGCCGGTGGTCAGGTTGGTCCAGTAAAAGCCATTGTTGCCTAGCGGACAGAAAACCGTTGCCGGAATGGTTATGGTTGTATTTGCCAGGAACACATAATTGGTCGGCGGCAATGGAGGAACAAACGTGAAACTAGTCGAAAAACCGGCTGCCGAATAGAGATTGGCCACCTGAATCGACGAGAGGGCGGAGTTGTAAACGGCCAGGTCGCTGAGATATCCGCTAAATTGCACGTTATCATAGAACAGGGGCGAAGAGCCTCTGGCTCCAAACGTGACCGGCGTGGTGGTGGCAAACATTCCGCTGCCGGGAGTGATCGACGCACTGGCGGCGGCCTGCAAGCCGTCAACGTAAAGCGATACCACCCCATTGGCTTCATCGCAAACGCCAACAATGAAGTGCCAGTTGTTATCCAGACCCGTTGGGGCGGTGACGCTGGAGGCAATCCCGGCGGCATTGCGGACCAGGAACCGATATTTATTACCATTGATGTCCAAGGCAAATTGTTCCCCGCCGTTATAGCCCTTGGCGATGATCGGCGCGCCGCTGGGCTGGGCTGTTACCCCCTTTATCCATCCTTGAACCGTGAACACGGCATTTACTTTATTTGAGTAATCTATGCCCTGAACCCCAAAAACGTCGCTCGGCGTGCCGGCAAAATTGATGCGCACCGCGGCGGCACTAGAATCTATGTTGGTGGTATAGGTGGCATAGCCGAAAATAGCATTGGTGTAGAGTCCGTTATTGCCACTCGCGTAGTCGGTGGCCACGGCTCCATTGTCCCCGTTACCATCATCGCCGCCTTCATTTAAACGCCAAAAGCCGGCCGGCTGATTCGACAGCACAAGGCTCGGAAAGGGTGCCGTCGGTGTCTGAACATACGAAACCGCCCAATTATTGGTCGTCATGGCATAGCTGTTGGACGCAATACAGGTAAAGTTGGTCGGGCTGCCGGATAACTGGCAGTTCGTGAAGGTGATACTGGCACCGGTCGCGCCGCCGACATTCACGCCGTTGGTCTGCCATTGATATGTTATTGGTTGTCCGCCGGCCGTTAAAACCGAGAACGTCGGCGTTGAGCCAAAATAATTCGTTCCCATGATATTGCCTCCGCCAAACAACGTCATTGGATTGGTATAAGCAACCGGAAATGCCGACAAGAACACCGGGTTGGTATAAACCGTCAAGCTCGTCGCCGCGCTCGTCACCGCACCGTAAGCAAGATTCGTCACGACACAATAATAATTGGTGCTGGTGTTGCCGGCTGTTGTGGAACTGATCACCAAAACATTGGTGTTTGCCCCGCTGATGCCACCTCCATTGACCAGGGGGACGCCGTTGGTATACCACTGATAGCCGAACGGCGGAGTGCCGCCGACCAAAACCGAATTAGTGAAGCCAGTGCCCACATTAACAGCCGCAGATACCGGCTGTTGTATGATCAACTCCTGATTGGCGGAAAGTATCAAAGAATTCCACGTAACATTATGTTCCAGATCAACCGTCATGCCATTTATGCCATAGCCAACACCCCTGATGGATACGGGAGCCGTCCCACCGGTGTTGACGGAATAGGTTTCTTTGCCTGTCAGTTGGCCATCGTTATAGGCGGCGATACTCCACATGTTGCTGGAGTTTTCGTTGGACGTTGAATCCAATATTATCAACATCGAATGGCTTGTCCCGGCAACGGCATTAAAAGGGCCGGTGAGGGTGCCTACTCCGGCCGGTCCTAAAAAACACTGGGCGGAACTGTTATAATTTTGGAGCATCCAATCATAACCTGCAGTGCCAGCGCTGTTGAACTGGGAGCGAGCGGAGGGAGCGCCGTCAGCGTAATATCCGCCAAAGCCACCGGCCACCCAGGTGTTCAAGGTGCCGCTGGTGGTATAGGTGATGTATAAGGCGTAAACGTGATTGGCTGCCGGCGTAAACGGCAAAAGGACATTGCCGCCCTGCGGGCTGCCAAGCGTGCCGTTGGCGTAATAATAATTGGTGTGGGCCGACCCGTTCAAATCCATCCAGGCCGCATTAACTCCGTTGCTGCCGCCGTACAAGCCGGAGGAGAAGTCAGGATGCGAGTTGGTGATGTTCACCGATGAGAGCCCGGTAAAGGCGTTTGAATAAATGAGCGTCGCGTTGAGCAAAGCGTTGCTATATTGCGCGTTTGCCGTGGAGCAACAGAATGCTGCCGCGATTACCGCCGCCAGCAGACTGGTGATTTTTTTCATGTTCATGATCGGGTTTGGTTTTAGACTGATGATTGCGTTAAATGGCTGTGGACAGACGGCCCTGGGCGCCCTGCGAGAAAATCGTTGCCGCCCGGCTTGGGGATGCAAGCGTCATAAATATTTTGAACTGGCTATGGTTCACGGGACGGCAAATTGTTCTCGGGAATGGATTTAATCAAACCTACCACCATCACCGGGTCCAGCCAATGGACAGAACGCGGATTCATATGGATAATTCGCTGACCGTAAATACGGGTCGGACTGCCTGCGGGACGCCATTCAAGGCGTGGACGAACGATAAAAACGCTGGGTTGGCGAGAAGGAATCGCTCCAGATGGCGGGATTGTTGGTGATCAATCCGCCGCCCAAAAAGTTCCAATTGGTCACCGGCAGGGCGGGGCTGGGACTGCTCCAAAGGGAATACGGCTGGCTGACCGTGCCGGTGACGGTCAGGCTCAAGCCGCCGCCTTTCACGGGTGACAAGGCTTGGATAAACGGGGGGGTGGCTGGAAGCAGGCGGATGGCTTCACCATTGGTCGCGCCGAGCGTCATCGTCAGGTTCGTGGTGGAATTCACCACGGTACGGTCGATGCGAACATGCGTGCGCGTCGGCACCGATGGGTCCTGTGAATAGACATTCGCGACGTATGGCTGGCCGGGCGTCAAAAAATCCAATGACACATTGAAGGTGCGGTTTGAATTCGCGTTCATGGCGCCGACGAACCATTGCGTGCCGGAGCGCCGCGCGATGACGGCGTATTGGCCGATGCTGCTTTGGAGCACGCGGGTTTCATCCCAGACCGTCGGCAGGTAATTCCAAAATTCCATTTCCGGCACCTCGGTGATCATGTCGTTGCCGCCGCTGACATAGCCGGAAGAGTTGGTGGGACGGTCATACCAATAAATATATTGCCACGGGCTGTAGGAACAAACCGACTTGGCCAGCTGGTAGGCGTAAGTCCAGTTGTTGGTGACACGGGGATCGAAGTAGCACATGGTATGATCCTCGCCGCCAACCAACAAACGGGAAAAAAACGTGGTGGTGTCCTGGGTTGCCGTCGGGGTGCTTTCGTCCCCCAGAACGCCTTCCACGCTCATGAAATTGGGATAGGTTCGGGTGTAGCCCGAGGGCCGGAATTCGTCATGTACCTCCATCATCATCTGGTTGCTGGCGCAGATGACCGCGGCCGAATTCACGATTGCCGTGTACTGCTGCGCCCCGACGTCCACGAAGCCGTATTTGATGCCTTTCACGCCCCAACTCGAGTACAGCGGCGGCAGCAACGCAAGTTCATTGGTCATGGCCAGCCAGTTGACATACAGGATGACGCCGATATTTTTCGAGGCGCCATAGCTGATGACTGCGGGCAGGTTGAGGCTGGAAACCACATTCGTGGCGATCGCGGTGGTGTTTTCGTTTCCGTACCAGCCGGCGTCAAACTCGATGTATTGGAGGTTGTGCAGGGCGGCAAAATCCACACAGGCCATGGCGCCGGCGGTAGTCAGCGTGACTTCGCGGATCACTTTGCCGGGCTTGATCCAGGATGTGTTCGTCAGCGCGCAGGGTGCGTTGAGGTTCAACACCAAATAATCATTTTCGAGAAGCTGGCCGGGATTGGTGGCGGTCAGGATGAACCGCCAGGGCGTGGTCAACGGCAGTGAATTGGTGACCGGGCCGTCCAGCACGCTGATGAGATTATCCGGCTCTCCCTGCGGACCGAATTTCATCCGGGAATAGTTCACGAGTCCGGCTTCGCCGAGCGCCACGTACAGATTCGTCGCCAATTGCACCGGCAGGGGACGTTCACAACCGCTGATGATGCCGTTGATATTTGTCTGGGCATAAACCCCCTGCGCCGTGTACGTGGCCCAGGTGGGATAGTTGGTGGCAAAACGAAATTCCGTCTGTTCCGTGAGGTTGGTCGCGCCGGCAAATCCGGCCTGGACAGGAATGGTGTAGCAGAAGGCCGCGCCTTCGTTGTAGGCCCGAAACGTCAGTTGTAACAAGCGGTTGGGCGGAATGAGCTCCTGCAGGTTCACCACAAGCTGGTTATAGTTGTTGGTGATCGAACTGGTCTCCGCATAAACCGGTTGCCAGACGCTGTTGCTCGCGCTGGTGATCGTATTCGAGGCGGACAGATAATTTTGCAGCAGACCCCCGTAGTTAAAGGTCAGCCCGACTCTTGAAGTGGTGATAAGCGTCTGACCGTTGCGGGCCAGGCTATAGACGGGGCAGCTCATGGAACCGTCGAAATTGGTGACGGCAAACGTCAGCACCAGGCTGCCGTCCGGCGACGTCAACTGCGCGGTCATATTGGTGATCGCGTTGGTCAGAACGGTCAGGCTCACCACTGCGCTGGTCACCGCGCCGGAGGAGTTGGTCACCACCACAAAATAGTTGGTGCCGGCATCGGCGGACGTCACCGGGTCGAGAATCAGGGAGGCATTGGTGGCCGCGCCGATGGCAATGCCGTTGGTGAACCACTGGTAGTAAGGTGTTGAACTGCTGGTGATCACGACCGTATTGGTGAAGGCGTTTCCGTTCACGACGGCCGCCGAGGCCGGTTGTTGCGTGATGGCAAGTTGGGTGACGGAAAGAGTAAACGAATTCCAATGGATCAGGCCGGGGGTGGGCAGGGTGGTTTGCGTGATTCCGACCGCACCAATCGACGGGTTGCTGGCATACGTAGTCGTGGTCGCCGCCTGGACGCCGTCAACGTAACACGCGATGGCCCATTGCGCGCCGGTCGTATCCAAGATCAGTTTCACGTTATGAGTTGCCGGAGTGTTGGCGGGGAAGAAACCATTCTGGCTGATGAGCTGTCCCGTTCCATGCGGGCCGGTAAAAAACTGCACATTCCCGGTTGATTCAGTCAATATCACCCAATCATACCCATTGGGTCCGCCATTGGCCGAGTCGGAGAACCGCCCGTCGCCGACCGGCACATTGACCGAGTCGTTTTGAGCAAACCCCACACCGACCCAGTCGCCCGAACCTGGATTGCCGCTGAAAGTCATCGAAGCGGTCAAGGTGTAGGTGTACCCGGATTGCGGCTTGAAGGGCAGAAGAATGCTGTCCCCTTGTCCCGTGCCCACAAGGCCGTCGGCGTAAAAGGCGTTGGTGTCGTTGACGCCCAACGCGTCGTTCCAAGTTGCTGTATTGGTGCCACCGAACTGGCTTGTGGCGGTATCCGGCGCGGTTCCCCAGATGTCGTCCGTCCCCAAAGAGAAGGAGTCGAAATAAATGGTTTGTGCGTCGCCGACGGACCCGAAAAATGCCGCCGCCAACACGATAGAAACGACTGGGTTTATCCCGCCGCCGATGAGCCGGTGCAGTGTCCGTATAAGACGAAAAATGCTCATGATAAAAATGGAATCAATGAAACTGGATGTGAGATTTGGCTCGATAACACAGGCCACAGGCGGATGGGTTTGATAAGTTTATCCTAAGCTGCCGGAGCCGGTTTCCCTATGGAGGAAACGACTTTTCGCATGGATAATTTGCTGATTGAAGGGTGGCGAGGAGCATTTTCCACGGCGGAACGCGGCGGAGAAAACAAAGAGACGGCGGGGTGAGGGAAAATGCCGGACCAGCCGAGATGGCTACAATTTTTCTTGAACCGCTCTAAACAGCCGGAGATGCCTTGCTTAAATTTCGCGAGAAAAACTTCATTTTGAAAAGGGACTTCACCCATGAATCACTATAAACGAAAAATAAAAACACTTACCCGCATTGATACCGTGCAATGCGGGTAAGTGAATTTTATTAATTGCCAGCGGGTTTGTCGAGTCTGTAATGCAACGGGTTTTGTAATGCAACGGGTGGTGTTCTGGATAATAGAATTATAGGATACGCATGAATTATACGTTGCAGTGGCCGAGGACGGCCATACTTCACGGGAAAGAGCGGAGAGGAAGCAAGCCACGAGCTATGCTTGCCGCCGCGCGCCAAGACGCATAATCACTTCCGCACCGCCGGTTCGTCACGCAATCTTTCTCAACTTCGTCACGCGGCCGACCTCGACCCATTCGACGACAAAAATATTTCCGTCGTGGTCAAAATACGCGCTGTGCGGCGCGACGAACTGGCCCGGGACAAAATGGTCACGGGTGAGGGTGCGCAATCCCTGGTAGCCCGGGCCTTCGCCAAGCTGGGCCACCAGTTTAAAATTTTCATCCAGCAACGTCACTCGGGAATGCAGGTCGGGCACCGCCATCAATTTGTCACGCGTGTGAAAGTGACATGGCTCCAGGACATTGTCCGTGACGAAGCCGAGATGTTGCCCATCGAGTGAAAAATTTTGCAGGCGATGATTGGCGCGGTCGGCCACGACGAGCAGGGGATCGGGGCCGCGCAAGTCCACCATCAGCCCGTGCGGACAACTAGTCTGGCCGGGGGCGCTGCCTTTGCCGCCAAAGCTGTGGAGATATTTCGCGTCCCGGTCATACTCATGGATGAAACTTTTGCCGTAGCCATCGGCCACATAAAAATTTCCACCTGGCGCCACCGCGATGTTCGTCGGCACAAATTCATCGGGCATCGTATAGCCGGTGCATTGTTCCGGCGCCCATTTGCGCCAAAGTTCCTGGCCGGCCAGCGTGGTTTTGGCGAATTCGTGGCGCTTGGTGTCGCACAAATAAAAAAACTCCTCGCCACCTTCCTTGCTCAGATGCAGGCCGTGTGCGCCGTTCCGGTATTCCTTGCCCCACGAACGAACAAATTTACCGTCGGCATCGAAGACCACCACGGCATCGCCGATCTTTGCATCCTTGCCCACGGTGTGTTTGATGTGGATTTCGCCCTGCGCGTCCACGGCCACGCCGTGCGTGTTGCCATAAACGTGGCCGGCGGGCAGTTCGCCCCAGTCGTGCAGGCACTCGTATTGATGTTCACCCGTGCCGAGGATAGGAGGACGCGAGCCGGTCTTGTCCTGCGCAATGATGTAAGGCGCGGAGGCCAGAAACGCGGCGGCGGCGCCGGTCCGTTTGATAAACCCGCGGCGGTTCAGATTTGATTTTTTCATGTCCGTGGCGTTTTTGGGTGGAAGCTCGGTCAGGCAATCAAGGCATCAACTACGTTGGCCGGAACCACGCCGGTAAGCCGCTGGTCCAGACCTTGAAAGCGATAGGTAAATTTCAAATGATCGAAGCCGAGCAGCTTGAGCGCCGTGGCGTGAAAGTCGTGAACATGCACGGGATCTTTCACGATGTTGTAGCAAAAATCATCGGTTTCGCCGTGAACCAGGCCGGGTTTTGAGCCGCCGCCCGCCATCCACATGGTGTAGCAGCGCGGATGATGGTCCCGGCCGTAATTATCCTTGGTCAACTGGCCTTGCGAATAAATCGTCCGGCCAAATTCACCGCCCCAGACGACGAGCGTGTCGTCCAGCATGCCGCGCGATTTCAAATCCTGGATCAGGGCGTAACAGGGCTGGTCCACGTCCTTGCATTGAGAGGGCAACCGTCCGCTGACATTGGCGTGGGTGTCCCAGTTGTTGTGATAAATCTGAACAAAGCGGACGCCGCGCTCCACGAGCCGCCGCGCCAGCAGGGCCGTGTTTGCAAAGGTGCCGGGCGTTTTCACGTCGTCGCCATAAAGCGCGTAAGTGGCCTCCGTTTCATGCGAGAGGTCGGAGAGTTCCGGCACGCTGGACTGCATACGGAACGCCAGCTCGTATTGCTTGATGCGCGTGTGCGTTTCCGGATCGCCGACGGTGCGGAAATTGATTTCGTTCAGCGCCTTCAAGCCGTCGAGGGTTTCGCGCCGGATCTTTGCGTCCACGCCCTCTGGATTATTGATGAATAAAATCGGGTCGCCCGCCGTGCGCAACTGCACCCCGGCATGTTCGCCCGGCAAAAAGCCCGCCGACCAGAGGCGCGCGCCGACGGCCTGCAATTGCTCGTTGTTGGTGGATTTGGCCATGAGCACGACGAAGGTGGGGAGATTTTCGTTCATGGAACCCAGCCCGTAGGAAACCCACGAACCCAGGCACGGTTTGCCGGTGTTCTGGTTGCCGGTCTGCATGAACGTGATCGCCGGCTCATGATTGATGGCGTCCGTGTTCATCGAGCGGATGAAGCACAGGTCATCCGCCATCTTCGCCGTCCATGGCAGCAGCTCGGAGATCCACATCCCGTTTTTTCCGTATTGCGCGAACTTGTATTTCGAGGGCGCGATGGGCAGGCGCTTCTGCCCGCTGGTCATGGTGGTGATGCGCTGGCCCATGCGGATGGAGTCCGGCAGATCCTTGTCGAACATCGCTGTGAGGTTGGGCTTGTAATCGAACAAATCCATCTGCGACGGCCCGCCGACCATGTGCAGATAAATCACCCGCTTCGCCTTGGGCGGGAAATGCGGCCCGATGGCGCGCAGCATGTTTTCGGCATCGCCGGTGGCGGCGGTTTTCTTTTCATCGGCGAACAGCAGGCTCGGCGCGAGCGAGGCCAGCGCCGCGGTGCCGAGGAGGCTGGCGCCGCGCTTGAAAAACTGCCGGCGCGTTTCGTAGCGGATGTAGTCCCGGAGCAGCGGATGCGGGTGTGGATTCATAAGCAAAATTTGCCGGGGAAAAACGCAGAGGCGCGGAGAACGCAGAGAAGCGCAGAGTGAAAAAATGTTTTCTCCGCGAACCTCTGCGTTCTCTGCATCTCTGCGTTGAGTCTGGTTTTCATTTGTTCAAAACCTCATCAAGGTTCATCAGTTCATTCGCCACCATGGTATAGGCGGCGAGCGTGGGCGGATCAATTTTTGCATCCGGCTTGGTTTCACCGACGGCCAGTAATTGCGCCGCTTTTTCCGGGGCGGCCTGGTAATACGCCAGCAAATCATCGGCGCTGTGCGTGACGATTTTCCGCTCGGCCGCAGTTAAAGGCCGCGCCAGCAGCCGTTCCGCCATGTAATCGAACACATCCTTGTTTTCCTCGAGGCCCGATTGGGCGAGGTGGCGCGCGGCCTCGACGAATTGCGGGTCGTTCAAGGTGACCAGCGCCTGCAACGGCGTGTCGGTGCGCTCGCGGCGGATGGTGCAAACCTCGCGCGAGGGTGCGTTGAAGATTTCCATGGAGGCGGGCGCGGCCTGGCGTTTCCAAAAGGTATAAACGCTGCGCCGGTATAAATCATCGCCGTGATCCTGGACGTAATTACGCGTATCGCCCTGCGGCAACCCGACCTTGTCCCAAATGCCCGGCGGCTGATAAGGACGCACGCTCGGCCCCCCGATTTTTTCGACGAGCAGGCCGCTGGACGCGAGCGCGTAGTCGCGGATCATCTCGGCGTCCATACGGAAGCGGGGCCCGCGCGCGAGCAGTCGGTTCTCGGGATCGCGCTCCAATTTTTCCGGACTGCAAACCGCCGATTGCCGGTACGTCGCCGACATCACCATCAGTTTGAAGATGCGTTTCACGTCCCAGCCGTGGTCGCGAAAATCCACCGCGAGCCAGTCGAGCAGGGCCTGATTCGACGGTTGTTCGCCCGCCACGCCGAAATCACCGGCGGTTTTTACCAGCCCCACGCCAAACAATTCCTGCCAGTAGCGGTTCACGGTGACGCGCGCTGTGAGCGGATTTTCCGGGCGTAACAGCCATTCCGCAAAGCCGAGCCGGTTGCGCGGCGCATCGGCCGGCATGGGCGGCAAAAACTCCGGCGTGTTCGCCGCCACCTTGTCCCGTCGCTGATCATAGGCGCCCCGGAACAGCACGTAGGCCTCGGGCGGATTAGTGCTTTCGTTCATCACATAGGCCACGGTGCCGCGTTGACGGATCCG
>Ga0210388_10004924_pt1 | contig 10419 bp, 10 predicted proteins | sample IncBWC19OmetaG_FD_155485 | JGI IMG/M metagenome (GOLD analysis project Ga0210388, IMG submission 155485) | Forest soil microbial communities from Barre Woods Harvard Forest LTER site, Petersham, Massachusetts, United States - Inc-BW-C-19-O ...
GAGGTCGGGCCATTGATACCGGGTTGCAGCTTGTTGAGGCTGTCGCCTTGGTTGTGTTGAGACCCGTCCGGATCGCGCGACCAGAACAGCAGGACAAAGGGCTTGCCGCTGTGTACGAAAGCGGGCAGCACTGCTTTGGTGGCGGCGTCTGCGAACCACTTCTGCTGTCCGATGTTGGCGACCAGGGTGCCGGGGGTGGAGGCCGTTCCGGTGGGCTGCTCTCGCGGCGTCGGGGTGCTACCGAGCCCCGCACCTGCAAGGGCGCTCATCACTTCGGGGGCAAGCGGTACTCCGCCCGCGCTCCCCGTGCTGTCGTCGAGAATGACGGTTGCCGGGGCCGTGAAATGTCCCTGTGTCGGCTTTAGCTGGGTAATGTCCTGGAGGGCTGCCGGGCCCAGCTTGCCGATCGCGGCGGTGTTGAATCCGTGTTGGCGCGCGAGCGCCAGCAGCGAGGTCTCGTTCAAAAAATTTCCGTTCGGGGCGTGGTCACCGAGATCACCCAGCACCGGATCGTTCTCGAGAAAGGGCGTGGGACTGCCGGGGGCTTTGCCGAAGTCACCATGATTGAACGTCGGGAAGCCGACGTATTCCGCGTTGCTGAAGTCGCCGGTGTCACCGAGGTAGTGGCCGGTCGCGATCGCCGCCGCGTTCGGGGTCGTGAGGGTGGGGAATAAGGAGTGACTGTTTACGAAGTGAACGCCGCGCTGGCGTAACGCGAGAAGCGTCGGGGCGTCAGTGGCGTTCACCGAATCGTGACGCAGGCCGTCCGGGAGAAAGATGAGCAGGTTGCGGCGGGGGCCGACCGTGCTCGCCGCGGGCGAGTGCTGTGCCGAAGTGGCAGCGACTGTAGTCGCGGCGATGGTGACAGAGACGAAGAGGCTGGAGTAAATGGCGACAACGGCTCGTCGCAGTTCGCGCACGCTCAAACGCATTGTGTGACGGCTCCTTGGCGCGTGCGCGCCGCTCGATTCACTTCCCGGAATCGTCTCGTATCCTATACGAAAGGCGCGCGGCCAGTGGGCGTGCGAAGCCGAAGACCAATGTGACGAGCGCTGCAACCGCGGCGAGCCACGCGAAGTCAGTGGGCGCACGCCGCTGCTCGGCGAAACGCGGATGCAGCATTGCTTCGCGGATCGAATCGAGACTGTTCATATGCAGGTATTCGAAGCCGACTTCGCGCGCGAGATTGCGCAGATACGGCTCGCGGACTTCTGAAAGATGCTCGTGAGTCGCGACGGCCGCGTGACCCGCGGCCTGCACGTCCCGCTGCACGACTTCGTCGGCGTGCCAGAATCCGATCGGCCTGCCATCGGCGTCGGTTCGCGGAATGGGGCGTGGTGTGTAACCACCGACACCAATGAGCCAGCCGCCGATGTCGCCCCGTTTCAGGTCATCGAACATCGCCAGGCCCTCGCCGTCTACAGGCGGCGCTTCCTGCCCGTCCGTTAGAAAGAGCACCCTGGGGTGACTGCCTACATCCCGGGCGCCCCGCATCGCCCAGAACAGTCCTTTGCTGATTTCGCTGGCGTTTCCCCAGCGCATGCGGCCATCGATCCGGTCCAGGGATGCCAACAAGTCGTTGTAGTTGCTGCAAACTTCGATCGGTGCGAGTAGCACGAGGGTGCGGTACTCGGCGAACACTCCCCAGCCGACGCGGGAACCGCAGGGCAACTCGTGCAGGGTGCGACGAACGGCTGCGCGTGCGAAGGTGAGTCGGCTCGTGGGCAGGCCATTTATATCGTAGTCCTCAACATTCATGCTTTGCGTGATGTCGAAGACGACGAGGTAGTCGTATGTGGTGCGCGATACGTTGAAGGGTGGAATCCCGATAGCCACCAGTAGCAGGAGGAAGGTGAGTGTTGGGGTGAGCCAGGAGCGTCCATTCATGGGAAAATTCATGGGAGGTCCATGCGCGGATCTGCGATGGTCGAACGCTCGTGCTCCCTGGGGTCGGGCGGGCCGGTGTCCTCGTCGGTGGCGTCGTCGTCTTCCGGCGCGAGGCGCAGGGAACGCTCGAGGTTGTAGCGGGCGTCCCAGTCGCTTGGGTCCCGGCGCAGGAGGTCACGGTAGCTTTGCTTCGCGAGCTCGGTTAGCGGCAGTGATTGGGCCTCGTCAGCGAGTCCGGCCTGGATCGCCTGGTGGAGGTGGAGGTTACCGAGGTCATACAACGCAATCAGGCGCAGATCGTTACGGTTTGATTGGATGATTGCCTTGTAGGCAGCGAGCGCGGCGTCGTAGTCAACCCTTGCGAGTGCCACGGCACGAGCCAGGCGCGCTTCCGGCGGCAAATGGTCGGCGGCGCCGGCGGTGACCCATGCTGGGGGTTTGGAGTGCGCGGCTGGGGCTACTGCCGCGCTCCAAGCTGCGACGGCTGCGTTGATACTTTGCGCGTGTTGCAAGCGTAAGCTTTCCCCGACTGTCACGCCGGCTAGCGCTACTGCGACGAGAGCGAATGCCATGTGACCGCGCGCTCTTCTCATCGCCAGCTCCTCAGTTGCGCGGCGCTGAACGCGAGAATCATCAGGCACGCGAAGGCACCCAGCGCGAAGCACAGGCGGTCATAGTTCTTTCTCGGAATGAGCTCGAGATAATCGAGCGGCAGATTCTGCTGGCGCCCGACGTCAGCGACCGCTTGCGCCAGGTCCTTCGGCTCGGACACCTGGTAGGCGTGGTAGGGCGTGCTCAGGCTCTGGAAGAACCGATTCATGGCCACTTCAGCGATGGCGTCGGCCTTCGGGTCGTCCGTGTCGAGACTCGCGCCGTTGATGGAGCGCAGATACAGCCAATAAAGCGCGACGCGATTGCGGGCCATTCCCGCGGTGATTCGCTGTCGCGTTGGCGGATCGAGCTGCGCGCCGCCGTCCGAGACCAAAAGAATGGCGCGACTGCCGGTGTACTCGCGCGTGTCGAACTCGGCGATGGCCGCGAGCAACGCGCGGCCAACATCCGTACTCGAGAGGCCGGGGCCGGTGCCGCCGGCTGTTATTCCGGCTTGTACGACTTCGCCGTGTTGTGTGAATGGCACGACAGGAAGCGGGCCGCCGCTGAAGAACATGAGCGAGAAGCGGTCCTCGGGACGCTTTTCTACGAAGTGGGACAGCAGTTCGCGGGCGGTCCTGCTTTTCTGCGGACCTCGGTTCCAAGCCTGTTGGGTTCGGATGATGGGGTCGATCGTGCGCCAGTCACTGGGCAACATCCGTTGGTCCATGCTGCGACTCCGGTCGATGAGGACAACGATCTCTGCGCCGCGGCCGGTTCGGACGACCTGTGTTTGTGGCCGGCCGGGGGCGGCCAGGCCCACGACGATGCTCGCGATCGCGAGTACGGCGAAGGCGGTGCGTAACCAACCGACGATCCGGCCGGCGGGGTCTGCCGGGAGCCATGGGAGGTAGGAGAATAGGATTGTGTCGGAGCGGGCGCGCAAGATCGGCAGTACCGCCAGGGGTAGCAGTAACAGAACCCAGGGGTGGGTTAGGTCGATGTTGGGGGCCATGGTGAGGGCCATTAGGTGCTCACCGCGAGGCGCTCAGCGTTCATGGCGGCGCTCGATGCGGAGGAGGTCGGCGCACAGGGTGCGCGGGAGGGATGTGTCGGAGGTTTTCGCGCTTCCGAAGAAGAGCAGGCTGGATTGTGCGAAGAACGTCTCAATCTGCGCTCGCGCTGGCGCCAGTTGAGGTGCGCGCTCGAATAGCACTGGGAGAGTTGCGCTTTGGATGACACGGCCGGCGGTGCGGTCGAAGGCACGATGTAGTGCTTGCCAGGCGCCGGGCTCGTGGTCGCCAAGCATCCTCATCTCGCGCAAAGCGCGTGCGAACGGCTGCGTCGCGACTGCGCGCCTATTGCGCCATACCAGCCAGCCGATCCATGTAATGAGTGTTAGCACTAGGGCGCTCACAGAGAGCGCAATATCGCGTCGGATGGGCGCGGTTGGGACGACCGCTGGGAGTCGGTCTGGACGGAGGTCACGCGTGCCCACTTGCTCCGGCGAGCCGGGTAGGCTCAGGGGGGCGACGTTGATGGACGCGGACGGGACCCTCAGCGTTAGCGCCGGTGCACCGGAGCCGCTCGAAACGGTGAGTTGCCAGGCGGGTAGCGTAACGTTCGTTAGCTTCGGTGGTGCGTTGAGTATTTGGTACTCGACTACGAGCCAGTGGTGCAGGCCTCCGTCAGTTGCGATCGTCACCCGATGACGCTCGAACCATGAGCTCACGCGGCCGGTGGGCGGGAGAGCGGCAGGGGTCAGTGTTTGCCCGTCGCGTTGGAGGAGGACGCGCTGGGTTAGTAGGTCGCCCACGAAGTAGCCTGTGAGGCGGGGTTGTTGGACGGTGGCGTAAGTTATAGCGCGTGCGGGCGGTGGCGCCGTGTCCGCCTCGGCTAGAGACGCGCACGCGAACATGAGAACGACCAAGTGAATCGCGCGCTTCACGATGCGTCGCCGGTCATAGGTCCGCCTCGAAGAAATAGCGTGAGAGTGCGTCGGCGTCGAATGCGCCCTCAACATAGAACGGGCGTGTCGCGTGAGCGGCGAAGTAGCTGTCAATTTCGGCGCGCCGTTGCTCAACCGATCGGCGCCATTCCTGGCGCAACCGTGGCCGCAACCAAAGCGTGCGGCGGGCGCCTGTCTCGGCGTCGCGTAACGAAGCTAACGCGTTTCGCGCCGGGGGCTCCGTTTCCGCAGGGTCCCAGACGACGACAGGGACGACGCCAGCGTGCGCCATTAAATCCAACGCAATATCGAGGCGCTCGAGCGGCCAGTGAAAATCGGACACCAGGAACACAAGGCCCTGCTGCCCCGCCAAGCGAGAGGCGGCGTCCTCGAGGCCGTCGACGGAGCCGTCCGCGCTGCCCACGTCGCGCACCTCGCGTAACGCGGCACCCATCAAGCTCCCCATGCCACGGCTGACACGCGCCGGCATGAATAGATCGGGACGCTCGGCCTCGTCGAACGCCATCATTCCAACTGCGTCGCCGACCCGGAAGGCACTCATGCCGAGCGCCTCAATAAAATCCGCGACGACATGAAGCTTAGGCCGATGGCTGCCAAACATCATCGAAGCGGACACGTCAACGATTGCGCGTACCGAAGCGCCTGCGCGCTGACGATTGACCCGTACAAGCCACTCCTCCTTCAGCCCGCGCAGGCTGGCGCGCAAGTCGAGCCTGCGCGGATCCGGTCGGTCGTAAAGACTCACGTGCGAGACGAACTCCTGGCCCGCGCCAATGCTCGAGCCAGGATGCGAGCCGGGTCGCTGACCGCTGAGGCGGCCTGGAAGGCGGTAGTGGAACTCCTGTGGAGCATCCATCATCAGCGCGGCGTCGGTACCTTGTCCAGAATCTGCGCGACCAGCGCGTCTGCAATCTGTGCGCGGCGCAATTCGTAGACTGGCGTGAAGAAGACACGATGACCTAACACGGGAGTGGCGACAGCCCGGACGTCATCGGGAGTCAGATAGTCACGCCCGGCAAACCAGGCGACCACCCGTGCCGCTCGAGTCAATGACATGATCCCGCGCGGGCTCGCCCCGGCGAGAATGAGCTTGCCCATATCCACACCCTCCACAGCTATCCCAAATTTCTGCGGAGTCTGCGTCGCATCCCACAGGTCGAGTACGTAGCGCTCGAGCGCCTCGCTGGCACTCACACTGCGCTGAATCGCGGCACCAATGAGATTGAGCTCCTTCCAGGGCAGGATTTCGGGCGCGACTCTTTCGAGCAGTGCGTCCACGTCGTGATACTCCGGGTTGAACACCAGGGCTCGCCTGACAGCCACCTCGGAGGGCGTCGGCATGCGCAGCTCAAACATGAAGCGGTCGCGCGCCGCGGACGCCAGCTCGAAGGTCTCTTCCTTCTCCACCCGGTTGCGATCTGCGAACACACTCATGAAGGGGAAGCGATATTCGCGGTTGAACGCGGAAACCGTCCGCTCCGCCATCGCGCGCAGCAGAAGCGACTGGACCTGCGGGCGCGCCCTGTTGATCTCATTGAAGAAGAAAGTGGTGAGCCGCTGCTCGTGGCGTAACAGTGGTCCCGGCTCGATGCGCGGCTTGCCCGCGGCATCGACGTAAGTGTGATAGATGAGATCGCCGGGCATGAGATCCACGGTGCCCTCGACTCGCTCGAAATCCCCACCCACCGCTCGGGCGAACGCGCGCAGGATCGTGGTCTTTCCCACACCGACGTCGCCTTCGAGCAGAACGTGACCGCGGGCAAACAACGCCACGTTGATCAACCGGACCGTGTCCTGTTGACCCAGGATCGCCTTGCCGACCTCTTCCTCCAGACGCAAAGCCCGGGTGCGCCAGTCGTGCATCTGCTCTGCGGAGACCGTCACAGCGAAACCCCCAACGACTTCGTCCATTTCAACCCCGCATCCGTGGCTCCTCGGGGCACATATTCGCAGCCGACCCAGCCAGGATAGCCGAGGGCATCCACGGCGGCGAAGATGGCGGGATAGGCAATCTCGCCTTCGTCCGGTTCGGCGCGGGTCGGCACGGCGGCGATCTGCACATTACCGATGACCGGCATATAGCGCTTCAGCTTCGTCAACACATCACCCTCGCTGACCCCAACATGATAAACGTCGAACTGCAGTTTGATGTTGGGAAGCGCCAGCTCCTCGATGAGCGACACTGCCTCAGCGAGCGTCGAGTAGAAGTACCCGGGGTTGTCGCGAGGATTGAGGGGCTCCAACAGCAGGAGCAATTTATGCGCGGCGGCTTTCGCGGCGGCGACGCGTAGATTCTCCGCGAATACGGCGCGTGCGCGTTGTCGGTCAGTAGCAGCGACTTTGCCGGCCATCACGTGAATGGCACTGGCGCCGCAGCCAGTGCAGTACACGATCGATTGGTCGACGGTTGCCTGGAAATCGCGCTCGCGATCGGGGACCGCGCCGAGACCGCGCTCACCGCGGGCGAAATCTCCCGGCGCCGTATTGATTCCCAATATGGTCAGCCCGTGGCGCTTCGCCACCGCGCCAATCTCGGCGGCCGGCGTATCGTACGGCCAATGCATTTCAATGGCCCGAAACCCGGCCCGTGCCGCGGCCTCAACTCGCTGCGGCAATGGGCGGTCAGGCCAGAGCAGTCCCAGGTTGGCGGAGAAGCGGGGCAATACGGTGACTCCCTCAATTGAGGCTCTCATTATGGATGGCTTCGAGGCGAGCGCGCGTCCGGGAGGCGGGCACCTTGCCCGGTTGAGCGGGTTTTGCTCGCGGACGCGGCGTTTCCGATACACAGAGGCCCGTTTTCGGCGCATGCAGTCCCATTTTCGAACGTCCTGTCGGGCGGGTGCATACTCGAACGTCCTTGGACGAAGTAGGAGGCGTCGATATGCTCTATTCCATTCTCTGCTATGAATCCGAGGCGCTGGCCGCGGGCCGCACCAAGCAGGAAGACGACGCCATGATGGGCCGGCTGAGGGGCGTGCTGCAGAACCTTCAGGCAGAGGGCAAGCTCGGGCCGACGGCGCGTCTGATGCCGACCACAACAGCGACGCACATCCGCTCCGGCAAGGAATCTCCAGCGGTCATTGACGGCCCGTTCGCGGAAACCAAAGAGCAACTGCTCGGGTTCTACCTTATCGATTGCCCTACCCTGGAAGAGGCGATCGCAGCCGCGAAATTGCTGGGGCGTGAGAAGTCCCACGGTACGCTCGAGATTCGTCCCGTTGCCGTGTTCAACCCGTTGGGTGCTCCCGTGGCGGGCCGCCCTGAGGCGGGCCGCTCCAAATGACGGACATGGCCTGGATCACTGCGGCGTTGACGGCCGCGCGTCCCCAGGTCCTCGGCGCGCTGTTACGTTATTTCCGCGTTCTCGACGCCGCTGAAGACGCCTTTCAGGAAGCATGCCTGCGAGCGCTAAAGACCTGGCCGGTCAAAGGCCCTCCGCGCGACCCGGCCGCGTGGCTCATCTTTGTCGGGCGAAACTTCGCCCTCGACGAGGTCAGGCGCCGCAGCAGGCAAACCGAGCTGCCCGCCGAGGAGGAGCTCGTGATCGACGACGAAGATCCGCAAGAGGAGCTGGCGGAGCGCCTCGACGCCTCTCACTACCGCGACGACATCCTGCGGCTGCTGTTTGTATGTTGTCACCCCGACCTGCCTACGAGCCAACAGATCGCCGTCGCCCTGCGTATCGTGTCAGGACTCACCGTGAAGGAGATCGCGCGAGCGTTCCTCGTGAGCGAAAGCGCGATGGAACAGCGAATCACGCGAGCGAAGGCCCGCATAACCGCCGCCGAAGTACCTTTCGATACTCCAGGCGCTCCGGAGCGAGCCGAGCGTCTCACCGCGGTGTCGATGATGATTTACCTCATCTTCAACGAGGGATACTCAGCCAGCGGCGGGAGCGCCCACGTCCGGGTGTCTTTGTGTGAGGAGGCGATCCGCCTCAATCGGCTGCTATTGCGGCTTTTTCCGGGCGAAAGCGAGATCATGGGGCTGCTGGCACTGCTGCTTCTCCAACATGCGCGGGCCTCCGCCCGGCTCGACTCCGAAAACAATATCGTGCTGCTGGAAGACCAGGATCGCGGGCTTTGGGATCGCGAGTTGATTGCCGAGGGACTGGCGCTCGTTGAAAAAGCCATTCGCCATCACCGCGTAGGGACTTACCAGGTCCAGGCCGCCATCGCGGCGGTTCACGCGCAGTCACCGACTGCCGCCGATACTGACTGGTCGGAGATCGACAGGCTGTATGAAGTCCTGGAAGCGCTGCAGCCCTCGCCCGTGGTGACACTCAATCGGGCGGTCGCCGTCTCCAAGCTACGCGGGCCGGCAGAGGCCTTGAAGATGATCGAGCCGTTGGCCCCCAAGCTCACGGGCTACTTCTATTTCTACGGCCTCAAAGGGGCGCTGCTGACGCAGTTAGGACAGATCGATGAGGCCCGTGCCAACTTCAACAAGGCCATTTCCCTGGCCAACACCGCGGCGGAGGCGGCGCATATCCGGTCGCACCTGGATCGGCTGCAGAAAGACAGCGAGACTGGCTGATCTACCCTCGGTGCTGTGCGGACCGAGGCGGCGCGTGGAGATAGTTGGGCTCGGCGCGTTTTACGCGAACTTCACCGCGTCGGTATTACTTCCGCACAGCACGATACCAACACGCTCTCCGGCAGCGGGGCGGTACGCTCCGCTGAGAAGCGCCGCGAATGCCGTGGCGCCGCCCGGCTCAGACGCGACCCTCAAAACACGCCACAACGCCTGCTGCGCCTCGCGGATGGCGTCGTCTTCAACGAGCACAGCCTGCTCGACGTACTTCTGCGCCAGGGGAAACATGAGTTGCCCAACCTGACGAGGTGCCAGAGACTCGGCGGCAATGCCGCCCGCCTCCGCATCGACCGGGCGCCCGGCCTCACGCGCTCGGTACAAAGTTGGTGCCGTGCGGGGCTCGACTGCGACGAGTCGAACGCGGCCGGCAAACCAAGCGGCTATGCCGCCGATGAGGCCTCCGCCACCAACAGCGACTAGCAGCGTATCCAATCCTTCAAACCGCGCCGTCGACTCGGCACGCTGCCCCGCCGAGCGCTCCGGCTGGGTCACCGCGCACTGTTCCTCGATCTCCAACCCCACCGTCCCCTGCCCGAGCAGCGTCTCCACCTGATCGAAGGCGTGAATCTCCATGGCGCCGGAGGTGGCCGCAAACTCCCGACTCGCCGCAAGCGCGTCCGCGTAACGCTCACCGGAAATCACCAGGTGGGCTCCGAGCTCGCGGATGCGGTCCCGCTTCGTGGCCGCCGACACGTTCGGTACAAAAATCCTCGCCGGCACACCTAGCTTGTGAGCGGCGAACGCCACCGCGAGCCCGTGGTTGCCGCCGGAGGCCGCGACGACCCCCGCAGCCGGAACCGGGCGCGAAAGCAAACTCGCCAGCGCGCCGCGTGGCTTAAAGGAACCCGCGTGCTGAAGCAACTCGAGCTTGAAAACGATGGGCCGCCCGGAGAGCGCGAAGTCCGCTGCGTCGACCTCAATCAACGGCGTTCGACGCACGTGAGGCCGAATCAGCTCGTAGGTTGCGGCGATGGTCTCTCGCGTGACGGCGGCTTTGTCCATGAGTCACTCTAAGTAGGCTTCGTACCCGGCGGAACTTCCCGGTAAGCTTCACTTTATCTTACCGACGAGTGAGGCGCCTCATGGAGGCTGCATGGGATCCATATCGTGAATAGTGTGCTGAGTGCCTTCCTCCTGACGTTCGCGGGACTGTTCCCGATCGTGAATCCTATCGAGGCCGCGCCGTTTTTTCTCGGCCTCACCGCCGGTATGTCGAGCGCGGAGCGCACCGTCCTGGCGCGCAAGGTCGCCATCAACGGCTTCGCGCTGCTGTTGGGATCGATGGTGCTCGGCCCCTGGCTGCTCGAGTTCTTCGGCGTCGAGTTGCCGGTGATGCGTATCGCCGGCGGGCTCGTCGTGACCGCCCTTGGATGGCAGCT
>Ga0210388_10004926_pt1 | contig 10413 bp, 7 predicted proteins | sample IncBWC19OmetaG_FD_155485 | JGI IMG/M metagenome (GOLD analysis project Ga0210388, IMG submission 155485) | Forest soil microbial communities from Barre Woods Harvard Forest LTER site, Petersham, Massachusetts, United States - Inc-BW-C-19-O ...
CGCTAATTCTTTAACTTGGATGCCGTTATAAATCACCGAATCATAGCGAAAGTCATCTTCCATGGTGAAGTTGAGCAGTTTGTTAATGCCAATGGTGAGCAAATTATCCCACTCCGCCACAGTCAAGTTGATCGATCCACCCGGCCAGAAGGTGTCCAGCTTGGAATCGAAGCTAGAACTGTCTGAAAATTTTAAATTCAATTCTGAAACCCAGCTGATACCTAATTGGGTCAGAACATTTTGGTTTTGGGTATAAACCGCCTCAAACTGATTGGCGACGGTTTCTTTTAGCCCCGCGCCGAGGCGGGTGTTAAAAATAGTGTCCGGCGTGTATTTCAAACCCACGCTTTCCGTGAAATAACCTGGATCCATGAAGTTAGAAGTTTGAGTGGCTGGAGTCGTGGTGTAATTAAACCCGTAGCCAAATTGGTTTTGAATCGAAAGTGAGACATAGGGGCTGATGTATTGCCAGGTCTTCCAGGAATAAACACTTTCCAAATCAATCGTGTCCGAGGTGACCTGAGTTCCCTGCAGATTGTTATAAGTCAAACCATACTGCAGTTTGAGGGTGTTGAGCCAATTGATACCGGTGTTATCTTTCTCAAAACGAGCGTTCAATCCCGCCTGCCAGGTAATAAAATTGATCCCGCCCTGCACCCAGTTAGAAAAAGACCCCTGGTTCAAATTCAGGTTGGCCAGAATCTGATTTTTCCATTCATCCGCGGGGGGCTGGGCCAGTACCACCGTTGCGGTTTGTGCCCAGGTCATCGAAGTCACGCAAAAAAATATTAACACCCATAAAAACTTTTTCATAAAACTCCTTATCAAAATAGAACTACTTTTTTCCAGCTTTCAATAAATCCAAAGCCTTCATCACATCCGTCGTTGGTAGCTGACATTGATAATTCTGACAGACATAAATAGTCGGCTGACCGCCCTGGCTTTGGCGCCCTTCGGCCCAGGGAATCGTCACGGTTAACCCCTTGATGTCTTTCTCTTCGCAAAAGACCATCACTTTATTCGGTAAAAAGTTTTCTCTTAAAGTCTTAAGAACTTTTTCAGACTCATTCTTCGGCCCTACGACAAAAACTTCGGCCGGGCCGTTAAAATCAAACTGAAAGGCCTGAAGCATTAAAGGAAAGTTGGAGCCGCTCTTGGCCAAATCGCCTGAGAAGCATTTCAAAATCGCGTCAGCGCGGTCCCGGTAAGCTTTATTCCCTGTGAATTCCGCTAACCGATAAAGGCTCATCGACGCCATGGAATTGCCCGAGGGAATGACGCCGTCATAAGCTTCTTTCGTGCGGGTCAGTAGCCTGTTTTGGTCTTTCTGATCGGAGCCGTTGAAATAATAGGCTCCATCCTTTTGGTCCCAGAAAAGTCTTGTTATGTCTTTTTCCAACTCGATCGCTTTTTTCAGATAATCCGTATTAAAGGTACTTTCATATAGGTCCAGCTGAGCGGCTTGGTAAAAAGCATAGTCGTCGATATAACCTTGAATCTCTGAGGGGCACTGCCGGTAAGAAGCCAACAACCGACCATCTTTAAAAAGATTCTTGCTAATAAAAGCCGATGCCTTTTCCGCCGCCCGCAGATAACGCTGATCTCCCAACACTTGATAGCCATAAGCCAGCGACGAAATCATCAAACTGTTCCAGGCGGTAAGAATTTTGTCATCCAGATGCGGGCGGATGCGTTTAGCCCGAACGGACAGAACTTTATTCACCGATATTTTCCACCAGGCCTGGTCTTTTCCTAAAGCCTCTAACGAGGAAGGCAAATCCGCCGTGAGATGGAGAATACTTTGACCCTGCTCAAAGTTACCGTGCTCAGTCGCGCCGTAAAGCTGGCAAAAAGTCATACCGTCTTTGTCGCCTAAGATGGCTTTAATCTCATCGGGATTCCAAACGTAAAATTTCCCCTCGTGCCCTTCGCTATCCGCGTCCTCAGCGCTATACAAGCCGCCCTGAGCGTCGGTCATGTCCCTGAAGTAATAAGTGAAAATCTCATCCGCGATGCGGGCATATTCTTTTTTGCCCGTCAGTTGATAGGCTTCCAGATAAGCGCGGGAAAGCAGGGCATTGTCATAAAGCATCTTCTCAAAATGAGGTACCAGCCATTCATCGTCGGTGGAATAGCGCGAAAATCCGCCGCCCACCTGGTCATAAATTCCGCCCTCGGCCATCTTGTCCAAGGTTACTTCAATCGTATTCAGCAAAACCGGATCAGGATTTTTGTTTTGAATCCTCATCAGCAGGCTTAAAAGCATGGCCGGCGGGAATTTCGGCGCGCTGCGGAAACCGCCGTTTTTTTTGTCGAAAGAATGAATAGCGTAAGTCTTAACCTGATCCAGTATTTTTTGATCTAACACGCCGCCCGAATGATCCGTATGGGTTCCCGAAAGATAGCCGGCCAATTGCTGGCCGCCTTTTTTGATCTCCTCTGGCTTCGTTTCCCAGGTCCGGGCCACATCTTGCAGTACTGTGGGAAAGCCGGGTCGGCCGTAACGGCTGTCCGGCGGAAAATAGGTCCCGCCGTAAAAGGGCTGCAGATCAGGTGTTAAAAACATATTCAGGGGCCAACCGCCCTGTCCGGTTAAAAGCATCACCGCGTTCATATAGATCTGGTCCACATCGGGACGTTCTTCCCGGTCAACTTTAATACAGACAAAATGATCGTTTAAAATTTTAGCGGTGGCTTCATTCTCAAAACTTTCCCGCTCCATGACATGGCACCAATGGCAGGTGGAATATCCGATGGAGAGCAGAATGATTTTATTTTCTTTTTTCGCCTTCTCAAAGGCATCCTCGCCCCAGGGATACCAATCCACCGGGTTATGAGCGTGTTGAAGAAGATAGGGGCTTTTTTCGTGAATTAATCGGTTGGTATATTTAAAAGAACCATCATCTGATTTTTGAGTCACCCGCCACACTCCCCCGGCTAAGATAAGAACCAAAACAAAAATCAAAAGGAAAAACTTCAGGCTTCTACCACATAGGTTTCAGCGATTTTGTCATGCCAGGTTTGTGATTTTTCATCCCACAACATCCAAAGAAAACCGAGAAAAAGAAAATGCGACAGGATTTTGCTGACAGCTCTCACGAATGATTCCACCAGACCGATCGGTCCTCCCTTTACTGCAACAACCCGGATCCCCATGATTTTTTTGCCAATGGTCTGTCCATTCCACATGGAAATCAAAAAGGTCTCATAGAAAAAAATGAAAATGCCCAAACTGAAAATAGTGTCGATTAAAACCGCGAAGAATCTGCGCCAAAAGCCGGCCTTGTTCATCACGAACCTCTTGATTTAAAAGTAATCTGTCTCAAAGCCTCAAATAAAACAATTCCGGCGGAAGTCGACAAATTCAAACTGCGGATCGACTCATCCTTCTGCGGAATACGATACAGCTTCTCTTTATAAGTTTCATAAAAACTCTTGGGAAATCCCGCGGTTTCCTTGCCGAAAATTAAGTAAGCTTCGGATGGGAAAGCGATGTCCCAATAATCTTTAGTTCCTTTGGTGGAGAAGAAGAACAGCGCCGCGTCCGCCGGCAAAGATTGAACAAAAGTTTCCCAGCTGTCATGCCGGTGAACGACTACTTTTTCCCAATAATCCAGTCCCGCTCGCTGAACCTGTTTCGCGTCGAGATGGAATCCTAATCGGCCCACCAGATGAAGCTCCGCGCCCGCGCCTAGGCAGGTCCTTCCCACATTACCTGTATTCCAGGGAATTTCAGGTTCAATCAAAACGACATGCATCATGTTTAAAACTCCGTGGGTTAATGAACTTCGAAAGCCCCGCCAAAAGTCTCGCGGGCGTGTATTTTACGGCCCGTGGCACGGTCCGTCGCGACAGTCTCATTGATTTTGTCGTCCGTAAAGCTAAAGCGCCTCACCCGAATACGGGGTGACCGGCGGTCCTCCGAAGCGTCGATGTAAGTCACCAAACCATTTTGGTAATTCTCCACAATGCCCGCGTGGGTATAAACATCTTTCTCATCAATATGCCCGTCATGGTTGATGTCGTAGGTCTTGTTAAAAATCAGGATATCGCCCGCTTTCACCTCTGACGCGTGAACCCGGCGGATACCGTAGGCTTCCAAATAAGTATTTAAATCTCGAACCAGATTATGATTTCCTCTTTTGTGGTTCAAATACCGGTTCATTTTGCCCGAGTGGTAGCAGGCCAGCACAAAATGGGAGCAGTCGATTTTCCAATCGGGTTGATAGGCGTGGTAATTTCTGGCGTTTTGAACCGCCTCTTCGGGCGAGGCGGCCGAAGTCGCTTCACTGAGATAGTATCGCCCCGGCATACAGCCCACGCCCCACCCGGCTGTCGCCAGAAGCAGCAGACAGAGGCGGAAAAGGATTTTCATCTTCTAAAGCCTGCCCGGTTACCCCGGGAAATCAGCGACGCGATGTTATTAAAAACCACGTCCAGCGGCAAATTGGCCGAATAAGCTAAATATTTTGGATTCCACTCCGGATTAAACCGATCTTTCTCTTTTCGAATCGCCGTTAAACTCGCGGCCTCAACATAAGGCGAAAGAATTTCTTTCATCGGTTGTTCAAAAGGCTGCAGAGGACTTTCGTCCATGTCTAAAATTCCAGCCGTTCCCAAATTAAACCAATGAAATTCTTTTTTCTGCGCCCAAAAAATAGTCTCTAAAAATAAATAATCCTCCAGCGTCTTGGGCTCTTCCGCCATAGATCTCAAAAGATCGACCGAAACTTCCGCCTTAGCCGCGCTTTGAAGAATATTGGCAAAGGCCGCGATCTTCCCCTCTTTGCGAACCACTGCCAAGAAATAGCGCTTGATATAATTATTGCGGAAAAAACCCGTGGAAAAACCTTTTTCACGGGTTTTATGGTGGCTCAGCCAAGATTCGGAAACCACCTTCAGTTCTTTAATATGAGCTGGCACGCCTTCAGGCGGGATCACGTCAAATTGATAGTCCTCTTTTTCTTTAAACCGTTGGTATGTGTTTTTTAAATCTGCGGACAAATCTGTTAATTCAAAATTCTTTAAGGAAACCCTGGCCTCTTCCGAGATTTTTAAAACCGTTAATCCTAAATCCAAATAAGACTGAAAGTGATTTTGATCCACTTGATAAAAAACCGGTAAAGCATTTTTCTTTCGGCAAAGATCCCTAAAGCGCAGCGCCAAATCTTCCCGGTCTTTCTCGTGGCCTACCGGATCGCCCAGTACAATCCAGCTTTTCCCCTCAATCGCGTACATTAAAAAAGCTTCACGTTTTTTGTTAAAAAGAAGCCCTTTGTCGCCCAATAAAGCCAGGTTCGCGAAGCTTTTATTGAAATGGCGCAAAGCTTCTTGAGCCTTGTCCAATTCGTCTGAACTGGGAAACTCTGTTTCGGGTTGAGTGGGAGAAATAAGACTGATAATTGAAAAGATAATCAAAGTCAGTGTGACACCAAGGCTGGAACGGATAAACCGCGCGGCGTCTTCCACAATTTCAAAAGTAGTCCATAAATCGTTGGAATAATCCTCATAGCGGTAATTCACCACACCGATCCAAATTGACCCCAACCAGACAAAAAGAATCACCGTGACCCAGAGAGGAGAATAGCGCTGCTGAAAAACAGAGCCTTTTCGGGGAAAGTAGGCCCGGCTAAAAAGTAGCGCGGTAAATAACGCTAATAAAACTAAGGCCTCACGGTAAGCAAAACCTTTAAAGAAACAGCCTAAAACACCCACGCCTAAAAGAATCAGCACAAAATAATAGGCGCTCTCCAGTCGTTGCTGAATGCTTCTACCCAGTACTAAAAGCCAAGCTCCTACCAGACCCGTTAAAAAATGAGAACCTTCTAATAGAGAAATGGGCAGAAATTCATTCAGCCAAATCATCCGCCGGTTTACCTCAGGCGCGGTATTGGAAAAAAGCAGCATCGCGCCGCTGAGAAAGACAAGGGCCGAATAAACATGCGGTAAAAAATCTGGCGCCCAACGGTTGAGAATTTGCAGCGCCCGCTTAAAGCCTTCTTGATTACGCACAATTTCATAAGTCGCGAAAGAAAAAAGTCCGATCACGAAAGGAACCAGGTAATAAACCGCCCGGAAAGCCAGCATGGCCCCCAGTACATCCGACGCGGGCAGCATAGGAGAAAGTAAAAGTACTACTACGGTTTCCAAAACACCCAACCCGCCCGGAACCTGGCTGATAAACCCTACAATCTGCCCCAATAAATAGATCGCTAAAAAAGAGGCAAGACTTAAGGTATTAGCCGGAAGCAAAAGATACAAAGCGGTGCCGGAGCATATCCAGTCAGTGCAGCCCACCGCCATCTGGCCCAGCACAATTCCCAGAGACGGCATAGGAAACTTCCATTTAAAAATATGAATAGTCTTTTTGAAAAAAACTGCGGTCAAAAGATAAGCCGTGATCCCTACCATACAAAAAAGCCCAATTGAAAAAACTGAGTTGAATGGAACGTGAATAGACGGCGGAAGTTCCGGCGGCTGTAAAAAGAAAAAAACCGCGCCCATAGAAAGAAAGCCGATCCAGTAAGTCGTGCCGCAAATCACCAGCACGTTGGCCGTCTCTGTGACCGTTAATCCCCATGCGGAATAAAGCCGGTAGCGGATACCACCACCCGTAATGACCGCCGCGCCCATATTGTGGCTAAAGGAATAGGCGATAAAAGACGTTAAAGCGATCTTCGGATAAGAGAGAACTTTTTGAATGTGCTTGAATCCGAGCAGATCATAAAAAGTAAGGGCCAGATAACTGGCGAGCGACATCAGAAAGGCTAGAAAAAACTGATGGGTGGGGATTTGTTTTAAGTAACGAAGAACATCATCTAAATGGCTGGCATGAATTTCCCGGCGCAACACCCAAAGTGCGATATAAAAAAGAACCAGAACTACCAGAATGCTTCCGGTTTGGACAATTTTACTTCTGGTTTCGGATTTTTCCATGACTGGGTTTTCCTAATGGAATCTTTTAAGGCGCGAGACGTTCCCGACGCCAGCTCTGTCCTTGGCGCACATATCGTAACCGATCATGAAGCCGATTAGGCCTCCCTTGCCAAAATTCGATCGAACGAGGAATGACCAAAAAACCGCCCCAATGAGGCGGACGGGAGATAGCTTTACCCTGATACTTTGCTTCCAGCGCTTTCATGCTTTTTTCCAAGAAATCACGGCTCGGCACGGTCTCGCTTTGCTCGGAAGCCCAGGCGCCCAATTGGCTACCCCGGGGACGAGTTTTAAAATAAGCGTCCGACTCTTTGGCGGACACTTTAACCACTTTACCGTCTATTCGAACCTGACGAACCAACTGGGGCCAAAAGAATAAGAGGCTGGCCACGGGCCTGCCTGTCAACTCACGGCCTTTTTGACTTTGGAAATTAGTAAAGAAAACAAAACCACGCTGATCCAAACCTTTCAACAAAACAATGCGGTTCGAGGGAATCCCCGGCTTGGAAACCGTCGCGAGGGCCATCGCGGTCACATCAATAACTTCAGCTTTAAGGGCTTCGTTGAACCACTTTTGGAAAAGGATCAGAGGATTCTTAGGCGTCTTCTTTTCCACCAGATCCTCGTTGAGGTATTCCCGGCGGATATGGGCGATGGAGGTCTTTTTCATTCCTCTAATTTCGCATAAATAGGGGCGAAATCAAATAACTTCGCTCGGCGCTTGTCGTAAACACCAGCCTTCTTCTAGAATACGCTTCCTTCTTAGACCATTGGCCGCAAAACGTCGCGGTTAACCTGTATAAGTCCTCCGGAGAGGTGGCAGAGTGGTCGAATGCGTCTGACTCGAAATCAGATTTACGAGCAATCGTAACGGGGGTTCGAATCCCTCCCTCTCCGCCATTTTTGCGAAGCAAAAATCTAAATAAAGATTCAAACCCCAGGTTCAGCGCCCCAAAGGGGCGAGACGAAAATATCCATTAAGAATAAAATTTAATAGCTTCTTTCGTCTTGAGATCCCTCTCTGCCATTTTTAAAATGTTTCTTCCCCTTGAGGTTCTTCCACGTTTTCAGGTAAATCTGCTTTTCCTACAGACAATTGAAAAACGACCAATCCGATGATAGAGGTCAACACAAAAACCACCGCTACGGACAGGCTGGCCTGAAAAGTTAAAAGGCCAAAAGCCGCGGAAGCCAAGGCACCCACGCCCATTTGAATGGTGCCTAAAAGCGCCGAGGCGCTTCCCGCGTTTTTGTGAAAGCGCACTAGTGCCAACGCCGCCGCGTTGGGATAGGTCAAACCTACACAGGATATATAGAGAAACAAAATCACAATATGCGCTGCCAGGCCGTACCAGTTCATCGCCGCACCCGCCATAAAGACGAGTCCCATCACCAGCTGGCCTCTCAGCGCGGTCCGGTAAATTTGCTCGGAAGAAAAGAACTTCATTAGGAAAATATTCACCTGTCCTCCACCAATCATGCCGAGTGAAAGAAAAGCGAAGATTAATCCAAAGGTTTTGGTGTCGAGGTGAAAGGTTCCGAAAAAGATCGAAGGCGCTCCCGCCAGATAAGTAAAAAGCCCGGCGAAAGAAAAAGCACCAGACACCGCGAAAGCGAAAAAGCGGGGATCTTTAAAAATCGAGGCGAAGGTTTTCAGAATCGGACCGATCTTGAGTGAAACCGTAGGGTCCGGATGATGCCCTTCGGGCAGCCAGAAGAAAACAATCGCTAGAAATACCACAACGATAACCGCCAAAACCCAGAAGATAGCCTGCCAACCCCATTCACTCACAATCCAGCCGCCTACCGTAGGCGCGAAAAGCGGTGACACACTTAATATGAGCATCAGACGTGAGAAAACCTTGGCACCTTCTTCAGGCGAGAAAAAATCCCGAACCATCGCGGTGGATCCCACCGAAGCCGCGCAGCCGCCCAACGCTTGAAATAACCGAGCTGTAATGAGTCCATGCACCCCAGTGGAATAGACACAAAAGATCGAAGCGATTACATAAAGCACCAATCCAAAGTAAATCGGCCGCTTGCGTCCAAACCGGTCTAAGAAAGGCCCATAAAAAATTTGTCCCAACGCCAATCCCACAAAATAACTGGAAAGTGATAACGCCACTTGCGCCGTGGTGCTGCCTAAATGATCCGCGATATTTTGAAAAGCCGGCAGGTACATATCGATAGAGAAAGGGCTAATCGTCGTTAACGCGCCCAGAATCAGAAGAATAAAAAGGTTTTTGTGTTTAGAGTTCATAAAGGCGCCTTGGATAATAACTGCGTTAAAACGCTGAAAGAGTAACACAACCGGTTAAAAATATTGAACCCTTCCCCCTATAATTAAGTCATTCCTCGTCCGATACTGAGCGCTATACGAATGTTTTGATCGCGAAAGGACTATCCATGAAATCCTCAGCCAAATCAGTCTATGTTCTCGGCAGTGCCCGTATCCCCTTTGTGAAAAGCCAAACCAATTACGCCAATGTCACCCGCAAAGATTTGATGGTCGCCTCACTCAACGAGTTGATTAAAAAATTCAAACTTCAAAATTATTTGCTCGGCGACGTGGCTCTCGGCGCGGTCATTAACAGCTCCTCAGACTTTAACCTTGCCCGTGAATGCGTCTTGTCTACCGAATTGGACCCCAACACCCCCGCTTATAACGTACAGCGGGCTTGCGGAACCAGCTTAGAAACAGCCTGGCAGATCGCCCTCAAGGCCCATACCGGCGCCATTGATCTGGGTATCGCGGCGGGCGTAGATACGAACAGTGATCTCCCTATAGAAGTTTCAGAAGGCATGAAGAAGTTGTTGCTGGGGCTCAACCGCACTAGAACCTTCGGCCAAAAATTAAAAGTACTCAGCCATTTTTCTCTGAAAGATTTAAAACCTCAGCTCCCCGCCGTGCAGGAACCCCGTACGCTCATGTCCATGGGCGAGCATTGCGAACTCATGGTGAAAGAATGGAAAATTTCCCGGGAGGCGCAGGATGAATTAGCCTTGGCCAGCCACACTAACGGCGCGAAGGCTTATGCCGCTGGATTCTTCAACGACCTGGTTTATCCCTTCCAGGGACTAGCCAAAGATGGAACCCTGCGGGCCGACACCACCATGGAAAAACTTGCCAAACTCAAACCTGCTTTTGATATGAAGGCCGGAACCCTCACCGCCGGTAACAGCTCGCCTTTAACTGACGGTTCAGCCGCGTTGCTCATTGGAAACGAAGACGGCGCGAAGAAGATAGGCGCCAAACCCTTGGCCAAAATTGTGGATGTGCAAACTGCCGCGGTCGACTATGTGCATGGAGCGGGTCTGCTTATGGCCCCGACAAAAGCGGTGTCCCAATTACTGGCCCGTAACCATTTGAGCTTTCAGGATTTTGATTACTTTGAAATTCACGAAGCCTTTGCGGGCCAGGTGCTTTGCACCTTGAAAGCCTGGGAAAGCGACAGTTATTGCAAAGACGTGCTAGAC
>Ga0210388_10004928_pt1 | contig 10411 bp, 7 predicted proteins | sample IncBWC19OmetaG_FD_155485 | JGI IMG/M metagenome (GOLD analysis project Ga0210388, IMG submission 155485) | Forest soil microbial communities from Barre Woods Harvard Forest LTER site, Petersham, Massachusetts, United States - Inc-BW-C-19-O ...
CCGCGACGCCTGCCGAGCAGCACGACCTGTCACGCAGTGATGCGCGGCGTGTGATCATTGATTTCGCGGGCGGCGACCTGGATGGCTTGGATGCCACGCAGCCCCTGAAGGCCCTGCTCACCGTCAGCAATGGCACGACCGAGAACGTGACCGTTGAACGCCTGGTCGACAGTGGCGCCTGGCGGGTGAGCTTTCTGGTCGTGCCCGCCCATCCGCACGACACGATCGATATGCACTGCTTCCTGCAACTTTACGGCGAGTCGCTATCCGAGACCTGGACCTACCAGCTCCCCACATGATGGATGCCATCGCGCGGCGCCGCCGGTTGCTGTTTTTCGGTCTGACACTGACCTCGAGCCTGCTGGCCAGCCTGCTGATGCTGGACATTCTGCGCGCCAACAGCCTGACCGTGCTCGAGGCGATGACCCTGGTGCTGTTCTTCGGCCTGTTTACCTGGATCGCGGGGGCATTCTGGACCGCGATCGCCGGTTTCATCATCCGCTTGAAGGGCGGCGACCCGCAGGTGATGCAGGCGCACGACGCCGACGGCCTGGTCATCCACAGCCGCATCGCCCTCGTCATGCCGGTGTACAACGAGGATCCGCGGCGCACGACCGCGGGCCTCGAGGCGATCTGGAGTTCCCTGGCCAAGCAGGCGGAGAGCGCCGCCTTTGATCTGTTCATCCTCTCGGACACCCGCAAGAGCGATATCGCGGCGGCCGAGGAGGCCGCCTGGCGCGCACTGGTGGCGCGGCATGGCGGACAGGGGCGGATCTTCTATCGACGGCGGGCGCAGAACGTCGGGCGCAAGTCCGGAAACATTGCAGACTTCGTGCGCAACTGGGGCGCGGCGTATTCGCACATGATCGTGCTCGATGCCGACAGCGTCATGTCCGGCAAGGCGCTCGTGACTCTGGCGCGCCTGATGGACGCCAATCCCCAGGTCGGCATCATCCAAACGGCGCCCTTGCCGGTGGGCCGGGAGACCCTGTTCGCGCGCATGGTGCAGTTCGGCGCGCGTCTGAACGGTCCGATGCTCTCCAGTGGGCTGGCCTTCTGGCAGCTCGGTGAAGCCAACTATTGGGGTCACAACGCCATCATCCGCCTGCACGCGTTTGCCGCGCATTGTGACCTGCCGCGCCTTGCCGGCCACGCCCCGCTGGGAGGGGAGATTCTCAGTCACGACTTCGTGGAGGCCGCCTTCATGCGCCGCGCGGGCTACCAGGTGTGGCTGGTGCCGGATCTGATGGGCAGCTGGGAGGAGGTACCCTCCAATATCATCGAATTCGCGGCACGCGACCGGCGCTGGGCCCAGGGCAATCTGCAGCATATGAAGGTGCTGATCATGCCGCGGCTGCACTGGCTGAACCGCCTGCACATGATCACGGGCATTCTCTCGTACGCCACCTCGCCGATGTGGTTCGCGGTGCTCATACTCAGTTCCATCATCACCTGCCAGGAGGCGATTCAGGGGTATCAGTATTTTGAAACCGGCGCCCATACGCTATTCCCGGTATGGCCCGAGTATCGCGACGGCGAAATCACCGCGCTGCTGCTGGCGACCATCGTGGTGCTGCTGCTGCCGAAGGCGCTGGGCGCGACGCTGGCACTCATGAACGGACCACGCCGCCGTGCCTATGGCGGCGGCCCACGCCTGCTGCTCAGCCTGCTGCTGGAGCAGATTTTCAGCATGCTGCTGGCGCCGATCATGATGGTGTTTCACTCCACCTTCGTACTCACGACGCTGGCCGGCAAACCCGTGACCTGGAATGCGCAGGACCGCGGCGATCGCGGTGTAACCTTCGGCGAGGCGCTGATCCGCCATCTGTGGCAGATGCTGCTGGGCATCATCTGGGGTGCGGTGATCCTGATGCTGGCGCCGCGCTTCATCTGGTGGATGATGCCGGTACTGGTCGGGCTGCTGCTGTCCGCCGTGCTGACCATGCTCTCGAGCCGGGTGGACCTTGGCCTCGCGCTGCGCCGACATGGGCTGCTGCTGACACCCGAGGAGACCTCGCCCCCGGCGGAGCTGGCCGCCATGCAGCGTGCATTGCGGCAGTCACCCGCCGAAATCGCCCATGCCGGCGCTGATCTCGCGCTCGTGGTCAGGGGGGATACGCTGCAGACTCCGGCACTCGCGCCGCTGCGCATGGAGTCCCCGTAACGCTTCAGTCCTCCATGCCGTCGAAGAACTCGACGATGCCGGTTTCCAGATCGTATTCCGCGCCGACGATGAGCAGGCCCGCGTTTTGAATGAGCTGTTCGAGCAGCTCGGAGCCGTGCCGCAGGTGATCGGCTGACATGCGGATGTTCGCGCGCACCGCGTGGTGCAGCAGCGCCTGCGGGTCGTTCGCCAGCGAGGTCGACAGCAGGGGTTGAATCGATGGCCGCACGCGATTGACGATGCTGCGCAGGTTCGGCGATTGCTCGCGGGAGTTGCGGCCGAGCTCCTCCAGGGTCGCCATGATGGCGCCGCAGCTGGAATGTCCGAGCACCACCACCAGGCGGGTGCCGTAACGCTCGGCGGCGAACTCGACACTGCCGATCTGGGACGGCGCAACGATGTTGCCGGCGACGCGGATCACGAACAGGTCCCCCAGGCCCTGGTCGAAGACGATTTCGGCCGGAACGCGCGAGTCCGAACATCCCAGGACGATGGCGAACGGGAACTGTTGGGCGGCCAGCTCGATGCGGCGGCGGCTGCCCGTGGCGGCGGAATCGCCGTTGCGGGTATCGGAGACGAAGCGCGCATTGCCGTCGCGCAGTAATTTCAGTGCCGCGGGTGCCGGAATCATCCTGGGGGCTGTCTCTTTGTCATATATGGGAGCTATGGCAGTGTCCTAGTGCGTCCCGGCACTGTCAATTCGACGCACCCCAGCCCGGGCTGTCAGAATCGCCCTCATGACAAATGTGAACCGATTTCCGAGCGGTCGTACGTGGCTGTTAGTGCTGATCGTGGCCTGCGGGGCCGCCCGGGGCGCCCGCGCGGCGGACGATGTGCCGGGCTCCGCACCGATTCCCGGCAACCTGGGCAACGCGGTGGTGAAGGTATTTGCCACCCTGCGCATGCCCGATCCCTACCGTCCCTGGGCCAAGCAGGCTCCCCAGGACATCACCGCCTCGGGTGTCGTCATCGAGGGGCACCGCATTCTCACCAATGCTCATGCCGTGCTCTATGCCAGCCAGGTGCAGATCCAGGGCACCGGCGCCGGGGACAAGATTTCGGCAACCGTCGAAGCGGTCGCGCCGGGAATTGATCTGGCGGTGCTGAAGCTCGACGACGACGGCTTCTTCGCAAGCCACGCGCCGCTCGCGCGCGCCAGCACGCTGCCGCAGATCAAGGATGCCGTGCTCGCCTACGGCTTCCCCACCGGTGGCACCTCCCTGTCCATCACCAAGGGCATCGTGTCGCGCATCGAGTTCGTGCCCTACAACTATCCGACCTCGGGCCTGCGGATCCAGATCGACGCGGCCATCAATGCCGGCAACAGCGGCGGACCGGCGATCGCGGGGGAGAAGATGATCGGGCTGGCATTCAGTCGCCTGGGGGATGCGCAGAACATCGGCTACATCATTCCGAATGAGGAAATCGAGCTGTTTCTCAAGGACATCGCCGATGGTCACTACGATGGCAAGCCGGCCCTGTTTGATGAACTGCAGACGCTGGAGAATCCGGCATTGCGCAACTATCTGAAACTGGACAAATCAGTATCCGGCATTGTCGTACATCAACCGTATGACGAATCGGCTGCTTATCCGCTCAAGGAGTGGGATGTCATCACGCGCATCGGCGACACGCCGGTGGATGACCAGGGCATGGTCAACGTGACCGCGGAACTGCGCGTCAACTTCCGCTACATGATCCAGAAGATCAGTCGCGACAACCACGTGCCGCTGACCATTGTGCGCGCCGGCAAGCCCATCAAGGTGTCCTTGCCGCTGCTCACCCAGCGCCCGCAGCTGGTGCCCGACGTGCACGGTGAGTATCCCTCGTACTTCATCTATGGGCCGCTGGTGTTTTCCCGCGCGAGCGCCATGTTCACCTCGTTCCTGAACAACAATGCCGGCCTGATGGGAGCTTTCGGCTTCATGGGCAGCCCGCTCGTGACCGAGCGCGGGGCGATGCCGACGGCCCAGCGCCAGGAACTGGTGGTGGTGGCCTCCCCGTTCTTCCCGAGCAGGTTGTCGGAAGGCTATTCGAATCCGACGGCCATGGTGGTGGCGAGCGTCAACGGCGTGCGCATCCGCAGCCTTGCGCACCTGGTGTCGGTACTGCGCGACCTGCAGGATGAAAACGTGGTGTTCGAATTTGACAGCCGCAGCGGCGAGGCGCTGGTGTTTCCGCGCGCCCAGATGGTGGCCGCGACCGAGGGGATTTTGACCGACAATGGGGTGCGGGCGCAGGGCTCGACGGACATGCTGGCCGTGTGGCAGCGTCCGCTGCAGGATAAAGGCGCGCAGTGATGTCCACCCAAAAAACGGAACGCGGCGCTGTCAGCCGGGCGGTCACCACCGCCCGGCTGACGCAGATGAAGGCACAGGGCCAGAAGATCGCCGTGCTGACGGCGTATGACTACAGCTTCGCCCGCATCCTCGATGCGGCAGGCCTCGATGTACTGCTGGTCGGCGACAGCGCCTCCAATGTCATGCACGGGCATGAGACCACCCTGCCCATCACCCTGGACCAGATGATCGACCACGCAGCCGCCGTGGTGCGCGCGGTGTCGCGCGCCCTGGTGGTGGTGGACATGCCGTTTGGCAGCTACCAGGGCGACAGCCAGCTCGCCCTGCAAAGCGCCGTGCGCATCATGAAGGAGTCCGGTGCGCACGCCGTCAAGGTCGAAGGCGGGGCGATCATCGCGGAGAGCATCCAACGCATACTCTCGGCCGGCATCCCGGTCATGGGTCACCTGGGACTCACACCGCAGTCCATCTACAAGTTCGGTACCTACGTGGCCCGCGCCACCGTCCAGGAGGAGGCCGAGCAGCTGGTGCGCGATGCACAGCTGTTGCAGGACCTGGGCTGTTTCGCGATGGTACTGGAGAAGATTCCCGCGCAGGTCGGCGCGCGGGTCTCGAAGATGCTGACCATTCCCACCATCGGTATCGGCGCGGGCCCCGACACCGATGGCCAGGTGCTGGTCACGCAGGACATGCTGGGAATCAACAAGGAGTTTTCGCCGCGTTTCCTGCGCCGCTATGCGCAGCTGCATGATGTGATGACGCAGGCGTTCCGCCAGTACACGGCGGATGTGAAGGCGGGTAAGTTTCCGGCTGCGGATGAGAGCTACTGAGCAAAGAACCGCGGTGCGCCCCTGCCGAGAGGGGGTCACGACAAGCGCGCACCGCGTTGCTAGCAACCTTGCGACCGGTTTCGATCGCTGCGCGTCACTGAATGACGCTTGAGGTTCTTATTGCAAATGGGATGCCAGCCGTAAAATCCTACCGCCAAAAGCGTAAGTGGCTGATTGCCCGTGAACGCGACCATGGCAGTCTTGGCTCACAGCAGCGGGAAGGCATCAGGATTGCACCGATTTGGGACAACACGCACGCGTGCAGTGCAAAACGGACCAGTGGGACGAGGACGAATTGATGGATAGACGAGACATGATCCAGCGGACCATCGCCGCGCTGTGCGCCGCCGGGGTTCCCTTGGGTGCGCTGGTCGAAAACGCCTTTGCCGCGCCGCCCGCCACGGGTGTACGGCGGCTCGGCAAGCCCGAGCCCTTTGACTACGCGAAGCTCAAGGGGACGGCACGTCAGCTCAGTACCGCTGCCTACAAGCCGCGACCGGACGCGCTGCCGCCGGTCATCGCGGGCCTGAACTGGGACCGTTGGCAGTCGATCCACTTTCGTAACGATCAATCACTGTGGGCCGGCGAGCACCTGCCCTTCCAGGTGGGCTTTTTCCACATGGGCTTCACGATCAAGAAGCCCGTGCGCATGTATATCGTCGAGAACGGCCAGGTCCAGGAGCTGGGCTTCGACCGCAACATGTTCGATTACAGCGGCAGTGGCCTGAAGCCCGCACAGGTGCCTGAGAATCTCGGCTTCGCGGGCTTTCGCGTGAACTACCAGTTGGACTGGCTGCGCGACGTGGCGGCCTTCCAGGGTGCCTCGTACTTCCGCGCCATCGACGGCGACGCGCAGTACGGCATGTCCCAGCGTGGCCTGGCGGTGGATACCGGGACTGCGACGGCGGAGGAGTTCCCGGAGTTCATCGCCTACTACTTCGAGCGTCCGGCGCAGGGTTCCAGCCAGATCACCGTCTACGGGCTGCTCGATTCGCCCAGCGTCAGTGGCGCCTATCGGTTCGTGATCCAGGCCGGTGACACGCTCATCATGGATGTCGATGCCGCGCTGTATCCGCGCAAGCAGATCGACCGGATCGGGATCGCACCGGGTACCAGCATGTACCTGTTTGGGCAGAACGACCGACGTGCCGCCTATGACTGGCGTCCCCAGATCCACGATTCCGACGGTCTGCAGATATGGACGGGGACGGGGGAGTGGATCTGGCGACCGCTGATGAATCCGCCCGTGCTGCGCACCAACAGTTTTGTCGACACCAATCCGCGCGGCTTCGGCCTCATGCAGCGCGAGCGCGCCTTCAGCCAATACGAAGATGATGGCGTGGACTACCAGAAGCGCCCGTCGGTGTGGGTCGAGCCGCGCGGTCGCTGGGGTGCCGGCCAGGTCATGCTGGTGGAGATCCCCACCCTCGATGAGACCTTCGACAATATCGTGGCGTTCTGGAACCCGGCGGAGAAGCCCCAGAAGGGCCAGGAGCTGCTGTTCGGATACAAGCTGTACTGGTGCCGCGAGATTCCGGTGTCCTCCGGACTCGCCACGGCACGTGCCACGCGCACCGGCATCGGCGGCATCGTCGGCCAGAAGCGCGCCTATTTCGCCTGGCGCTTCGTGATCGATTTCGCCGGCGGGGACCTCGACCTGCTGGGCGAGCACCCCAATGTGGTGCCGATGATCTCCGCCTCGCGCGGCAAGATTGAGATCACCTCGGCCCGTCCGTTCCGTGAGCTCAACGGCTGGCGCGCCATGTTCGATCTGCACTTGACGGATGACAGCGTGGAGCCGATCAACCTGCGGCTGTACCTGGCCCAGGACGGCCGGGCCCTGACCGAGACCTGGTTGTACCAGTACACGCCACCGCCGGCTGCCGAACGGGACCTTGAGCCTGCAGGGCGCCATCTGCCGAAGCGCTAGCGCACCCGCAGCGTGCGCGCTGGCCGCCGACTGCACCAAATATCGGCGCAGTGCAGCAGGTCATGGACAAAATTCCGTAATGGCGTATGAATGGTCTTCATGGCACATATGTTGCTGCCCCCTCATACCGAGGTGATGCAATGACCATCCATTCTCTGTCCCGCAGCGAAGTGATCGACGCCGTGGCACGCGTGGTCGCGCGCCAGGGGCCCGGCGCGTTGCGCTGGGCGGCGATTGTCAAAGAGGCGGGTAGTCCCACCGTGTCGCAGGCCTGGGAGTGGTATCCGGACCTGCAGGCGCTGCTGGATGAGTGCTACGCGCGCACGGCCCAGGGCATCGAAGAGAGCCTGCTGGTCGGGGAGACGGCGCCCGGTACGGCGCTCGAGAAACTCGCGGCATTCCTGGTCGCGGCGCTGGATATCCGCCGCGAGCGCGGTTCGTTCCTGTCGTTTCGCGTGAGTGATGACCTGCCGGAGCGGCAGCGTCGGCGTCTGCGCGAGCGCGAGTTGATGCTGCTGACGCGGCTGAAGCGGATCCTGATGAAGGGACAGCACGATGGCTCATTGGCGCTGCGCCATGTCGATTCGGCCTGCGCCATGATTTTCGCCTGCCTTGAAGTCCCGGCCACGGCGGCCGAGGGTCCCGAGCAGCGCATGTGGGATGGCGAACTCATCGAGCTGCTGCTGGCGGCACTGGCCGAGCCGCACGCCCCGGAGTCGGTGTTGCGACGCGAGATCGAGGTGGCACACGGCAGCTGCCGCTGTGGCAGCGTGTGCTACGAAATCGACGGCCCCTTCGATGTGATGTCCCATTGCCATTGCTCGATCTGCCGCATGCAACAGGGCACGGCATTCGCGACCTATGTGTCGGTGCCGAAGGAGCGGTTCCGCTGGATTGCCGGACAGGAACGGGTGACGCAGTACACCGCGGACTCCGGCGAGCCGTCCGAGCCGCGCGCATTCTGCAGCCGCTGTGGCTCCCCGACGCCGTCACTGGATGCGGGCGGAGGCACGGCCTACTGTCCGGCTGAGAATCTGCAGCGTGACCTGGGGATCAGGCCCCAGAGTCATGTGTTCGTGCGCCCTTGAGAACGTCAGCCGGGACTCGCGTCCCGGCTGCTCGTTTCTTCGACCTTGGCTTACGGGTGCTTCGGTCCTGACATCGCGCCACCCAGGGCGGGCGCGGCCGGTGCTGCGCCGGGCTTCACGCTGATCAGTTCGACTTCGAACTTCAACAGCGATCCGGGGGGAATCGGCGGTGGCGGCTCCATGCCATAGGCAAGCTCAGGCGGGATGTACAGCTCGAACTTTGCGCCCGGCTTCATCAGCTGCAGTCCTTCAATCCAACCCGGAATGACCTTGCCGACGGTGAAGGTCGCGGGCTGGTTGCGCTTGTAGGAACTGTCGAACTCCGTGCCATCCAGCAAGGTGCCGCGATAGTTGACGGTCGCATCATCCGTGGTCTTCGGCGCATCGCCGCTGCCCGCGCGAATCACTTTGTACTGCAGGCCGCTTGCGGTCGTCATGACCCCGGGCTGCTTGCCGTTGGTTGCGAGGAACGCCACAGCGGCCGCCTTGTTGGCCGTGCCGGCGGCAGCCCGCGATCCCTGGATCATGGCCTGAATGCGCTGCCCGTCTTCATTGCCGGCGGTCACCTTGCCGGCGAGCGCATCCTTGAAGCCCTGCATGACGCGTTCATATGACACGGCATCCGTGCCGAGCCCGTAGCCATGCAGCTGGGTACCGAACGATAGGCCCAGGCTATAGCTGGCCTTGGACTTCTCGTCGGTGGCAGCAGCGGGTGCAGACGAACTGGCCGCCTTCTTCTTGGCGGCCGGAACGGTCTTGTCCGGCGCGGTATTGGTACCGGTCTGGGCCTGGGCCGGCAGCGTGCCAGCCATCAGGATGGCGCCGACCGCGAGGGCAATGCCCCCGGCGGCAAACGTATGGGGGCGCGGGTTCGTGGCTGCGCAGTGCCTTGATTTCACGAAACACCTCAGGTGTTGGAGTAGATTTTCGGTCGGCTAGTTTCGCCCTTCGCGGGCGCTTGTGCTTGGATTTCGACGCCGCAGCTTAGTTGCATCGTATTACGGTCCGGGGGGCGTGCGGGTACACTTGCGCCCCCCTTCCACCACCTTTAAAGCGCAGCCATGTTTGAGCGTCTCGACCGCGCCCCCGATGATCCGATTCTTGGCCTGATGGCCGCCTTCCGCGCCGATTCGGCCGCGAAAAAGGTGGACCTGGGCGTAGGCGTGTTCCGGGACGCCCAGGGTGATACCCCGGTTCTGGACTGCGTCCGCAAGGCCGAACAGGCCGTGCTCGAGCGCCAGACCAGCAAGACCTATGTGGCCCCGGCCGGGAATGCCGCCTTCAACCAGGCCATGGAGAAGCTGGTCTTCGGCACCGACCATCCGGTTTTCCAAGCGGCGCGGATCCGCTCGATCCAGGGTCCGGGCGGCTGCGGGGCCCTGCGCCTCGGCTCAGAGTTGGTGCGTCTGACCGCGCCACAGGCCACGGTACATGTCAGCACGCCGACCTGGGCGAACCACGTGCCCTTGATCACGGGTTCGGGCCTGAAGCTCGGCCACTACCCCTACTACGAGCGGGCTTCGGGCAGCATCGACTTTGCTGCCATGTGCCAGGCGCTCGAGGCGTTGCCGGCCGGCGATGTGGTGCTGCTGCACGCTTCCTGCCACAACCCGACCGGTGCCGATTTGTCGCAGGAGCAGTGGCAGGAACTCGTGCCGCTGTTGCGGCGCCGCCAGCTGCTGCCCTTCATCGACATGGCCTACCAGGGTCTGGGCAGCGGGCAGGATGAGGATGCCTTCGGCATCCGGCTGTTCGCCGCCGAACTGCCCGAGGTGCTGGTCGCGGTGTCATGCTCGAAGAATTTCGGCCTGTACCGCGAGCGCGTCGGCGTGCTGCATGTCGTGACCGATACGGCGGCCGCGGGCGTGGCCGCACTCAGTCACGAGGTGCGCGTCGCCCGCAGCATCTACTCCATGCCGCCCGATCACGGCGCGGCTATCGTCAATGAGATCCTCGGCAACGCGGCCCTGCGCGCCGGCTGGGTGAGTGAACTGGCGGTCATGCGCGAACGCATCAACGGCTTGCGCCGACAGCTGGTCGCGCAGTTGCGCGCGGCGTTGCCGGCCCGTGACTTCGGCTTTATCGCCCGGCAGCAGGGC
>Ga0210388_10004929_pt1 | contig 10411 bp, 12 predicted proteins | sample IncBWC19OmetaG_FD_155485 | JGI IMG/M metagenome (GOLD analysis project Ga0210388, IMG submission 155485) | Forest soil microbial communities from Barre Woods Harvard Forest LTER site, Petersham, Massachusetts, United States - Inc-BW-C-19-O ...
CGGGTGTCGGAGCTCCTCCGCGTCCGGACGCCGATCCGCACGTTTCGGCTGTCCACGGCGCTCCCCGAGATGCATCGTGCGCTCGGCGAGACGAACTGGCAGACGACCTTCGCGGTCGTCGATACAACGAACAAGATCCTGGGCGTTGTGAGCGCCGCCTCGATTGGCCTGATCGCGCCTCATGACGGTGTTCCTGCCCCGGCCGTCGCTTCGGATCTCATGCAGCCTCCCACGCTCCTCGCCCTCGACGACGATCTGCGAAAGGCGGGCGAGTTGATCCTGAGCAGCGGCCTCCATCAGCTTCCCGTCCTGACGGCCGACGGTCGGCTGGCCGGGTTCATCGACGAGTCTCAGGTGACCCGCGCTTACCTCAAGTCGGCAGTCGATCCAGATCGTCCCGGGGACTGAAGCGCTCACGCCGCCGGGCTTTGGAGTTCGCGATGTGGAGGGTCCGCTGGAAGAGACCGGACCTGGGCGTCATGGTCAGTGAACCTCGACGAAGGTCCAAAACTGACTGCGCAAAGCCTGTAACCGCTCGAACGACTCATGGGCGCTGATCGACACCAGATATTGGACCTTCGAGAGCAAGGTCGCCTGCTCGTGGCGGATGAGGACCTCGGTCGACGGTTGCACGACTGGCCGCGCAGTGTCGCCTTCCCACACGACGCGGCCCACGACGATGAAATCGCCGCCGTCTTTCTGTTGGGGATGAAAGCGCGCCTCCAACGTCCGCATGACTGTCGGTACAGCAAGAGTCATGCCCCACCGGGTCCGCGTCCCCGCAGCCGCGCGCGCGGTCGCACCGCTCAAGGACCGTTCACGTGGAGGGCGAAGCGACGCATTCGTTGACGCTGTCATCGGGTGAGGCGCTTACCGTCCCAGCCGTAAAGTGGAATCGGGGTCGACTTGACCTTGCCGGTCTCGATGATCCGCCAGAATCTGCCTGACGGTTCGACGGTCAAGCCGACCGAGTCGAGCGCGTCCAGAAACAGGTTGAAGGCTTGCCTGGGCGTCATGAGGAGCGGCGCCACGATCGTCACCTTCTTACTGCGGGCGGCGATGGCTTCCGACCAGACGAACTCCCGGCAGGTGATCGAGGAGATCCAGACGACGAGATCGTCGACGTTCGTGTCTGGTTTGAGGTTCACCTTCACTAGCCCTTTTCGAGCCGGCGATTTTCGGCACGTGTTGAAATCCTTGTCGGCGAGAACGTCGGGCGTCTCCGCCGCCACCGTAGGCGGCTCACGGCGCAGACCAGGAGCCATTCTCCAGCGGGCGGGTGCATTCACGGGGGACGGGGCGACAAACTGAGATCGTCTTCGAGTCGAGACGGCTTGGGCGCCGTCGGCGCTCCAAGCGGTGGCGCTCAGGGTCAGAATCGTGTCGAGTACCAGCGCGGCCGCCAGGCGTGCTCGGGTCATTGAACCCGGAAGGGAATCTTGATCTCCGCCAGCCGTTCGCCGTGCTGTTCGTCGTCGATATCGGCACGAAAGGTCAGTCGGCTTTCGCGTTTGGTCGCATCTTCGAAGTAGAGAAAGCCGGAGATCTCGCCGCCATCCGCGAGGACGCCTTCGGGTAGCCCCATGCGCCGCATGGGGCGAGTCGGGAGACCGTTCCCCCAGCGCCGGTACTGCTCGTTGGAGAACGCTTCGTCACGCACCAGCGGGTGAGGCCACGCGGCGAGTGTGGGGTAGATGTCGTGGTATCGCGGCGCCACGAAGAAGTGCGAAGCAGCGTAGATAGGTTCGATCGTGCCGACCCCTTCGACGGGTGGCTGGTGATCCAATGGCACGATCGGGATGGCCCGATAGACGTGTCCGTGTCCTCCGACCAGGGTGAACTGCTGGTACTCGATACACGCAGGGAGGCCGCTGTGGTTGACGATTCGAACCTTCACTGGCGTCAAGCGGGTGGAGAGATCCGCAGGGGCGGCGTTCCAGTCGTCCCCGTCGGCGGAGATCCTGACCCCTTGACCCTCGGCGGCCGCGGCTTCAGGAGCACCAGGAATTGTGTGCGCGGAGGCAGCGGGCAACATTCGTCCCTGTGCGCACGAGGCAGCCGACAGACTGAGAACTGACAAGAAGACGAACGCCGGGCCGCCGATCGTCTGGTTGCTACCCGGCGTTTCGAACGAGCAGGGACGGCAACTGTCCGGGAGACCGCGATCTCGCTTCGTCGGTGGTAGGCGCATGGCCGGTGTACGAGCAAACGGCGATCCAACCCATGGGGACGGTGGCGCCCGCGTTCAACTGGTGCACTCGGCCTTCGGCAGATGCTCGACGACGTTCAACTCTCGACGGGCTTCGGCGGCGGGCGGGGAACCGGGATAGCGTTTGACCACGTCTCGCAACAACGAGCGAGCGTCGGCGCAGAAGCGCAGCTGGACGAACGCGGACGACAGTTGCACCTTCGCTTCCGGCGCCTCCGGTGATGAGGGAAAGGTGTCGAGCAATCGCTGGAACGCTGCCGCGGCGCTGGAGAACCTCTTGTCCTGAAGGAAAGAAGCGCCGATCGTGAGATATACCTGTGGTGCACGAGGGTCTTGTGGAAAGCGCTGAATGAAGACGCGGAGAAACCGGCGCCCCTCGTCTCTTTCGCCGATGGCGAGGCGTGCCGCGGCCTGTTGCCAGAGCTGGTCCTTGTCATCCGGGAGCAGCGGCGCCACCCTGTCGGCAATCGTGGCTTCGCTGTGCTCCACCGCAGCCAGACGGGCGTCGAAGCGGCTCTGATTGTCCGCGCGCTGACGGCGGTGTTGCTCGATCATCTGACCGAGTTGGTCTATCTGCGCCTGCAGGGCCGCGATGTTTGTCTCCGTCTTCCTTTCCTTCGCCCCGACATCCCTCGAATTGGCGATGAGAAGCGCCGTCGCTTGGTCGAGAACCGCGCGCAGCTGGACGACCTGCTCTTTGTGCGCCTCGTCGAGGTTGTCCACGCCGTCGAGCCGACGGCGCAGGTCGGCCACGCTCGTCTGTAGCCTTTTCCCTTGCATCCTCGTCATGCAGCCCGAGGTCGTCGCCAAGGTGATCAGGACGGCGACCAGCGTCGTTGGTACCCGGTTCGAGTTCATGGCGCTACCTCAAGCATGGGTCGTACCCGGCGAAGCGATGAGCGGTCGCGGCGTCCGGGAGACGACCGTCAGGGACGCACTCCTTCTGCACCATCGCCGCTGCGGTTGGAAGTGACGACGGGGCTGGGAATCGGACCCTTCTTCGTGGGACCAGAGAACCTTGAGGACGGCAGGGAAGCCTCAGCGCGAGTCGGGAACAAGAGCCAAGCAAAACCGAGAAGAATCGAACCGCGTTCCGCCCAGCCCCAGAAGACTCCCGTCAGAACACTTCTCACACGCGCTAAGCGCTTGAGAAGCCTTCGTCTGCGAGCTCGCCCCATCGTCGTGTACCGGCTCGGTCTTCTGCACAACACATTCCAAAGCCGGAGGGCGATTCGGTGGCGTCCGGGCTCCGATGGCGCGGGGGCCGGCGATGATAAATCAGTCGCCTGTCGCTATTTCGTTCAAAGGTGTAACCGCAGATGAGGTGGCTGTGAAGTCGGGATCGACGATAACTGCATGGGAATGACCCGACTGCGCGTGGGTATCGGCGCCCGACCTGTCACATTCCGCGAGTTGGAATGAACCTTGCGTACTTGCATGCAGACGGGGCATCTGGTCCGTCGTCACCCCAAGAACCAAAGGAGAGTGAATTGCTGGGAGATAACGTGCCGCCTGGAAGGTGCCTCGCATGAAGGAGCCGATCGTCATCGCGCCGTCCCGTATGACCTTTTCGATCGTCAACACCGGTGCACACATCGTCCGCGTCGCGATCTGCGGTCGCCTCGACGTGAGCATGGTCGGCGTTTTCCGCCGGGAGCTCACGAATCTGCTGCGGATTCATCCTGCGTGCGTGGAGGTCGACATGTCGCGCTTGCGCTTCATTGACACCGCTGGAGTGGACCTTTTGCTGTCGTTCTTCAAGGACCTGTCTTCGCAGGGGGGGGTGAGCGTCCTGCGCGGCCTTCGTGCTCAGCCGCTGGACAGCTTCAAGGCGATCATGCTGGAAGCTGTTCGAGCCACTTCGGGTCCCGTCAACTAAGACGGCGTGTCGTCACCCAAAACCTAGGACCGGCGCGTCGTCGACGGTGCAGGTCTCCATCCGTGGGGCTCTGCGGGAGACCAGAGTGTGCGCGGAAGTCGGGCATGCTAACGGTAGGTCTGTAGCTCCATGCATCGAGTTGCCCTCTCCTTTCTGACGCACGGGCTGCGCTGGCAGGACGCAGTCGATGTGCTGGTGCTCACGGCGCTCTTCTCATGGGCCTACAGATGGCTCAGGCACACCATCGCGGTTCAGGTGGCCTTGGGTCTCGTGACCCTCTTGGCTGTGTCATGGACTGCCAGCCACCTCGGCCTCATTCTCACGTCGTACCTCCTGTCGGCCGTCAGCGCTGTCGCCACCGTCGTCGTCGTGGTGGTGTTTCAACACGAGATTCGACGGGGTCTGAGCCGCGTCAGTCCACTCAGCTGGCTGACGAGATCGACGGTAGCTGACCGCTTCGATGACACCGACGGCGTCGTCGCCAGGGCGGCCTTTGCGCTGGCCGCGCGGCGAAAAGGTGCGCTCATCGTGTTGCCTCGCCGCGATGCCATCTTCGATCTCGTGACGAAGGGGACCATCCTCGACGCGCGCATCTCGGTCGAGATGATCGAGGCTATCTTCACGGGGACCTCTCCTCTACACGATGGCGCGGTCGTCATCGCCGCAGACCGGCTGGCACGGGCGGGTGTGGTTTTGCCGCTGGCGACCGGAACCGAGGATCCGAGCTTCGGCACGCGGCACCGGGCTGCGATTGGACTGGCTCAGGCTTCCGACGCGTTGATCGTTTGCGTGAGCGAGGAGCGGGGGACGGTCCACCTGGCCGCGGGGAATGCGATGAACCTGACACGGGACCAGGGGCACCTTCGAGACATGCTGGTGAGGTCCCGACCCCCAATCCCGTCGGCGCTTCCCCGCCTTGGGGCCCGGCGTCGGGAGAGCCTGGCCAGCCAGTGGCCGCATCTGGTGATCTTCGGAGGTGTGCTGGCCGCCTGGGCGGCGCTGGCGCTCGACCGATCGCACGCGATCACGCGCGTCGTGCCGCTCGAGATTCGGGGTGTGAGCGACGGGCTGGTCTTCGACCCGCCTCGTTACACCAGCGTCGCGGTGGAGTTGCGGAGCTCGCGGCGCGAGCTCGAGGTGCTACCACCCGACTCCGTGGGCGCCTTCGTCGACCTCGCCGGCACGAACGTCGGCACGCATACCTATCGGATCGTCACCACCGCCCCGGCTGGCATCGAGGTCGTAAGCGAGACGCCCTCCAGCATGGAGATGGAGATCCGAGCCCGCGTGCCGACCAATCCGTCGTCTGGCCGTCGCGCGTCCGAATCGACGCCCGATGCTCGAACCAAGTCCCGGATCGCCTCGCGCCGCTGACCGCCGATCCATCGCGTAAATAAATTCATCGGTTCGGCCGGGACGCGCACAGTTCCTTTACCGCTATACAGCGCCGCTGGTCAGCTTGGATCGGGAGTCGGGGGGCATGGCCTTTGCAGTACCAGGGCTTCCCATGCAGGTCTTAGAGGCGCGATTCCACAGCAAAAAGAAGGACTGCGGGAGCTTCATCGTCGTCGGCCACGTTGTGTGGGACGGCGAGCAGGCGTTGCCGGTCGTTCAGCCGTCGACCGAGCTCCTGATGCGCGACGAGCCGGCCACGCTCCTCTCGAAGCTGCAGTACCTGGTGTCGGTCAGTGGCCGGGAGTCGTTCCGGCGGTTGCAGGTCTTGCCGAGCCAGTTTTGGTCGTTCGTCGAGGTCAACGTGGTCTCATCTTCGGGAGGTTCGACATGATCAGCGCACGGTCTATTGGTGTTCCCGCATTGGGTCTTTGGGCCGCCATCGCCGGGCTCACCGGCCTCGACTGCTCGCATGAGCAGAAGGCCCCGGCAGCTCACCCTTCTCAGCCCATGGCGGCCCAGGCCCCGCCGCGGCGCGAGCGGCCGAGCGAGGTCCAGACTGCGAGCGACGGGCCCAAGGACAAGGAAGAGCCGGTGGTCTTCTTCGATTTCGATTCGTACACGCTCCGTGGTGAAGCACATCCGGTACTGCAAAAGGTCGCTGAGAAAATGCGGGGTCAGGACGCCGAGAAGCTTCAGATTGAGGGAAACTGCGATGACCAGGGGACCATCGAGTACAACCTGGCGCTCGGGGAGGAGCGGGCCCGCGCAGCCAAGAGCTACCTCGTTCACCTGGGTGTCCCAGACTCCCGCATCGCCACCGTCAGCTATGGCTCGCAGCGGCCCAAATACCAGGGTCATGACGACGACGCACGCGCCAAAAATCGTCGCGATGACCTTGTGGTGCGCTAGGACCCCAGCGCGGTCATACTGCGACCATGCGCAGATCGCGGTCCGCGGCGCTCTCGGCCCGCTTGGCCTTGGCGTCGGTGGGCACCGCGCTCGCGGTGGGTGTGGTCTGCGCGGTCGGGCTTTTTTCGCTCGGCAATTCCTCGGCGGTTGCGCGCGTGGCGGTCAGCCGCCAGCTCGCCCTCATCGACGACGCCGCCGCGATGAGCGCGTTCCTGTATCAGAAGGGATTTGTGGCGGAGTACCTGCTGACGGGGAACCGGACCTGGCTCAAGGAACTCGATAACAGCCGGCCGGCGTTCGAGTCGTGGCTCGCACGTATGCGCGGAAAGGTCGGCGGCGCCAGCTCCGAGCGGCTGCTGGCCCAGATTCAAACCGAGTACACGGCCTACGACCATGCACGCCGTGAAGCCGTGTCGCTCTTCGATGACGGCCGTCCCGTCGAGGCAAAGGCGACTCTCTTGCAGACCCACGCGCAGGCCCAGGAGCTACGCGATCTGTTCGCCGAGTTTGGACGGGTCGCTCGCGCCGATGCCGAGACGACGCTGACCGCAGCCGAGCGTTCCGTGCGCCGGCTGGCGGGGATCCTGGTGGGGACCAGCATCGCCGGCGCCGTGGCGAGCCTGCTGATGGGGTTTCTCTGGGCGCGCCGGATCACGAAGCCGATGTATGAGCTCGAGGTTCAGGTCGAGTCGGCTGCAGAACGAACGCGCATTCACCTCGCGCCGGGCCGTGCCGGGCTGGAGACGCTGGGCGATCAGGTCAGCGCGATTGTCGAGAAGCTGGAGCAGACGGACGCGGCGCTGTTCGAGCATCGCCGCCGGCTCGTCCAGAGCGAGAAGCTGTCGGCTATCGGCGAGCTGGCCGCGAAGCTCGCGCACGAAGTGTTGAATCCGTTGGCCGGAATGAAGGCGGCTGTACAGCTGCTCGAACGGCAAGGTGCAGCCGCGCCGGGCGGGGGGCCGGTCGTCGACACCGCTCGCGCCCTCGATCACGAGATCATGCGGGTCGAAGGGCTGGTGCGGCGCCTCATGAACTATGCCCGACCGCTCGCCCCCCGGGTCGAGATCGCCAGGGTCGGGACCTTGGTCGACGCTGCCGTGGATGCCGCCGCCCCCATTCTTTCGCGCCGCGGTGTGCGGGTGGAGCGGAGGGAGGGTTCCGATTTACCGCCTTTGGAAGTGGATCCGCAGCTCATCACGCAGGCGCTCGTGAACCTGATCGTCAACGCTGTGGAGGCCACCGCGCCAGGCGGTTCCATCGAGGTGGAGGTGGCGCGTGCGCCGAGCAACGGTCGAGACGAGATCGCCATTCGGGTCGCGGACCGCGGCGCCGGGTTCACGCCGGTTCAGGCGCGCGAGCTGTTCAAGCCCTTCTTCACGACGAAGCCGGAAGGACACGGCCTCGGTCTTGCCGTGAGCCAGAACATTCTCCTCGAGCACGGCGGGCGAATCGTCGCCGCGAACCGTGTCGATCCCTGTGGCGCCCTCTTCGAAATACAGATTCCGGTGGTGCGTTGAGCGCGGCCGTCTTGGTGGTGGACGATGAGGCTCTGATCCGTCAATCGGTTCAGACGCTGCTCTCGGGCGAAGGGTTCGACGTCACTGCTGCTGGATCAGGTGCTGAGGCATGGACACGCTTTCAGGAAGCCCGTCCCGACGTCGTGCTGCTCGATCTGGTGCTCGGGGACGCCGACGGCCTCGACATCTTAAAGCGGATGAAACAAGAGGCGCCCGACACCAAGGTCATTCTGATCTCCGCTCATGGCTCGATCGAGAGCGCAGTGGCCGCGATGAAGCTGGGCGGATACGATTTCATCAAGAAGCCGTTCGAGCTGGAAGAGATCGTGGCCGCGGTTCGCAACGCCATCCGGACCAGCCGGCTGGAACACCGGGTCGCTTATCTTTCGGCGCAGGAACGGCGCAAAAGTGGCGGTACCTTTGTCTACGCGGCGCCTCGAATGGAGCGCTTGCTCACCCAGGTGGAAATGATCGCAAAGAGCCCTGTGGCTCTGGTCCTGGTGACCGGCGAGAGCGGTACCGGAAAACAGGCCATCGCGCGGATGCTCCACGAGGGCTCGACGCGCTCCGGCGGGCCATTCGTGGAGCTGAACTGCTCGGCGATTCCTGAGAACCTGGTCGAAAGTGAGCTCTTTGGCCACGAGCGGGGCGCCTTTTCCGATGCCCGTGAGCGCAAGCTGGGCCTGGTGGAGATTGCTGACGGCGGGACTCTCTTCCTCGACGAGATCGGAGATCTCTCCGGCGGAGCTCAAGCCAAGCTCCTGACCTTTCTTGAACAGCGCACCTTCCGGCGCGTAGGTGCAACGGCCGTAAGGCGGGTCGACGCACGGATCGTCGCCGCCACCAATCGAGATCTGCCCGCCGCGGTCGCAGCCCGCACCTTCCGGGAGGATCTCTATTATCGGATCAACGCGATCACCGTGCACCTACCTCCGCTGCGGGAAAGAGCCCCCGACATAGCGGTGCTCGCGGAGCACTTCTTGGCCGAAGCGGCTCGAGAATTCGGGCGTCGCTTTCAAGGCATCGCGCCGGAGACGGTCGGGCTGCTCGGGCGGTACCAGTGGCCAGGGAACGTTCGTGAGCTTCGCGCAGTCATTTCTCGCGCCGTGCTCCTGCACGACGACGAACAGCTGCGTCCGGCCCACCTGCCGTCCGAGTTGGTTGCGGCAGCGCTCGCGGCGCCGGCAATTTCAGCCACCGCCCTAAATGGGGCTTCGGCGATCCCGACTCTCGAGCAGGTCGAGCTCAGCCACATTCGACGGGTGTTGGACGTTTGTGGCGGCAACCGCACGCTCGCCGCCCAACACCTTGGCATCACCCGGCAGACATTGTCGAAGAGAGTAGGCGGCGACTGATCTCCGGGCCCGGCCCCTTACTGGGGACGGCCTCCGTCGAGCCGACCTTGGCGGGCCCGAAAGGCATCAGCATCCCCCACAGCGAGGCGAGACGAACGATGTCGGCGCTGGTGTGGACGGACAGTTTGCCGTTGATGTGGCCGCGGTGGGTCTCCACGGTCTTGACGCTGATGCCGAGACGCCCCGCGATCTGTTTGTTGGAATTTCCCCAGACCACCAGATCGAAGATCTGACGCTCGCGCTGTGACAGGCGCTCGATCGGCTGCCCGGCGCCATTGTGCTTGCCGCCAACCGCATTTGCGGGAGGAGGGACGGAGACGCCCGGTGGCAACACCAGCTCACCCCTCCCCACGGCCCGAGTCGCGGCGATGATCTCCTCTGGCCGCTGTCCCTTGAGCGCATACCCCTTCGCCCCGGCGCGAATCGCCTGGTGCACGATCGCTTCGGGGCCATGGGGTGCGAGAAGCAGCACGCGCGCAGTGGGCGCGACGCGGCCCAACTCCCGCGCCAGGGCGATGCCGTTGCGATCGGGTAGGTGAAAGTCGGTGACGACTACATCCGGAGCAAGTCCAACGGCAAGCTCACACGCATGATGCGCCTCGCCGCACTCGGCGATGACGCTCAGATCAGCTCCCTCTGGCATCTCAGCCAGAGTGGCGCGCACGCCGACCCGGAAGATCGTCGAAGAGTCCACCAGCAGTAGCTTCAACCGTCCTGGCTCCTTTCTGAAAAGCGAATCGCTTTCGTCACGCTGCAAGGCCGATGCCGCGGAGTGCCCTGGCCTTGCAGGAGTTGCGCGGTGCCGGGCGGTAGGAAATTCAGCGACTCGTCAATCTGTCGTTCAATAATTTGCTGCCTACAGCTCGAAGGTCGGGCGGATAGCAGCGGGTAGCCCCAGCCGTTGCCGCTGGTGAACGATCGCGGTCGCGCGCTTGCCGCCGATCGCGATATTCCACTCGTTGGTGCCACGCTCGTCCGCGTCTCCTTCGTGGCGTCCTCGAGATCATCCTCGGTGGACAAATGCGGTCCGGCTCGCGCCCCACCGGAGCCGACTCAAGAAATGTGACCAATGCGGTCCGGAAACATCGCGCCCCACCGGAGCCGACTCAAGAAATGTGACGGACCGCAGATCGAGACACCGGACCCG
>Ga0210388_10004930_pt1 | contig 10410 bp, 8 predicted proteins | sample IncBWC19OmetaG_FD_155485 | JGI IMG/M metagenome (GOLD analysis project Ga0210388, IMG submission 155485) | Forest soil microbial communities from Barre Woods Harvard Forest LTER site, Petersham, Massachusetts, United States - Inc-BW-C-19-O ...
TCGTCAGACTCAGTATGGATTCGAGCTTCTTCTTTTCGGCGTTAACGAAGGCGGCCGAAGCAGACCTGTCGGAACGGTGCTGGTGCTCCCATCGTTTCTGGACCGTGAGGTCTGTTAGCTGTTTGTCCGAGATTCCGACTACTACGGTATGCGCGTCATCTGTCTGAGATGCAGTTGGTCGGCAGTTCCACATTTTCATAGAAAAAAGAGCATTCGGTGCGGTGCCGAATGCTCTTTAGAATCCGTTGGAAACTCATAGAATAAGTCTTTGAGAATCAGTCAGCACACGTGAGCACTTCATCGAGCAATTCGAAAAAATCACGATGTTGGCCCCATGTTGGACCCCATACTCGAAGTAGCTTGATTTCGCACTCTGTATTAGAATGAAAATAAATGCGTTGCGCGGTTCCCCGGTAGCTCAATGGTAGAGCATTCGGCTGTTAACTTAATACTCATTCGTTGATTCTGCACCGTTTAACCCCGAAAAAGCTGCCTAAAACCGGGCCTAGTTGGACCCAATGTTGGACCCAAGAATGTGGCCCCGACTCACGTTCTACTGAGCCGGGGCTTCCCTTCCTTCGTCTGGCTCTGCGCTTCGCGCTACACCAGACGAAGTGGCCCGCTCACAGGCTACGAATGTCGTCATGATCCAACCTGCGGACGCGGGGGCAGGTCAGTCCCGCGAAGCAAATTGCGGCGCGGCTCTGCCGTTAAAATATCTCCGCGCCCGGTCCCAGGCGCGTTCGGCAACTAGACGCCCAGTGTGCGTCAAAAATGAATCCCCCCGTAGCGTCTGGACATTCCCGCTTCATCCGCTGCGTCCGCGAACGTCTCCCACTTCAACTTTACAGGTTGCGCTGGCGTTATTCCCGGCTCAATCTTCGAACTTCCCGCCGCGAGGGTTACGCTGTACTCGAATCGCTCGCTTCCCGTCCAGAGCGCAAGCACCCGGGCCGCTGCTGCGCTGTACGTGCTGTGGCCGGAGACATAGTCTGGGAAAGGGGCGTGGGAAAGGTTGCTGGCTGGTAGGGAATCCACTGCGAGCCATCCATTTCTACCGTGCCCTTGCCTGGGCCACCCCACGCACGAATATTCTTCCCCTTGTACAGCAACTCCACGGCCGTCACGGGCCGGACCGAGTCATAGGTCCATTTTGCATCCCAAGCGGCAATCCCGGCATCCAGCTCCGCATTTGTCAATGCGAAGAACATCTTTACATCATCATCCAGCGTCTGGCCGTCTCTCGCTGAAATATACTGCGCGAATGAGGCCCAATGGACCGGAGGCTACTCTGAATTCGGCCCGTCGGACCAATACTCCGAAATCATCTTCTGGCGGTCCGTCAACCCCGCACTGATTTTCACTATGTCCGCCGCCTGCTGCTCGTACTCCTTCGAGTCATATCTAGCCGGACCAGGTTCCAACACGGGTCGCAACTCATCTCCCCGGCTTTGAGCGCCCGCAGCACCTGGACGTCGCCGGCATAAGTCGTCAGCACGATGATTCGCGCCTCAGGAAATTCCCCGCGAATCGCGATCATCGCATCGAGCCCGTTCATTTCCGGCATCTGCAAGTCCATCAGCGTGACGTCCGGATGGTGCGCACGGAACTGCTGGATCGCTTCGCGCCCATTCGACGCTTCCGCCACCAAACTCATGTCCGCTTGCCCACCCACGAGCCCAGCGATCCCCTGCCGCAGAACGGGATGGTCGTCGACCGCTAGAATCCGTATCCGGCCGGACTCCGCACTCATGACTTCGTCTCCGTGTCTTTCCCCGCCAGCTTCTCAGCCAACCACGAGCGCTTGCCACCATCAGGCGTGGCGTAAGCATTCGTGGCAGGAATCCTCAGCTCAAGTTCCGTCCCAGCATCGAGCTCACTCCAGACCGTCAGTTTACCGCCCAAAAGTTTGGCTCGCTCGCGCATCCCACGCATGCCGTAGTGTCCGGGACGCTCATGGTCGTTCACAAGCTTCGCGTCAATGCCCTTTCCATCATCCCGCACCCGCAAGCGAAACTGCCGTTCGTCATACCGGAGTTCCACTTCGATCCGCTGCGCCTGTGCGTGCTTGAATGCATTGCGCATTGCCTCGCCGGCAATCCGATAGACTTCGTCTCGCAATATCGGATGGAGGTCCCGCGTCGTGCCTTCCACCCCCACATGAAAGACGGCATTGTTCGGGTTCGTTTCACCGGCCGCGAGTTCTTCTCCCAAAGTGTTTATCGCCAGCGCAAGGTCGTTGGTCACGACCGTGGATGAGCGCAACCCCTGTACGGCATCCCGCCCCTCGGTGATCGCTTCAGCGGCCTGATCGATGGCGCTATCCAGTGTTTCTTTGGCTTCAGCCGGACGCGTTGGGAGCAGGTTGGAAACCGTTTGAAACCGCAGCAACAGTCCGTGAAAACTTTGCAGCAGCGTATCGTGCAAATCCCGCGCGATGCGCGTCCGTTCGTTGACGCGCGCTTCCAAGCGCATGTTGTGTTCATGTGTTAATTGCCGCAACTGGAGCCGGTATAGCCCCCACAGCAACGCAAAAAATGAAGCTACGGCCAAAAGCCGAAACCACGCCGTCTGATAGAACGCCGGCAAAATCGTAAACTCCGCCGTCGCCACTTTGTGCGACCAGACGCCGTTCGTGTCGGTGGCGTCCACGCTGAAGTGGTACGAGCCAGGCGCAAGGTTGCGGTAGCTCGCAGGTTCGGCCGTGTCCGTTTCGTGCCAGTCCTTGTCGGTTTCCTGCAGCTTGTAGCGGAAGTGAATCGCTTCCGGCTCGGAGAGGCTCACCGCACTGTACCGAATCTGCACGCTGGACGTGTGTGCGGGAAACCTCACGGGAAATGTTGGCTCGTAAGGTTTGTCATCCGCCGAAACAGATTGAATCGTGATCACCGGCGGCTCCACGCGAAGCTGGGAATGAGTTGGGTCGAGCCGCGCCACGCCTCCGGTCGTCGCAAACCATAGGCTTCCATCCGTACCTTCGATGGCTGATGGCAGAGGTCGGATTTGGGCTACACCTGGTAGACCCCCACGCCTGCCAAAGAGCACCCCTTTAACTTGATAGGACGAGTCATTCACGGCTTTCAGGAGTTCCGGCTGGCGGGCGTGGAAGATGCCGGAAAGGCCATTGAGCCACAAATCGCCATTCGCTGTCTCGACGATTCCGGAGATTCCGCGCAGCAGTTCGTCATTCGTTGCGTGTATATCGTGAAACCGGCCGCGGTCGAATTCTTCTAATCCGAACTCGCCCCCGATCCAAATTTCAGCTCGGCGCCCATAGATGGCCGTGATGTTACCCACTCGCAGACCATCGTTTGGGCCAAATACTTGAACGCGGTCGCCGTCCAGCACAGCCAGGGTGTTCTTTGTGCATCCAAACCACACTCGGCCCAGACTGTCGGTAAATTCAATCACCACACCTGTCTTGGGCAGATCCTTGCGGCCACCGTAAGGGCTCCAGACGCCATCGGCCAAGCGATACAAGCCGTGACGTCCGTACGAGACCCACATTCCCCCAGCTCGATCCTGCGTGATCGTCTGAAGATAGATCTCCTGGCCGGCAGCTTCCCTGGGAAGTTCAACGAAATCCCAATCGCGCCCAGAGAACCGCCAGAGCGCCTCACGGACCTCTTGCTTGGAGCCTTTGGTGGGTCGCTGATGCGAAAGGGTTTCATGCCAAAGGCCATTAGTCGCGCTGCCCCCTGCGCCGAGCCAGAGGGTGTTGTCAGGCGCGCGGTACATAAACTGCGCACCCCAGCGGTCGTATTTGGGAAGGACCTCCGCCTTTCCAAAAGCGAAACGATAGAGAGGCGAGTAGGATCCACCCACCCAGACCGCACCAGCATCATCCGCCGCTAGGGCGAAGTCATACACTTCCCTTCGGACTTCCTGCTTGACTACGGGGCTGTAAAAAAACCGGTCAATACCCTTCGGACTGCTAAACCAAAGGCTTCCCTCTCGGTCGAACACTCTGCCGTTATAACTAGAGACCCGTATACTGAACGGGGGATTCTGCTCTGCGATTTGGAAGCGCCGACTCCCCCTGCGCAGGTACAGCCAGATTCCGTCTCCACCCACCCAGACATTGCCATCCTGATCAGTGGCCACCTCGACAGCGCTCTTAAGAGGGACATTCCACTCCGCGCCACCGCGCTCCCAATGGGAATGGTCGAACCTCCAGAGGCCAGCGCTAGCCGCCGCCCAGACGATTCCATCCTTGTCCTGAGTCATTGACCAGATCGATCCACCGTTAGTGGCGAACTCACCTGCGTAGTTTTTCACTCGCCCCTTGTCCAAGAAGCTAGCGCCACCAAATAGGTAACCAATCCAAAGTCCTCCGGAAGGTAGTGCACACAACGACGAGATGTTCGTCGAAAGAAGGTCTTCTCCGAAGGGCGAACGGAATAACTCAAATTTGCTGCCATCAAAGCGATACAATCCCGCAGAGCTGCCCACCCACAGGAACCCGTCGCTTGTCTGTGCCAAGGCTCTGACGTTGTCCGGTGCGCCGTCTTTGAATCTCCAGGAATCGTGTTGGAGCTGCCAGTTCCCCGCCTGCGTTGGCGCACCTGCACCTAAGCGCTGGCCGAATTCCGGGCCGCCTTCTCCGAAGAGATCAAGGAACTGGGCAGGCGGTGCAATCTTGTTCCGATTGCACGTCAGTTTCCCGTTGTCATTCGCGATGTCCCGTGCGCAAGCTCTAGCATTTTGCAGTTCGGTCTCAAGCCAATCGCCATTCCGCGCCTCGCAGACTGCTCGCAAATCATTTCCACGCGCGTCGAATCTCACGCAAGTCAGTTGATAGCTGCCGGGAGGAATTTTTTCGTTCTGGTCGGAAGGGGTTGTGACGCCAGCTTGTTGTGCCCGTGCAAACAGCGGCTGGCTCAAGAAAAAGGAAAGCAGAACGAGTGAAATGAACAGCGCAAACGACAGCCATTTCGCGCGGACACGCGACTTATATGCTTTCACTGTTTGAATCTGCAGATCCACTGCGCTTCGTCCCCCAACTTCCTGCCGACCCTGCGCGCGTGTTAGCGAAAGGCCCGCCAGATCGAGGCTCATAGCCCTCGAAAGCTTCGCTGTCAAATCCGTGTAAACCGTCGTCGGTTACTATCCAGAGACATGCGTCTGCGGTTTGTGCCAGCGCCGGGATTCGGTCCGGGCACTTTCCTCTGGCAGATTACACTCGCGTTGAATAGTCGGAACGCCTGGTGCTTGTAGTTCCTTGCGAGCATATCAGAAACTGAGATTTTGCCTCCGACCATAGACGTAGGGCGAGAGAACGCGAATTTGAGGAGGACTGGCGCCCATCTTAGGACTGATGCCCATCTGTTCCTCCAGCCTTCTTTCGTAACGACCACAGTTTGCGACGAACTTCCGATTTACCATAAGCAATGGAGGCAGGGACGGCCAACTTGATTTCAGTTCCACTCCCACGTTCACTCCAGACTTCCAGCTTCCCTCCAAAGCTCTTGGCGCGTTCGCGCATCCCGGGCAGCCCCCAATGTCCCGCCCGAACACCCCGACTCACAACCTCGGGAACAATTCCGCTCCCGTCGTCGCGCACGTGCAGTAGAAACTCGGAGTCGCGTAGGTAATCTCAGCTTCGATCTTTTGCGCCTTCGCGTGGCGGAACGCATCTCGCAATGCCTCGCGGGCGATGCGGTAGATCCCATCGCGCAGCATCGGATTGAGCTCTCGTCGTTTCCCTTCCATTCCACAAGGATGCGCACACCAGGAACATTCCCGTTGCCACTCTGTGCCGCCAGCTCCTCACCCAGCGCCGTCAATGCCTGACCAATATCGCTGTCCCCGACGGCGGACTCGCGCAAGTCCGAGACGGTATCACGTCCCTCCGCGATGGCTTTGTCGCCGCGGTCCAGCGCGATGTCCAGTGCTTGCATGGCGTCGCTGGGACGCCCCGGAAGCAGGTCGCGCACTGCCTGCAACCGAAACATCAGTCCCTGAAAGCCTTGCAAAAGCGAATCGTGGAGTTCGCGAGCGATCCGTGTCCGTTCGTTGACGCGCTCTTCCAGTCGCATGTTGAATTGGCGCGCCACCTGCCGCAGCCGCATTCGATGCACCATCCACAGCAACACCATAAACGCGCCCACACACAGTGCGCGGAACCAATTCGTCTGCCAGTACGCCGGAGTGATGGAAAAATCCAAGAACGTACCGGCCTCATTCCACACCCCGCTGTTATTGCAAGCCATCACGCGGAAGCGGTACTTGCGGGGAGCAGGACTGGTATAGAACGCTTGCCGCCGAGTGTCGGCGTCCTGCCAATCGCGATCCCAGCCCTCCAACTTGTAACGGAAGTGAACCTTGTCCGGCGCGACCAAGCTGAGCGCTGTGTAATCAATCATCAGGTCGCGGACCAGCGGCGGCAGCCTCGGGCCCGAGGCGGACGCATCGCTGGACCAGTTCTGCCAGTAGGTCTTGCGGTCGGCGGTGATTTGTTCGATGTGCACCGGCGGCGGAAGTTTGTTGAAGGGAAGGTGACGCGGATCGATGACGCTGACGCCGTCGTAGGGCAAGAACTACAACTTTCCATCGGCTGATTTGGCCACATGTGGACTGGAGGCATCATTGAACGCATGGCTCCGGACCCCGTCGGCGCTGTCGAAAACTGCGACCTGAACCCTCCGCATCGGATCGCCGCCCCAGGCGTCCAATTCTGTCCGAGACAGGCGGGCTAAGCCGCACGATGTATACATCCAGACATAATGCGAGTCGTCTTCCATCATCCAGAGGACCGTATCGCACGGTAGCCCATTCTTACTAGTCAACGTGGTCACCCGTCCGTTTTTCAGCCGGCTCAGCCCCCCTCGGTTGCGGCCCAGAGCGTGCCATCCCGATCGAGTCGAAGGTCGTTGACACGCCCCTCGCCCAGCCCATCGGCCGCTGCATACGACCTGAGGACGTGACCTTCGTTTAGATACGCTACGCCACGCCTCCCAAAGCCAAGCCATAAACCGCCCTGCAAAGGATCGGAAAGTAGAGATTGAGCGAAGTCCTTATGTCCGAGGCTGGCCCAAGGGATTTATTCGACCACACCCTCCGCTGCCCGGTGAACAAGACTCTGACGTTGGCTGATCCACAAGCCCCCTGTACCGTCTCCGGTCATTGAAACCACATGCTGGTCCGGCACGGCACTGATTCAAGGGAAAGTAGGGGAAGACGGGAATCGCAAGGCTTTAGATTCCCTGCCGGCGGAGGCTAAAACGAGGCACTCTGCCGTTCGCGAAAAACTAGACGAGGGCCTTCGGCACGTCGCAGCATATCTGCGATCGTCACGCCGGGCTCGAGTGGGGCGATGCTCACGCGGTCTTCTGAATCGGAGGCTTTGTTCAAGGCCATGCTAAGATTCCCGGACAAAGTGCTCGGAGTCGCTTTCGACGCTACGGGTCTTTTTTAGCCATGCCTAGTAGAAATACGCCACACTTTTCCGACCCAACGAGCCCGCAAAGACCGGTGCTTCCCGCACGAGGGATTTGTTAATGCCACACGCGCTGGGTTTTCGAAAGCCTGGTTCTCCGTTGAGCGGGGTGGTGTGGTTCTACGTTCACAAGAAGGTGCATTTGGAGCGTCATTCCCTTGCTCTTCGGGACCGCAAAGAGGCAGCACCGGTTCTGGAGTTTATCTTTGGAGATCGGCCGCTGGTCCGGCACGACTTCCAGGGCACCGATTTGCGCAGCCCGGTGTCACTTCTGGTCGGTCCTCGGACGAAACCAGGATTGGAATTGGAGCTGTCTGGAAGCTTCGAGTCCTTCGGGATCGCATTTCACCCGGATGGTCTCCATAACCTCTTCGGATTGCCGGTTGATGAGATCACGAACCAAACTGCGGATGGAGCCTCGGTCTTTGGCCCGGTCGTGAACAGCATGGCTGAATTGCTCGGGAATTGCAGAACGTTTGACGAGCGCGTTTGCCTGGCGAATCAGCTGCTGTTCGATATTTACCAGAATTTCCGATGTAAAAAGGGCATTTCGGCACTCGTAAGCCGAATCCTGCAGTTCGGCGGCACGGGGAAGATCGATGCCCTTTTCCGGGAAACCGGCCTCAGCAAACGCACGTTTGAGCGTCGCTTTCGGGAACAAGTAGGAATGAGCGCGAAGCTCTTTTCCCGGATTGTTCGATTTCAGGCGGCCCTCGACAGCAAAGCCCGTTCCCCTCACAAGTCGTGGACCTTCGTCGCGCAGGAATGTGGCTACTTCGACCAGATGCACTTGATCCACGATTTCGAGGAGTTCACGGCAGAGTGCCCGGGAGACGTGTTGCGATCCGTCGAACGAATCTACGGGGAGCACATACACGCCGCCGCTTCTCGAAATAGATCCGAAAGGCCGGAGGCTGTGCTGCTCTCGGTGACTCTCCGCAGTTGACGTATTCTTACTATCCCTTCCTGCCACTTCGATTCATTCTCTGGCCGAAGATCCAAAGCGTAACCGGTATGTCTTCTGTGCCTCGATTGCTGATCTGCCTTTACTTCTGTGCTCAGCTTGCTCTGCTCGTGGGCGAGGATCGGCAGTCGCCGGCTGCTCAAACGAGACAGCAGGATAGTTTCCCCAGGAAGTCCTGGGAGCAAGTCGCTCCGTTGGAAAAGGCGGGCTGGTCGAAGGAGAAACTTTCGGCTGCCCAGCAATATGCCAACGGCGATTCGATCCATACCTCGGCGGTGATGGTCGTCCAGGGCGGCGAAGTGGTCACACAATGGGGAGACTTCGACAAGAAGATCGACTGCTATTCCATCCGAAAGAGCTTGCTCAGCGCGCTTTACGGAATTTATTCTGCCGAAGGTGTTATCGACATCAACCAGACGCTCGAGCAGTTGGGCATTGACGACTCACCCGACCCGCTTACGAAAGAAGAGAAGCAGGCGCGCGTCGTGGATCTGCTGCGCGCACGCTCGGGCGTGTACCACCCGGTAGATTTTGAAACTGAGTCCATGCAGAAAAGCCGTCCAGCCCGCGGGAGTCACCCGCCAGGCACGTTCTGGTATTACAACAATTGGGATTTTAATGTCCTGGGGACGATCTTTGAAAAAAAGACTGGCATGAAGATCGGCAATGCCTTTTATCAGCGCATCGCCAGGCCCATTGGCATGGAGGATTTCCAGCCGAGCGACGTCTTCTATTTTGGCGGTCCACTTTCCATCCATCCCGCCTATCACTTTGAAATTACCGCGCGCGATATGGCACGTTTCGGCTTGCTCTATCTCCGCCTCGGCCGCTGGAACGGCAAACAGATCGTGCCACAGGCCTGGATCGAAAAAAGCAGTCACGCCAACGAGATGGTGAAGTACGAAGGCGCGGATAATGGCGGTTACGAGTATCTCTGGTGGGTTGATTACGGCGGTGTTCATTTCCCGGAAGTCTCGCTTCCCGGAATCTATTCCGCGCGGGGAAATGGGGCTCATTATATTTTCATCATCCCGACGCTGGACATGGTCATCGTGCATCGCACGGATAACGATCCTCCGGTCAAGGATGCCAAGACCATTACGGAAATTGCGAACCGAGCGTCGCCAGCCAGCGTGAACCGCGCACAATTCGGTCATCTGGTGAAGTTAATCCTCGACGCGCAGACAAGTCACTGATCGCGGACGACAGCAGAGCGTCGAAGGAGAGCGTATGGTTATGAGACGCCGAGAGTTCCTGGTGAATTCCCTAGCTGTCGGAACCATGAGCCTCGTGTCCCATCTCAACCCTGCCAGGCGACTGAGCGGCGAAGTGTCAGGAAGTGATGTTCTCGCCTTCACACATGTAACTGTCATCGACGCGACCGGCCGGCCCGCTTTGCGAGAGCAAACCGTCCTGGTTAAAGGCGACCGCATTGCGGCGATTGAGAAATCTGAGAAGTTGAAGCTACCCGGCGGCGCAAAGGTCATCGATGCCAAAGGAAAGTACATGATCCCCGGCCTGTGGGACATGCACGTCCATGCACGCGGAACACCCGCCTTACTTTCGGACAATGAGGCCTGGCTTACCCTCTACATCGCGAACGGAATTACCGGCGTTCGCGAAATGGGAGGCGACTATGTCGAGACCGTGTTTAGGTGGCGCGCGGAAACTGCAAAAGGCGAGCGGCTTGGCCCTCGTATCCTCTCCTCCGGCCCCAAGGTTGAGGGACCCAAGCCAAAATTGCCCGGGTCGTTTGCAGTTACCGATTCTTTCGCTGCTCGGGCGGCCGTGGACAAATTGAAGACCATGGGCGCAGATTTCGTCAAAATACACTCCGATGATTTTCCTCCGGAAGGTTTTGCCGCCCTGATGGATGAAGGCCGCAAACAGCAACTAATTATCGGCGGGCATTTGCCATTCCTGACGATGACTATGCGGGATGCAATCAAGAGCGGCGTGAAGTTCTTTGAACATGGGACGCTTCTTGTTCTTGGAGGTTGTTCGAGAA
>Ga0210388_10004931_pt1 | contig 10408 bp, 8 predicted proteins | sample IncBWC19OmetaG_FD_155485 | JGI IMG/M metagenome (GOLD analysis project Ga0210388, IMG submission 155485) | Forest soil microbial communities from Barre Woods Harvard Forest LTER site, Petersham, Massachusetts, United States - Inc-BW-C-19-O ...
GCTGATGCCCGCTTCCTTTGGCGTGCATGGCCCGGGCGAGACAATGATGCGTTCAGGCTTGAGCGCTTCCACTTCGTCCAGAGTGATCTGATCGTTGCGGCGAACTTCGAGCTGCTGCCCCATCTGGCCGAGATACTGCGCCAGGTTGTAGGTGAAAGAATCGTAGTTGTCGAGCAGCAGGATCATCGCGTTTCGCCGCGCACTTCCATTTTATAACGCCGCGTCAGGACTTCTTCCTGTTCTTGTGCTTCTGCGCGCTTTGGCGCGCTGGCTTTTTGCCCGTATCGCTCGCGCCGCCGTTGTGCGCAATTTCGAGCGCGGTTACGATCGCGCGCGCCTTGTTCACCGTTTCTTGATACTCGTTCTCGGGCACGGAATCGGCGACCACGCCGCCGCCGGCCTGTATGTAAGAGCGTCCATTTTTCGCGACGAGCGTGCGCAGTGCGATACAGCAATCGAGATTGCCGGAGAAATCGAGATACATGATCGCGCCGGCATAGATGCCGCGGCGCGAGGGCTCAAGTTCATCGATGATTTGCATCGCCCGAACCTTCGGCGCGCCCGAAACGGTGCCCGCGGGAAAGCAGGCCATTAGCGCGTCAAAAAAATCGGTGCCTTCGCGCAGCGTACCGCGCAGGCTGGACACCAAATGCATCACGTGCGAGTAACGCTCGACAAACATGAGGCGCTCGATTTTCACGGTGCCGTATTCGCAGACGCGGCCGAGGTCGTTGCGTCCGAGATCGACTAGCATGATGTGCTCAGCGCGCTCCTTCGGATCGGCGATGAGCTGCGCTTCGAGCGCCGCGTCTTCGGCTTCGGTGCACCCGCGCGGAACCGTTCCGGCGATCGGGCGGTAGCGCGCATCGCGGCCCTGCACCTTCACGAGCATTTCGGGCGAGCTGCCGACGACGGAGAGATCGTCGAGCTTGAGAAAATAAAGATAAGGTGACGGATTCACGACGCGCAGTGCGCGATAGATCTCGAACGGATCGGCGCCGGTGGTGGCGGAAAAGCGCTGGCTCGGGACCACCTGAAAAATGTCGCCGGCGCGAATGTATTCCTTGGCTTTCTCGACAGCCGTCATGTAGGCCTGCTTCGTGAAATTCGATTCCATTTTGAGCGGCTTCGCGGATTTCACCTTACCCTTACGCGGTAGCGGCCCATCGAGTTTGTGGCGCGTGCGCGTGATTTCGCGAACCGCTGCGTCGTATTTTTCGCGGAGCGTCCCGGGGCTGTCCGTGAAAACGTTCTGGATGATCCAAACGCGGTGGCGAACGTGATCGAATGCGACGAGGCCGAGGTAGAACATCATCACGGAATCGTCGATATGCAGTTCATCGCGGCCGCTCGCCGGAATATTTTCGACGAGCCGAACCATATCGTACGAGAAGTAGCCGATCGCACCGGCAATAAGTGGTGGAAGGCCGGGGACGCGGACAGGGTGGTAGCGCGCGACGAGACAACGCAGCTCAGCAATGGGATCGCCTTCTACACCGGTTGCGTGCGCACCGAGCTTGCGCACTTTGCCGCGGCGATCAGTGATCGTGGAGCCACGGCCGCGCGAGCGAAACACTTCCTCGGGATTCGCGCCAGTGAAGGTGTAGCGCGCGATATTCTCGCCGCCTTCGACGCTTTCCAGCAGGAACGAATACTTCGCGCCGTGCGCGAGTCGTAGGTGCGCTCCAACAGGTGTGAGCAGGTCCGCGGTGTAGTTCTCGTAAACCGGAACGAGGTTGCCCTCGCGCGCGAGCTTCGAAAATGTCTCAAAATCGGGCTGAATCATCGAGTCGTTCCAGCGTCACTTGCGCTTGGGCTTTTCGTTCGCCGCGAGCGCGTGCTTGATGGCGGCGAGCATAGGAGCCACGGGCGCGCGGCGGCCGGTCCAGATTTCCCACTGCGCGATGCCCTGCGCTACAAACATTTCGAAACCGGATACGGTTTCGATGCCGCGGCGCTGCGCGAGTTGTAGAAGCTTTGTAACTTGCGGGCGGTAGATCAGGTCGAAGACGAGGCGCGTGTTGAGTTCGGCAGCCTCGAGCGGCGACGCGGATTCATACGGATACATGCCGACAGGCGTGGTGTTCACGATCGCGTCGAAGAATTGGCCTCGGACTTTCCCGCGCGGCACAGCGTCGCCGTTCACGGCGCGAGCCAGAGCTTCGGCTTGCTGCGGTCGGCGCGCCGTTATCGAAACCAGCGAGCCGGCCTGCGCAAGCGCGTAAGCGACGGCACGCGCTGCGCCACCGGCGCCGACGATCAGAACGCGGCTTCCCTGAAACGGCATGCGCCTATCGAGCGCGCGAAGCACGCCGACGTAATCCGTGTTCAATCCGTGCAGCTTGCCGCTTGCTCCGACCACCACCGTATTCACCGCGCCAATCGCTTCAGCCATCGGGTCGATGCTATCGAGGTGCCGCATGATCGGTTGTTTGTGCGGCAGCGTGACAGCAAAGCCGCGTATGCCGAGCGGCTTAATCCCGCTGAGAAAGTCCTTCAAGTCACCCACAAGAAACGGCAGAAAGACGGCGCCGATCTTCGCAGCCTGGAAACCGGCGTTGTGGAGGCGCGGCGAAAGCGAGTGCCCGATCGGATCGCCGATCACACCGTAGACGCGCGTTTTGCGGGTGAGCTTGTGGGCGCGGTAAAGCTGCGTCATCACATCGAGCGGAACCTGACCGGGCGCCGTGTCTTGTTCCACAGGCGCGAAAGCGAGCGCGCCGCCGTGACGAAGCGCGAGCACTCGCGCTGGTAGAGCCGCTTCCCCCATCGGAACCGCGACGAAATTCGACCGCCCACGCGCGAGGTCTATCACCTTCACGCTTTCGGCGATCGTCTCGGCCTGGACGGCGATCTTCGAAGCATCAGGCTTGAACGCCGCGAGCGATGCGACAACTTTTTTCAAATTGGCCGGCGCCTTCCGAAAGTAATGAGCCGAGAGCAACTGGCGCCCTTCGCCGACAAGAACATCCACGAGCCCCCGCGGCGCGACGGAAGCCGTCTCGATGTCGAGGTCATACCAGGTGCACCCCGCCCGCAGCGCCTCAGCCAAATAAATGAGCTGGTTGGCCGCCGAACCGCGATATTTCCCTCCCGAAGCCGTGCGTCGGCAGGTAGCGATCATCGTCGCGCGAACGCGCTTTTTGCCGAGCCCGATGAGGAAGCGCGTAATTTCGCGGTCATCCTTCAAGTAGTCGAGCCGCAACTCGACGGTTCGGCTCAACTCGAGCGCGCGTTCCAGCTGCCTTAGTGCGGTTTTAGCGTCCGCAGCGGCGACCACCGCACATATCTTCCAAGGTGAAATCATGGCGAAAGAGAAAAGCAGGCGAGGCCGGGGAAACGGGCCAAACCTGTCCTATCGTACAGGCGGGACAAGGGTTCCACCAAGCGGTACCCGATACGAAAACGTCCCGGAATGTGGCGTTGACGCGTCCTAGTACGCCTATTACAGTTGCTCCATTGGGGATGTAACGTCGTTGCGCCCGTGCTGTGGCGCCTGGATTTCCAAAGGAGTGAGCATCATGCGTCGGACACTTGTCCTTACCGGACTGCTTTTCAGCCTCTACGGCACTGCCGCGGTGGCCCAAACGAGCCCCGCGAGCCCGCGCCCGCAGGATCTCTACTGCAGCGGCACGATCACGAATGAGGATGTCCCGCGTGACACCTACGTGATCACCGGCGAAGGCTCGAACTACAAGATTACGTTCACTGAGGGCGACTACGTTTACCTCAATAAGGGCGCGGCCGAGGGTGTGAAGGTCGGCGATGTGTTCTCCGCCATCCGCAAGGTCGAAGACCCGACGGAGGAAGACTGGTCCAAGTGGCAATCGCAGATCATCCGCCGCATGGGTACCTGGTGGGAGGATGAAGGTCGCGTGACCGTAGTCGTCGTGAACCCGAACACCGCGATCGCTCAAGTTTCGAATACCTGCAACTACCTGCAGCGCGGCGACACGCTGCTGCCGTTCAAAGAACGCCTCGCGCCGCCGCTAAAGTCTGAAGCGAACTTCGATCGCTTCGCGCCGGCGAGCGGAAAAGCCATGGCGATGGTGATGATCGGCAAAGCGTTTCAAATTTCGTTTGGCACGAACGACGTGTTCTTCGTGAACCTGGGTGCCGCGCAAGGCGTGAAAGTGGGCGACTACTTCCGCATCTTCCGCTACACCGGCACGCAGCACGAGACGGCGTACCAGACCCGCGATGCCGCATTCGACCTCGCATCGAACGACACGATCTACGGCCGCGTCTACGGATTCGGCGTGACCGGCGACAAGAAAAAGTGGAAGTGGGACAACACGCCGCGCGAAGTGATCGGCGAAGGCATCGTGCTCCGCACCGGGACCAACTCCGCCACGATCCTGACAACGTACGCACTGCGCGACTTCTACGTCGGCGACTACGTGGAAATCGAATAGCGTAAGTAACACCCAGTCTTATTGGGGATTTCGAAGCCCGGATGCGCAAGCGTCCGGGCTTTTTATTTTGGTGGGTAGCGCAGCTGAAAACGGACGAGCGGTTAGCGGATCGTGTCTTTGACGAGCAAGGCGTCCTGCGCTTTCTCTTTCGCTTCCAGAATGCCAAGTCGGCTGCGCCGCGCCTGTACGCGATCGTTGATCTGGCTCCAGAACATCTGGAAGTAGTGCGCGGCGGATGCAACTGCGCTGATCACAACAAGCCACAGAAGCGCGACGCCGACCGGCTTCAGCACCGGATGGTTGGCCGTAAGAATCACAATGCATCCGGCGATGACCTGCAAAATCATTTTCGTCTTCCCGAGCGGCGACGCGGGAATCACTAGCCCTTCCACCGATGCGATTTCCCGCAGGCCCATCACGACGAACTCGCGCCCGATGACGATCACCACCATCCACGCCTGAATCAGCCCCATTTCCACCAGGGAGATATACGCAGCGGAAATCAGCAGCTTGTCGGCAATGGGATCCAGCAGAATTCCGAGAGTGGTGATTTCCTTGCGGCGGCGCGCGATGTAGCCGTCCATCACGTCGGTGGCGGCAGCGCCCAGCAGAATCAATACACCCCAGACCTCGAAATGAATCGGCAGGCCAAGCAGATCAATATTCGGCTGGCGGGTAAGGAGCACGACCACAAGGATAGGAACAAAGAAAATCCGCAGAGTGGTCAGGCTGTTAGGCAGATTCATTTCGCTCTCGGATAGGTTCCGCAGTGTCGTGAGGGGACAACATCGCGGCCCACAGGCACTATAGTCCGCGCTCAGAATCGAGTCAACGGTACGGAGGAGCAGCCAAAACGCACGTGGGACGAGCTGTCTTTCGAGTTCGATAAATCCCTATGGGAGTAACTACTAAGCCGACGGGGTGCCGCATATCTGTGCAAATCCGCAAATCCACAAAAGACCCGGAAATAGAGGGGTTTAAAGGTCACACTGCACTAACATTGGGCAACAAGCCTATATTCATCAGTAATTTAGAAGCCCATCGAACTGGCCCGCGAACGGGCCTGGGATTGCGCGGTCGAGGCCACTCCAGGTCCCTAAACGGTCCTTTTCCACAGAGATTTCCTCAGGGGAAGGTACACCCAGGGCCTTATTGCTGAGGAGGTTACGGGCGCAAACGGCTGCGGATACGGCCAAAATTCTCGCGCGGGTGGAGAAGCTACGAAACGGTCGCGTGGCCGTTTGTCGAAGCTGCCGGAATGTGCTGCGCAGGAGCGGTAGCGAATTCTTCAAGGTAACGCGCCGACGATTCCGGCAACTCCGCGTCGATGTGCAGGAATCCATCGAGCAACTCGGATTTCAAGACGCGGCCGCTGGCGTGAACGATCGAGATGTGTCGTCCATCGGAAATTGGAATTTTGAGTTGCACGTGCATAAGCGGATCGACCGGCAGAACGGCATCGATACGCGCAAGAAGTTCCGGCAAGCCCACGCCGGTCGCAGCTGAAGTGAAAATTTTGTTTTCGTTGCGGCCGTTCGCCTTAACGAGCAGTTCCAGATCATCGGGCGCCAGCGCGTCGATCTTGTTGAACACTTGGATCCGGGGCCGGTCTTCCACGCCGAGGTCGGCCAGAATTTTCAGTACCTCAGCGTCTTGCTCGGCGTGATGCGGATTCGAAACGTCGGTGACGTGAAGAATCAGAGCTGCTTCCTGAACTTCCTCAAGCGTGGCGCGGAAGGCGGCGATCAGATCGTGCGGCAGATCGCGCAGAAATCCTACCGTGTCCGAAAGTAGCGCGCGGCGGCGCGACGGCAATTTCACAGCGCGTACCGTGGGATCGAGCGTTGCGAACATTTTTTCCGACGTGAGCACGCTCGCGTGCGTGAGCGCATTAAATAGCGTGGACTTCCCTGCGTTGGTGTAGCCAACCAGAGCGATCATCCCGAGCGGGACGGCCTGGCGCGCGCGGCGGCGCGTGGTTCGCTGGCGTCGCACGGTTTCGATCGCTTCCTTGATTTTGCTCACACGGTCGCGGATGCGCCGGCGATCAGTTTCAAGTTTCTGTTCGCCAGGTCCGCGCGTTCCGATACCGCCGCCCAGACGCGATAGCTGTTCGTTGCGCCCAGTGAGGCGCGGCAACAGATAGTTGAGCTGCGCGAGTTCGACTTGAAGTTGGCCTTCGCGCGTGCGCGCGTGGACCGCGAAAATGTCGAGAATCAGTTGTGTGCGATCGATCACGCGGGTCCCGATGCCGCGCTCCATGTTGCGAAGCTGCACCGGCGTCAGATCGTGATCGACGATCACGAGCGGAACATTTTGGGATTCGGCTTCGGCGCGAATTTCGTCGAGCTTGCCGCGCCCGACGAGAGTGGCGGGATCAAGCGCATCGCGGACCTGCAACAGCGTTCCGCTGATTTTCGCGCCCGCACTGATCGCGAGTTCTTCAAGCTCGTTCAGCGAGTCGCGGCCAACGGCGCCCGGATTGGACGTACGTCCGCGCGAGGTTTTCTTCAGGCTCACGCCAACCAGAAGGACTCGTTCGCGATTGTCTACGGACTGAGCTGATCTCATGCGGTGCGAATTCCGAGCGCGGCCAGAGGTACGGTGAGTGCGGTGCGGTTCATTCGTCCAACACAGTATACGCCGATTGCGGCAGGCATGTGAATGGCGCAAAAAACCGCGTAAACGCGCGATTTCAGCGGTGTACTAGGTGGTAGCCGGAGAGGAGTGTTGCGAAGCCGCGAGGATCAGGTCGGAGAGAAATTCGCCGAGGCTGCGGCCGTTGGACTGAAATTCGGCATCGCGAGTGACACGATCGAGCCAGCCAAGATAAACAAGCAGTGCAAGGTCAGACCATGACGCGGCGGATGGCGCGGTAAAGCCGATGTCGCGCAAGACGCTGGCGATGTGTGCGGTCCGTTTTTTATCGATGCCCGAGATGCGCGTCGAAATTCGCGTCGACATTCCTTCATCGCGCTGCGCCCAGCTACGCACGGCACCTTCGAGGCGCGCATGATTCAAATCGGCACAGTGCTCGACGAATCGCGCCCAGCGCGCTGCGGCCCGCATCTTCACATCCGTCGCTGCGAGCCATTCGGTTTCATCGGCTTCCCAGCGGTCTAGTACGCATGTGAGTAAGTCTTCGCGGTCCCGGAAATGCCAATAGAAACTGCCCTTGCTGACGCCGAGATCTCGCGCGAGAAGCTCGATGCGCACGGACTCGATGCCTTCGTTGGCTAGGCGCGCAAACGCCGCCCGGATCCAATTATCCGGCTGCAGAGGTGCAGTTTTAAGAGTGGCTGCGGTTTGCATTGCGGTAAGACGTGACGCGGCACGATATCCGACGGCAATGTGCGCGTCAAGAGTTTCAGCTCGCTTGCAAAAATTTAAACATTTGCTTTTTTCGGGCAAATTCGCATTGGATTAAATTGAAATGAATTTTCGTGCGTCGATTTCCACAGGTTCCTCGCCGCCGAATCCTTCAATCCAGTGCACATTCGCTTCCCGACGGAACCAGGTTTGTTGGCGCTTGGCGAAATGGCGCGTCGATTTGCGGATTTCCTCGAGTGCTTCCTCCTTCGAGAGCTTTCCGTTTAAGTAGTCGCGCCACTGCGAGTAGCCGATGAATTGGAACGCCTTCGCGGATTCGGGCACCCCGCTACTTATAAGATGCCGGACCTCGTCGATCCAGCCCGCGGCAATCATCTCGTCGATGCGCTCGTGGATGCGCGTGTAGAGCGCCAGACGTGGCGGGGCGAGCCCAACCTTTACGATTGCGTATCCCTTCAGCGGATCGCGGCCGGCCGCATGAATCTCGCCCACTGTTTTTCCGGCGAGCAGTCGCAGTTCGATGGCGCGAATGATTTTTTGTGTGTCGGCGGGTTCGATGCGCCGTGCACTCTCCGGATCGAGCCGCTTCAAGATTTCGTGAAGCCGTTTCGCCCCGTCTCTCGCGACGATCGCGCGCATGCGTTCTCGCAAATCCTCGGAACGCTCCGGCGATTCGGCGAGGCCCTCAAGAAGTGCGCGTAAATAGAGGCCGGTGCCCGCGGTGATTACAGGAGTTTTCCCACGCGCACGCAGATCGTCAAGCGCGGCAACCGCGTGGCGCCGGTACTCGCCGGCCGTGAAAACGGCATTGGGCTCGACCATGTCCATCAAGTGATGCGGAATTCCCTGTTGCTCGGCGCGCGGAACTTTTCCCGTGCCGATATCAAACCGCCGATAAACCTGCGTGGAATCGCATACGAGGATCTCGCCGTCGACGAGCTTCGCGAGCTTGATCGCGAGCGCCGATTTTCCCGATGCCGTAGGGCCGAGGACCACGATCAGACGCGGCAACGAAGCGTCCGACCCAGCGCTCAACGCAGTATTCATCGAGCGAGCTTCCAGCGGAGCAGCAGCACCACAAAAACAATCACGCCGAGGAGCAGCGCGCCGAGAATTTGCGTGCGGTTGAGCTTCATGCGCAGCTAAAAAATATCCGATTCGTGGTGAGATTGACAGCCGTGTGCGGGTCGAAAGCCGGCGTTACTGCGCGTACGAAGGCGGCTTCACGTTGTAGTAAAAGCCGAAGCGCAACTCGATGTACGGCCGCTTGAATTGCGGAGGCAGCGGCTCGAACGGACTCGAGCTGCGAATCGCAGCCATCGCCGCCGTATCGAGCGGATCTTTGCCAGAGCTGCGGTCGAGATTCAGGCTCTCTGGCGGGAAGCTGCCATCACTGTTGATGCGAAAAGTGATCGCGACAACGCCCTGGTCGCCGAGATACACCGACTCGGGCATGACGGCGATCCAGTTCTGCCGCACTTTGGCAACCAGGCGCCGCAGGTAGCTGTCGAAGTCTACGCCGTCGGTAGGCGAGATAATCGAAGCGCCGGCACCTGTTTGCGCGCCGCCGTGCCCTCCTCCTCCGCCCCCCCTTCCGCCCGTAGCCCGGCCCTCTTCTTGGTAGGACGGACCACTTGGTGCACCCTTAATCGCCGATTCCAGGTCCTTCTGCATTTCCCGGCCCGGCGAAGTGTTGGTCAAACCAAGATCGAGTTTACGATTCGGCTGCGCCTTCGGCTCAGCGGGCAATAGCTCGGACTTCGTCGGCGTCGGATCGGGCTGCGCATTCACCGCGGCGGGCGGGGCAGTCGACGGACGCGGCGTCGGCGCGCTCGGCAGATCCGACGGCGGAGTCGCCGCAGGCACCTCCCTCGGCTCCGGTGCCGGCGTGTGATTTTCCGGCCGAGGCGGCGCGACCTTCGTCAACGTCTTCTTGTTGATCTTGGGCGGCGGCTCGGCGGGCTTCGGCGCCTTGGTCAGATCGCCAGCGTCAGGCGGCACATAAACGATGCCAAGTTCCTTGCTGGCGAGTTCAGTTTCCTCAACAGTGGGAATGTGCGGCGGAAAAATCTTCGGCAAAAAAACCAGAAAAATAATGAACGCGATGTGCGCGATGATCGACGCAACGCGCGTAAATGCATCGGCTTTCGCGTCGCGTTTCTCTTCCGGCTCGACGAGCAGGTTTGCCTCGCCGGTGGTGAGCACGTCCGTCCCGACCATCTCGCGCAGCTGCGCCGTCATCTCCGGCGGCTTGTCGAACTTGTCGATCTCGGCCTGCTCGGGCCGTTCCACGTACGCCGGGACCACAACGCGCGTATCGAGCACATCGATCGGGTACTGCCGCTCGTTGATCGGACCGAAATCCTCGAATACCTTCACCTTCATGCCGCGCCCGACCAGCGTACGATCGACGAGAACGCCCAGCGGAAGATGTTCAGGAATCGTGGTGACGCCGGTCAGCGGAGGCGCGTCCGAAAGCTCGGAAGGGACGACCGTGCGGTCGTCCATGTACGTGGTTCTGCGCGCACCATTCTTGCGCAGTTCTTCCGGCTTGACCGGACGTACGTCGGTTGGGACAAGTGTGCGCGGGATCATGGCTGTTTGGGCGAGCCGAAGGCTCCCCGTTTGACGCGTTCGGCGTGTTCCTGGATGCCCGCCATTAC
>Ga0210388_10004932_pt1 | contig 10407 bp, 8 predicted proteins | sample IncBWC19OmetaG_FD_155485 | JGI IMG/M metagenome (GOLD analysis project Ga0210388, IMG submission 155485) | Forest soil microbial communities from Barre Woods Harvard Forest LTER site, Petersham, Massachusetts, United States - Inc-BW-C-19-O ...
ATTTGAGATAGAGATTGTAAGGGTTACACCAAATAAATAACCAGGTAAGTTAATATACAATGAAGCACACCACTTTATATACAGCCATTACTGCAGGTATACTTTCTCTGAATGTATTTGCAACAAAGGCATCTGGACCCGGTAAGGAAGTAGTATACGAAACTGATCCTGCAACTGGTGTTAAATACCATTTTGTTAAACACGACAAAAAGGGAAAGAAACCTGCAATGGGAGAAGTGGCTCACGTAGTTCTTACCTTAGGAACCGATAAAGATTCCATTTTTTTTAGCTCACGTGCACGAGGCGGTGACTCCCTTGGTGCTTTCTGGATTCCTCTTAATAAAACATTCCAGGGCTGCCTTGAACAGGGTATTACATTAATGGCTGCTGGTGACAGTGCAAGTTTTAAAATGAATTCAGATTCAGTTTTCACTAAAACTTTTCATGCCAAAGCGCCTCCTTTTGTTAAGCCCGGCAGTATGCTTACCTTTCATTTAAAACTGATAGAATATATACCACAAGAAGTATTCATGAAAAAACAACAAGATCAAATGGAAAAACAACATGCAATGGGCAAGGCCGCCGAAGGCAATGCCATTACCAAATATCTTACTGACAATCATCTGAACATAGCTCCTGATTCAAATGGCTTGTATATATTAGAAAGTACAAAGACCAATGGAGCTGCCGTTAAAGAAGGGGATTCAGTAGAAATGACCTACAAAGGCACCTTACTTGATGGTAAAGTATTCGATGCCAGCGCTAACCACGGCGGCAAAGGCACATTCTCATTCGTTTATAGCCAAAATGCATCTCTTATAAGGGGTTGGATAATAATAGTTGGCGCTATGCATGAGGGTGATAAAGTTAAGGTGCTTATACCTTCAAAACTTGCTTACGGAGAACGTGGAGCAGGTGGTATGATACAACCTAATACCCCACTAATATTTGAAATGTCTTTGGTGAAAGTTACCTCTCGAAGGTAAAAAAAGAAGGGTAAGCTACTTACATCGCACCGCTCAACCGTAGTGCCCTTGCTTCCTTCCGAACCTGGGGGAGTTGAACAGGAGCTGGCCGTATAAGGCTTACCCGCCGCAAATGTATTATAATTTTATTGAAGCAAGCAAGTAAGTTACAGGAGCAGTATTATATCTTCTCAAACAATCCATATATAACAGGATTACCTTTAAGTATCTTAACTGTAAAATCATCCATATAAAAGTCTTTTTTGCCTTTGTTCCATATAAAGGCTTTTACTAATACATCCCCTTGATTTATATTAGCATTCGACAGCCTGACCGTATACCATACTTTCATCCACTTGCGATAAGTGTTATCGGGTATAAAACTACTAACGGGCTCAGATCTCCAATCTATGGTCTTCCCATCTACAGTAGATTCCATTACTATAATAGCATCATTTAATGTTTCTAGAGGATATACTTCAAGAGATATTGCAATAAAATCATTCTTGTTGTGTGCCATATCTGCCAGTTTACAACCAAAAGCAGGTGCCCATTCCCTGGCAGAATCCATTCTATACGAATGCTTTCCAGAATATGCAATTGAGTCCGTAACGAATTTTTTATCGCTTTCCTCCCAATATTGCACTTGTTCTTCGTATCCGTTAACCGATTGAAAACTGATCGGGTAATTTGACCCCTTATCAGTCAATTTGGAGAAAAGGAAGAAATTGCCCCCATGAAAGTCCCAGGCCTTTACCAGATATGGGTAATAATCAAGAATAAGAGGGATTACATTGGCATCTAATTGCGATGTGCAGCCCAAAGACAGGTATGGCTTTTTCTGTTGCTCAAGAAAGTGAATAATCTTGTAATATTTATTTTCCTTAGTTGTGAAGCAATTCAAGGTATCAGAATCAAGCCAAAAGAACGAAGATGTGTCGGAATGGTATTTCTGAATATAGAACTTAGAAGTGTTTTTGTCTGAATCATCACCCTGTATTAGTGCAACACAATTCAACTTGCCAAGTGAAGAGTTGATTGAATCTGTAAGTATTATTGATTGTTCTAAGGGTTGCTTATAAAATAGTGTATAATATTCTCTGCCCTTAGCAAGTGCTATAATGTTGCTTAAAGCCACAATAGTAATTATTAGGCTTGTTTGCTTAGCACCTAGTTGTGGCAGCCAGCCAAAAAGGCAAAACAAAAGGAATGGAAAACTAAATATCAATACAGAGTATTGCAGGACCGGATTGATATATACGGAATAAAAAAATCCAATAAGAAAAGTAATGGCAAACCAGCTTCCCGATATTATAAAACTTTTAAGGTGCTTACTGCCTCCTTTCCATGTGCTATATATCCCATAGCATATCAAACCCAATACAATTAGGTAAGAGTATCTGGAGAACTGGAAAACATATTCTATGTACTTAATTATAAAGTTATTCTTAGGCTTGTCTAACCACCCATTTGCCCCCCCTATCCCACCAACATTTAATTGATAAAAGAAAATATGTAGGTGAGGTATGTATAAAACGAAAATACAAATGCCGGCAACAACATACTTCCATACATACCGCCTTTGAATGAAAAATAGGCCTGTAAAACCAACAAGAGCTGCAAGCAAAAGGCTAAAATGATGGTTATAGGCACACAGCCCGGAAAATAAAATATATAAAGCTATATTCCTGATAAAATGTTTTTCATGTTTAAATATCATTCGTTGCCAGTAAAACACCATGGCTAACACAAAGAATAAGCCACTAACATATGGCCTGGCTTCCTGGCTATACATTACGGTATACTCAATAGTTGCCAGATACGTTGCACATACCAGGGCTACTGTAGAATTATACCAATCATCAGCAATTCGGAACGCATAATATATTGCAGCTACTCCACAAATAATAAAAGGCATTTTAACTACCCATTCCGCATACCCGAATAATTTTACCCAGTAATACAAAAATACCTGCACACCGGCTGGGTGGGCATCTATAATAACCCCCTTATCTATCAATTCATTAAATGAACTATAATGAGTGCGTGCCAGGGCACTTAATTCATCATAACTAAAAGGCATTGAAAAGAGATGAATAAGCCGGAGGATGGCTGCAAGAAGAAGAATTAAAGCAAGAATAATATAACTACTCTTTTTGCTCATATTTAAATTGGCTTAAATTTTTCAGCATAAGCCGAAACAATTGAAGTATTAAAGTTTATTTCCTCTTTGATTCTACCAATTACAGGAACGGGAAAGAATGAAAGAATGGCTTTCTCCGACATTTCATTCGGTTCACCATTGAAAACAATACCCATTAATGGAATTTTTCTTGAACTAAGCGCCTCTAAAGAAAGTAATGTATGGTTTATACTTCCAAGGTAATGACGCACTACTAAAATTACTTCTGCATGGAAATGCGGTATAAGATCGATCATTAATTCCTTATCATTAAACGGGACCATCAATCCGCCGGCGCCTTCAATTACAAGGTTATTTGTAGTATGAGGCAGTTGAAAGTCTTTTATCTTAATGGAAATGTTTTCCGCCGCTGCTGCTGTATGCGGCGATGCAGGCATAGCTAACCGAAAAGCTTCAGGATGTATTTTAGTTTTGGAATTACGTATAAGGTTTTTCACAGTCTCACTATCTGTTCCATCTGCTAAGCCTGCCTGTATAGGTTTCCAGTAATCTGCTTGCAGAGCTTCTGCAATAACAGCAGACACAATGGTTTTACCGATTCCAGTTCCTATGCCTGTTACAAATATTTTCCTCATATCTTATTCTCCTTTAACCTACTCATAAGTTCATCTATCTGAGCAAAAGTATTGTAGGAATGAAGGCAAATGCGAAGACGCTCTTTACCTTTAGCTACAGTAGGGCTCCTGATAGGCCTTACATCAAAATTATGTGCCTGTAAAGCCATCGCCAGCTTCTTCACATTTTCGTTACCGGGTACTATCAGACTTTGTATAGCGCTGGAACTTTCAATCCATTCACCACCAACCTTAGATGCTTGCTCTCGAAAATGCTTGATATTATCGAGTAGAGTTACTACAACGTCTTTGCTATGTTCGAGTAAAGTGTAGGCACAATCAATAGTGACTAGACTATGTAATGGCAAGGCGGTTGTATAAATAAACGAACGAGCATAATTAATCAGGTATTGTATCATTACACTACTACCTAATATAACTGCGCCATGGCAACCCATGGCTTTACCAAATGTATGCACCCGTGCAAATACTTTATCCTGCAATTTTAATTGCTGCGTCAACCCCAGTCCAAATACACCGGTCGCATGTGCTTCATCCACAATAAGGCTGGCATTATTACTATTACATATTTCAGATAAATCCTTTAGTGGAGCACTGTCGCCATCCATAGAATATATTGATTCTACTGCGACAAAGATATTTCCTTTAGCATGTTGCAACCTTTCCTGCAAATGTGCAATATCATTATGCCTGAATGAAAAGCTGTCAGCCCGTGAAAGCCTTATACCATCATGTATAGATGCATGGACAAGTTCATCATATAATATGGTATCACCTCTGGCAGGTACTGAGGAAAATAAACCAACATTGGCATCATATCCTGAATTGAAAATAATAGCCGCCTGTGCTTCATGAATCCTTGTCAGTCTGCTTTCAAGCTCTTCGGCATAACTTGAATTACCTGCAAGCAAGCGTGAGCCGCCTGAACCATTTAGCTTATTTAACTGCTCCATTTTCTGTACAGTCCTCTTATACAATGCTTCGGAATGGGCAAAGCCTATATAATCGTTAGAGCAGAAATCGATTTTACTATCCTGAACACTTAAGTGACGTAGTGCACCCTGTTCTTCCCTTTTTTGCAGGGCGGCAGACATAGCTTTTTCAACTAAGGACATATAGCAGATTTACCGCAAATTTCATTAGAATTTCGACACATCAATCCTTATACCAAATGAAATACTAAGAGTAAATATATTATGGACAATAACACTTGGGCTTTCGTCGAGGTTATTGTGGAAGTATTTATACTCAAAGGCCGGGTATATAAAAAGCCGGGTGTGGTCAAGAAAATAATAATCGAGCAAGAATCCTAAATTCCCGAAGTATGTTTTGGCAATTTGGTCATTACCAAAAAAATTAAGGTGAGTTAAACCATTATACCCATAGAATCCCACACATCCAATAAAATCAAGTGAATAGGGTTTACCTGCACAAAAGGTAAATGGAACCTGCACCATTCCATAAATTTTATTGAACCAGAAGTTTTCAGTAAACAGAACGTAGCTATTCGGGATATTGGCGCCAATACTATCTGAAGAAGAGATGATAGAAAGTTTATCCATTGAAAATTTTTCGAAGCATATTCCCGCTCCCAGGCGAACATTACCAACCGGTGCACACACCGAGAAATTATAATTGAACGATGGGTTAGTGCTAGTCATGTGAAGGTTACCTGACTGGATAATACTTCCATCGGTATTATACAGAGGAGCATCGTAAAAATGCGAATACCATCGCGTAGTGCCTACGCCATAACTAAAAGCTATATAATATTTTTTATCTTGCTTTGATGATCCACTTCCATTATAATAACCCTGAGCAGATACATTGCCTGAGCAAAGTACTAATAGAAAAAAAACAAAACTGAATAGAGTATCTTTTCTCATTTACTGCAATGAAAGGACAGTTAAGAAAATGCAATTTAATAAAAAAACTCTACCAGACTACATGTATGGTGGTTTTCGTTTGAAGACTTGTAAAAGAGAAGGAATTGGCTATTATAAATAGCTAGCACAAGGCTTCTGCTTCATGCGCAACTTAAAGGTGAGTGTAATTCCGGCAAAGGAATACCAATCATCTTTACCATTACCACGTTCACTACCTACGTCAGCAGATTTATCAGGATTAAGGCTCCTGTCTGCCATTTGAACAGCCATAGGGCCATTTGCACCCCTATTCGCAAGAAGCACAGCAGGACTCACGTACGATCCGCTAACATCATCAATATATTTGGTGAAGGTCTTACGCATGCCCCATTCAAATCCAATACATAAAGTCTTTGAAAAATTTGTTTTGAAACCAAGCCCAAACGGTATGCAAGGCTGTAACAGGTGATACGGCTTATTAGGATTCGAAGCAGTACCCTGCCCCTCAGTACCAAGTGGCTGCAACGCTACCCATTGATTACCTAATTGTCCCTGTGGATTCATTTTAAATACTCCGAAACCTAAAAATATATATGGAGTATAGGAATGTTTAGGATTACCTAGCTCGTATTCAAGGAAATTGAACTCAGCTTGTACTGAAAACTCATCAATAGGAGACTTAAAATTAAGATTTCTCTCCCTTTGAGATGCTGAGGTAGATTGAGCATCATCAGCAGTAACGGTGCCAAATAACATATTGTACCTGAAAGCCAATCTATTATTAAGGTTATACCTGAGAACTAGCCCACCGGCTACCTTAGTAAACTGGTTAAAGAACCCATCAGGGTTTAAATCACCAAGGTAAAAGGAACACCCAAGGAAAACACCCGCTTCTAATGAGCGTTGTGCAAATAAGGTTGAACCGTAAAAGAACAGCCCAACAAATAAACAGAGTACCTTCCTCATGTGAAGAATAACGTTACAGTAGCACTTTCAATAATTATTACAAACGTAGAAAATAGCCCTGATATTTCCAAGCTTAGGGCTTTTTTTTGTTAAAATACTTATTAACAAGGATTTTTTTATATCTTTGTACCGGTTTTGTAAGTAAATATAGAAACGAATTGAAAAGGAGGACTTAAAAACCTCCTTTTGTGTTTTATAAAAATGAGTGTGTTCGATAATATAAAAGCATTTTTCAAAGAAGAGGAAAAGAATGGATATTTCCTTGTTGACGTAAAGTCTTTGCCACAGCAAAAGATACTTATATACGCCGACAGCGATAAAGGTATTTCAATAAGTGAATGCAGTATGCTGCATCGCAGGCTTAGAGATACTATCCCTTCAACGGACGATTACGAAATTACACTTTCATCACCCGGGCTTGATGAACCTTTTAAAGTGATGGAACAATACAAAAAGAACTTGGGTAAAACAGTAGATGTGGTTACCCTCGACGGACAAAAAATTACAGGCAAACTAGCTGAAGCAGGTAGTGAAAGTATACGCATTGAAGAACAAAGCCAATATGAACAGGAAGTGCATACAATTAGTTTTCAGGAAATAAAGTCTACACGATTATTTATATCTTTTAAAAAACCAAAGCCATGACAAAGACCCTTAAAAGTGAAGCTGTAAACAACGAAGCTATCCACTTAAACATCATCGAGTCGTTTTCGGAATTCAAAGAAATGAAGAGCATCGATAAGCCGACGCTGATGAATGTGATAGAAGATGTTTTTAAAGCTATGCTTCGCAAGCGTTACGAAACCGATGAGAACTTCGATATTATTGTTAACCCTGATAAGGGTGACGTGGAAATTTGGAGAAACCGTGTAATTGTAGAAGATGAGAAGGTTGAAAACCCAAATACTCAGATAGCACACTCAGAGGCTAAGAAGATTGAACCTGACTTTGAAGTAGGTGAAGATGTATCTGAACCGGTGAAATTCAGCGAGTTTAGCCGTAGGGCCATCTTAGCTGTAAGGCAGAATCTTAGCTCACGTATTTCACAACTTGAAAAGGAATCATTATTCAAGAAATATAAAGACAAAGAAGGCGATATAGTAAGCGGTGAAGTTTACCAGATCTGGAAGAAAGAGATACTTATTATGGATGATGAAGGCAATGAACTTATCATGCCAAGAACAGAACAGATTCCATCTGACTTCTTTAAGAAAGGTGACAGCATACGTGCCGTTGTATCAAAAGTAGATATGAATGGAACTACACCTATAATTACTTTATCACGTACATCGCCACTATTCCTTGAGCGCCTATTCGAAATGGAAGTACCTGAAATATTCGACGGACTTATTACCATTAAGAAAATCGTTCGCGAACCAGGCGAAAGAGCAAAAGTGGCTGTTGAATCATACGATGACAGGATTGACCCTGTTGGAGCATGCGTTGGTGTAAAAGGCTCTCGTATTCACGGTATTGTCCGTGAATTAAAGAACGAAAATATCGACGTTATCAATTACACAAGCAACCCTACCCTGCTTATTACCAGGGCACTTAATCCTGCTAAAATAACCTCTATTAAATTAGAAGAAGAAACCAAGCATGCTAATGTGTTCCTGAAACCTGACCAGGTATCACTTGCTATTGGTAAAGGCGGGCATAATATTCGCCTTGCTGCAAGGTTAACCGGTTATGAAATTGATGTTTACAGAGATGCTGAAAACTATACAGAAGACGTTCCATTAGAAGAATTTGCAGATGAAATTGAAAGCTGGATACTCGACGAACTCAAATCTATTGGTTGCGATACAGCTAAGAGCGTATTGGAGCTTGGTGTAGAAGAGTTGGTTAAGAGAACTGACTTAGAAGAGGAAACGATCAATGAAGTTCGCAGCATTTTACAAAAAGAGTTTGAGCAATAAAAAAGTAACTTTGAATCCCCATTCGGTAATAATTATATGGCAGAAGGCACACATAGGTTAAGTAAAGTAGCAAAAGAGCTCAACGTGAGCGTTAGCACACTCGTTGAATTCCTTGGTACACAAGGATTCAAAACGGAGTCGAATCCTAACGCGAAGATCACCGATGCGCAATATGCACTGGTTCGCAAGGAATATGAAGGCGAGAAAAAAGTAAAAGACGATGCAAAATCGCAATACGTTGAAAGGCCTGTATTTGTAGAGGAGGAACCAAGGAAGAAAAAGGATGAGGTGCCTGTTATTAAGCCTAAAAAAGTTGAACCAGAAGTTGAGAAAAGGGAAAAAGTAAAGCTGGAAGAACCTAAGATCATCAGCAAGATAGAACTACCTGAAGCCCCTGCCAAAAAAGGCCGTGGTAAAAAGAAGGTAGAAGAAGAACCTAAAGCTGTTGAACCTGAAAAGCCGAAAGCTGAAGAAAAGCCTATCACCATTGTTGAACCGGTAAAGGAAAAAGAAAGGGAAAGACCAAAAGAAGATTTCGTTCCTACCCAATTCAGCAAGCTGGAAGGGCCAACTATTATTGGTAAGATAGATCTTCCTAAGCCTATCGCATCTTCGGCAGGACCTAAAAATGATGGTAACAAAAAGAGGAAGAGGATATTTAAGAAAGAATATAGCCGTGAGGATGTTCAGAATACAACACAACAACCATCTACTGCTCCTAAAAAGGGACCTCCTAAACGCAATGAACCACGCCCTGAATTAACTGACGAGGAAATTCAGGCACAGATAAAAGAAACCCTTGCACGCCTTAGCGGACAAGGTAAATCGAAAGCTGCCAAATACCGCCGCCAGAAGCGTGACATAGTTAGTGAAAAGATGCAGCAGGAAGCGGAAAAAATGGAGCAGGAAAAGAAAACATTGAAGGTTACAGAATTCGTTTCGGCGAATGAATTAGCCAAGATGATGGACATACCTATACAGAATATTATTTCTACATGTATGAGTTTGGGCCTTTTCGTTTCCATTAACCAACGGTTGGATGCAGAAACTATAACTATAGTAGCACAGGAATTCGGCTTTGAAGTTGAGTTTGTAAGCGTAGACGTACAAGAAGCGATAAAGGTAGAAGAAGACAAAGAAGAAGATCTTTTACCACGTTCACCAATTGTTACAGTAATGGGTCACGTTGATCATGGTAAAACATCATTACTCGATTATATTCGTAAAACAAACGTAATTGCCGGTGAAGCCGGAGGTATTACACAGCACATCGGTGCATATAACGTTACATTGGAAAGCGGCAAAAAAATAACTTTCCTTGATACACCGGGTCACGAAGCGTTTACCGCTATGCGTGCCCGTGGTGCACAGGCGACTGACGTAGCTATTATTGTAGTAGCTGCTGACGATGGTGTGATGCCACAGACAACTGAAGCTATTAACCACGCACAAGCTGCGGGTGTACCTATGATCTTTGCCATTAACAAAATGGATAAACCAGGTGCTAATCCTAATAAAATTAAGGAAGCACTTGCCGGTATGAATATTCTGGTGGAAGACTGGGGTGGTAAATACCAATGCCAGGAGATATCTGCCAAGAAAGGAACAAATATTACTGAGCTACTTGAAAAAGTATTGCTGGAAGCAGAAATACTTGACCTGAAAGCTAACCCGAACAAAAGAGCTAATGGTATTGTTATTGAATCAGCTCTTGATAAAGGTAAGGGATACGTTACTACCATTCTCGTAGAAGGTGGCACATTACACGTAGGTGATGTTATGGTTGCCGGATGCTATAGCGGTAAGGTTAAAGCTATGCACAACGAAAGAAATGTACCTATCGATGGTGCAACTCCATCTATGCCTGCACTTATCTTGGGACTTGATGGTGCGCCGCAAGCAGGTCCAGTTCCA
>Ga0210388_10004933_pt1 | contig 10407 bp, 13 predicted proteins | sample IncBWC19OmetaG_FD_155485 | JGI IMG/M metagenome (GOLD analysis project Ga0210388, IMG submission 155485) | Forest soil microbial communities from Barre Woods Harvard Forest LTER site, Petersham, Massachusetts, United States - Inc-BW-C-19-O ...
ACTTTGGATGGGCTAGCCTCCGGTGTGAGCGTCACCCTCGATATTCGCAATCTCATGACTAGCTTCTCGATACACGAGCAGATTACGCGGCTGGTTTGCGTCGAAGGCTGGAGCGCGATTGCGTGGTGGGCTGGGTTGAGATTCGACGATCTGCTGCGCGCCTACCCACCTGCGTCGCAGACTAAATGGGTACGGGTCGAGTCGTCGGTCAATCTCGATGCTTCCGGAAATCCGGACCCTTATTACGTCTCCATCGACCTCGCGACGGCCCGCCATCCCCAATCGCTGCTCGCCACACACTTCAACGGCCAGGCCCTGACTGTCGAACATGGGGCGCCGCTTCGTCTGCTGGTGCCGGTAAAACTCGGCTTGAAGAATGTGAAGGCCATTACCAAGCTCACATATGTCGCGGAAGAGCCACCAGACTACTGGGCCGAGCGTGGATATTCAGCTTACGACGGAATTTGATCAAGGAAAGCAGCCCATGATTCAAGCAAGCACACAACCACAGTCGCATCGGCAGCAGGAACAAACAGGCACCGCGGTAGAGCGAATCGCCGCGTTTGCCGCCGCGGTCTGGCCGGAGCAAATGACGAGCGGCATTCGCCACCTTTTCAAGCGCGCAATATTGTGGACAGCCTTGGCTGCGCCATCGCGGCGTTGACGGCGCCGCCCTTCCATTGGTGGTTGAAGTTTCGCAAATCGCCGCGCCGGTCATTCAGTGGAGCGCAAATCAAAGTCGGCAACATTCGAATTCTTAACAAGGAGAACGGGAACAATGGGAACGGCAGGTATTCAAGGGAAGGTTGTAGTCATCACCGGAGCCAGCAGTGGCATCGGGGAAAGCACCGCGAGGCTTCTTGCTGCACGAGGAGCAAGAGTTGTACTAGGAGCGCGGCGTTTGAACCGGATCGACGCAGTGGCCAAAGACTCGGCCGCCGGTGGCAACGCCATCGGACTTGCTACCGATGTGACGAAGCGCGCAGAAGTGGAATCGCTCATCCACGGGGCCGTCGAAGGTTTCGGTCGCGTCGATGTGCTCATCAATAATGCTGGTATTATGCCCATCGCGCCGAAATTGCGGCGCTTGTAGGGCAGTTCATGAAGGCGCAGAAATGATTTTGACCATCCAGGTTTGAGCAGTGCAAGGATAAGAAATTATGACAACTGAAACCTCAGCCCGCCCCCCTTTCCCGCCGTTCACACGCGAAAGTGCGATCCAAAAAGTGCGCCTCGCCGAAGATGGCTGGAACACTCGCGACCCGCAAAGAGTGGCTTTGGCATACACCATCGATTCACGATGGAGGAATCGATCCGAATTCATGAACGGACGAAACGAAATCATTGATTTCCTCTCGCGCAAGTGGGCCAGGGAGCTGGATTACAGGCTTATCAAGGAAATGTGGGCATTTACCGGAAACCGGATCGCCGTACGCTTCGCTTACGAGTGGCACGACGAGTCGGATCACTGGTATCGCTCCTACGGCAATGAGAACTGGGAATTCAACAATGAGGGGCTCATGGTGTCGCGGTTTGCCTCCATTAACGACCTTCCCATTTTGGCTTCAGATCGGAAATATCACTGGGCGCTCGGGCGTCGTCCCGATGACCATCCAGGGTTAAGCGACCTTGGATTTTAGTTGGACATGGAGAACAACGCCGGACGAAGCTTGGCTTTTCATTCCGTGCATCTTGCCGGTTTTGACCGGTGCGCGGAGAAAAATAGGATGACCACTAATCGAAACACCAACGCTGTTGCTGCAAGCGGAGAACTAATCAATGTCACATCATTATTCCGGCCCTGACTTTAGCTTTCCCTATGCGGATGCCCGACTGGATTTCACCGATCTGTATGCGTTTCCGAAACCCGGAGACGCTGGGAAATCCATCCTGATTATGAATGTGCATCCTTCTGACGGCGAAAACCCTCCAGGGGCTACCACAACCGAGCCTTTCGCACCCGAAGCAATGTATGAGCTCAAGATTGATACCGACGATGATGCCGTTGCCGATATCGCGTACCGCGTGCGCTTCTCAGCATTCGAGCGCGGCGCACAAACCGCAATTCTCTACCGCGTTGATGGCCCGCAAGCCGCCGGGACTGGCGACGGCGGACGGGTGATCGTTGAGGGGGCGCCTGTTTCAATAGGGCACGAGGCGACGGTTACAGAGGCAGGCGATACCCGCTTCTTTGCCGGCTGGCGGAGCGACCCTTTCTTCTGCGACGTGGAAGGCGCGAAGAACAATTTCCAGTTCACCAGCGACGATTTCTTCGCTGACAAAGATGTATGCAGCATCGTTCTTGAAGTACCTAATTCTGCCCTGGGGGCGAAAGAGGTTCACCTGTGGGCGCGAACGCTTACGCTTGGTGACGACGGCGGCTGGGTCCAAGTGGAGCGCGGAGCGCGGCCTGCTCAGGCTGTCGTGCTGGTTGAAGAAAGAGATGCCTACCTCGAAGGTGAACCGGCGGATGATGAGCGCTTCCTTGCTGGCTTCGCGCACGCTCTGGAGCATACCGGCGGATATACGCCGGCTGAGGCCAAGCGTGTGGCGGGAACGTTGCTTCCAGATGTTATGCCTTATGACCCTACACGTCCGGCGTCATTTCCCGATAACGGCCGGACACTCACCGACGATGCGTTCGATTGGTTCGTACGCGTGCTCACAAATGGGCGGGTCAGCGGAGATAGCGTAGGGCCTCACGGCGATCTGTTACCGGAGTTTCCTTATGTGGGACCACCTCATCGAAGCCGTGCGAATGAAAGCGCCCCATAAGGCGTCCGCGACGCAAAATAAAAAATGAAACCGAACGATGAGGAGAGAACAAACATGAAGGATCAGAATTCCGCAGCCACAAAGACCAATGAAGTCCGTCTGGTCAAGCGCTCGCCCGAATATTGGCGAGTTACGCTTGACAAGCCGCCGCTTAATATCTTCGGCCCGGAGATGCTTCCGCAAATGGGGGAGATCATCACGGCAATCGAGACCGACGCGCAGGTTAAGGTGGTGGTTTTTGACAGTGCCGTGGAAGGTTTCTTTCTAATTCATCTGGACTTTCTTGCGAATCTTGATGACCTGGCGCATCTTCCTCCCGGCCCTACAGGCTTGCATCCATGGCCGGAAATGTTGGTGCGGTTGAGCCGTGCGCCTGTCGTCTCGATAGCGTTGATTCGCGGACGGGCGACCGGCATGGGAAGTGAGCTTGCACTTGCCTGCGACTTGCGGTTCGCAAGCCGGGAGAAAGCCATCTTGTCGCAATTTGAAGTCGGCGCCGGCCTGGTGCCTGGTGGCGGCCCTATGGCGCGACTATCGCGCCTCATGGGAAGAGGACGCGCCCTGGAAGTAGTTCTAAGCGCAGACGACATCCCAGCCGACCTGGCTGAGCGCTACGGCTATGTAAATCGGTCGTTGCCGGATGCCGACCTTGACGGATTTGTCGAAGCGCTTGCAACGCGAATCGCATCCTTCGACAAACAGGTACTCATGGATACCAAGCGCCTGGTTAACGTCGCCAGTTTGCCGCCCGATATCGAAATCGAATCCGGGTGGGATGCTTGCGTTGCTTCGATGGCACGGCCGGCTACCCAGCAGAGGATCAAAACACTGATAGAGCGAGGCTTTTGCAAACCCGGCGATGCAGAAAATCGTTTGGGGGATTTCGTGGGAAAGCGCTGAGCATCTACAAACGGCGCAGCCTCGGATAGGGACACTGTGAATAATAAGATTGTGGACGATCAAACCGACAAAAAGGAGAGTAAATGAATACAACAGGAAAAGTCTTGGTGCTAGTATCGAGCGGTCACGGCTTGCCCTTGCAAGATGGCAAGGTTTATGCCGGCGCTGGCTACTACCTCAACGAGCTGACGGTTCCGGTTCGTGCCCTGATGAAGGAGGGCTACGAAATTACCTTCGCCAACCCCAAAGGCAACACGCCGCAAATGGATGTCCATTCAGCCGTACCCGACTTCTTCGGTGGAGACGAGGCTAAGCTTCAGGACTATCTGAAATTTCGCGACACTCTGACCGGGCTCAAAAATCCAACTCGTATCTCGGATGTCATCGCATCGGGTCTGGGTCAATATGACGCTGTTTTCGTCCCCGGCGGCCATGGCCCGATGATCGATCTTCTCGATGATCCCGACGCCGGCACCGTGATGAGACACTTTCATAAAACATCCAAGCCGACGGCAGTGCTCTGCCATGGCCCGATTTCACTTCTCTCGGCTTCTCCGAATTCGAAGGAAGTGGTCGCCGCGCTGGCGGCGGGCGATGCTGCTGGAGCGCGGGCAAAGGCTCAGGGTTGGATATATGCCGGATACAAAATGACTATCTTCTCGACAGCGGAAGAGCAGCAGCGCGAGCCGCTGGAGATTGGTGGTAAGGTTCTCTTCTACCCGGACTTCGCCTTGCGTACGGCGGGGGGTGACGTAAGTGTGGTTGCTCCTTGGAAGAGCTACGTCCTTCAAGATCGCGAATTGATCTCAGGTCAGAATCCGTTCTCTGATGAAGCGCTTCTGAAACTTCTTCTACCGGCACTCAACGAGAAGAAGAAGTGAGCCGGTAAAGCTATCAAACCAAAATCAGGGAGTGCTCCAGCGCATCGACGCTAGCTTGGCTGCTACGACTACTGTTTCCGGAAGGACTCAAGCGATGCCAGATATCGACATGAGACCCGCAATCTGGCCTGGCGTTGATCAGGCTCTAGCCGCGAAAGTCTGCTGTGTGGCGAACGTGATGGAGACCGTACCTTGAAGCTCTCACTTGAAACCGCTCGAATCCCGCAACATCCGTCCGTCAGAGGCTACTGAATCTCTCCAACGGCACCGGCGAGCGTTTTGGCCTTATTCTCACGCGCTACGCAGTCCGTGGGCCGGCCACGGCAGATCCTTGAAACACAGATCCTTGAAGCAACTCAATCGGTGAACGCGCCTGCAACGCTATCGCCTTACGCACGTGACCATTCAAAACGCCATGGGCCTGACGCGTCGAGTTGACGATCACTGACCTCCCTCCGCCTGGGGTAGAGGAGGAACACCCACTAAGGTCTGTGCCACTTGCCCGGAATTAGCGCATAGTTTGTGATGCGCGCTTAGGTCCAAAATATCTTTGCTGTCGAGAACTTCCGTTCCGTTCACATCGAGGAAGTACATAACCGATCGGATGCTGGCGTTGTGTTTGAGACCCAGCATGTGACCCAATTCGTGTACAGCGGCGCCGTACATTTCATCGCTACTCATTGCTGTCGCCGCTCGCGGACTCACGGCGATCTTCCCGTGAAAGTTGGCCCGCCCGGTGAGCTGGGACCGTGCGACCATACGGCCATTCAAAATGTCGGGGCCGCCATTGATGATCCTTATGGCGCAAGCGCTGAGGTTGCTTTCTTCATGAAAGTTCGCGACGAGTACGGTATTCCAAAAACCGAGCGCCTTCCGAAATGCATCCGCCCAAGGCTCGTTGGCATCGATCTTGACGCCGATATCTCCGAGAACAGGCCTTCTCATGTCATCGTACTTGGCGCACGGTTCATCGGCGCTGGTCCAGTTAGACTGCGGCTTTTCCTCTGCGCCAGCCGTAATCTGCGCAGCGAAGCCGAGCCATACTGCGAAGACGCCAGCGACAAATGTTTTGCTCTTGCTCAAACCACTCCACCAAGGCTGCAGCCTGCATAATGCACCTGCACATCCAACGTTCCCTTATAGTTCGGAACTTATGTTTCTTGACCTTAGGGGAGTCGTCGAAGTTTTCCGGGCGTGGGGTTTCCGTCAATTGATGAGTTCTTGGCGTTTAGAGCCAGCCGAACAACAAGTTCGCCGTCCGGCTTGGCGATGCCTTGTTCAGGAAGAAAAATTGGCCGAGACGTCGGAATCGGCCGAAACGGCTTTTCATATAGCGCCGTGGAACGCCGGAGTCGATCGGTCCTATACATCGCCGCATCTGCTCGCAGGATCGCCCAGACCGAGTCCAGTTCATCCCTCAATGAGTACTCGTGCTCTATCTTTCTTAGGGTCTCCAGCGCCGGCGGGATAGACGCAGGCGCTAGCAGCAGAACCGGCGGTGAACCGGGCGGGTTCCACTGCTGGCCGCGATACAGAACGAATTCCTCATCCTTGCCGAGAGCTTCGAGAGGTGAGAGTTCCACGTTGTTTTCGCGAAGCGGCGCTGATCAGACGAGGCCACCAATGGGGCGCTGGGTTACGGCGGGCCCGGCTGGGCCACCGCGCGTCCCGGCGTTATATGGACACCAACTGGGAAACATGACAGCGAAACGCGGGCGCCCGGTGACTATGCCATTGGTTCCGGTGGCGATTCTTTTGGAAGCGCAGTTGCCTGGTGTGGGCGTTATGAGCGGACAGATTGTTTTGACCATCGATCTGGCGACTCAAAACTCTAATCCAATACTTAAGGAGATCAATCATGTCGGCTGTATTAGGCCCAACAGAAGCGGCGTCAACCCACAAAAAGCGACCGGCCAAGTATGCTGCTCCCGCCGTGTCTATGAAGCTCCACGAAAATGTGAAGAGTTTCTACGGCAGATAACGAACACTGCGCGTACGTCCAGGTTGCACGGGGCCAATAATCCGGCTCCGTTTGCAGCCTCCGCTTCTGGGACGATCGCCGAAAGGCCCATAGGCTCCACCGAAGGCCAGGCGCGGCCCCACTGGCACCGGCAACCAGACGCCGCCTTCCCAGGGCTAAAATCTGACAGATGATGCTGAAAGGAGAACGATATGCGAATTCTAATCATCGGCGCTGGAGCAGTTGGTGGATATTTTGGAGGACGCCTCGCACAGGCAGGGCGTGACGTGACCTTTCTCGTTCGTCCAAAACGAGCCGAGCAAATCCAAGCGCAAGGATTGCGGATTCTCAGCCCATACCATGGCGATTTCACCGTCCGGCCCAAGACGATAGCCGCGGCTCAAATTATGTCTCCGTACGACATTATCTTTTTGAGCGTGAAAAGCTATAGCCTCGCCGCTGCGATAGATGATTTCGCGCCCGCAGTCGGACCAGGGACGGTCATCATTCCCGTGCTAAACGGCATGCATCACATGGATGTGCTAACCAAGAGGTTCGGCGAAAATGCCGTCCTGGGTGGGGTTTGCTACGTGGCCACTGAAATCGATTCTCAAGGCCGGGTAATCCAGCTTGCCGATTTCCAGAGGGTCAACTACGGCGAACTGGACGGGACAAGGACGCCTCGGATAGAAGCAGTGCAGCAGTCTTTTCAAGGGGCTGGATTTGACACTGCCATTTCAGCAAACATTTTGTTGGATATGTGGCAGAAGTGGGTATTCCTGGCCAGCGTGGGCGCCATCACCTGTTTGCTAGGCGGAAGTATCGGAGAAATCGTGGCGGTCCCCGGTGGCGCCGACCTATCTCTCTCGGCCCTTCGTGAATGTGCCGCCATCGCGGGTGCGTGCGGCTATCCGGTCCCGGAGGCATTCCTGGCGGAAAAGAGCACGCAACTCACTGCTCCTGCTTCCTCGTTGACCTCGTCGATGTATCGTGACCGCAAAGAACAGGCGCCCGTCGAAGTGGACAGTATCCTCGGCGATCTTATCGAACGCGGGCGGAAATACGGCGTCTCCGCGCCAATCATCCAGGCGGCGTTCGTCAATCTGAGCATTTATCAGCAAGCGCGCGCCCGCCAGCAGGCTGCCCGCGGTTGACCGGGAAATATTAAACGCAGGGAGGCCGGGTAATCGGCTCATGCCGGAGAAGGCTTGATAAAAACATAGAGAGTGGCGATCTTTTCATCGCGGACGATGATCACGTCCACTCCCGTATAGGCGGGTACCCCGTTGCGAGGGCCGGAGCCCCATGTTAGGTGCCCAGCATCGTGGAGGGCTTGCGGCGAATCGTGGGGCGTGTAGGCAAAGTGAGGATGCGTGGCTCGCAAGTCGCCTGCAAATTTATCAAGTGCGTCATGCCCAACGAAGATACCTGGGGGGACATGGACCACGCAGTCGTCAGTGTAGAGTTCCTGGATGGCGGAGCGTCGCTTCGTAGGGTCACCTTCTCCGAATACCTCCTGAAGGTTACGGAGCAACAGTTCGTGAATTCTTTCGGACATGCGTTCTTCTCCTTAGTGCGGTTCACTAGCAACCGCGCCGCGCTCGACCTCACCCTGATTATGAACTGTGCGGAAATTGGTGTCTTGTCAAATGACGCTGTTCCTGGTCTCTTCCGGGCGTCCCTCATCGCTACAATGATCGACAGGTGATCGGTCATGAGTGAATCACGGCCATTTGAGTTTCGTTCGCCGCACGGTGTCCGAAAGGTCGAACATCGGAGCGGTGCTGGAACAGAATCACGGTGCGGCACGTCGTGCAGCATCTTGATGCCGGCAGAGTCTGGCATGACATCTCCGCACCTTAGTTGACTGTCGCGGTGGTCCTGGAGCAGATCTTCGAGCTGATTGCTTTGGTCGGCTTTTACCACACGGTCTCGTTCTTCGCGAACGGCCTAAAGCTTGGAGCCGAGCCTTACGCGGTGCCGCCTCCGGCATAAGGACCGGCGGTGTCATTTTCGACGTTCCATTCGAAGCCCAAAGGACGTGGCCGCATTCGCGCTCACGCGAAATTGGTGTTTGCGTCAGAGGACCCGGCACCCCGTCGTGCCGGACGACAATTCGCCAAGCCGAAACGACCGAAGGCGAAACTGGGTCTTCCAGACCTGGATCACAGCAAGAGCGCGGTGCTGAACAGCCTTCGCTCGCCGGAGCCTAAACCAGCGTAGACACACGCGATTGACCAGTTCGCTCAGTGGTACTGCTGGGAGCCGCGCCTTTCCTGCAACAAGGTCGTAGTGACCGCTGCCCTTAAAGCCTAATGATTCCGCGACGGACAGCGATCGCAATGGCTTCCGTGCGATCCTTCGCTCCCAACTTGTCGAGGATGTGCCTCAAGTGCACTTTGACGGTCTCCTCGGCAATGCATAATCGCTCTCCGATGTCGCGGTTCCGGTTCCCCGCAGCCACCAGGGCCAGGACTTCCACCTCGCGGGCCGACAACGTGTCCTCGCCGATATGCTCAGCGAGTTTGGCTGCCAATTCTGCCTGGACCACCTTTTGGCCCGAATGTACCTTTCGGATTTTCTGGAGTAACTCGCGGGGAGGTGTGTTTTTGAGCAGGTATCCGCTAGCCCCCGCGTTCAGCGCCCGCTGCACGTCAACGTCGCCGTCGCAGGAGGTGAGCACCATGATGCGCGCCGTTGGGAATTCGGCCCGGATTGCGATCAAGGCCTCTATCCCGCCGAAATCCGGCAGCCGAGTCTCCATCAGCGTGATATCGGGCCGGTGGTTCCGATATTGCTGAATCGCTTCTTGTACGGTGGATGCTTCCGAGACCAGCACCATGTCCGGCTCCCGGCTAATGATCCTGGCGATTCCCTCGCGAAACAGCGGATGGCTGTCCACGCTGAGGATTCGAATACGAGCTCGATCCGGCGTCTCCAAATCCGGGGAAATTGCTGAATTTTGCTGCCGCGCCTCCCGCCAGCCAGGTCGCCTCACCTTCGCCGACGGAGGCCGGTGCCTACCGGCACTCGCGGTCCCCGCGTGTAGCTCGGGAATCGTCAAGGAGCGCTTTACCGTTGCAGGTTGTGTGAGAGTCATGAGGCGATCCTATCAGTAAGAAAAAAGAGGATCTTGAACGAAGCTGCCGCAATCAGGACATTCTTGCTCCCATGTGGCCGCCCGTTCCGGCGCAAAGGCTTTGGAGTGGTCTAGCGGTCCCTCCAGCGCGCCAGCCGGGGCGACATCCCCGTCCGCCGCCGGAAGTGCCGCGCTAGATGGCTCTGGTCGGAAAATCCGGTCGTGACCGCGATTTCCGACAGCGGAAGTTGGGTCTCATGAAGCATGCGCTCCGCTCGATCCAACCGCTGGCTCAGAAGGTAGCTGTGAGGCGGCATTCCCACCGATTGGTGGAATGCCCTTGCGAAATGATGAATGGAAAGCCCCGCCATTGCAGCCAGCGTCTCTAGCCTGATTTTCTGGTCCAGATGGGATTCGATGTACTCGCAGATGCGCTGGGTGACTACCGGCGGCAGCCCCCCACGGCTGGGCGCGAGTGGCTCGTCGGCTGGCAGTTGCCCCAGCGTGCTGATCCGAGGCCGGCTGTGCACCAACGCTTCCGCGTAGCTCCGCGCCATTCGGGATTTGCTTAGGGGCGGCGTAAACAACGCATACCACCATCCTCCGCCGCCGGCCCGTATCACCCGCGCTGGGATGTCCTTGTCGCCAGTCTGTCGAAAGTGCAAACGGTCGAATTCGAAAGCCGCCGACAGGGGAACACCGCTCCGAAGCCTGTCCTCATCCAGGCCCAGGACGTCCCGCGCAATGCGGTCGGCGCCCACCATCCACTGGTGCTCGTCCACCGCCAGAAGCAATGCGGGCCCGTTGTCGGA